>NNBV01000471.1_pt1 | contig 83772 bp, 73 predicted proteins | sample 1173771 | NCBI WGS metagenome assembly NNBV01 (sample SAMN07173938, study PRJNA388173) | plant metagenome | isolation source: symbiotic tissue sample KVS11 | place: Norway: Troms, Kvaloya island | reverse complement strand
TCAAGCTGGAGCCGGGGCGCGGCGAGGGGCGCTACGGTCTGGCCAAGTCGTTCGGGTTTGGCGGCAACAACTGCTCGCTGGTGTGCGGCAAGGCGCAGGCATGACACTCGCCCACCCGACGACAACCGCGATGAGCGCCCCCACACCCCCCATCCTGTACATCGAAGGCCCGGCCTTCTGGACGCCCACCCTGCCCGGCTGGGACGCCGCGCGCGCCGCCTTCCGCGGCGAAGGCACGCTGACCGACCCGCCCGCCAAGCGCCCCGCGCCGCAGGTGCTGGCCCCGGCCGAGCGCCGCCGCGCGCCCGACACCGTGGCGCTGGCGCTCGAAGTGGCGGCCGCCGCCATGGCCGCGTCGGGCCGCAACGCCGCCGATGTGCCCTGCGTGTTCACGTCGGCGCACGGCGACCTGTCGATCAACGACTACATGTGCACCACGCTGGCCAGCGACCCCAAGGTGCTGTCGCCCACCAAGTTCCACAACTCGGTGCACAACGCGGCCGTGGGCTACTGGACCATCGGCACCGGCTGCATGGCGGCCAGCAATGCGATTTCGGCTTTCGACCACAGCTTTGCCGAGGGCCTGCTCGAGGCCGCCGTGCAGTGCGCGGCCGACCAGGAGGCGGTGCTGCTGGTGGGCTACGACACGCCCACCGTGGGCGCGCTCACGTCCGTCACCGACAGCCGCGGCCTGCTCGCGGTGGCGCTGGTGCTGGCGCCCGCGCCCTCCGAGCGCACCGTGGCCGCGCTGCAGTGGTCGCTGGCCAGCGACGCCGACGCGGCCTCCGTGGCGACGCCCCCGCGCTCGAGCGCCGCCAGGTCGCTGGCCGGCCTCAACCCGATGGCCGACGCGCTGGCGCTGTTCGAGTGCCTGGCGCACCTGGACGCGAGCGACATCGCCCCCGTCGACCTGCCCCTGTCCCCTTCCCTTTCACTTCGGCTGCAACTGCGGCCCCTCAACCGGAACTGACCCATGAACGATGCTGCGCCTGACAACTTCGACGCAGTGATCATGGGCGGCGGCCTGGCCGGCCTCACGCTCGCACTGCAACTGCGCCAGCGCTTTGCCGACCTGCGCGTGCTGGTGCTGGAGCGCCGCGCGCACCCGGTGCCGCATGCGGCGCACAAGGTGGGCGAGTCGTCGGTGGAAATCGGCGCGCACTACTTCGACACCGTGCTGGGCCTGAAGGCCCACATGGACGAGAAGCAACTGCGCAAGTTCGGCTTTCGCTTCTTCTTCAGCGAAGGCCGCAGCGACATCGGCAACGTCACCGAGATCGGCGCGAGCCGCTACCTGTCGGTGCCCAGCTACCAGATCGACCGCGGCATCTTCGAGAACTTTCTGGCCGAGGAAGCCGCGCGCCAGGGCGTGCAGTTTGTCGACAGCGCGCTGGTGCGCCGCATCGAGCTGAGCGAGGACGCGGCCACGCCGCACCACATCGAGTGGACGCGCGGCGAGCAGACCCACCGCACCCAGGCCCGCTGGCTGATCGACGCGTGCGGGCGCGCCGGCATGCTCAAGCGCAAGCTGGGCCTGGCCGAGCCCAACGCGCACGACGTGAACGCGGTGTGGTTTCGCATCGGCGAGCGCATTGCCATCGACGAGTGGAGCGACAGCGCCGAATGGCGCGAGCGCTGCAACCCGCAGGCGCGCTGGCTGTCGACCAACCACCTGGTGGGCGCGGGCTACTGGGCCTGGCTGATTCCGCTGGCCTCGGGCTCGCACTCGGTGGGCATCGTGGCCGACCCCAAGCTGCATCCGCTGGACACCATCGACACCTTCGACAAGGCCATGGCCTGGTTCGCCACCTACCAGCCGCGCCTGTACGAGGCGCTGGACGGCAAGCGCCACCTGCTGCAGGACTTCGCGTTCCTCAAGCACTTCTCGCACGGCTGCAAGCAGGTGTTCTCCGGGCGCCAGCGCTGGGCCATGACCGGCGAGGCGGGCCTTTTTCTCGACCCCTTCTATTCGCCGGGCAGCGACTTCATCGCCATCGGCAACACCTACATCACCGACCTGATCGCGCAAGACCGCGCGGGCCGCCCGCTGGAGGCGCGCGCGCAGCTGTACGACCAGATCTACCACTCGTTCTACGAAAGCACGCTGGCGCTCTATCAAGACCAGTACGCGCTGTTCGGTGACCCCGAGGTGCTGCCGGTGAAGGTGATATGGGACTACGCCTACTACTGGGGCGTGCTGTCGCAAATCTTCTTCCAGCAGCGCCTGACCGACCTGCACGCGCTGGGCAGCCTGAAGCGCGAGATGCACCACTGCCAGCGCCTGAACCTGGCGGTGCAGACACTGCTGCGCCACTGGTCGGCGGCGAGCGCGCGCGCCAACCCCGCCGTGATGCTCGACCAGGCCGCCATGCCGTGGTTCGCGGAGCTCAATCGCAGCCTGAAGGACACGCTGGACGATGCGGGTTTTCGCGAGCGCATTCGCGCATCGACCGTGCAACTGCGCCAGCTGGCCGGTGAAATTCTGGAGCGCGCGCGCGCCGCCGATGCCAACGTGGACGCCGGTGAACTGCCTGAACTGCTCGCGCAGGATCTCCAACTCCCCCCGGCGGCCGCTGGACAGGGCGCTATGCTTTTCGCAGCCGCGCCGGTTGACATGGCCGCCTGAGGTTTACCCAACTTTACGGAGCGTTCAAGCCTGCTTGCTCCCTGTGGACGACCATGAAGCGCATGAGCACCCCCCAACTCCTGATGATCGAAGACGACGCCCGCCTGGCGCAGATGGTGGGCGAGTACCTGACGCAGTCCGGCTTCGCCTTCAACCACGCCGGTGACGGCGCCAGCGGCCTGGAGCAGCTGCAGCAGCACGCGCCCGACCTGGTGATCCTCGACCTGATGCTGCCCGACACCGACGGGCTCGAAGTGTGCCGCCGCATCCGCGCGCTGCCGGGTGCGCTGTCGAAGGTGTCGGTGCTGATGCTCACCGCCAAGGGCGACCCGATGGACCGCATCATCGGCTTGGAGATCGGCGCGGACGACTACCTGCCCAAGCCTTTCGAGCCGCGCGAGCTGCTGGCGCGCATTCGCGCGGTGCTGCGCCGGCGCAGCGAGAACGCCACCGAGAGCGAAGCCTCCACCGTGATGCGCTTCGGCACGCTGGAGATCGACCGCAACGCGCGCACCGTGGCCGTGGCCGGCGCGCTGGCCGACCTCACCTCCTACCAGTTCGATCTGCTGGTGGCCATGGCCGAGCGCGCGGGCCGCGTGCTCACGCGCGACCAGATCATGGAGGCCGTGCGCGGCCGCGAGCTGGAGGCCTTCGACCGTTCCATCGACGTGCACATGGGCCGCATTCGCGCGGCCATCGAGGTCGACGCGAAGAACCCCAAGCGCATCCTCACGGTGCGCGGCGTGGGGTACGTCTTCGCCAAGCAGCAAGACTGAAAAGGCTGCCGATGCTGCGCAGCTTCTATTCCCGCCACTTGTACGTGCGCATCTGGTTGGCCGTGGTGGCCGGCGTGGTCATCCTCACGCTGATGGCCAACTGGATCGTGCGCGAGGCGGCCGAGGCCGAACGCGAGCGGCTGGCGCCGGTGCCGCGCAACGTGGTGGTGCTGGACGCGCAGGACAAGCAGATCGGCGCGGGCACCGCGCTGCGCGTGCCCGGCCAGGGGCTGGAGTTCGACGTGACGCTGAGCGACGGCAAGGCCGTCACGCTGCGCGTGGCGCCGCGCGAGCGGCCCACCGGCTCGGGCGGCTTTGCACCGTGGCGCACCCCCTTCGGCCTGGGCTGGATGATCGCCCTGGTGGGCGTGGCGGTGGCGCTCGGCGTGTACCCGATCGTGCGGCGCATCACGCAGCGGCTGGAGTCGCTGCAGCGCGGCGTGCAGCGCTGGGGTGAAGGCGATCTGTCGGTGCGGGTGACCGAAGAAGGGCAAGACGAAGTGGCTGATCTCTCCAAACGATTCAACGCATCCGCCGAGCGCATCGAGAAGCTGGTGCGCTCGCACAAGTCGCTGCTGGCCAATGCCTCGCACGAGCTGCGCTCGCCGCTCACCCGCATCCGCATGGGGCTGGAGCTGATGGGCGACCGCCCGAGCCCGTCGGCGCGCGAAGAAATTTCGCGCAACATCGGCGAGCTCGACCAGCTCATCGACGAGATCTTGCTGGCCAGCCGGCTGGACGCCAGCGAGGCCGACATGGGCACCATCGAGGCGGTCGACCTGACCGGCCTGGCGGCCGAGGAATGCGCGCAGGTGAACGCGGAGCTCGACCTGGCCGAAGGCACCGACAACGCCAACCTCACCGTGCCGGGCGTGTCGCGCCTGCTGCGCCGGGCCATCCGCAACCTGCTGGAGAACGCCCGCCGCTACGGTGCCGGCGAAATCGCGGTCGAGCTGGGCAGCGCCGACGGCTATTCGACGGTGCGCGTGAACGACCGCGGGCCGGGCGTGCCGCCGGCCCTGCGCGAACGCATCTTCGAGCCCTTCTACCGCCTGCCCGGCGCCAGCGAGCGCAACGGCGGCGTGGGCCTGGGGCTGGCGCTGGTGAAGTCGATTGCCGAGCGGCACGGCGGCACGGTGCGCTGCGAAGACCGCCCGGGCGGCGGCGCGAGCTTCGTGATCCGCCTGCCGACGGCGGCGCGCGGCCACTGACCCTCCCGCTCTCGTGCGCTGAACGCAGCGCCGGGCCGCAAGCGTCGCCCCCGGCGAGGGGGGAAGGAGAAGCGACACGAAGTGCGCGAAGCCTGGGGGAGTACCAAACCTGTCCACCTAAAATCCCGCCCCTATGCAGCAGAGATCGCACATCGTTCGGCCCGCGGCCATGTTCTGGGGGCTGGTGGTGTTCATGCCGGTCGGCGTCACCTACCTGTCGGCCATCTTGCTGCTGCTCGCCCTGCTGGTGGCCGGCGACGGGCGCGAGCGACTGGCGCGGCTGCGCGCCAACCCGCTGTGGTGGCCGGTGATGGCCTACCTGGCCTGGACCCTCGTGGTGCTGGCCGTGCGACCGCACTACCCCGAAACCCCCTCCAACCTGTTCCATGGGCTGCGCATCGGCCTCACGCTGCTGATGGCGATGGCGCTCACGCGCGAAGAAGCCATCTGGGCGCTGCGCGGCTTCCTGCTGGTGGCGGCGCTGAACCTGCTGCTGATCGTTCTTTACTACGCCATCGGCTTTCCGCTGTGGTCGCCTCTGCGTGCGGTGGTGATGGAGGTGGGCAACAAGTCGATCAGCAACGCGCTGCTGTTCAGTGTGGTGGCGTCCACCGCCGCCGTGTGGGGCCTTGCGCAGATTGCCGCGCACAGGCCGCTGCGCGCCATTCCGGCCTTTGTGCTGATGCTCGGTCTGGGCCTGGTGGTGGCGCTGCCACTGACCTCGCGCACCTCCGTGTTGGCGCTGCTGCTGGTGGTGCCGGCGGTGTGCATCCATCAGTGGCGCAACCATCTGAAGATGCTGGTGGGCGCGCTGGTGCTGGGTGCCGTGGTGCTTGGCGCGGGGCTCTACCAGTTGCCGCAGCTGCAGCAGAAGGTGGAGACCGGCGTGCAGGAAATCGAAAAGGCACAGGCCGGCGCGGTGTTCCACGGCAGCTGGGTCATTCGCTACTACATGTACCGCGACACCGGCCTCATGATTGCCGAGCGGCCGCTCACCGGCTGGGGCATCGGCGGCTGGACCGAGCAGTGGCACAAGCACGGCCCGGTGCTGTTCGCCGACTCGAACATGCCGCACAACGACTTTCTGTGGGTCGGCGCGCAGGGCGGGCTGCCGGCCTTGCTGAGCCTGCTGGTCATCATGGCCGGTGCCGTCTGGCAGGCCTGGAAACGGCCCGACATCGCGGGCCGCTATGCGCTGGCCGCCACGCTGATCGCGCTGATCGCGTCGAGCGTGAACTCGGCGCTGCGCGATGCGCAGATCGGTCTGGCGCTGCTGTGGATCGCCATGATCTACTTGCGGCTCGCGCAGGAAAAGAACGACCCGGACCCGTGGCGCGACCTGTGGCCGCGCCGCCCGGGCGCCAAGGCGCCGCCCTCCACCGCCTCACTCACTTGAACTCGCCCATGCGCCTTGCCGCGACCCTTCTTGCGGCGGTCCTGCTGGACGGCGTGTATTTCTACGACCGCTACCGCGCGCCGATCATGCTGGCGGGCCGTGTGCGCGACGGCACGGTCGAGTTTGAAGAGCGCGCGTCGCATGCCCGCTGGCGACTGAAGACCGAAGGCGCCGCGCTGCGCGGCGACTGGCGCAGCGGGCAGAAGACACTGCCCGTGGCCGTCGCGCCCTGAGCCGCGAGCGGCTCAGCGGGTCAGCGGCTCAATGCCGCGACGACACCGTTTCACCGGCCTTCAGGCGGTACACCGTGCCGCAGTACGGGCACTTGGCTTCGCCGGTGCGCGCCACGTCGAGGTAGACCTTCGGGTGGTTGTTCCAGAGCTTCATGTCGGCCTTGGGGCTGGGGCAGAACACGCCGCCTTGATGATTGAGCTCCTTGGCCAGGAGTTCGACGACTGCATTGGTGGGCATGGGATTCAGACTTTCGTGAGCCAGTGGGCGTACTTGGGATTCTTGCCGTTCACGATGTCGAAGAAGGCAGACTGGATTTTCTCGGTGATGGGGCCGCGCGAGCCGCCGTCGCCGCGGTTGCCGATCTCGATGCGGTCGAGCTCGCGGATGGGCGTCACTTCGGCGGCGGTGCCGGTGAAGAAGGCCTCGTCGGCAATGTAGACCTCGTCGCGCGTGATGCGCTTTTGCACCAGCTCCAGGCCCAGGTCCTTGCAGATGTGCAGGATGGTGTTGCGCGTGATGCCGTTGAGCGCGCCGGCCGACAGGTCGGGCGTGTACACCACGCCGCCCTTGACCACGAACACGTTCTCGCCCGCGCCTTCCGACACGAAGCCGCTCGCGTCGAGCAGCAGCGCCTCGTCGTAGCCGTCGTCCAGCGCTTCCATGTTGGCCAGGATCGAGTTGGTGTAGTTGCTCACCGCCTTGGCCTGCGTCATGGTGATGTTGACGTGGTGGCGCGTGTAGCTGGAGGTCTTCACGCGGATGCCGCGGCGCAGGCCTTCTTCGCCAAGGTAAGCGCCCCACGACCAGGCCGCGACCATGGCGTGGATCTTGTTGCCGCGCGGGCTCACGCCGAGCTTTTCGGAGCCGATCCAGATCAACGGGCGCAGGTAGCAGCTTTCGAGCTTGTTCTCGCGCACCACCTGTTTCTGGGCCTCGTTGAGCTGCTCCTGCGTGAACGGGATCGTCATGCGCAGGATCTTGGCGCTGTTGAACAGCCGCTCGGTGTGCTCGGCCAGGCGGAAGATCGCCGTGCCCTCGGGCGTCTTGTAGGCGCGCACGCCCTCGAAGGCGCCGCAGCCGTAGTGCAGCGTGTGGCTCAGCACGTGGATCTTGGCGTCGCGCCAGTCCACGAGTTCGCCGTCCATCCAGATCTTGCCGTCACGGTCGTCCAGCGAGGGGGGGATCGAGCTCATTTACTGATTCCTTTGGGAGCGGTGTGGGGGAGCGACCGGGGCCAGTCGCAAAAGCTTTCGATTTTACGGCGGCGCAATTCCCGAGGTGCCCGACAATGATCGGTTGTCCAAACCAGTGGAAAAAGGGTTCCCGTGTCCGTATTCAAGAACGTCATCGTCTATCGCATCGAACCGGGCTGGTCCCAGACACTGGCCGAGGCGGAAGAAGGGCTGGGCAAGCAGCGCTTTGTGCCGTGCGGCCCTTCGCAGGAAAAGTCCGCCGGCTGGGTCGAGCCCCGCGGCGAGGCCAACGGCCCGCTGGTGGAGTCCATCGACGGCCAGTGGCTGGTCGAGTACATGGTCGAAAGCAAGCAGGTCCCCGGCTCCGTGGTGCGCCGCAAGCTCGACGAGCGCTGCGCCGGCATCGAGGCCACCACCGGGCGCAAGCCCGGCAAGAAGGAAAAGAAGGACCTGAAGGAAGACATCACGCTGGAGCTGCTGCCCATGGCTTTCACGCGCAGCGCGCGCGTCACGGTGTGGCTCGACAAGGCAGAGAACCGCCTGGTGATCAACAGCGGCAACGCCTCGCGCGCCGACGAAGTGGTCACCAGCCTGGTGAAGTCGTTCGACGGTTTTGCCGTGGCGCTGGTCAACACGCAGGTGGAGCCCGCCGCCGCCATGGCCAACTGGCTGCTCACGCAGGAGCCGCCGGCCGGCTTCACCATCGACCGCGACTGCGAGCTCAAGGCCTCCGACGACTCCAAGGCCGTGGTGCGCTACGCCAAGCACCCGCTGGACATCGAAGAGGTGAAGCAGCACATCACCGACGGCAAGCGCCCCACGCGCCTGGCCATGACGTGGGACGACCGCGTGTCCTTCGAGCTCACGCACGGCATGCTGATTCGCAAGATCACCTTCCTCGAAGGCACCGGCGACGGTGCTTCGGGCGGCAAGAAGGAAGACAACTTCGACGCCGACGTGGCCATTGCCACCGGCGAACTCGGCCAGCTGGTGCCGGCGCTGCTCGAGGCGCTGGGCGGCGAGGCGGCGTTCTCGGCGGCGCTGCCGGACGAAGCGGCGAAGCCGGCGGCAGCCCCGAAGGCGGCAGCGCCCAAGGCAGCGGCGCCCACCGACGCGCCCGAGGAAGAAGACGCGCCGTTCTGACACGCCTTAGGCGCATGCCGACGCGCTGCCCGACTTCGACGTGTTCCTGGTCTACCGCTCGGCCGACTCGACGACGCATGCATGCGCCGAGTTCGCCAAGGAAGCGCGCCACCATGCCAAGGCGAACCCGCCGTGGCGGCTGCCGCAGCGCAAGTCAGATGCGGATACGAACTCGGATGCGGGCTGAAGAGGCTCAGGCCGCGGGGGTTTGCGTGGGGTCGTCTGTCGCGGTGTCGGGCCGCGTCATGGTCCAGCTCTGCAGCTTGCCGCCCACGAACACCGCGTCGACATACGACTCGCCGCCGTCGGTCCAGCGGTAGTGCTCGGGCTGCTCGTCCTTGGGCGAGCGCAGTTCGCCCAGGGCGCGCGTCATCGCAATCACGTGCATCAGCGTGACGCCGGGCTTGAGCTTGGCGTTGAGCATCACGGCGCTGCCCACGTAGCCCACGGGCCGCTCGGCGGCGCGCTTGAGCACCTGCATGGCGCGGTTGAAGTGCAGCAGCAGGAACATGATGATCGCGCCGCCGGCCAGGGCCACGCCGCCCCATCCGCCGCTGCGCCAGGCCAGCCCGAGAAGAAGGATGGCGCCGACCGGCACCAGAAATTTCTTGAAATTCATGGCGGGCATTGTCGCCGCCCGCCGCGGGGCCTCGAAGTAGCGGCCCCGACTACCGCCGGGCGCGCAGGAAGGTACTCGGGCCCAAATGCGCATGCGCCGGGAGCGCCAGCGGGCACATTTCGCTTCACGGGCATCGGCCCGGGCCACTGAAAAGCGTATGACCATTCCGCGTTCCGTCACCTTCGTTCGTCTCACCCTTGTCGCCGCGCTCGCGGGCACCGCATTGAGCGGCTGCTACGTGGTGCCGCTCGGACAACCCGCTCCCGCCGTACCGTCTTCGCAGTCGTACGCCGTGGCACCCGGCCCGATCGCACAGACATTCAATGCGCGGCTGTACCCGTCGAACGCCGAGGCCGCGCGCTATGGCGCCGTGGCCGGCACGGTCACGAACGACATGAACGGCCGCGGCCACTTCAACGCGCTCATCGGCGGTGAACAGTTTCAGGGAGAGGCGACCCGGGTCGCAGGCTCGCGAGGCACCGGTGTGGCAAATGCCACCGGTACACGCGGCGGCAACCTGAGTTGCCAGTACACGATGAACTCGGCCACGCTGGGCAGCGGTCAATGCGTGCTCAACGGCGGACCGGCGTTCACGATGCACATCGGGGGGTAGGGAGGGTAGGCCCGGCGCGCCACGGTGCGCCGGGCCATTTTTTTGCCGGCTGGCCGGCAACGGATCAATCAATCGAGGCGGCGGACGACGTCCATCGCCTCTTCGATGCGGTCGACGGCATGGATCGTCAGCCCTTCGATTTCCTTCGCGCCCTTTCGGGGCGCGTTGGCCTTGGGGACCACCGCCACGCTGTAACCCAGCTTGGCGGCCTCGCGCAGGCGTTCCTGCCCGCGCGGCGCCGGGCGCACCTCGCCGGCCAGGCCCACTTCACCGAACGCGATGAAGCCCTTGGGCAGCGGCTTGCCGCGCAGGCTCGATGTGATGGCCAGCATCACGGCCAGGTCGGCCGCGGGCTCGCTGATGCGCACACCGCCCACCGCGTTCACGAACACGTCCTGGTCCATGCAGGCCACGCCCGCATGACGGTGCAGCACGGCCAGCAGCATGGCCAGGCGATCGCGGTCCAGGCCCACCGACAGGCGCCGCGGGCTTGGCCCGCCGTTGTCGACCAGCGCCTGAATTTCCACCAGCATCGGCCGCGTGCCTTCGAGCGTGACCAGCACCACGCTGCCGGGCACTGGCTCGGTGTGCTGGCTCAGGAAGATGGCGCTCGGGTTGGTCACGCCCTTCAGGCCGCGCTCGGTCATGGCGAACACGCCGATCTCGTTGACCGCGCCAAAGCGGTTCTTGATGGCGCGCACCAGGCGAAAGCTCGAATGCGTGTCGCCCTCGAAATACAGCACCGTGTCGACCATGTGCTCGAGCACGCGCGGGCCGGCCAGCGCGCCCTCTTTGGTGACGTGGCCCACCAGCACCACGGCCGTGCCGCTGGTCTTGGCAAAGCGCGTGAGATGCGCCGCGCATTCGCGCACCTGCGCCACCGAGCCGGGCGCGGAGGTGAGTTGGTCTGAGTACACCGTCTGGATCGAGTCGATCACCGCGATGGCCGGGCGCGTGGCGTCGAGCGTGGCGATGATCTTCTCCAGCTGAATCTCGGCCAGCACCTGCACCTGCGAGTGGTCGAGCCCGAGCCGCCTGGAGCGCAACGCCACCTGCGAGCCGCTCTCTTCGCCGGTGACATACAGCGCGTTCTGCCCCGCGCGCTGCAGCGCATCGACCGCCTGCAGCAGCAGCGTCGACTTGCCGATGCCCGGGTCGCCGCCAATCAGCGTGACACCGCCCGACACGATGCCCCCGCCCAGCACGCGGTCGAGCTCGTCGATGCCGGTGGGCGTGCGCGCGATGTCGGTCGCTTCGATTTCCGACAGCGTGGCCAGTTCGGAGACGCCCGCCAGCGGCGAGAACTGCGTGCCGAAGCGGTTGTTGGCCGGCGCGTTGCTGCCCGCCACCTGTTCGATCAATGTGTTCCATGCGCCGCAGCTCGGGCATTTGCCGAGCCATTTGGGGCTGGTGCCGCCGCATTCACTGCAGACGAAAGTTGTTTTGTCCTTGGCCATGCAACGAGTTTAGGTGTCCGCACAAACCCTGATGCCGGGTGCCTTGGAAAGAAAGCACCAATCATTTAACATGTTAACTAATTCGGAAAAAAGAGACCCGCCTTGAGCACCACATTCACGCACCGCAATTTGCCGCGCCTGCTGCTGCAGGCCCGCGAAGCCGTGATGGCCCACACGCGGCCCAGCCTGCGCGAGCACGCGCTGTCCGACCAGCAATGGCGCGTGCTGCGCGTGCTGGGCGAGCACGGCGCGGTCGACACCGGCCGCGTGGCACGCGAGGCCTTCATCCTCGGCCCCAGCCTCACCGGCGTGCTGGCGCGCATGGAGCGCGACAACCTCATCACCCGCGCACGCGACCCCGCCGACCAGCGCCGCACCGTGGTGGCGGCCACGCCGCACGGCATCAAGCTGGTGAAGCGCCTGTCGACCAGCATCGAGGCGCACTACGACTGGATGGAAAAGTCGCTCGGCAAGGCCAAGCTCACGCAGCTCTACGGGCTGCTCGACGAACTCATCGCACTGGAGCAACCCTCATGAGCACCGCACCGCATTTCCTTCCGACCGGCACGGTGTACGGCACCCTGCTGAACTTTCGCGCCGAGGCCGAGGCGCTTGCGCCGCAGATGACGCAGCCGCCCTACAAGGCACCGCCCAAGGCGCCCGTGCTCTATGTGAAAACGGCCAATACCTGGAGCCCGCACGGCAGCGCCATCGCGGTGCCGGCGGGCGTGCCCGAAGTGGAAGTCGGCGCGAGCATCGGCATGGTGATCGGCGCCGAGGGCGACGTCGAAGGCTTCGTGCTGGTCAACGACCTGTCGATTCCGCATGCGAGCTTCTTCCGCCCGCCGGTGAAGTTCAAGTGCGTCGACGGCTTCCTGGGCATCGGCGCGGTGCTGCGCGACGCGCAGGAGGTGGCCGACCCCGCGAGCTTTCGTGTCGAGGTGCGCATCAACGGCACGTTGGCGCAGTCCATCGACTTCTCGCAGCTCGTGCGCCCCGCGCAGCAGCTGCTGGCCGACGTGGGCGAGTTCATGACGCTCGCGCACGGCGACGTGCTGCTGCTCGGCTGCGACCTGGGCCGCCCGCTGGCCCGTGCGGGCGACCGCATCGACATCTCGGCGCCGGGCTTCGAGACCCTCAGCAACACACTGGTCGACACCCTGATCGACACGCCGGTGAAGGAAGCCGCATGAAGCACGCACGCGTCATTTTCGAAGGCCGCGAACACACCGGCACCGCGCATGAATTCAACGGCCAGCCCGACGCCGCCGTGCGCCTGGACGACGGCCGCGTCGTGCCGCAAGAGCAGCTCACCTGGCTGCCTCCGCTCGCACCCACGGCACGGCCGCGCACCATCCTCGCGCTCGGCCTGAACTACGCCGACCATGCGAAGGAACTGGAGTTCAAGGCCCCCGAAGAACCGCTGGTTTTCGTGAAAGGCCAGAGCGCGCTCATCGGCCACCGCCAGCGCACGCACCGCCCGGCGGACGTGAAGTTCATGCACTACGAATGCGAACTGGCCATCGTGGTCGGCAAGACGGCGAAGAACGTGCAGCGTGCCGATGCCTGCGACTTCATCGGCGGCTACACGGTGGCCAACGACTACGCCATTCGCGACTACCTGGAGAACTGGTACCGCCCCAACCTGCGCGTGAAGAACCGCGACACCTGCACGCCGCTGGGGCCATGGTTCGTCGACGCGGCCGACGTGCCCGACCCCATGGCGCTGGCGCTGCGCACCACGGTGAACGGCACCGTCACGCAGCAGGGCAACACGCGCGACATGATCTTCGACGCGCCTTTTCTCATCGCGTATTTCAGCCGCTTCATGACGCTCTCGCCGGGCGACCTGATCCTCACGGGCACGCCCGACGGCGTCGTCGACTGCCAGCCGGGCGACGTGATCGTCACGGAGATCGAGGGCATCGGCGCGCTCATGAACACCATCGAGACCATCCAAGGAAAAACATGAGAGTCGACCACCTGATCAACGGCAAGTCCGTCACCGGCAAGGACTACTTCGAAACCGTCAACCCCGCCACGCAGGAAGTGCTGGCCGAGGTGGCCTCGGGCGGCGAGGCCGAAGTGAACGCGGCCGTGGCCGCCGCCAAGGAAGCGTTCCCCAAGTGGGCCGGCATGCCCGCGCCCGAGCGCGCCAGGCTCATTCGCAAGCTGGGCGACCTGATTGCGCAGCACGTGCCCGAGATTGCGCAGACCGAAACCAACGACTGCGGCCAGGTCATTGCGCAGACCGGCAAGCAGCTCATTCCGCGCGCGGCCGACAACTTCTACTACTTCGCCGAGATGTGCACCCGCGTGGACGGCCACACCTACCCCACGCCCACGCACCTGAACTACACGCTGTTCCACCCCGTGGGCGTGTGCGCGCTCATCAGCCCGTGGAACGTGCCGTTCATGACCGCTACCTGGAAGGTCGCGCCCTGCCTGGCCTTCGGCAACACGGCGGTGCTGAAGATGAGCGAGCTCTCACCTTTGACGGCCGCGCGCCTGGGCGAACTGGCGCTCGAAGCCGGCATTCCGCCCGGCGTGCTGAACCTGGTGCACGGCTACGGCAAGGAAGCCGGCGAGCCGCTGGTGGCGCACCCCGACGTGCGCGCCATCTCGTTCACCGGTTCCACCGCCACCGGCAACCGCATCGTGAAGAGCGCGGGACTGAAAAAGTTCAGCATGGAGCTGGGCGGCAAGAGCCCCTTCGTGATCTTCGAAGACGCCGACCTTGAGCGTGCGCTGGACGCGGCCGTGTTCATGATCTTCAGCAACAACGGCGAGCGCTGCACGGCGGGCTCGCGCATTCTGGTGCAGCAGTCGATCTACGCGGACTTTGCCGCCAAGTTCGCGGAGCGCGCCAAGCGCATCACCGTGGGCGACCCGCTGGACGAAAAAACCATCGTCGGGCCGATGATCTCGCAGGCCCACTTGGCCAAGGTGCGCAGCTACATCGAGCTGGGCCCGAAGGAAGGCGCAACGCTGCTGTGCGGCGGGCTCGATGCGCCGTCGAACCTGCCCGAGCGTGTGAAGCGCGGCAACTACGTGATGCCCACCGTGTTCGCCGATGTCGACAACCGCATGAAGATTGCGCAGGAAGAAATCTTCGGCCCTGTCGCCTGCCTGATTCCGTTCAAGGACGAGGCCGACGCCATTCGCCTGGCCAACGACATCGCCTACGGCCTGAGCAGCTACGTGTGGACCGAGAACATCGGCAAGGCGCACCGCGTGGCCGCCGCCGTGGAAGCCGGCATGTGCTTCGTCAACAGCCAGAACGTCAGAGACTTGCGCCAGCCCTTCGGCGGCACCAAGGCATCGGGCACGGGGCGCGAGGGCGGCACGTGGAGCTATGAAGTTTTCTGCGAGCCGAAGAACGTGGCGGTGTCGATGGGGTCGCACCATATTCCGCACTGGGGTGTGGCGTGAGCCACGCGCCAAAACCGGCGCTGGGGCGTGGCGTGAACACGCGGCGTCGCACGCTGCTGCAGGGCGTGGCCGCAGTGGCCGCCATGCCCTCCTTTGCGCGCGCTCAGTCGGCCTGGCCCAACAAGCCTATCCGCGTCATCGTGCCCTTCACCCCCGGCGGCACCACCGACTTCGTCGCGCGCCTCGTGGGCGTGGAGCTGTCGAAGGCGCTCGGCCAACCCGTCATCGTCGACAACAAGCCCGGCGCGGGCACGGTGATCGGCGTCGACGCGGCCGCCAAGGCCGCGCCCGACGGCTACACCTTCGTCTGCGTGGCCAACAGCTTCACGGCCAACCCCACGCTGCTGCGCAAGCTGCCCTACGACACGCAGAAAGACCTGCGCCCGGTCGCGCTCATGGGCATGTCCGAGCACGTGCTGGCCACCCATCCGGCAAGCGGCCTGAAGACGCTCGCCGACCTGCGCAACCAGGCCAAGGCCAAGCCGGGCACGCTGAGCTTCGCGTCCTTCGGCAACGGTACCTCGGCGCACCTGTCGGGCGAGATGCTCAAGCTGCAGATGGGCCTGGACATCGTGCACGTGCCCTACAAGGGCCAGGGCCCCGCGCTCACCGACCTGCTCGGCGGGCAGGTGACGATGATGTTCGGCAACTGGCCCGAGTTCCGCAGCCATGTGCAAAACGGCAAGCTGGTGGCGTTGGGCATGGCGACCGCGCAGCGCTCGCAGTACGCGCCGGCCATACCCACACTGGCGGAACAGGGCGTGCCCGTCGAGTCCAATTCGTGGAACGGCCTGCTGGCCCCGGCCGGCACGCCCGACGCCGTGGTGCAACGCATGAACGCCGAGGTGAACCGCGCGCTGGCCGGGCCGGTGGTGGCGGAAGCTTTCCACAAGGGCGGCATCGCGTCGCTGTCAGGCACGCCGGAGCGCTTTGCGGCGTTCATCCAGAGCGAGATTGCGAAGTACGGCGACGTGATCCGCAAGGCCAACATCCAGGTCGAGGGCTGAACGATGAGCCTCTATGCGATGCAGAAGTTCTTGTTTGCGCTCAACCGCGAGCAAGACGTGCAACGGCGCTATGCCGAAGGCGGTGAAGCGCGCGCCGCATTGCTCGGCGGCTACGACCTCAGCGACGAAGAACGCGAGGCCATCGACAGCGGCGACATCGGCAAGCTCTATGTGCTGGGCTGCAACGGCCAGTTGCTGATGCACTTCGCGCCGCTGCTGGGCATCGCCTGGGCCGACTATCTCGAAGCCATGCGCGAGGGCGTGCGCAAGTACGGGCCGGTGCGCGCGGGCATCTACGCAATGACAACCGGCACCAACGAGAAAGTGGCAGGCGTATGAGCCTCGTATTCGCAGGCGTGTGCAGCCACGCCCCCGGCATCACCGGCCGCGCCCATCTGGCCGACCCGGCGGTGAAGGACGAGTTCCACGCGCAGTTCCACCGTTTCGGCGAGGCCATGCGCGCCACCAAGCCCGACGCGGTGATCGTCATTGCCGCAGAGCACTTCGCGAACTTCTTCATGAACAACATGCCGGCCTACGCCATCGGCATGGCCGACAGCTACGAAGGTCCGATCGAAGACCCGAAGTGGCTGGGCATCGCGAAGCGCACCATTCCCGGCGACGCCGCGCTCTCGCAGCGCCTCATTCGCGAGGTGATGCAGACGGTGGACGTGGCCTATGCGGAAGAATGGAAGTTCGACCACGGCATCATGGTGCCGCTGAACTTTCTCACGCCCGGCTTCGACACCAAGGTGATCCCCGTGAACATCAACTGCCAGGGCCCGCCGCTCACGCCGTTGCACCGCGCGTGGGCCTTCGGCGAGGCCTTGCGCCGCGCCTGCGACAAGGCACCCGAACGCATTGCGCTGGTGGGCACCGGCGGCATCTCGCACTGGCCGGCCACGCCGGACTCCGGCAAGGTCAACGCCGACTGGGACGCCGAGTTCATGCGCCGCTGGTGCGCCAACGACCGCGAAGGCATGCTCTCGCAAAGCGACTACGGCGACGAGGCCACCTACCGCGAAGCGGGCCAGGGCGGCTTCGAGATCCGCACCTTTCTCAGCGTGGCCGCCGCCGCGCGCGGCAAGGGCCGGATCTTTCACATGAAGGCCATCCCGATCTTCGCGGTGACATGCACCGCGGCGACCATGTCGGTGGAATGAACGGAGACCCACGATGCCCCACCTGGTGATTCTGTACACGCCCAACATCGAGGCCGAGACCGACATGTCGGCGCTGTGCCGCACGCTGGCCGACACCATGCTCGCGCAGCGCGACGAGGCCGGCAAGCCGGTGTTTCCCATCGGCGGCACGCGCGTGCTGGCCTACCCGGCCGCGCACCACGCGGTGGCCGACGGCCAGGCCGACTACGCCTTCGTGTACCTCAACCTGCGCATGGCCGCGGGGCGCTCGGAGGCCGTGAAGAAGAAGGCCGGCGACGAGCTGCTGGGCAACGTGCGCGCGCATTTCGCGCCGATCTTCGCGCAGCGCCCCATCGGCATCACCCTGCAGATCGACGAAAGCCCCGGGCAGGTGTACGACGGCAAGCACAGCAACCTGCACCCCCTGTTCAACAAGACCTGAACGAAGCCACCCCATGCTCTCCCAAGCCACCATCGCCCAACTGGCCGCCGAGCTGCACGAAAGCGAAAAAACGCGCGTGCAGGTCGAGCATTTCTCCAAGCGCTTTCCAGAGATGACCATCGAGGACGGCTACGCCATTTCGCGCGAATGGGTGAAGACCAAGATGGCCGAAGGCCGTGTCGTGAAGGGCCACAAGATCGGCCTCACCTCGCGCGCCATGCAGCAGTCCAGCCAGATCGACGAGCCCGACTACGGCACGCTGCTGGACGACATGTTCTTCGACCAGGGCGGTGACATTCCGTTCAAGCGCTTCATTGCGCCGCGCGTGGAGGTGGAGCTGGCCTTTGTGCTCGGCAAGAAGCTGCAGGGGCCGAACGTGACCATCTTCGACGTGCTGGCCGCCACCGACTACGTGGTGCCCGCCATCGAGATCATCGACGCGCGCATCGAGCAGTTCGACCGCCACACCAAGACCATGCGCCGCGTGTTCGACACCATTGCCGACAACGCGGCCAACGCCGGCATCGTGATGGGCGGGCGGCCGGTGAAGCCCGACGCCGTCGACCTGCGCTGGGTGAGCGCGCTGCTCTACAAGAACGGCGTGATCGAAGAATCGGGCGTGGCCGCGGCCGTGCTCAACCACCCGGCCACCGGCGTGGCGTGGCTGGCCAACAAGCTCGCGCCGTGGGACGAATGCCTGGAGGCCGGCGAGGTGGTGCTGGGCGGCTCGTTCACGCGCCCCACCACCGCCCTGCCCGGCGACACCTTCCATGCCGACTACGGCCCCTTGGGCTCCATCGCCTTCCGTTTTGTCTGAAAAGAAAACCATGCACACCCCTCTCAACACCTTCAAGCAGGCCCTTCAATCGGGCAAGCCCCAGATCGGCCTGTGGGTCGGCCTGGCCGACGGCTACGCGGCCGAGATTCTGGCCGGCACGGGCTACGACTGGCTGCTGGTCGACGGCGAGCACGCGCCCAACGACGTGCGCTCGGTGCTGGCGCAGTTGCAGGCCATTTCCAGCGCCTGGTCGGCGCAGCCCGAGGCCGAGCGCTCGCACCCCGTGGTGCGCATTCCGGTGGGCGACACCACGCTGATCAAGCAGTACCTGGACATCGGCGCGCAGACGCTGCTGGTGCCGATGGTCGACACGGCCGAGCAGGCCGCGCGCCTGGTGCAGGGCATGCGCTACCCGCCCGAAGGCATCCGCGGCATGGGCAGTGCGCTGGCGCGCGCCTCGCGCTGGCAGGCCTACCCCGGCTACCTGCACGAAGCCAATGCGCAGACCTGCCTGCTGGTGCAGGCCGAGACGGTGGAGGCGATGAAGAACATCGACGCCATCGCGGCCACGCCGGGCGTGGACGGCGTGTTCATCGGCCCGGCCGACCTGTCGGCGTCGATGGGCTTCGTGGGCCAGCCCAACCACCCCGAGGTGCAGGCGGTGATCGCCGACGCCATCGCGCGCATCCTGAAGGCCGGCAAGGCGCCGGGCATTCTGTCGACCACCGAGGAGCAGGCACGCAAGTGGCTCGCAGCCGGCGCGCTGTTCGTGGCGGTGGGGGTGGACACCATCCTGCTGGCGGCGGCGGCGAAGGAATTGCTGGCGAAGTACAAATCCGGCAAAGCGACCACGGCCGGTGCATCCAGCAAGGCCGACAAATCCGACAAACCCGCGCCCAGCGGCTATTGATTTCCTTCCTTTCACACCGGAGCACCCTTTGATGCAACGCACCACCCTGGCGGCCATCGCCGCAGCCGCCACCCTGTTCCTCACGGCCTGCGCCCCCATGGCCCCCGGCAAGCCAGGCACCACCGCCCAGCAGGAAGCCAACCGCCAGACCGTGCTCGCCTTCTACGAGAAGGGCCTGAACCAGAAGGACGCCGACGCGGCCCTGCAGTACGTGGGCAACCGCTACGTGCAGCACAACCCCACGGCGGCCGACGGCCCCGAGGGCTTTCGCAAGTTCGTCGCGTTCATGCGCGAGAAGTTTCCCAACTCGCGCAGCATCATCAAGCGCAGCTTTGTCGAAGGCGACTACGTGATCCTGCATGTCAACGCGGTGCGCGAGCCGGGCACGCGCGGCAGCGCCATCGTGGACATCTTCAAGCTGGAGAACGGAAAGATCGTCGAGCACTGGGACGTGGTGCAGCCCGTGCCCGAAACGGCCGCGAACAACAACACGATGTTCTGAGCCTTCTTTTGACAACCCGCCAGCCCACGCCAGCACGATGACCACGCCCACTGATCCAAAGCCCCCGCGCTTTCGCTCCGCCACCATCCGCGAGGGCACGATCCGCGCGACCACGCGCAGCTTTCTGCATGCGCTGGGCCAGGACGACGAGGACATCGCCCGCCCGCACATCGGCGTGTTCCACACCGGCGGCGAAATGAGCCCTTGCAACCTGAACCTGCGCGAGCAGGCGCAGCACGCCAAGACCGGCATCTACGCCGGCGGCGGCACGCCGCACGAATGCCCGGTGGTGTCGGTGAGCGACGGGCTCACCATGGCGCATTCGGGCATGCGCTTCTCGCTGATCTCTCGCGAGCTGATCGCCGACAGCGTGGAGGCTTCCACGCGCGGCCACCAGTGGGACGGCATCTTCGCCATCGGCGCCTGCGACAAGAACCTGCCGGGGCTGATGATGGGCATGGTGCGCTGCAACGTGCCCAGCGTGTTCGTGCACGGCGGCTCGGCGCTGCCGGGGCAGATGCCGGGGCCGGACGGGCGCGACCTGAACGTGGTCGACACCTACGAGACCATCGGCAAGGTGCTGGCCGGCACCGCCACGCATGAAGAACTCGAGGCCATGAGCCGCGCCTGCCTGCCCACGGCCGGCGCCTGCGCGGGGCAGTTCACGGCCAACACCATGGGCATGGTGTCGGAGGCGCTGGGGCTGGCGCCCATCGGCTCGAGCATGGTGCCTGCCGTGTTCAGCGAGCGCGCGCCGCTGATGCGCCGCGCCGCAAAAACGCTCATGAAGGCGGTGATGGGCGACAGCCCGCTGCCGCGCGACATCGTCACGCGCAAGGCGCTGGAAAACGCCTGCGCCGTGGTGTCGGCCACCGGCGGCTCGACCAACGCCGCGCTGCACCTGCCGGCCATTGCGCACGAGGCCGGCATCAGGTTCCACCTGGACGACGTGGCCGAGGTCTTCGCGCGCACGCCGCTCATTGCCGACCTGCGCCCGGGCGGCCAGTACCTGGCGCGCGACGTGTTCTACATCGGCGGTGCCGGCGTCATCTTGCGCACGCTGCTGGAGCAGGGTTTTCTGCACGGCGACGCGCTCACCTTCACCGGCCGCACCATGGCCGAGGAACTCGCCGGTGCGCTGGCGCCCGACGGCCGCGTGGTGCGCGAGGCCGGCAACCCGATCACGCGCGACGGCGGGCTGGCCGTGCTCAAGGGCAACCTGTGCCCCGACGGCGCGCTGCTCAAGACCGCGGGGCTGAAGGGCCTGGTGTTCCGTGGCCCGGCGCGCGTCTTCAACTCCGAGGAAGAAGCCCAAACGGCCGTGCAGAACGGCCGCTACGAACCCGGCGACGTGATCGTCATCCGCAACGAAGGCCCCAAGGGCAGCCCCGGCATGCGCGAGATGCTGGGCATTACCGCGCTGCTCTACGGCCAGGGCATGGGCGACAAGGTGGCGCTGCTGACCGACGGGCGCTTCTCGGGCGCCACACGCGGCCTGTGCATCGGCTATGCGGGGCCGGAGGCGGCCGACGGCGGCCCCATTGCCGCGCTGCGCGACGGCGACCTGATCGCCATCGACGCGCGGGCCGAAGCGCGCAGCATTTCGGTGGAATTGACGGCGGAAGAAATGGCGTCGCGGCTCGCAGGACGTGAGGTAAACGCGGGGGCGCCAAAGGGCGGCTTGCTGGAAAAATACGCGCTCACCGTGCGCCCTGCCTACCAGGGCGCCGTGACCCACTCGGGCGCGGTCACCTGGCTGCGCGACGAGTCTTGATCTTCCACAACAACCGTCCGGAGAGAGACAACACCATGAGCTTCACGCGCCGCCACATCCTGCAGACCACCAGTGCCTCGGCCTTGATGGCCAGCCTGGGCCAGAACGTCTTCGCGCAAGCGATGAACATCGAGACCGCCACCATCGTCACCGGCTTCGCGGCCGGCGGCACGTCGGACACCACCTGCCGGCGCCTGGCGCTCAAGCTCAGCCCCGAATACGCAAAGACCGCCGTGGTGGAAAACCGCACCGGCGCGGGCGGCCAGATTGCCGTGAGCTACGTGAAGGGCCGCCCGGCCGACGGCAGCACCATCCTGCAGACGCCGACCTCGATCCTCACGATCTACCCGCACATCTACAAGAAGCTGCCGTACGACCCGATGGTCGACATCACGCCGGTGAGCCTGGCCTGCATCTTCGACTTCGGCTTTGCCGTGGGCCCGGCCGTGCCGGCCAGCGTGAAGACGGTGCCCGAATTCCTGGCCTGGGCCAAGACCCACCCCGAAGGCGCCAACTTCGGCTCGCCGGCCGCGGGCTCCACGCCGCACTTCATCGGCGCGCTGCTGGGCAAGAAGGGCGGCGTGGAGCTCAAGCACGCGGCCTACCGCGGCACGCAGCCGGCCATGCTCGACCTGCTGGGCAGCAACATCTCGGCGGTGTCGGGGCCCATCGGCGACATCACGCAGCATCTGCAGTCGGGCAAGGTGCGCATCCTGGGCGCGTCGGGTGCCAAGCGCAACCGCTTCGCGCCCGATGTGCCCACCTTCGGCGAACAGGGACTGAAGGACATGGCGCACAGCGAATGGTTCGCCTTCTTCCTGCCGGCCAAGGCCTCGCCCGAACTGGTGGCCAAGCTGAACACGGCCATGAAGAACGCGCTGGCGCAAAAGGACGTGATCGACGGCCTGGGCACCTTCGGCCTGGAAGCGATGTCTTCCACGCCGGCCGAACTGAGCGAACTGCTGAAGAAAGACACCGCCAAGTGGGCGCCGATCGTCAAAGAGGTCGGCTTCACCGCGGAGGGTTAACTACATGAAGGAACTGCCATGAACACACTCGCCACCCCCACGCCGTTGTCCACGCCTTCGGCGCTGGTCCATCCCTCGATCCATCCCGACGAGCGCGCCGCGCGCGAGGAGCTCGCGGCCTGCTACCGCGTGTTCGCGATGCTGGGCTGGGTCGAGATGATCTACAACCACATCACGGTGCGGTTGCCCGACAGCGTCACTGGCGGTGAGAAGCAGTTCCTGATCAACCCCTTCGGCCTGCACTACAGCGAGGTAACGGCCAGCAACCTGGTGAAGATCGACCTGCACGGCAAGGTGCTCGACGGCTCCACGCACAAGGTGAACCCGGCCGGCTTCGTGGTGCATGCGGCCATCCACGACGGCCTGCCCGGCGCGCACTGCGTGATGCACACCCACACCACCGCCGGCGTGGCCGTGGCCTGCCTGCAGGGCGGCCTGCAGCAGACCAACTTCTACACCGCGCAACTGCACGGCATGGTGGCGTACCACGACTTCGAGGGCATCACCATCCATGCCGACGAAGGCCCGCGCCTGCTCAAGAGCATCGGTGAGCGCAACGCGGTGATCCTGCGCAACCACGGCCTGCTGGCCTGGGGCCAGACGCTGCCGCAGACCTTCGCCATTCTGTGGACGCTGCAGCGCGCCTGCGAGATCCAGATGGCCACCTTCTCGATGGGCGCGGCCATTCCGGTGAGCGAAGAAATTGCCCAGCGCTGCACGCGCGACGCACTGCAGTTCAGCCCCGAGCACGGTGCCGGGCAGGACGTGTTCAATGCACTGGTGCGGCAGGTGGACCGCATCGACCCCACGTACCGCAACTGAACCTGAAGCGACAGACCCCATGAAGATTTGCATTTACGGCGCCGGCGCCATCGGCGGCTGGATCGGCGTGAGCCTGGCGCAAGCCGGCGAGCGCCTGAACGTGGTGGCGCGCGGCGCCACGCTCGACGCGCTGCAGCGCGACGGCCTCAGCCTGATGCGTGGCGACGTTCGCACGCGCGTGCCCGTCAACGCGGTGGCCGACCCCGCCGAACTCGGCGTGCAGGACCTGGTGGTCATCGCCGTGAAGGCGCCCGCGCTGGCCGGCGTGGCCGAGCGCATCGGCCCGCTGATCGGCGCGGACACGGTTGTGCTGGTGGCCATGAACGGCGTGCCGTGGTGGTTCCTGGAAGGCGGCTTCGGCGGCGAGATCACGGGCCACCGGCTCGCGGCCGTGGACCCCCAAGGCGCCATTGCCAAGGCCATTCCGTCGCGCAACGTGATCGGCTGCGTGGTGCACGCGAGCTGCTCGCTCGACGCGCCGGGCGTGGTGCGGCACCACTTCGGCAACGGGCTGATCGTGGGCGAGCCGTCGGGCGAGGCCACGCCGCGCGTGCAGAAGCTGGTGGCGCTGCTCAAGAGCACAGGCATCGACACCACGCTGTCGCCGCAGATCCAGAAGGACGTGTGGTTCAAGCTGTGGGGCAACATGACGGTGAACCCCATCAGCGCGCTCACCGGCGCCACCACCGACCTGATCATGGCCGACGACTACGTGCGCGGCTTCATTTCGGCGGTGATGCTGGAGGCCAAGGAAATCGGCCGGCGCATCGGCATCGAGATCACGCAGAGCCCCGAAGACCGGCATGCCGTAACGATGAAGCTGGGGGCGTTCAAGACCTCCATGCTGCAGGACGTGGAAGCCGGCCGCTCGGTGGAACTCGACGCGCTGGTGACGGTGGTGCGCGAGCTGGGCGAGCTCACCGGCGTGGCCACGCCGTTCACCGATGCGCTGCTGGGGCTGGCGCGCTTGCGTACGCGGCAGCTCGGGCTGTATTGATTTGATGCGCCGACCGGTTGCGGCCAGGCGCGTCAAGTCAAGGAAGCTTGCTCTGGCGCGTCCAGCGTGCGCAGCACCGCACCAAGCACCCGGCGCTGGTCTTCGTCGTGCGCCGGCAGCCACTCGTGCAGCTTGTGGCCCGCGCCGGCAAGCCGCACCACCTCGAGCGACTTCGCGCGCCGAGCCCGGTGTTCGTACTGTTCGAGCACCTGCGCGGGAATGACCGCCTCCGCGGTGCCATGAACCAACAACAGCCTGCCCTCGAAATGTTCGAGCGCCGTGAATGCAGGCGAGCTGGCGTAGTCCGTGGTCGCACGAAGAATGGCCTGAAACCGCGGGCCGAAAGGGGCGCCCTCTGCCTGTGCGGTGTACGCAGCCGGACAGAAGAGCACCAGCGCGGGCGGGTTCAGGCGCTCGATCAGGCGGCAGGCGATGTGGCCGCCCATGCTGGTGGCCATCAACGACATCGGCTGCTGCGGCGCCACGTGCGCGGCCACGGCAGCAGCCTGTTCCATGCGCTCTCGCAGGCTGGAGCCCTCGACCTGGCCGCTGCTTTCCCCATGCCCGGAAAAATCGAGAGACGCACTCGGCACGCCGCCGCGCGCCAGGCCATCGAGCAGGTAACGCACACCGTGCCGCGAGGACTGTCCGCCGCCATGCAGCGCGAGCAACCGGGGTGGCCCGTGCGCCATGCCGCGGGTCACCGAACCGCGCAAGGCGGCGGCGCCCGCGCTCAGTGAAAAGTCGGTCGTCGTTGCAACGGACATGCCGCCCCGCGCTCAGGCCGCCAGCGCGCGCCGGATCACCCCCACCGCCCTCAGCGTGCGCGCCGTCGCGATCGCGTCGATCGGCTGGTTCTGCGACGACAGCTTGGCAATGACCAGCTCGTTGCGCGGGTCCACGAACAGGTGCTGGCCGTGGATGCCCATGGCAAACAGCATGCCGGGCGCGTCGTCGACCACGTACCAGCCGTTGCGGTAGCGCATGCGCATGCCCGCGAAGCCGGCCGCGAACTCGCCCTGGTTCCAGGCCTCGGCATCGCCGCCGTGCCACATGTCGTCGATCCAGCCCGCGGGCACCACCGCACGGCCGTCGGCCGCCTTCCCGCCCTGCGCCACCAGCCAGCCCACGCGCGCCAGGTCGCGCGCGGTGGCGCACAGGCCGCCGGTGCAGCGGGCCGCGCCCTTCGGGTCGACGGTGATGTACGCCGCGTCTTCCGCGCCCAGCGGCGCCCACAGCCGCTCGCTGGCCAGCGTGGCAAACGGCCGGCCCGCCACGCGCTCCATCACGAGCCCCAGCAGGTCGGTGTTGGCCGACGTGTACTTGAACGGCCCGCCGTGAGGCGCGTGCGTGGCCGTGGTGGTCTCGAAGAAGGTGCGCAGGTCCGACTGCACCGCGCCGGGCGGCGCCGGGTCCCAGCCGGTGGACAGGCGGTAGGCCTCCAGCGCCTGTGCGTCCAGGGCCACGCCGGTGCGCATGTCGAGCAGCTGCTGCACGGTGGCGCCTTCGAAGGCGGTGCGCGCCAGCTCGGGCACGATGTCCGACACCGGCGCCGCCACGTCGAGCAGGCCCGCGCCGTGCAGCGTGCCGGCCACCAGCCCCACGACCGACTTGGTCGCCGACATGAGGATGTGCGGCGTGCGGGCCGTCATGGCGCCGTCGTAGAACTCGTGCACCACGCGGCCCTTGTGCAGCACGACGAAGCCGTCGGTGCGCGTGAGCTGGTGGAACTCGGCCAGGTCGAGCGCGGCAAGCTCGGTGGGGAAAGGCGCGGCGCGGGCGGGGTCGTTGGCAATGTCGGCCACGGGCACGATCTCGCGCACATGCTGGAAGGCCCAGGTGCTGTGCGGCCGGGTGCGCCAGTTGGTGTGGTCGGCGGCGGGGCGTGGGGCTTCGGTGGGTTGGTCCATGCCCTCTAGTCTAGGGAGCGCGGGCCGGGCGATCCATGCGCGCGACGACCGAATTCTTCGTCGATCGTTCGCGCGGCGCCAGCGTGACCCACCACGCGGCCGCCACGATCAGCAACCCGCCCGCCCAGCCCCACGGCCCGATGCGCTCGCCAAAGCCGTACACCGCAATCAGCGCGCCGAACACCGGCTCGCTGCCCATCAGCAGCGACACCCGGCTCGGGCTGGAGCGAGACGCCGCGTGGTTCTGCGCGAAGAAGGCGAACACCGTGCACAGCAGCACCAGGTAAGCCATGCCCCACCAGAACGAGGCGGTGGCGGGCGGCAGATGCCAGGCTCCTTGGCCTGCTGTGGCAGGGGAAGCCACCAGCGCGATCAGCGCCGCGCCCAGCGCCATCACGCCGGCCTGCACGGCGGTGAGCGTCAGCGCCGGCAGCGTGTGCCGCCCGGCCAGGCGCCGCGTCATGCAGACCATGACGGCGCGCAGGAAGGCCGCGACAACCATCAGCCCGTCGCCCCAACTGACCGACATTTCGGCCGGCGACGTGGCCGACAGCATGGCCGCGCCCAGCGCCGACAGGCCCGCCGCCCAGAACATGCGCCGCGCGGGGCGCTGGCCCAGCAGCCACCATTCGACGAAGGGCGTGAACGCCACGCACAGGCTGATGAGGAACGCGGCATTGCTGGCCGTGGTGAGCGACACGCCGAAGGTCTCGCACACGAAGATGGCCAGCAGGTTGGCGCCCAGCAGACCGCCTACCGCCAGGCCCCGGCGACGTGTCGTGTTGCGGGCACTGAACAGCGGCCCCAGCGCCGGCAGCAGCACCAGGAAGGTCAGCCCGAAGCGCAGCGCGATGAACTCCAGCACCGGCAACTGCTGCGTGGCCTCCTTGGCCACCGCATAGCTGCCGCCCCACACCGCCGCCACCAGCAACAGCATGAGTTCCGCCGCGCCGATACCGGCCCACTTTCTTGACTTCATACTCGCTACCCGCTTCACCAAACAACACACAAGGGCTGGATTGTTCGGGGCATCACACGCTCTGCACAGCCACCGTCCGGAACAGGACTATTGCGCCGTGGGAACGAATTCATTTCTCAACGTGCTGCCGCAGATGGTGACCTTCGTGCGGGTCGCCGAGCTCGGCAGCTTCTCGGCCGCGGCCGACCTGCTGGGCATCACGCCCTCAGCCGCAAGCCGGCAGGTGAAGCGGCTGGAGAAGGAAATAGGCGTGCAGCTGCTGCAGCGCACCACGCGCCAGCTGCGGCTGACCGAGGCCGGTGCCGAGGCCTTCGCGCGCTGCCGCGAACTGGTGCTGGCGGCGCAGGGCGCGATGGACGTGGGCGCGCAGTTCGCGAGCAAGCCCAGCGGGCTGGTGCGCATCAGCGCGCCGAAGGCCTTTGCGCGGCGCGTGCTGCATCCGCATGTTCTTTCGTTTCTGCAGCGCTACCCCGAGGTGGATGTGCAGCTCATCGTGAGCGACCGCGACGTCGACCCGATTCGCGAAGGCGTCGATCTGGTGGTGCGGCTCACCACCGAGCCGCCCGAAGGGCTGGTGGCACGGCCGCTGATGGCGGTGGCGCACATTCTGTGCGCCACGCCGCGCTACCTGGCGCGGCACCCGGCCATTGCGCACCCCAGCGACCTGGTGGCGCACAGCTGCCTGTCGCTGGGCGAGCACGAGCGCGACAACCACTGGCGTTTTCGCAAGCAAGGGGAGCAGGACGCCGAAGTCGTCGTGCGCGGGCGCTACATCTGCAACCACAGCGAGGTGCGGCTCGAAGGCGCGCTGGCCGACCTGGGCGTGGCCTGCGTGCCGGCCTTCATGGCGCGCGAGGCGCTGCAAGCGGGCGAGGTGCTGCGGGTGCTGGCCGACTGGGAGTTTCAGGGCAACTACCAAGGCCACGCGTACATCCTGTACCCGCCGAACCGCTTCACCGCGCCCAAGTGCCAGGTGCTGGTCGATCACCTGCGCGAGGCGCTGGGCGCCACGGACGGCGCGGACCGTGCTGACCGCACTGACGGCACTGACGGCACTGACAAGGGGCCCGGGCTCAGTGCCTCTTCAGCAACACGCGCACCGCCTCGGGCAGCGAGTTGACCTGCGGCATGAAGTGGTCGAGCAGCGCGCCCAGTGCCACCGCGCAGACCACCGCGCCCAGCAGCGGCTTCCAGGTGAGCCGCACGGCGGCCATGAGCCAGCCTTCGCGCGCCACCCGCACCGCGGCGCGCGCCGACACATACGAGAACGCGACTTCGATGGCCACGGCCAGCAGCGCGTCCCAGCTGAAGTACAGCAGCACCAGCGAGCCGGCGCCCAGCACCACGGCCGTGCAGATCAGAAAGATGGCGACCACCGGCACCACGATGACCGCGCCTTCGTCGGCTGAGCCGGCCACGTCGAGCGCGCCGCTGGCCATGTCGGAGAGGCCACCGCCACCACTGCTTTCACCTGCGCTGGCGCGGGCGTTGGGGCCCCCGCCGCCGCGTCCGCCGCCGAAGTCGATGTCGGGCGCGTCAAGGTCGACGTTCAGCTCGCGACCTTCGACCAGCCGCCTGGCCCACCAGCGCAGCACCAGCAGGTAGCCCAGATACCCCACGCCCAGCGTGAGGAAGTAGCGCACCGCCAGCGAGTCGACATGCAGCAGATGCATCTGCAGCGCCGACACGCACCACATCAGCAGCAGCGTGAAGCTGCCGATCAGGATGCCGTGCGTGCGCAGGCTGTAGTTGCGGTGCAGGTCGCGCTCGACCTGCGTTTCCCAAAGGCGCACCGAGCGCCAGTTGGACAGGACCTTCATTCGCCTTCGGTGGGCGCCGGGGCCGCGAACGGCACGCGCTGTGCCACGGCGCACATGAGCTCGTAGCCCACGGTGCCGGCCGCCCGCGCGACCTCGTCGATGGGCAGCACCGCGCCGGTCTTGACCGACTTGCCCCACAGCGTGACCTCGCTGCCGAACTTCGCGCCGGGGACGTTGGTGAGGTCGACGGTAATCATGTCCATGCTCACGCGGCCCACCATGCGGGTGCGCACGCCGTTCACCAGCACCGGCGTGCCGGTGGTGCAGTGGCGCGGGTAGCCGTCGGCATAGCCGACCGCCGCAACGCCGATGGTGAGCGGGCCTTCGGCCGTGAAGCTGGAGCCGTAGCCGATGGTGTCGCCGGCCTTCAGCGTCTGCACCGAGATGAGCTGCGTCGACAGCGTCATGGTCGGCTGCAGCTGCCAGTGCGCCGCGTCGTGCTCGGGAAAGTCGGGCGCGCTGCCGTACAGCACGATGCCGGGGCGCACCCAGTCGCCGCGCGCGATGTCGGCATGGCGCAGGGTGGCGGCGCTGTTGGCAATGGAGCGCTCGCCCGGCAGGTCGCGCGTGACGCGCTCGAAGGCCTCGACCTGGTGGGCGATGCCGCGGGCGCCGTCGGCGTCGCTGAAGTGCGTCATGAGCGAAATTTCGTCGACCTGCGTGAGCGCGTTCAGGCGGGTCCAGGCGGAGCCGAAGCGCTCGGGCGTGAAGCCCAGGCGGTTCATGCCGGAGTTCATCTTCAGGAACACGCGCTGCGGCTTCAGGGTCTTGTGGGCGGCGAGCATGTCGATCTGCTCGTCGCAGTGCACCGTGTGCCACAGGTCCAGCCGCGAGCAAAGCTCCAGGTCGCGCGCATCGAACACGCCTTCCAGCAGCAGCACCGGGCCGCGCCAGCCCAGCGCGCGCACGCGTTCGGCTTCGGCCAGGTCGAGCAGCGCAAAGCCGTCGGCGCCGCGCAGGCCTTCATGGACCCGCTCGATGCCATGGCCGTAGGCATTGGCTTTCACAACCGCCCAGACCCGGGCGTCGAGGGCCGAGCGGCGCGCCCGGTCGAGGTTGTGACGCAGGGCGTCGGTGTGCACGGTGGCAAGAATGGGGCGCGGCATGGGACTGTGCGAGGTCTTGGGGAAAATGCAGACCACGTTTTAGCACCTTCGGGAATGGGGTCGAACACCGTGGGGATGCCTAATTTGGCGCCGCACCCCCATGCTATAACCGCCCATTCGCCCACGACGCGACACTTTTTCACTACCGCCAGCAGACCCTCTGGCCAGCCAGCCCATCGATGAAGCGCGGTTTCTACACGATCATGTCGGCCCAGTTCTTTTCGTCACTGGCCGACCAAGCGCTTTTCGTTGTTGCCGTCGACCTGATGCGAAACGCGGGCGCGCCCGAATGGCAGCGTGCGGCGTTGGTGCCGATCTTCGCCGTCTTCTATGTGGTGCTGGCCCCGCTGGTGGGGGCCTTCGCCGACGCCTTGCCCAAGGGCAAGGTGATGTTCATCAGCAATGCGATCAAGGTGGTCGGCTGCCTGATGATGCTGTTCGGCTCGCACCCGCTGCTGTCTTATTCCATCGTGGGGCTTGGCGCGGCGGCGTATTCGCCGGCCAAGTACGGCATCCTCACCGAGCTGCTGCCGTCCTCCCAGCTGGTGAAGGCCAACGGCTGGATCGAGGGCCTGACCATCGCGTCCATCCTGCTGGGCATCGTGCTGGGCGGCACGCTGGTGGGGCATGCGGTGTCCAGCAAGCTGCTGGCCTTCGACTTTCCGCTGATCGACACCGGCATCGACTCCCCGGCCGAGGCGGCCATTGCGGTGCTGATCTTCGTCTACGCGCTGGCCGCCTGGTTCAACACCCGCATTCCCCACACCGGCGTGGAAATGCGCCCGCTGCGCGCCAACCCCGAGCACGGCATGGCGCGCAACATGCTCGCGCTGCTGCCCGACTTCTGGCATTGCAACTCGCGCCTGTGGCGCGACCGCCTGGGGCAGATCTCGCTGGCCACCACCACGCTCTTCTGGGGCGCGGGCGGCAACCTCAAGTACATCGTGCTGGCCTGGGCCTCGCTGGCGCTGGGCTACAACACCACCCAGGCCTCTGCGCTGACCGGCGTGGTGACCATCGGCACGGCCGTGGGCGCCATCGTGGCGTCGATGCGCATGCGCCTGGACATGGCCACCCGCGTGATTCCCATGGGCATCGCGATGGGGGTGATGGTGATCGGCATGAACTTCATCGGCAACGTGTGGCTGGCGGTGCCGTTCCTCATCATCCTTGGCGGGCTGGGCGGCTTTCTGGTGGTGCCGATGAACGCGCTGCTGCAGCACCGCGGCCACAACCTGATGGGCGCGGGCCGCTCCATTGCCGTGCAGAACTTCAACGAGCAGGCCTGCATTCTTCTGCTGGGCGGCTTCTACAGCGTGTGCACCGGCCTGGGCCTGTCGGCGTATGGCGCCATCAGCGCCTTCGGCCTGGTGGTGGCGGGCTGCATGTGGCTCATCAAGCGCTGGCACGAGAACAACCTGAAGAAGTACCCCGAAGAAGTCGACCACCTGCTGGCCATCGCCCGCAGCGACAAGCACCACTGAACTCCCCCAGGCTGCGCGCACTTCGTGTCGCTGCGCCAACCCCCTCGCCGGGGGCAACACCTGCGGCCCGGCGAAGCCGGTTCCGCGGTGTTCCTTGAAAAAACGCGGTCTCCGCCCCCGTCACCGTCTTCGCCCCCATGCCCGCGCTCGCCCTCGTCTTCAACGCCTTTGTCTGGGGTGTGTCCTGGTTTCCGTTTCGCCAGATCGCCAGCCACGGCCTGCACCCGCTGTGGACCACCTGCCTGATCTACCTGGCCATTGCCGTGCTGATGGGCCTGGCGCGCCGGCAGGCGTGGAAAGGGTTCCCGGCGTTTCCGATGCTGGCGGTGCTGGGCTTGGCGGCCGGCTTCACCAACGTGGGCTTCAACTGGGCCGTGACACAGGGAGACGTGGTGCGCGTGGTGCTGTTGTTCTATCTGATGCCGCTGTGGAGCGTGCTGCTGGGCTGGCTGCTGCTGGGCGAGCGGCCGAGCGCCGGCGCTTTGGCGCGCGTCGCCCTCGCGCTCTGCGGCGTGGTGGTGGTGCTGAAGGCGCCGGGCACGGACTGGCCGGTGCCCTCCAGCCTGCCCGACTGGCTGGGCGTGGCCGCGGGCTTCGGCTTTGCGGTGACCAACATCACGCTGCGGCACCTGCGCGCGGCGCCCGGTGAATCGCGCGCGCTGGCCATGTTCTGCGGCTGCACCGTGGTGGCCGGCGTGGCGGCGCTGAGCGGGACCGCGATCGGCGCCATCGACTCGCCGGCGCTCGCGTCGCCGGGCTGGCTCGGCTGGGCCGCGCTGCTGGGCACGGGCTTCGTTGTTGCCAACGTGTGCCTGCAGTACGGCGCGGCGCGGATGGCGGCGGCGGCCACCTCGGTGATCATGCTGTCGGAGGTGCTGTTTGCCAGCGTCTCGTCGGTGGCGCTGGGCGCGGCCACCATGGAGCCGCGCATTCTGGCGGGCGGCGCGCTGATCGTGGCGGGCGCGGTGTGGTCGGCGTTTGCGCGAACGAGCGTGCGGGGAGATGATCGTGCCCCCCGCGTCACTTCCGCTCACTGAGGACACCCCATGACCAGCGTCTACGACTTCGAAGCCAACCAGATCGACGGCAAGCCGGTGAAGCTGTCCGACTTCAAGGGCCGGGTGCTGCTGATCGTGAACACGGCCAGCAAGTGCGGCTTCACGCCGCAGTTTGCCGGGCTGGAGGCGCTGCACGAAAAGTACGCCGCGCAGGGCCTCACGGTGCTGGGCTTTCCGTCGAACCAGTTCGGCGCGCAGGACCCGGGCAGCAACGAGGAAATCGGCGCGTTCTGCACCAGGAACTACGGCGTGAGCTTTCCGATGATGGAGAAGATCGACGTCAACGGCGGCAACGCCGCGCCGCTCTACAAGTGGCTCACCAAGGAAAAGCCGGGCCTGCTGGGCAGCACCGGCATCAAGTGGAACTTCACTAAATTCCTGGTCGGGCGCGACGGCGCGGTGCTCAAGCGCTATGCGCCGCTGGACACGCCCGCGTCGCTCACGCGCGATGTGGAAGCGGCGCTGGCTGCCGCGGCCTGAGCTTCAAGAGACGCGTCCATGCACGCGTCATGCACGCGTCATTGGCGGGTCAGCGGCGCGTCAAAACCGGAAGTCCGCCGTCTTCGAGCCCCCGCCCACCGTCACGGTCTGGCTCTTCGGCGTGCCGCCCGGCGCTGCGGCATCGATCACGTAGCGGCCGTTCGGCAGGTCGACCAGGCACACCGGGCCGTCGGCGCGAAACGCCAGCGCCGCCGCGTTGTTGGCGTCCCCGCCCTTGATCGTCACGTCCACGCTGGCCATGTAGGCGCCGTCGGCGCGCGCGAACAGCAGCGCCAGCGGATGCGCTTTCATGGCCGAGCGCATGGCGGTCGATTCGTCGGAGCCGATGCCGCCGCACACATAGCGTGCGGCACCCGCGCCCTGCCAGGGCGGCATGGCGCCTTGCGCCTGCGCGGCCATGGCGGTTGCGGCGCAGGCACCGGCCAGCAGCGCGCGGCGCAGCGTGGAAGAAACGAGGGGTGCGAAAACGGAAGACATGGCACGGACTCCTTGCAGATACGGTGGCGCCATGATGCGCCGCAAGCCCGGTTTGCGCGAGTCGGACCGCGCCCTCCGTCGCTGTGCGCGCAGGCCCTGCGTTCAGCCCTGCGCTTCGTGCTGTTCAGGGCTTCAGCGCTGCGTCCAGCAGCTCCACCCAATGCCGCACCGGCGTGTCCCCGCTGCCGCTTTGCAGGTGCGTGATGCAACCGATGTTGGCCGACGCGATGGTGGTGGGCTGCAACTGCTTCAGGTGCCCCAGCTTGCGGTCACGCAGCGGGTAGGCCAGCTCGGGCTGCAGCACCGAGTAGGTACCGGCCGAGCCGCAGCACAGGTGCGATTCGTTCAACGCCACGCGCATGTCGAAGCCCAGCGCGCGCAGGTGCGTCTCGACGCCGCCGCGCAGCTTCTGGCCATGCTGCAGCGTGCACGGCGGGTGGTAGGCCACCACGCCCGCGGGCGCCGTCACGCGGGCCTTCAGCGCGGGCACCAGTTCGGGCAGCAGCTCGCTCAGGTCGCGCGTGAGCTCGCTGATGCGCGCCGCCTTCAGTGCATAGGCTGCGTCGTGCTGCAGCAGGTGGCCGTACTCGCGCACCGTGACGCCGCAGCCCGAGGCGTTCATGACGATGGCCTCGACCTCGTCGCGCTCCACCAGCGGCCACCAGGCGTCGATGTTGGCGCGCATCTGCGCCTTGCCGCCTTCCTGGTCGTTCAGGTGGAACCGCACCGCGCCGCAGCAGCCCGCCTCTTTCGCAATGACGGTCTGGATGCCGGCCGCGTCGAGCACGCGCGCGGTGGCGCTGTTGATGTTGGGCATCATCGACGGCTGCACGCAGCCCGCGAGCATCAGCACCTTGCGCGCGTGCGTGCCGGTGGGCCAGGTGCCCGCGTTCTGCGTGGCAGGCACCTTGGCCTTCAGCGCCTCGGGCAGCAGGCCGCGCACGGACTGGCCGAGCTTCATGGCGGGGCCGAAGAGCGGCGACGGCAGGCCTTCCTTCAACAGCCAGCGCTTGGCGGATTCGGCCGCGGGGCGCGGCACCTTGCGGTCGACGATCTTGCGGCCGATGTCCACCAGGTTGCCGTACTGCACGCCGCTGGGGCAGGTGCTTTCGCAGTTGCGGCAGGTCAGGCAGCGGTCCAGGTGCAGTTGCGTGCTGCGCGTGGGCTGCTGGCCTTCGAGCACCTGCTTGATGAGGTAGATGCGCCCGCGCGGTCCGTCGAGCTCGTCGCCGAGCAGCTGGTACGTGGGGCAGGTGGCGGTGCAGAAGCCGCAGTGCACGCACTTGCGCAGGATGGCCTCGGCCTCGCGGCCTTCGTCGGTGCCTTGGAATTCGGGGGCGAGCGCGGTTTGCATGGGGGTCTTGTTTCTTGTTGTGGTTTACGTGGCGGCGAGCAGGCGCCCGCGGTTGAAGAGGCCCTGCGGATCGAACTCGCGCATCAGCGCGCGATGAATGCGCTCGATGGGCGCGCTGAGCGCGTCGAAGCGCGGCACCGGGCTGCGCGCGCTCGCACCGGGCAGCCGAAACAATGTGGCGTGGCCGCCGGCGGCGCGTGCGATCTCGCGGATGCGTGCGGCCTGATCAACCGGCGCCTTGTACCAGCGCTGGCCGCCGTGCCATTCGATCAACGGCGCCACGCCGTCGAGCGCGAGCACCGGCGCGGTCTGCGGCACCGACAGGCGCCAGAGTGCGTCGATGTCGTCGCTGGTGGAGAACCACGCCCGTTGCTGGTCGCGCAGCGACAGCCAGCCGGCGGCAGCACGGTCGTTGTCGTTGCGCTCGCCGCCCAGGTGCGCGCAGGCGGCTTCGACCGCCGCCACGGCGCCGCGCAGCCGCAGATGCAGCATGCCGACGCCCGCGTCTTCAGACCAGCAGCTCGCGTTCAGCGGCAGCGGCCGGCCGCCCCATTCGTTGAGCAGGCGCAGCGCGTCGGCCTGGTTGCAGGCGAACGCCAACGTGGCCTCGGCGGGTGCCACGGGCAGCACCTTGAGGCTGACCTCGGCGATCACGCCCAGCGTGCCGAGCGAGCCTGCCAGCACGCGCGACACGTCGTAGCCCGCCACGTTCTTCATCACTTGTCCGCCGAAGGTCACGACCTCCGCGCGGCCGTTGACCAGGGTGGCGCCGAGCACGTAGTCGCGCACCGCGCCGACGCTGGCCCGCGCCGGGCCGCTGAGCCCCGCAGCGACCATGCCGCCCACGGTGCCGTTGCCGTCGAAGCGTGGTGGCTCGAACGGCAGGCACTGGCCCTGTTCCGCCAGCGCGGCCTCGAGTTCCGCAAGGGGCGTACCGGCGCGCACGGTGACGACCAGTTCGCTCGGTTCGTAGCTCGTGATGCCGGCAAGTGCGGTGGTGTCCAGCCGTTCGCCTTGCGGTGCCTCGCCGTAGAAGTCCTTGGTGCCGCCGCCGCGGATGCACAACGGTGTGGCGTCTGCTGCTGCGGCGCGGACGCGTTCGACGATGTGGTGGAGTTCTGTCATCTTTTGCGGTGTCTCATTTGTTTGTCGCGGGGTTTGGTGGCTGCCGTTTGTTTGTTCAGGGCGCGTGCACAGGCCGCCGGGTACTCCCCTCCGCGAATGTCCCCCGGCCTGCGGCCTCCTCCTTTATTTCGCTGCGGGGAGCACCCGACGCCCTGTGCACCTGGGCACGCTGCTGGTGTTCCGCTGATCGACGACTGCTCCGCACAACGCTCAGGAGGGTGGGGTGCCTTGCGCAGCGAAATAAAGGAGGAGGGGCGCAGCCCCGGGGGACATTCGCGGAGCAAGGTACCCCGCCCTCCTGAGCGCGCCCCGAATGGCTTCCAGCACAGCACCTCAAAACCTAGGCAATTCAGGATGCTGCAGCTTCCCCCCCCGCACCACCTGCTTGCCGTATTCGGCGCAGCGTTGCAGCGTGGGAATCACCTTGCCAGGGTTCAACATGCCCTCGGGGTCGAAGGCGCGCTTCACGCCGAACATCTGCTCGTTCTCGGCCGCCGTGAACTGCACGCACATGCTGTTGAGCTTCTCCACACCCACCCCGTGCTCACCCGACACTGTGCCGCCCATCGCCACACTGGTCTCCAGAATGTCCGCGCCAAAAAGCTCGCAGCGATGCAGCTCGTCGGGGTCGTTGGCGTCGAACAGAACCAGCGGGTGCAGATTGCCGTCGCCCGCGTGGAACACGTTGCAGCAACGCAGCCTGTATTTTTTCTCCATCTCCTGAATGGCCAGAAGAATGTCGGCCAGCCGCTTGCGCGGAATGGTGGAGTCCAGACACATGTAGTCGGGGCTGATGCGGCCCGAGGCAGGAAACGCATTCTTGCGCCCGCTCCAGAACTTCATGCGCTCCTCTTCGCTGTTGCTGCAGGCGATGGCCGTGGCGCCGCAGCCGCGCAACACCGCCGTCATGCGGCCGATTTCTTCTTCCACTTCTTCAGGCGTGCCGTCGGACTCGCACAGCAGGATGGCCGCCGCGTCCAGGTCGTAGCCCGCGCGCACGAAGTCTTCCACCGCGGCGGTCATGGGCTTGTCCATCATCTCCAGGCCCGCCGGAATGATGCCCGCCGCAATCACCGCGGCCACCGCGTCGCCGGCCTTTCGCACGTCGTCGAAGCTGGCCATGATGCAGCGCGCCAGCTGCGGCTTGGGCACCAGCTTGACGCTCACCTCGGTGGTCACGGCCAACATGCCCTCGCTGCCGATCACCAGCGCGAGCAGGTCGAGCCCCGGCGCGTCGAGCGCGTCGCCGCCGAACTCCACCGGCTCGCCCTCCGCCGTGAAGCCGCGCACGCGCAGCACGTTGTGCAGCGTGAGGCCGTACTTCAGGCAATGCACGCCGCCCGAGTTCTCGGCCACGTTGCCGCCGATGGTGCAGGCGATCTGGCTCGACGGGTCGGGCGCGTAGTACAGGTTGAAGGGCGCCGCCGCCTCGCTGATGGCCAGGTTGCGCACGCCGCACTGCACCACCGCCGTGCGGCTCACCGGGTCGATCTTCAATATGCGGTTGAACTTGGCGAGCGACATCGTCACGCCCATGGTGTGCGGCATGGCACCGCCCGACAGCCCGGTGCCCGCACCGCGCGCCACCACCGGCACGCCGAGCTGGTGGCAGGTCTTGAGCACGGCGGCCACCTGCGCCTCGGTCTCGGGCAAGGCCACCACCAGCGGGCGGGCGCGGTAGGCGGTGAGGCCGTCGCACTCGTAGGGGGTGGTGTCTTCGGCGTGCCAGATCAGCGCGTGGGCCGGCAGGTGGGCCTGCAGCGCACGCACCACCTGGGACTGGCGCTCTGTTTTCTGTAGCGAATCTTGCTGCGTGGGGGTGAGCGGCGCATTCATGCGGCGGCCTCTTTTCTTGGGTTCGCGGGATGTCTCGCACTCTACGGACATTGCGCCCGCCGCGGGTTGAAGGTTTTTTGCCGGGCGCTTGAGAGAACTTTGCGCGCGCGGCCTCGGCCATTAGCGCGTCCGCGCTCAGCCCTCACCTCACCCCCAAACTCACCCCGTCGTGCTCACCGCAGGCTCTGTGCGAGCCAGTCGGCAAAGGCCGCGCATTCCCAGCGCTCCAGCGTGCCGGGCTGCCAGCAGATGTAGTGCCGGTGCGGCGAGGGCACAGCCTGGTCGGACAGCGCCACCAGCCGGCCCGACTCGAACCACGCCGCGCCCATCTTCTGGCGCACCAGCGCCACGCCAAAGCCGCTGGCGGCGGCGTCGTACACCAGCCCCAGGTCGTTGAACTGCGAGCCGATGTTGGGCTCGGGCTGGTCGAGCCCGCAGCTTGCGAACCAGGTGCCCCACGGTTCGAGCGGGCTGCGGATGAGCCGCGCGCCGGCAATTTCGGCGGCGGTGCGAAACCCGGTGAACGGCCCGAACTCGTTGAGGTAGCTCGGGCTGCAGGCGGGCACCACCTGCTCTTCGAGCACGAGGCGGTGTTCGCAGTCGGCGTATGCGCCGGGGCCGTAGCGCACTTCGAGGTCGGCCTGTTCGGCGGTCACGTCGAGCAACGGAATCGACACCTGGAGCACCAGTTCGATGTCGGGGTAGATGTTGCGAAACAGTTCCAGCCGCGGCATGAGGAACTGCCGGCTGAAGGTGGGCGTGACGGCAATGCGCAGGCGCGTGGCGCGCTGTGCCGCGTTGGCCCCCAGCGGCGTGGCCTGCAGTGCCGCAAGGCCGGTGCGCACGTTGGCGAGGTAGGCCGCGCCGTCGGCCGTGAGGCTGAAGTCACTGCGCCCGAAGAGCTTGAAGCCGATATGCGACTCGAGTTGCCGAATGCGGTGGCTCACCGCGCTGGGCGTGACGCACAACTCGTCTGCCGCGCGGCCGGCGTTGCGCAGCCTTGCGACGGCTTCGAAGGTCAGCAGGCATTGGATCGGGGGGATGTGTTGCAGGGCCATGTCAGCTTTTTTTGGGCACTCTTGTTTCGGGGCTGCGTTGTTCGGGGCTCCGCTGTTCAGGGCACGTGCACAGGCCGCCGGGTACTCCCCTCCGCGAATGTCCCCCGGCCTGCGGCCTCCTCCTTTATTTCGCTGCGGGGAGCACCCGACGCCCTGTGCACCTGGGCACGCTCTGCGGTGATCGCGCGATCAACCCCGGCTCCGTCCAACGCTCACGTCGATGGGGTGCCTTGCGCAGCGAAATAAAGGAGGAGCGAAGCGGGGGACATTCGCGGAGCAAGGCACCCCGTCGGCGTGAGCGTCGCCCTGAACAACGCGGCTCATCGAAACAGTCAGTCCTCAAAGAAGCTCACACCCAACCCAGGCGTCTCGACACGCATCGAAATCACCGACCCAGAAGCCGGCCGCAATTCGATCTCCGCAGCAGGCCTCCCCTTTCGCGCACTGGTGACGAACAGCGTCTTCAGATCGTCGCCACCAAAGCAAGGCATGGTCGGGCATTGCACCGGCACCGGAACAGACGCCACGATCTCGCCCGACGGTGCGAAACGCAACAACTGCGCACCCTCGAACATCGCCACCCAATAGTGACCTTCTGCGTCGACAGTGGCGCCATCGGGGCGACCTTGATAGCCCAACGGCGCATCGACAGTCCACCCTTCGCGCTTGGCTTCGAACTGATGGAACACACGGGCACGTGACAGCGCATTGGCCTCGGCGTCCCAGTCCCACGCGCACACCACGTGCGCGGCCGTGTCGGCCCAGTACAGCGTGCGCGCGTCCGGCGAAAAGGCCAGGCCGTTGGCCGTGGTGGACTCGTTGGCCATTTGCGTGATGGTGGGCGAGACGCCGCTGTTGACGCGCGCGTCGAAGCAATAGAGCGCCGCGTTCGCGCGGTCCTTGGCCTCGTTGAGCGAACCGCCCCAGAAACGGCCGAGCGGGTCGCACTTGCCGTCGTTGAAACGCATGGTGCGCACGTCGTGCTCCACACGCGCCATCGCGACCAGTTCACCGCCCCACGTGCGCGCACGGTAGAAGCCGTCGCGCAAGGCGATCACCAGGCCGCCGCTGCGCGCGGGCGCCATGCACCCGGGCTCGGTGGGCAAGGGCCAGCGCTCCACCTTCGCCTGCGGCGAGCCGATGTCGCCGCGGGTGCGCAACACGGCCCGGCCGGGAATGTCGAGCCAGTAGAGGGCGCGTTCTTCGGGGTGCCAGAACGGCGACTCGCCGAGCTCGCAGAGGCTGTCTTCGATGGTGGTCCACATGGTGTCGCGATTGTGCCCCCGGCCATCGAAACGACAGGCAAAAAAAAGCCCGCTGGCGCCGGAGCGCTCGCGGGCTGAACATCCAAAGGAGACCTCGCTGAAAAATCGTGACGAAGAATTCTTCTTTTAAATGTTGCGGTATCTGGGGTGTCGATGCTCTTGTCGGCAACGAGGCTGCCCGCAGGCACCCTCGCTCCCACACATCAACGGTTGTATGCGGTCTCGCCGTGCGAGGAGATGTCGAGGCCTTCGCGCTCTTCTTCTTCCGACACACGCAGGCCGATGGTCAGGTCGGCGATCTTGAAGGCAATGAAGGCCACCACGCCGGACCACACGATCGTGAGCGCCACGCTCTTGATCTGGATCCACACCTGTGCGCCCATGGCGAAGGTGTCGGGCGTTGCGCCGCCGGTGCCGCCCAGGCCCTTGGCCGCGAACACACCGGTCAGGATGGCACCCAGGATGCCGCCCACGCCGTGCACGCCGAACACGTCGAACGCGTCGTCCGCGCCCAGCATGCGCTTCAGGCCGCCCACACCCCACAGGCAGACCAGGCCGGCCAGCAGGCCCAGCACGATCGAACCCATCGGGCCGACGAAACCGGCGGCAGGCGTGACAGCCACCAGGCCGGCAACGGCACCGGACGCAGCGCCCAGCATCGAGGCCTTGCCCTTGTGCAGGCTTTCACCCAGGATCCACGACAGGGCCGCGGCAGCGGTGGCGAGCACCGTGTTGATGAAGGCCAGGCCGGCAACGGCGTTGGCTGCACCGGCCGAGCCGGCGTTGAAGCCGAACCAGCCAACCCACAGCAGCGAAGCGCCGACCATGGTGAGCGTGAGCGAGTGAGGCGTGAACGCTTCCTTGCCGTAGCCCACGCGCTTGCCGACCATGTAGGCACCCACGAGGCCGGCCACACCGGCGTTGATGTGCACCACGGTGCCGCCGGCGAAGTCCAGCGCGCCGTCCTTGCCCAGCAGGCCGCCGCCCCACACGATGTGGGCGATCGGCACGTAGCTGAAGGTGAACCAGATCACCGAGAACAGCAGCACGGCCGAGAACTTGGCACGCTCCGCGAACGCGCCGACGATCAGCGCCACGGTGATGGCCGCGAAGGTGCCCTGGAACGCGACGAACACGTATTCGGGAATCGTGGTCAGCGCGCCGAAGGTCTCCTGGGTGATGCCCTTCATGAAGATCTTGTCGAATCCTCCGAAGAAGTTGCCCTCACCCGAGAAGGCGATGCTGTAGCCGTAGACGGCCCACAGGATGCTGATGAGCGAGAAGATCACGAAGACCTGCATCAGCACCGACAGCATGTTCTTCGAGCGGCCGAGGCCACCGTAGAACAGCGCCAGGCCGGGGATGGTCATCAGGATCACGAGCAGCGTGGAGGTCAGCATCCAGGCGGTGTCGCCGGAGTCGATCTTCGGTGCCGGTGCCGCGGCGGGCGCCGCGGCTGCCGCAGCAGCCGGTGCCGCGTCGGCTGCGGCAGGTGCTGCCGACGCAGCGGCAGCAGGCGCCGAAGCGGCGGGCGCCTCGGCCGGGGCGGCGGGGGTTTGTGCAAGCGCGGCGGTGCCGGCAGCCAGCACGCTCAAACCGAACGCAAGAGAGACAAGCAGTTTTTTCATAATCGTTGTTCTTTCGGGCCTGGACTCGATCAGAGGGCTTCGCGGCCGGTTTCACCGGTGCGGATGCGAACGACCTGTTCGAGGTTGTAGACAAAGATCTTGCCGTCGCCGATCTTGCCGGTGCGCGCTGCACCCTCGACGGCTTCGATCACACGGTCGACGAGGTCGTCGGAGACGGCCGCTTCGATCTTGACCTTGGGCAGGAAGTCGACCACGTACTCTGCGCCGCGGTAGAGCTCGGTGTGGCCCTTCTGGCGCCCGAACCCCTTCACCTCGGTGACGGTGATCCCCTGCACGCCGATGGCCGACAGTGCTTCGCGCACCTCGTCGAGCTTGAACGGTTTGATGATGGCTGTGACCAGCTTCATGAGTTTTCTCCTTCGGATGGAAATGAAACGGTGCGGCAGCGTGGGCCGCACCTCGTTGTTCTGTGGCTTACAGCGTCTTCGTCAGCGTGAGGATGAAGCGCGCCTTGTTCGGCGAGTAGGTCGTCTGGCCGAAGGTGCCGAAGCCGTAGTCCACGCCCGGGTTGCTCACGGCGAGGTACGAGCTCTTCTTGTTCGCGCCCTGCACCGAGCCGGTCAGCGACAGGCCGTTGCCGAAGTCGTACGACGCGCCGACGTTGTAGTCGACGTAGCTCTTGTAGCCCAGGCTGCGGATGTCGCTGGACATGTTGGTGTAGCCCACGGCCGCCTTCAGCGTGACCTTGGGCACGATTTCCTTGCTGTAGGCCAGGTTCAGGTAGCCGGTGTTGGTGCCCTTCAAGCCCGAGCCGGCCTTGTTGCCCGCGTAGCCGAAGTAGTCCTTGGACACGGTGTGCGAGTACTTGGCGGTGAACGAACCCAGGGTTTCGCTGGCGTAGGTGCCGGCCACGTACAGCTCGGTGGTGTTGCCCGAGGAGTTGCCCGGGTAGATGTAGGTGAGCGCACCGACGTCCATGTCCAGCGGGCCGGCCTTGAACTTGTAGCCGCCGTAGATGTCGCTCTCGATGCTGTTGCCCTTGAGCCAGTTGACGCTGGAGTTCCAGTTGCCCACGTAGAAGCCGCTGTCGCCGAAGGCGTAGTCGAAGCCGCCCTGGATGGCGGGCTTGAAGCCCTTGGTCTTGGCGTAGTCGTTCTTGCCGATCATGTCCTGGTCCTGGCCGCGGAACTTGTAGTTCGAGGTCAGCGAGACGTTGCCCGTGAGGTTCGGAGCAGGAGCGGGTGCTGCGGCGTCGGTCGCTGCCTGTGCCATGGCGGCGCCAGAAGCGGTCAGTGCAGTGGCCAGAACGATCAGCGCCTTGGCGGCGGTACGGTGCGTCATCGGGTAACTCCTCGCAAGTGTTTAGGTGGACCTGGGAGGCTCATAGCAGGGAGCGTGCCAAAGTTCACGAATGCCGGCGCTCCAGACGGCCGAAACGGGCAGCGCCGAGAGCCAAATCGTTACAACGGATGTTTCGTCCGGTTGCACGCGCGGCGGGATCCGCACCACCGCGGGCATGCCCAAGACGGGTGCACCATCTTGGGGATAGGGAGCGCAATGAGTCTGTCTTTGGTGCAAAGCCGCGCTTTGCTGGGGCTGGAAGCGGCCAGTGTCACTGTGGAGGTGCATCTGGCCAACGGCCTGCCCAGCTTTGCGCTGGTGGGGCTGGTGGAAACCGAGGTGAAGGAGGCGCGCGAGCGGGTGCGCTCGGCCATCCAGAACGCGGGGCTGGAGTTTCCGAACAACAAACGCATCATCGTGAACCTCGCTCCGGCAGACCTTCCGAAGGATTCCGGCCGCTTCGACCTGCCCATTGCGCTGGGCATCCTGGCGGCCAGCGGGCAGATCGACAACGCCCGGCTGGCCGGCCACGAATTTGCCGGGGAGCTGTCGCTGTCGGGCGAGCTGAGGCCCGTTCGCGGTGCATTGGCCATGGCGCTGGCGCTGCACACGCGCGGCGTGGCCACCAGGTTGGTGCTGCCCATGGACAGTGCACAGGAGGCCGCGCTGGTGCCCGGCGCCCAGGTGTATGGCGCGCGCCACCTGCTGGACGTGGTGCGACAGTTCGTTGCAGACAGCGACGCGGCCGCGCAACTGCCGGAGCCCGCCACCGGCGACGGCTGGGCGCGGGTGGAGCCCCGCCCCGGCGCCGTGCCGCCGCGCTACGCGGACCTGTGCGACGTGAAGGGCCATGCGGGCGCCAAGCGGGCGCTGGAGATCGCGGCGGCAGGCGGCCACAGCCTGCTGATGATGGGCGAGCCGGGGTCGGGCAAGTCGATGCTGGCGCAGCGCTTCGCGGGCCTGCTGCCGGCCATGAGCATCGACGAGGCGCTGGAAAGCGCCGCCGTGGCCAGCCTGGGCGGGCGCTTTGCGACCGAGCGCTGGATGAGCCGGCCGACCTCCGCGCCGCACCACACCTCCAGCGCCGTGGCGCTGGTGGGCGGCGGCTCGCCGCCGCGGCCCGGCGAAATCTCCAGGGCGCACCACGGCGTGCGCTTTCTGGACGAATTTCCGGAATTCGCCCGCTCCGCCCTCGAGGCGCTGCGCGAGCCGCTGGAGACCGGCACCATCACCATTTCGCGCGCCGCGCGCAGTGCCGAGTTTCCGGCGCGCTTTCAGCTGGTGGCCGCCATGAACCCCTGCCCTTGCGGCTACCTGGGCTCCGCGCTGAAGTCCTGCCGCTGCACGCCGGACCAGATTTCGCGCTACCAGGGCAAGCTCAGCGGCCCGCTGCTGGACCGCATCGACCTGCACATCGAGGTGCCCGCCGTGTCGGCGCAGTTGCTGCTCGACGCACCGCCGGGCGAGTCGACCGACAGCATCCGCGGCCGTGTGGTGCAGGCACGCGAACGCGCCATGGCGCGCCAGGGCCATGCCAACCAGTCGCTGCAGGGCAGCGCCATCGACCGGCATGCCGCGCTCGACGACGCGGCGCGCCGCTTCATGTTCAACGCCGCGAACAAGCTCGGCTGGTCGGCGCGCAGCACCCACCGCGCGCTGAAGGTGGCCCGCACCATCGCCGACCTGGCGGGGGCCGACACGGTGCAAGCGGTGCATGTGGCGGAGGCGGTGCAGTACCGGCGGGCGCTGGGGCGCGGGCCGGCATGAGGGCGACGGTGCGACGCAACTTAGTCGTCAACGTCAACGTCAGCGCACCAGCGAATCGATCCACCGCGCCACCAGCACCTGCTCCTGGTCGAAGTAGTGCGTGTGCGCGCCGCTGCCCAGGCACACGTCGTGTTCGGGCCCCGCTGTCACGGTGACCGGGGGCGAGGGCGTGTACAGCGGCGGGTCGGCCCACAGCCAGCGCCCCACGTAGTCGCCCGTGGCATAGGCGTTGACCCAGCGCCGCACGCCGACGTCGCCGGCCTGGGCCGTCTGCACCCACTCGTACAGGTGCGGAAAGCGCGCCACATAGAGCTGGCGCAGCGGGCAGCCCGCGGTGAACAGGTCGACCTTTCCTTCCAGCTGCGACCAGAGCTTCACCACCCGGTCTTCGGGGCAGGCCTGCGCCAGCCAGCGCGCGCGGTGCTGCAGGTAGCGCAGCAGCTCCGCCGAGATCACCGTGCCCTGGCTGTGCGCCACGATCACCACGCGGTCGTAGCCCTGCGCCACGATGCTTTCCAGCAGCGCCACGTGGCGCGAGAAGATGCGCGCACGCGGAATGGCGTTGCGCGGGAACTCGCGAAAGTGGTTGTCCACGTCCAGCGCCACGTCCAGCGGCAGCCGCAGCCACGGCACATAGCGCGACAGCACGCCGCCGAAGGCCGACAGCGCGGCCGCCGCGGTGGCCGCGCTGAGCACCAGCGGCTTGAGCACGAGCGCCGACAGCTCGCCCACCCCACGCGCCGCGTCCCCGACCCAGCCATCGGGCTCCACGTTCAGCCGCGCCAGCGCCAGCAGCACGCCCACGGCGCAGGCCATGAGCACGCTCGCAATGGTCAGCCCGGTGACGAAGCCGTCGAGCCGCCGGTAGCCACCAGTGAGCCAGCGGCCCAGGGTGTGCGCGGTGCCCACCGTCCTGCGCACCTCGGCCAGCACGCTGGGCACGAGCACCACCACCAGGTACAGCGCCAGGGCCAGCGTGAGCCCGGCGGCCAGCGCGAAGGTTTCGGTGCTGCGCTGGTAGCGCAGGTGCAGAAAGCTCGCGCCATTGACGAAGCAGAGCAGGCCGCTCCTGAAGATGAGCGGGTCGTAGTCGGTGCGGGCCGCGCCAAACTCCACGAAGGTGGTCACCAGGGCCCAGATGGCCATTGCCAGGGTCATGAACGAGGCGACCGACACGAACAGGCCCAGCCGCCCGGTGGCCACGCTGGCGCGTGCGGCCTCGCCGTCGCGCGCCGCCCACTGGCCAAAAACGGCCCAGGCAATCAGCAATGCGCCCGCCAGCAGCCACCAGAGCACGATGCCCAGCAGCAGGTACTCGACCGTGCGCAGGCCGGCGCGCACCCAGTCGTTCAGGCTGCCCGCACCGTTCTCCCCGAAGGACGCCATGGCCACATGGCCCAGCAAGGTCAGCGCCATGGCACCCAAAAACACCAGCCCCGCCGCGCGCATCGCCGGAAACCGGGTGTCGGCCACGCGCAGCCCGTAGTTGAAAACCACGCCCAGCAGCGCCAGCCAGGTCAGCCCGATGAGCCAGTGCATCCACGGCGCCGGCACCAGGCACAGCAACACCGCCACGACCACCGCAAGCCACACGGCGGCGCTGCGCTTCAACGGCCGCACCACATGCAGGTAGCAGTACCACCAGGCGGCCAGCGCCGGCAGCAGCAGCGCCAGCACGGTGTGGATCGCACCCGCATGCGGCGCCGCCAGGCCCAGCGCCGCAATCACCAGGCCGGCCAGCAGCAGTTGCAGGAACAGGTTGGCCAGCACGCCCGAGAACGCCCAGTCCAGCGCCATCTGCAGCCGGGCGAGCCAGACCCACGCCAAGGCGCGGGGCGTGCGGTGCCTGGCCGAGTACACGCCCGCGCGGTCGACCGCGTCGCGCCCCAGCTGCGAAAGGCGAAACACCATGGTGAAGAGCTCGGTGACGATGCGCGGCAGCACGCCCGACAGGCGCGACAGGTCGGCCCAGTACATCTCGTGCACGTCCACCTGCTGCACGGTGTGCTCACGGCCCGACGTGGCCTCCTGGCGGACCATGCGGATGCGGGTGGCCTCGTAGGCCTCGTGCCCGGCGCCCTGCCACTTGAACAGCAGGTAGTCGCTGAAAGCGATGCCGGCGTCCGCGGCCATGAGGCGCGCGGGGGCGGTCAGCGGTATTCCATGCGCTGCGGTTGCGGCTGGACCGGCCGCGGCGATGGCGGCGGGCGCAGCGGTCGCGGTGGTGGAGGGGCTGGAGGTGGAGGTGGCCCCGGTGGTGCCAAAAGGGCCCGGCGCCTGGCTGGCGGTGCTCCAGTTGGCGCGCAGGAAGTCGGAGCGCACCGACTGGCGCAGAGCCTTCTTGAGCGACAGCGCCGAGGGCTTGGGCGCGTCCGCTGTCGGCGCTGCGTGCGATGCCTGCGCAGCATCCGGTGCCGGGTCTCGCGGGGCCACGCGTTTGCGCGCCGCGCCATCTCCGTGACTGCCGTGGTGGCCTTGGTTGCCGTGGGCACTGCTTTCCACCATCGACAACAGCGGCGGCACCGCCACGATGTAGCTGTCGCAGTCCCCCCGGCTGTAGCGCGCCCGCGGGCCGCCGGCATTGACCATGAGCGAGGCGATGGCGCGCGCCGTGTCGCCCGCCTTCTGGTCCGCCACGCCATGGATGGCGATGACGGCCACGCGCTCGGCACGTGGCGTGCCGGCGGGCGTCGGTTCAGGCGGTGCGGCCATGGCGTGCTCCTGCGAGGAGCCGCATTGTGGGCGCGCGGCGACGTGTGGCGCCATCCAGCGAACGCGGGATACGGCCTACCGCCTATGGCCGATATGGGGCCGATCCGGGGCCGATCCGGGGCCGATGTCCGGCCTACCTGCCCGGCTCTGGAATGCCCGCGGCGAGGGCCTGCGCCCTGGCCCTACTTGAACTCGTGGCTCACCACCGGCGCCGACTTGCTGTCCTGCACCGTCACGCGCTGGCGGAACACCTCCAGGTCGCCGTTGCGCACCTCGATGTTGTAGATGCCCGGGCGCAGCGCCAGCGACTTCAGCGGCGGGCTCACGCCGCGGTCCGCGCCATCGACGAACACCTGGCCCCAGGGGCGGATGTTGAAGCTCACGCGGCCCATGCCCGGCGCTGCGGCAGTTCCCGCAGCCCCGGCACCGGCCACCGGCGTGGTGCCGGGCGGCACAGCACCGGCGTCGGCGGTGACAGTCGGAGGCGAGACGCGGTTGATCTCCGCGATCGCGTTGCGTGCCTCGCGCGCATGCAGCCCGCGGCGGTAGCGGCGCAGGTAGGCCTCGTAGCCTTCGCGCGTGTTCTCGGACTGCGCCAGGTTCCAGTCCTCGGCCTCGGCGGTGGCCAGGGCGGCCTCGGGCGGAACGGTGCTCGGGGGCGGGTTGACCGGCACGGCGTCCAGCGGGCTCAGCGGGCCGGTGGAAGGCCCCGCGGCCACGGGTGCGCTGGCAGCGCCCGCGGGCGGCGTTGCGCCGGCCACGGCGGTGCCGGCGGTAGGCACGCCGTCGGTCGTCGTTGGCGCGCCCACGGCCGTGCCCGTGCCCGGCGGCATGGCGGCGGGCGGCGAGTTGGTGTTGGACATCGGCGCGCCCGGCGGCGGCACCGGCACCATGGCGGTCGACGTTTCCTGCTTGGTGGCGGTCAGGCGCAGGCCGATCCAGCTGCCCACGGCCACCAGCGCCACCACCAGCCCGCCGACCAGCAGCCAAGACAGGCCGCCCGGCTTCTTCTTGTGCTTCGGCTTCGGTGCCGCGCGCGAAGGCGCGGCAGCGGCGGCCTTGCCCTGTGCCGGCGCGTTGGCACTGGAACCGGCAGTGGCTGCGGTCTTGACCCGCGCCGGCTCGGCCACCGCAACGGCTGGCATGACCGGCGGCGCGGTGGCCGGCGCAACGGGCGGCGCAACGGGCGGCGCATTGCGCGGCGCCATCGGCGGCGCCGCAAAGCCGGGCGCGCCCACTGGCTCCAGCGGCACCGGCGCCGAAGCCGGCGCGAACTGCTGCGGCGCAATTTCCGGCGGCGGCGGTGCGGACGGCACGGGCGCGGCGGCAATGATCACCGTCGGCGCGGCCATGCCGTTCACGTAGATGTCGCCCAGCCGGGTCAGCCCCAGCTCGGCCGCGAACACCGCCACGGTCTGCGTGCGGTCCTTGCTGTGCACGGCCAGCGTGTGGTCGACCGCGGCGCAGAAGGCCGGGCTCAGGTCGGTGCGGCCCATGGACGACAGCGGCACGTAGGCGTCCTGCACGCTGCGCACCACGGCCGAAGGCGGCGGGCTGCCGGTGACCGCGCGGTACAGCACGGCGCCCAGCGCGTAGAGGTCGGTCCACGGGCCTTGCAGCAGCGTGTTGTCGTCGGCGTACTGCTCGATGGGCGAGTAGCCCGACTTCACCATCACCGCCACCTCGTCGACCAGGTCGGCAATCGATTTGCGCGCCGCGCCGAAGTCCAGCAGCACCGGCAGGTCGTCCTGCTGGATGAAGATGTTGTCGGGCGCGATGTCGCGGTGGAAGCACTGGCTGCGGTGCAGCGTTTCGAGCGCGCCCAGCAGGGGCCCGAGCATGCCCAGCAGCCAGGTCTCGGTGACCTTGTGCGGCGTCTCGTCCGCCAGGCGGCGCAGGGTGCGGCCCTTGTAGAGCTGGATCGCCATGTAGGCGGTGGAGTTCGATTCCCAGAAGCGATGCACCCGCACCAGCGCCGGGTGGCTGAACTGCGCGAGCGTGCGCGCCTCGTTGATGAAGCTGCGCAGCCCCGCCTCGAAGGTGGCCGTGAGCCGCTCGGAGCGCACATGCACGCTGTTGTCGCCCACGCGGCGCGCGAGCATGGAGGGCATGTATTCCTTGATGGCCACCTCGCGCAGCAGCGAGTGGTCGTAAGCCCGGTAGACGATGCCGAAGCCGCCCTCCCCGATCACCTCGAGCAGCTCGAACTCGTCGAGCCGGTGGCCCACACCCAGCGGGTGCGGCTGTTCCTGCGGGTCGGCCGGCGGGCTGCCGGTGCCCGTGCCGTGTGTCGTGGTCATGCGTTTCCTCCTCCTGCGGGGCCGTGGCTCTTGCGGGTTTTTTCGTTCATGCCCATGGCACATGCCCCTGCGAAAACAATTTCGAGAACAGCGGTGTGTTGAGTCCCCCGCCATGGGCGGCGGTGCGCAACGGCGACCCGTCGGCCTGGTTGGTCCACCAGTAGCTGGTGCTGCCAAGGGGGTCGAAACACAGTGGAAGCTCCGGCCAGCCCAGGCGCTGCTGGGCGTCCGCGCCAACGGCTGTAGGCGCCAGGATGGACAGGATGTCGTCCGAGCCCCCGCTGGCGGTCTGAAAGCCCGCGCGGCCCGCGGCCAGCACCTGGGCGTCGAACGGGTCGGGTGCCACGCCATGGCGGATGGCCTGCAGCAGCGCGTTGCCGCACTGCCAGTACCACGCGGCGGAGCCTTCGAGCACGGACGGGCGGTAGTTGCGAGCGGCCACTTGCAGGGTCACGCACACGGGGTAGTAGCGGCCGACGCGGTCGCAGCTGGGCGCGATGCAGCCGAACTGCACGGCGTCGATGCCGTGGGTGGCCGGAATGGCAAAGTTCCACACGGGGGCGACGGCGTAGTGGCGTGTCATGGCGTCGGGCCAGCGTTTGAAGCTGCCCAGGCCGTTCTGCATCCACCGGTCCCACCAGGCCTGGAGTTCGCGCGGCATGCGGCGGTAGAGAAAGTCGCCGGCGGCGGGGAGTTTGCCGTACCAGCCGATCTGCTCGTCCACGGGCACCCACGCTTGGGGAGGGATGCTGCTGTTCATTTCTTGTCGTGCCTCGTGGGGAGATGTCGGCGTTCGAGGCGCTGTCGTTCAGGGCGGGTGCACAGGCCGCCGGGTACTCCCCTCCGCGAATGTCCCCCGCTTCGCTCCTCCTTTATTTCGCTGCGGGGAGTACCCGACGCCCTGTGCACCAGGGCACGCTGCTGGTGCTCGCCGATCAACGACCGCTCCGTATAACGCTCAGGAGGGTGGGGTGCCTTGCGCAGCGAAATAAAGGAGGAGGCCGCAGGCCGGGGGACATTCGCGGAGCAAGGTACCCCGCCCTCGTGAGCGCGCCCTGAACACCGCAAGTCACCAACCACCCAAGCCATCAAAGAACAAGGAGTCATCTCAAGACTTCCCCGGACAAGAGAAGCTGTTCATCTGCGGCAACCGCAAGGGGTTGTAGACACTGTTGGCAGTCACAGCCAACACCACCTTCTTGCCCTGCAGATCGAAGGTCGCATTGAACGACTCCGGCGAGCGCCCCGCTGAAATGGAAGCCTTGTCGAACAACCGGTGCAACGCCCATGGCCCTTCCGTCACGATGCCGCCGGCCGGCGTGCCGTTGGCCGTGGTCACCTGCAAACGAACCTGATTGCTGTTGCGCGGACCCGGCCACTTCACCGTGGCTGGGGCCTGCGGCCCGTGGGCATAACGCACCGTCTGGCCGTCGATGTCCAGCGTGAACTGGGTCAGCGCCGCGTCCATGTCCTCGGGGCGAATGTCCAGCGTGAACGACGGCGTGCGACCGCCCGCCATGCCCGAGAAGAACACGTCGCGAATGGCCTGCGCCTTCTGGAACGAATCGAGGTAGGCCGAACGCCCCGCCGCCGCGCCATCCACGCCGCGCTTGAATGCCCACGGGTTGACCGAGGTGTCGACCTGCGTGATCAGGTTCTTCTGGAAGAAGTCGTCCATCATCCCGCCCGGCGCGAACAGCTGCGCGAAGTCGCCCGAGGCCACGTCGCGGTTGGATCCGCGCGTGAACGGGTAGCGCCCCGCAATCGCCTGGTTGCAGAACGAGCCGATGCTCGCCGCCGCGCTCTGGCCGATGTTCTGCCGCGTCACCGCCGCCGCCTTCGACGACGCCGTGGCCGACAGGTCGTTCAGCATGCCCTGGAACGGCACCGGCAGCCGGCCCGCTTCGGCCTGCACCTTGGTCACCGCGTCGCTCTGCGGCGGAATGCTGCCGCTGCGCAGCGCGCTGTCGGTGGCGGTGAGGAAGGTGTAGAGCTCGTTGATGAGCGCCGCCGTGGCGTCGATGGGGGCCTGGCCGCCCTGCTTGGGCGCCGTCACCATGCGGCGCAGCGGCTCGAAGTGGTTGTCCACCAGCGACTCGGGGCGGTCCAGCTGCGTGTTGCGCCGCTGGCTGCCGTCGGGCTGGCCGATGAGCTGCTCGATGCGCTCGCGCGTGGTCTGCACCCGGTTCTGCGCCTGGTCGAGCAGGCTGCGCGCGGCCTCGTCATGGTTGCGCAGCAGGTCGGTCTCTCGCGCCGCGGCGCGAATGATGCGCGTCATGGGCGACTCCGACGTGGAGAGCACGCGCGTCATCTGAATGCTCTGCAGCAGCGAGCGGCTGTCGGCCAGGCGAATGTCGACCAGGTAGTCGTCCCACACCTTGATGTAGTCGGTGAGGTAGAGCCGGCGCACCTCGCGCAGCAGCAGCTCGCGCGAGGTGATGTCGGCCATGCCCGGCGCGCGAATCTGCAGCACCCAGCGGTCTTCCTGCTCCAGCGACAGCGCGGTCTCGGTCATGCGCTTGTCGAAGATGTCCCAGTAGCCGCGGTAGGTGAACAGCGTGGGAATGCCGTCGGTCAGCGGCTTGCCGCTGGCGCGGCGAATGACCAGCGCCGACTCGGCTCCGCCGGCTTCCGCAATGGAGAAGGCGTTGGGCGCGCTGCTCTGCAGCAGCACACGGCGCAGCCGCGCATACGAGCGCTGCGCCAGCGGCACGCCGGCCAGGCGCTCGCGCGTCTGCGTGACCAGCCGCTCGTCCTTGGCGAAGGGCGAGGTCACCACGCGCCCGGCGAACAGCGCCTTCAGGTGCGTCTCCAGGTGGGTGCGCTGCTCGCGCGTGAGCGAGGCGCCGATCTTGCGGTCGACGTCGCTCAGCAACCAGGCCTGCAGAAAGTCGGCGTCGTAGCGCTCGGCGTCGTACAGCATCAGGTAGGCCTTGAGCGCCTCGTAGCTGTACTCCGCGTCGGTCTTGGAGGCTTCGCGCAGCGACTGTTCCACACGCTGCGCGGCCTGCGGCAGCAGCACGGTCTCCAGCGCGCGCTGATACACGCCGTCGGTGGCGGCCTGCAGCTTCTCGCCCTGGTACAGGCCGAAGCGGTACGACAGCGGCGGCTCGTCGGTGTCGAAGCGGCTGGACTTCGGCAGGTCGCGCAGCTTGTCCAGAATGAGCAGCGAGCTGGCGATGTCGCCGCTGGCGTCGACCACCGTCGGCAGCTCCCCGCGCGCGGCTGCCTTGTTGAAGGCCTTGGCATTGCCGTCGACCTCGGCCACGTAGTCCTTGTTGTTGCGCCAGCTGTTCACGCACGCGCCCAGCAGCAGCACCAGCAGGACGCCGATCACGCTGTAGCCCGCAATGTCGATGGCGCGCTTGCGGCGGTACCAGCGCAGGTTGGTGCCGGCCACGCCCGCATCGCGAAAGATCACCTGCTGCAGCAGCTCCTTGAGGAAGTAACTCTTGCCCGGACCCGGCGGCGGCGCGGGCGGCGCGTTGACCTGCAGGTAGCGCTTGATGGCGCCCATCACGCGGTCGAAGGCCGTGCCCTCCTGCGTGCCGCTGGTGAAGTACACGCCGCGCAGCATCGACGCGGCCTCGAACTTCGACGGATTGAACACGTCGGCCAGGAAGGTGCCCAGGATGTCCTCGAAGCTGGCGAACTGCTGCGGCAGCAGATAGGCCTGCGCGCGGCGCATCGGGTCGGACTCGGCCGCCAGCAGTTCGGGCAGGCGCTCGTCCAGGCGCTGGTGCAGCAGCTTGTATTCCTGGTGGAAGCGCTCGCGCAGGTCGCCGCCCACGGGCGCCGCGTGGCTGGCGTTCTTCTTGTTCGCCGGGTGGCCCTGAATCGGAAAGGTGAAGCCCCACACCTGCTGGCGCTCCGCGCGGCCGAGCGAGCCGAAGTACTCGTTGAAGCCCGCCAGCAGGTCGGTCTTGGTGACCAGCACGTACACCGGAAAGTCGATGCCCAGGTCGTTGCGCAGTTCCAGCAGCCGCTTGCGCAAGGCCATGGCGTGGCGCGCGCGCTGCGCGTCGTCGGCCAGCGGCAGGTCGGCAATGCTGATGGTCAGAATGGCGCCGTTGATCGGCTGGCGCGGGCGAAACTTCTTCAGCAGGTCGATGAAGCCCTTCCACTCGCCCTCGTCGGTTTCGCGGTTGCTCTCGTGCGTGGTGTAGCGCCCGGCAGTGTCGATCAGCACCGCCTCGTTGGTGAACCACCAGTCGCAGTTGCGCGTGCCGCCGATGCCGCGCACCGCGGCCTTGCCGAGCTGGTCGGCCAGCGGAAAGTCGAGGTCGGAGTTGACCAGCGCGGTGGTCTTGCCCGAGCCCGGCGCGCCGATGAAGATGTACCAGGGCAGCTGGTACAGGTACTGCCGGTCGAACAGCGAGAAGCGGCCCGCGGGCTTGCCGTCGGCGCCTTCGCCGAAGCGCATGTTCTTCAGGATGGCGGTGGCGTCGGTGAAGCCGCTCTGCAGCTCCTTGATTTCGGGGGCGTCTTCGGGCTTGGCCTCTTTTTCTTTCTTGGAGGGCGTGCGCAACTGGTTGAGCAACTGCGCATTGAGCCGGTGCTCGCGCCACTTGCGGTAGACCACGCGCGCCAGCCAGATCGCGAACATCAGCGCGATGACCACGATGCGCACCAACTCGTCTTCGAGCGGGCGGTAGCGGCCCACCGCAATGGCCGGGCCGATGATCCAGATCAGGAACGCGACCGCAACCAGCCCCAGGAACACCCAGAGGTCGCGGCTGATGAGAAAACGGAAGATGGCGCGCAGCATCAGCGGGCACCTCCGGTTTGCGGGGCTGGCACGGCCTGCAGGGGCGCGCCCTGCGCACCTGAAGCACCCGACCCACCGGCCACCGGCGCCACCAGCAGCGTCACCTCCACGCGCCGGTTGCGCGCGCGGTTGGCGGCGGAGTCGTTGGGCGCGATGGGGTCGGCGTCGCCGCGGCCTTCGGCGCGCAGGCGTTCGGGCCTTGCAATGCGCTGCGAAATCATTTTCTTCACCGCGTCGGCGCGGGCCTGCGAGAGTTGCCAGTTGGACGGAAAGCGCACGCTGCGAATCGGCTGGTCGTCGCTGAAGCCGCTCACCAGCACATTGCCTTCCACCGAGTTGAGCGCATCGGCCACGCGCGCGAGCACCGGCGCGTAGCGGTCGAGCACGCGGTCGGAGCCGGAGGCGAACAGGCCGTCGCCGCGCAGCACCACCACGCTGCGGTCGGCCTCGTCGCGCACGGTCAGCAGGCCGTCGCGAATTTCGGGCTCCAGAAAGCGCTGCAGGCGCGGCTGCGGCGCGGGCATGACCACGGCGCGCGCGGTCTGCGGCAGCCGCACCGCGTTCACCGCGGCAAAGGCGCCGTCGGACGTGCCGGCCAGGTTGAAGCTGAGCAGCACGAAGGCCAGCACCAGCAGCACCGCGGCCACCGCGCCCACGGCCCACACCGGCAGCCAGTTGCGCGCGCGGCGCACCGGCGCGCTGGCGTCCTGCCAGTGCGGCGACAGCGGCACCGGAATTTCGCCGCGCGTCTGGCGAATGATCTGCAGCAGCCGCTGCTTGAGCGTTTCAAGCTGCGTGCGGCCGTTGTCGATGACGCGAAAGCGCCCCTCGAAACCCATGGCCAGGCAGAAGTAGATGAGCTCGATCAGGTGCAGGTGCTGCTGCGGGTTCTGCACCAGGCGCGACAGCAGCTGAAAGAACTTCTCGCCGCCCCAGGTCTCGTTGTGGAACATCACCAGCAGGCTCTGCGACGACCAGATGCTGCCGCCCCACGGCGTGAGCGCGGCCGCCTCGTCCACGGCCGTGCACAGGCAGTAGCGCGCGCCGATGATCACCTCGGGCGCGATGCCGGCCTGCTGCGCGCGTGTTTCGAAACGGCGCACCTCGTCGACCAGGTGCTCGCGCAGTTGCGCGGGCGCGGGGTGGTGCCCGGTGGCTCTGATCTGCGGAATCAGGTCGAGCAGCGGATTGGCCGCGGCCACCAGCGGGTTGTTGCCCGCGATGGCGGCGTCGCCCGCATGCGGGCGGCGTGTGTCGTGCCAGGCGGTGAAGGAATCGGGCTGCGCGCCCAGGCCGCGCGGCGAAGCGAGGCCGTCGCCCAAGCTCAGGCCCGGACCCGGACCCGGACCCGCGCCCATGCCGTGGCCCGTCGATGCGCCGCCGGGGTTCGGCGCGACGAAGCCACCAGGGCCCGCGGCCATGTCGTTGTTCATAGGATCCCTCACGGACGGATCGCCCAGAACTCCATCGCCAGGCCCGGAAAGTCGCCGGCCAGATGCATCGCGACGCCGCCGGATTTTTCGAGCTGGCGCCACATGTCGCCGCTCTTGTCGAGCTCGAAGTAGTGGTAGCCCGCGTTGTACGGAATCTGGCGCGGCGCCACCGGCAGCGGCCGCACCACCACGCCGGGCAGCTGCAGTTGCACCAGGTCGCGGATGCGCTCGACCGAGCCGATCTTCACCTGCGTGGGAAAGCGCTGCTGGATGGCCTCGGCCGGCAGGTCGGCATGCACCGCCAGCACGAAGCCCGCGTTGCGCACCAGCACCGGGTCGGGCATGCGGCCCACGCGCACGCCGTGGCTTCGCTCCTCCAGCTCGATGGCGATGGCGCTCTGCTCCAACACGGCCGACAGCGACCGCCGCAGCTCTTCCATCAGCGGGCGAATGCTTTCGTTGAGGTTGTCGTGGTCGTACACCGGCCACACCACCGGGCGCCGCGTGGGCGAGGTGTGCGTGGCCAGGTGGCAGGCCAGCTTGAGCCAGTCGATGAACAGCTGTTCGGGGTGCACCTGCACCGCCTGCTGCGCATGCCAGGTGGTGGCCAGATAGCGATTGACCAGCTCCAGCAGCAGAAAGTCGGACACCTCGCTCACGCCGCCGCGGCCCGGCTGCGACAGCCGCGAGGCCAGCGCCTCGGAGCGCTGCGTGAGCAGGCCGTGCAGCTCGGCGACCATGCTGCGCAGCATGGCGTGCGCCGACGCATCGAGCACCGGCGGAATGTAGTTGGCATCGACCACCAGCCGGTGGTCGGTGCGCCGCTCGATCACGCGCACCGCGCCAATGGCCTGCCACTCGGCCGTGAGCGACGAGGCGCGTGCCAGGCGCAGGCGCGGCGCGGCCAACTGCAGCGTGGCCGGACCGAGGGCCACGGCGTTGCCGTCGTTCACCTCGCGCTCGATCACGCCGAAGCGCGCGGCAGAGCCTTCCTGTTCCGCAAAGATGACCTCCTCGCTGCCGGGCCGGCGCAGCGGCAGCGCGAGCACGATGAGTTCGTCGGTGAGGTCCGTGGGTACTTCGTACGGCAACGGCGCGTCTTCGGCGCCGAACGAGAACGGCGTGCCGTCGGGCAGCACGCCCGCGCCGCCGAGCAGCGACACGCGCCCCAGCGCGTAGGCGTCGCGATCGATCTCCAGATGCAGCCAGCCCCAGTAGGCCCCTTGCAGGCCGGCGGTGCGGCGGGTGACGTACTGCTCGACGTAGCGCTCCAGTTGCTGGAAGTGCTGCGGCCGCAGGTACATGCCCTCGGACCACACCACGCGATTTGCCAACGCCTGCGGGTGAGCGCCATGTCTTGCAGCGCCCGAATTGCGAACAGTCACCAAGGAACCTCCTGATTGCTCAACGGAAACGGGAGATGCCTGAGTGAACGACCTCCCGATCGATCTGCTTTCTTTTATGCGTCCGATGCTACACGGCGTGTCTTGCGTTTTGCATCGCTTTCAATGGCTGATTTTGAGTGCCATGTCGTACTTAGGTACTCTGGCGTTGGCAAAACTAACGACTTGGTATCAGCTCGATGCCCGTCTTGCGGATCGCGACCTGCACCTTCTGCTCGCTCGGCGAGAACTGCCACACCTTGTAGAGATTGGTTTGCTTGGGCTCCTGCAGCGGCAGCACGAGGCGCCAGCGCGCGGACTCCAGCTTGCGGTAGCCCGCGATGATGCCGATGGCCCGCGAGTCGAGCCCGGCCTCGCGCTTGAACACGCGTTCCTCGCCGCTGCGCATGATGGCCTGGTCGGCGTTGACCAGCTCGGTCATGAGCGTTTCGCGGTCGCGGTCCTGCAGAGCGAAGTAGTCTGCCGTTTCGAAGTTACCGGAAGATTTCAGTTCGAAGACTTTGACCAGGATGGGTGCGGCCTGGCCGCGTCCGTCGGGGTTCACGCCGTCGTCGATCTTGATGGTGACCGCATAGGGCGTGGGCATCGACTTGGCTGTCGATGCGCAGCCACTGACGAGGCCTGCAAACAAAGGTGTCGTTGCAAGTGCGCCTTGTAGCAAGGTTCTTCGATGCATGAGAGCTCCCGTGATGTTCGCGACCTATATTATCGAAAGCATGCGCATCGTCGATGGCGCATCGCGTGCTTGTCGCAACACAGCGGCACACTATCTCGAACATTGCATTCAGCAGGTAGGAGAAAAGATTGAAGTCATGTCTGCCAGCTCTGGCGCTCACTCTTTGGATGGTTGCGGGTTGCACGACCCCGCCACCGGCGCCCGATCCCGCACCGCAACCCGAACGCCTGAGCCAACAGGTTGCACGCACCACGCTGGAACGCGCGCAACAGGCCTATGACGAAGGCGACTACGCCAAGGCCGTCGCCACGCTCAAGAGCGGCGGCGTGTCGGTGTTCGACGGCGCCGACCCCGCCACGCGGCAGGAAGCACTGAAGCTGGAAGCCTTCAGCTACTGCGTGGCCAACCAAATCCCCGAATGCCGCGCGCAGTTCCGCAAGCTGCTCGACGTGTTTCCCACCTTCGACCTGAACGTGGCGGAACGCAAGCACCCGGTGTGGGGTCCGGCGTTCGAGGCCGCCAAGCGAATGAAGCGTTGACGAGACACACCGCGCGCGGCGCGCAACGGTGCGCCCAGCGCGAGACGACGAACAGGGAGATGCCATGCGTTGGACAGTGATCGAACATGCCGGCACGCCGGTGAGCGCGGGGGCCTCTGCGTGGCTCGCGGCGCCCGGCGGCACCATCGGGCGCAGCCCCGACAACCATCTGGTGCTGCCCGACGCGCAGCGCCAGATCTCGCGCCTGCAGGCCACGGTGCGCTTCGACGAAGACGGCGCCGCGGTGCTGCGCAACATGAGCGCGGTGCTGCCCATCGGCGTGAACGGACGCACGCTGGCGCACGAACAGGAATCGCGCGTGGCCGACGGCGACCGCGTGACCATCGGCAGCTATGTGCTGCAGACCCGCAGCGCGCAGCATTCGGTGAACGTGGCGCCCACCGTGATGGAGGCGCCTGCGGCGGCGCCATCGGCGGCTGTGCCACCTCTGCCTTCACCTTCGCCTGTTCCACCGCCACAGGCAGCCCCGCCGCCCGCAGCGGCGTTGCAGCCGCTGTCACCTGCTGCTGCAGCGGCACCGTTGCAGCCGAGCCCCATCGGCGACCTGCTGCCGCCCTCGCCCGGTGCCGATGTGTTCGCCGACCTGTTCGGTGAAGGCACCTTGCCCATCGGTGAAGCACAGCCCGGGTCCGTGATGCCACAGCCACAGCGCGTGGCCGAACCTGCACCCGCACCTGCACCTGCACCAGCGCAGGTGTCCATGCCTACACCCGTGCCGCCACCCGCACCGGCCTTCGTGCCGCCGCTCGCGCCGCCGCCGGCGCCCTTTGCCGCGCCACTGCAGCCGCCCGCCGCGCCACCGAGCGCGAACACCAGCAACAGCGCCGCCGCATCGCAGATGCCTTCGGCGGCCGACTGGGACGCCATCCTCGCCAACGCGCCGCGCCGCGTCGACAGCACGCCCGCGCCCATGCCCGACCCGATGGCGCACGAGCCCTTCGATCTGCCGTCGCAGGCGCGCAGGAACCCGGTCGATCCGCTGGCCGAGCTGAACCCGCACGCGGCCGACGACATGGCGAACATCGCGCTGAAACGCGGCGTCGATCCGCTGTCGTTCTTCGCCTCCGACGACAGCGCGCACGCGCCGCTGGCCGACCCGCGGCCCACCGCGCTCACGCACCACGACCCGATGCTGCCCGGCGACGCGCATCCCGCGCTCGACCTGTTGCATGAGCGCCAGCCCGCGGTGCATGCCTACAGCCCTTCGAACCATGCGCGCGAAGTGGCGACGCAGTTCCGTCCGCCGACGCCGATGGCCGCGCCGGCACCCGCGGTGCCTGTGGTGCCTGTGGTGCCTGTGGTGACCGTAGTGCCAGCAATGCCCGTCGAGGTCGAGGCCCCGTCGCCTCCGCCGCCCGCGCCACCACCTCCTCCATCGGCCCCGCCACCCGCGCCACCCCCTGTGGTGGCCGCCCCGGTCGTTGCGCCGCCCGTGGCCGCAACGCCGCCTGACGTGGTCGCGCAACCCGAGGCCCCCGTCGCGCCCATGGTGCCCGCGATGCCCGTGATGCCGGTCGAAGCCCCGGTCACCGCCACGCCCTCCGCGCCGGCCGCACCAACCGCCGCACCAAGCGCCGCGGCACCCGCAGCCCCCCTGTCGCCCTCCACCGCCGAAGCCATGTTCAAGGCCTTCCTCGAAGGCGCCGGCGTGCCCGAGCTCGCGGGCCAGCAGCCGATGGACGCCGAGGCCATGCAGCGGCTGGGCCGCATCATGCGGGCTTTCACCGACGGCACCATCGAGCTGCTGTCCTCGCGCGCCATGCTCAAGCGCGAGGTGCGCGCCGAGATCACCATGATCGTGGACGAGGAGAACAACCCGTTCAAGATCCTGCCCAACGGACGTGCCGTGCTGATGCAGATGTTCGGTGCGCGCATGCCCGGCTTTCTGCCGCCCGAGGCCGCGGTGCACGACGCGCTGGGCGACCTGCAGTCGCACCAGCTGGGCATGGTGGCCGGCATGCGCGCCGCGCTGCTCACGCTGCTGAAAAGCTTCGACCCCGCCGCGCTCGCGCGCGACACGCCGCACGACGGCGGCCTGGGCGAGAAGCTGCTGCCCGGCGGGCGCGAGGCGCGCCTGTGGCGCCGCCTGCAGGCGCTGCACACCGAGACCACCGCGGCCGTGGAAGACGACTTCCAGGCCGTCTTCGGCCGGGCCTTCCAGCAGGCCTACGACAAGGAGATGGAACGCCTGAAGGAGGCCCGCCGTGCATGACGCCGCGCCACAAACCGATCAGGCCCCTCAGACCGCCGAGGCCGCGCGCTCCTCCTTCGCGGTGCCCATCTCCACTTCGCAGTTTTCCTGCGTGGGCGAACGCAGCGGCAACCAGGACGCCATCGGCTACCACCTGGACGAGCGCAACGCCTGCTTCGTGGTGAGCGACGGCGTGGGCGGCAACGCGGGCGGGGAGCTGGCCTCGCGCATCGCGGTGGACACCGCGCTCAACACCTTCGTGGACAGCCCTTCGCTGGCCGCCGAGAGCCTGCAGCGCTGCGTGAAGTCGGCCAACGACGCCATCCTGGCCAAGCAGCGCGAGCTCACCGAGCAAAGCCGCATGAGCGCGACCTTCGTGTCGCTGTTCGTCGACCGCAGCACCAACCAGGCCTGCTGGGTTCATGTGGGCGACAGCCGGCTCTACTGGTTTCGCCGCGGCGCGCTGATGCAGCGCACCGAAGACCACAGCCTGTCGGAGCGCTCGGGCGACGCCGCCGCGAGCCAGCAGGGCGGCGAGCGCCTGGTGAAGACCAACCTGCTCTACCGCGCGCTGGGCGCGCGCGCCACCGCCGAGGCCACGATCGCCGCGCCGCAGCGCCTGGCCGACGGCGACGCCTTTCTGCTGTGCACCGACGGGCTGTGGCAGCTCATTTCGCAGCAGGTGATGGAACGCTCGCTGCAGCTGGCCGACAGCGCGGAAGAGTGGCTTGCGCTGCTGCGCCGCGCGGCCGAGGCCAAGGCCGACGCGGCGCGCGACAACTACTCGGCGCTGGCTGTTTGGGTGGGGTTTCCGCAGCAGGTGACGCTGGCGGGGGCGGCAACGCCGCAACACGCGCAGGGCTGAGCCTGCGGCCCTGCACGCCAAGGTTTCGGCGCGTCAGGGCGCGAGCATCAGCACCTTGAACTGGCTCGGCACGATGCGCATGCCCAGCGCATTGCAGCGGTTCTGCACGCTCAGGCTGGTCATGCGCGTGGCCGGCGTGCCTTTGAGCAGCACGGTGAACGCTCCCGTCACATGGCGCGACTGGCTCATGAAAGTCTGCGACAGAATGCCGCCGCCCGCGCCCGGAATGTCGCCCAGCGTGATCGGCGTGGTCGTCGCGATGTTGTGCGCCGGCATGCCCATGAACAGGATGTTCCAGGCGTTCGGTATCGCCATCGGCCCGAGCGCGATGTTCGGATAGGGCAGCGGCATCATGGCCGCGGGCGGCGTCTTGCAGAGGTCGGGGAAGGCCAGGTCCATTCCCATCAACTGGCAGTTGGCGAACATCGTCGGTTCCTTCGCTGTGTGCGTGTTGCTGTGCGTGTGCGTGTGCGGGTGCTTGCGGCCGGTCAGCCCATGTGGATCTGCGCCGCGTCGACCTTCACCAGCGCCTTGCCGGTCACGACGGTGTGGTGTCCGTGGATGCGCACCGTGTCGGTGGCCTGGCAGTCCAGGTGGCCCACGCGCACCTGCTCGGTCTCGTCGACCAGGCGGAAGGTGCTGCGCGCCATCTGCACCACGCGGTCCGCCATGGTCTCGATCATCTGGCCCAGCAGGCGCAGGCGCCCGACCGTGGCGTCCACCGCCTGGCCGGTGTAGCGCATCCGGTCGACCTGGCAATCGCCCTGGGGCGCCTTCACGGTCCACTGCGCGCCCTGCATGTCCAGCGCGCCCCGGCTGTGCAGGCGCAGGTCTCGCGCGCTTTCGATGGCCACCGCGCCGCCGGGCGCCGCGAGGGTCAGGTCGCCCGCGGCTTCGATGCGGCTGGCCGACGGGTCGGCCTGTTCGATCACCGCGATCAGATACACCCGTGCGCGGTCGGGCCCCGACAGCATCACGGTGTCGCCTGCCTCGGGGCGCAGCAGGCAGCTTGCGGCGCGCCGGCACGCCCAGCGCTCGCCGCTGTCGTCGTCCACGGTGAACTGGCCGTCGGGCAGACGGGCCGTGACCGTTCCCAGCAAATGGACCGGCCGCGCCGGCCCGGTGTCGGTGGACGGGGCGGCGCGCAGTGCGATGACGCTCATGGCATTTCTCCTGGGGTGCTGTGCAGCTGCTGAATCTGTGACGCCGAATCTGCGAACTGCATCTGTGTGAAGGAAGGATTGACTTGCATGCGGGTTCAATGCGTGTCGGACCACGACTGGGCTTTGTGCAACTCCGGGTCGTTCTCGATGATCCCGTCACGCCCCGACAGGCGCGCGTTCTCCTGCAGCGCGCGGTGAAAGCGCGTGCGCAAAAAGTACGCGCCGCGCAGGTCCGCGCCGGTCAGCGCGGCGTATGAAAAGTCGGCGTCCTGCAGCTGCGCGCGGCGAAAGTCCGCGCCGTCGCAGCGCGCGCGCAGGAACACGCTCATCGGCAAGTGTGCGTCGCTGAAGTCGACGCCGCCGAGCCGGGCTTCGGCCCAGATCGACTGGTCGAAGCGCCCACCCCGGCAGCTCGCGCCCTGCAGGTCGGCTTCGGGGAACATGGCCTGGCGCGCGTCGGCGCCCGCAAAGCTGGCGCCGTGCAGCGAAGCACCCTTGAAGTTGCTCTGAACCAGTTCGGCCTGCGAGAAGTCGGCGTTGTCCAGGCGGCTGTCGGTGAACTGGCACAGCGCAAAGCGCTGCCCCGCCAGGCGTTGGCCGGTCATGTCGCATTCGACGAACATGGCGTTCTCGCAGCAAGCGCCCTGCAAGCGCGCGGTGCGCAGGTCGATGCGGTGGAAGGTCACGAAGCTTGGCCGCGCCTGCGAGAAATCGGTGCCGTCCAGGGTCGACTCCGCGAAGGTGGTGCGTGCCAAGGCGGGCGTGCGCAGGTGTGCGTCTTTCAGGTCGCAGCGAAAGAACTGCGCGCGGTCGATCTGCGCATCGCCCAGGCGCATGCGCGCCAGTTGCGACTCGACGAAGGCGGTGCCCGCCACGCTCGCGCGATCAGCCACGGCGTCGCGCAGGTCACAGCGAAAAAAGCGCGCCTCGTCCAGCCGCGCCTGCGACAGCTCGCATTGCGCGAACACGCAGTGCGAGAAGGTGCCGTCCTCCAGGCTTGTGCCCGCCAGGCGCGCACCGGTGAAGTCCACGCGCTCCATGATCGCGCCCGACAGGTCGAGGCCGCTCAAGTCCCAGCCCCTGCAGTCCACGCCCATCAGCGGCGTGCCGTGGCGCACCTTGTCCTGCAACGCCTGCATCGCCTGTGGCGTCATGCGATGCCCTCCGCGCGCCGCTTGGGCACGGTCTTGGCGTGCTGCACGTAGGCGCCGTCCAGCAGGGTCGATGCATCGATCAGGGTCTGCGACACGTCGGCGCGGAACAGGTTGGCGCCGCTCAGGTCGGCGCCGGTCAGCGTCGACTTGGCGAGGTTCGCATCGATCAGGTTGGCGCCTTGCATCAACGCGCCGGTGAAGTCGGCGCGCACGAACAGGCTTTCGCCGGCCACCATGCGCGCCATCGTGGCGCCGCGCAGGTCGCATTCGGAGAAGTCGCAGCCGTCCAGGCGGGCGCCGCTGAAGTCGGCCTGCGCGAGCACCGTGCCGCGCAGCCCGCAGTGCCTGAGCAGCGCGCCGCCAAAGCGCGCATGCGCCAGCGAGCTCGCGCCCGAGACGCTGCATGCGGTGAGAGTGGCGCCGGAAAAATCGACGCCGTGGCCGGCGTCCAGACTGGAGAAGCCGCACTGCGCGAAAGTGGCCCGCGCGAACGAAACGTCGTCGAAGCGGCACTCGATCCAGGCCATGTGCGAGAAGCTGGCGTCGTCGAAGGCGATGCCGGTAAGCGTGAGCTTCAGAATGGCCACCTGCAGCCAGCGTGAGCGACGCAGGTCGCACTGGCTCAGGCTGCTCTCGTGCCAGCGCGTGCGCTCGAACACCGCGCCGTCCAGCAGGCAGGCCTGAAAGCTCGCCTTGTCGCACTGGGTGTCGCGAAAACTGGCATCGGTGAACACGCTGCCTTCGCACTGCGTGCCGCCGAGGTTGGCGCCGTCGAACTTTGCGCGGGCCAGTGAGGCGCGGCCCAGCGTGGCGCGCGCCAGCACGGCGTTGGAGAAGTCGCAGTCGTCCAGTTGCGCGCCGTCGAGGTTCGCGTCCTCCAGCATGGCGCCCGCGAAGTCGGCACCGCGCAGGTCCATGTCGCGCAGGTCCGCGCCGATCAGGTTCATGCCAGCGAACGCGCGCTGGCCTGCCTGCGCGGCACCGAGCCGCCGGCGCAGCTTGGCCGCCCTGAAGGTCGACACCGGCGCCGCGGGCGCGAACAGGTGGGCCGCGTGCAGGTAGCTCTGGCGCACGCGTTCGATCAGGCGGGCCTTGTCTCCGGCGGAGAACAGGGCCATCGGACCGTCGCCACCGTCCTCACCAGCCACACCGGCTTCGCGCCCGAACGCCTCCGCGCGCTCGATCTCGCGGACCAGTTCGTCCGGCTCGAAGCGGTGGCGCACCGGCTCGCCGGGAATGTCGGCGTTGAAGCCCGCCTGCGCCATGCGCTCGGCGTTCTCGGCCTCCAGGGCCTTGCGCGCATGCACCGAGGCCTCGATCTGCTCGCCCGCCTGCTCGACGTAGCTCACCATGTCGTCCAGCCCCGGCAGCGGCTCGAAGGACGGCGGCTGCGGCAGGTAGAGCGCCGGGTCCAGGCCCGCGGCGGTCAGCTCGGCATGGCGCTGCGCGTAGGCGCGGTGCTGCCCCGCGCGCATGTTGCGCGCGGTCGGCTTGGCCAGCGGGTCGTCCATCTGCGCGGCCTCCCAGGCGCCGAGCACGGCCTTGGGCACGAGGTCGCTGTCGCGCAGCACGTGCACGGCCATCGCCGGGTCGAGCCGCCGGGTCAGCACCGACTGGTAGTGCGAGAGCGCGCGCGGCGCGTCGGCCAGCTCGAGCGCCGGCATGATGTGGCGCACGTCCGCCGCGTCGTCCTGCGCAATCGAAAATCCGCCGTGCCAGACCAGCACCGCGCGCTCCAGGTGCGGAAAGAACCACGCCGTGGTGAGCCGCAGCGGTGCCTCCTGCAAGGCCGAGCCATCCGCGTGAAAGCTGGCGAAACAGCGCGCCTTCCAGTCGGGCAGGCGGCCTTGCAGCACGGGCAGGCGCGGGTGCATGTTGCGGATCTCGTAGGCCGCGCCCGGCGGCAGTTCCTGCAGGTCGGGCCAGCGCTGGTCGGCGGGCGCGGCGTTGAAGTACAGCCAGTCCATGTCGGGGGCGAAGCCCGGACAGTCGTTCTCCAGCCAGTCCTGGCCGAAGTCGCTGCCGATGAGCGCCATGCGCTGCGGCCCGTCGGGCGGCAGGCCCGCGAAGCCCGCCGGGCGCACCGCGTCCTGCGGCGAACGCACCTGCGCACCGGGCCACTCGATGTTGGGCAGGCGCTGCGTCTGCACGCCGTGCACCACCTCGCCGAAGCTGCCGATGCCCAGCGGGTTCTCGGCCACGCCGGGGCCGCCGTAGGCGTGGCGCCAGTCCACGCGCATCTGCTCGAACGGCTGGGGTGCGGTGGCACGGCCGTCCAGCCAGTAGCGGTCGCCGAACACGGCCAGCGACTTGCGCAGGCCGCCCACCTGCAGCTGCACCGCCGCCCGGGTCTTGTCCTCCTGATGCGCGGTGTAGCAGCAGCCGCTGGCCAGCACCTCGGGCACGCGCTTGGGCACGCCCAGGTCGAGCACGCTGCCCGGGTCCAGCTCTTCACTCACGGTCTGCCAGAGCTCCTGCTCGGGCATCAGGCGCGGCTCGGGGCCCAGGCTGACCATGGCGAGCACCGACACGCCCAGCGTGTCGCGCCGCTGCCAGCGGTAGGGCCGGCTCAGCAGGCTCAGGCGAAACGGCTTGACGGTCTTCACGCGGCGCCTACTTCAGCGGCTGGTCGATGGCGACCTTGCCCGTTGCCAGGTCGACCTTGACCCGCACCAGCCGCCCCTCGGCAAACTCGGCCAGCTTGACCGGAGAGATCGGCACCACGGTCTCCGTCACGAAAGAGGTGACGGGGCCGGCCGCCTCGACCCGCAGCGTGAGCCGGGTGAGCACGTAGACCAGGTCCACGCGCATTTCGGTGTCGGCCGACGCCAGCACGGTGGCCACGGCAGGCACGCCTTCGGCCAGCACCTGCGCCGGCGCGGCGCGCTCGACGATCTGCGCGGTCGTGAAGCCCTGCAGCTTTCGCACGCCGATGGCGCCCAGAACAATCAACACCAGGCACGCCAGCGGTATCAAGACCCACAGCAATCCGTCCATCTGATCGAATCTCCCTTTCTTGGAACGTCGTGTCACGCCGCTCTGGCCTGCTTCAGATGAAGCACATCAGGAACTGGATGTAGAGCTTCAGCCCGCCCGTCTTGATGCTCAGGCCCTTGTTGGCCACCTGCGCGCCGGTCTGCGTGCTGGTGAAGGCGCCGTAGGCATAGCCGATGCCGAAGAGCTCGCCCTTCACCCCGTTGGAGGCCAGGTTGATGATGTTGTTGGCGTTCGCCAGCCCCGCGGAGGTGGTGGCCACGCCGTTGAACGCGACGTTCGCGCCGGTGGCGGTCAGCCGGTAGGGCGCCAGGTCCCACTTGGAGGCGCGGTTGATGTGCTTCACATGCTCGCCCTCGGCAATCACGTTGCCGGCCGCGGTGATCTTGATGTCGCCCGAGGTCGAGGTGATGGACACCGACTCGGCGGAACCGGTGTAAGCACCGGTCACGGTGGAGGTGTGCGTGCCGCCGATGGTCTCGTCCAGCGACGCGGTGATTTCGTCGACGCCCGTGCCGGTGACCTTGCGGTTCCAGCTGGCGTTGTAGCGCTCGGTGCGCAGTCCGTCCTGGGCCGTGAGCTTGGACTCGCCCTTCACGGTCTCCGTCATGCCGCCCTTCACGTCCACCTGCAGGCCCACGTCGTACACCTCGTGGCGCAGGCCGGCCTTCACCGTGACGTCGGAGGTGCCGGTCTCCACCGTCTCCACCGCGCCCTTGTTGGTGGTGATGTGGATGCCGTCTTTGAAGTAATGGTCGGTCAGCCCGCCCGACACCTCCAGCGTGGAGCCGGTCCGGTACATCGCATGGTCCAGCCCGGCCTTCACGGTGGTCGTGCGGGCCTGCTCGATGGTCAGGGTCTCGTTCTGGCCGATGGTGGTGGTGCGGTTCTTCGCGATGCTGTCGCGCTCGTCGGCCTCCACGTCGATCTCGAAGTCCTTCTCGGCATGGATGCGCACCAGCTCCTCGCCCGGTGCGTCGTCCAGGATGAACTCGTTCGCGTTGGCTGGCGTGCCGTCCTGGGTGCGGCTGACGAAGCCGCTCACCGTCACCTGCGCCGGCAGGTCGCGCGGCGGCATGTGGCTGGAGTTGTAGACGCGCCCGATGATGATCGGCCGGTCGGCATGCCCGCCGATGAAGTCGACCACCACCTCCTCGCCCTTGCGCGGATGGTTGACGGCGCCATAGTTGGAGCCGGCCCACGCGCTGGACACGCGCACCCAGCAGGAGCTGTTCTCGTCCTTGCGCCCGTAGCGGTCCCAGCGAAACTGCACCTTCACGCGCCCGTACTTGTCGACCCAGTACTCCTGCCCGGCCTTGCCCACCACGGTGGCGGTCTGCGGGCCGTTGGTGCGCGGCGTGGACGTCACCCGCGCGGGGCGAAACGGAAAACTGGTGGGCTGCACCACGAAGTCGAAGCCATAGGAGCCGTCGGCCACGCCGCTCGCGTAGCCGCCTTCGCGCAGCGCGTAGGCCACCGAGACGACGAGGTACTCGCGGTTGTCGTCCTGCCGCGGGCAGTTCTGCAGCGTGAAGCGGTGGCCGGGCGCCATGCCGCGCACGTTGGTGTGGCCCAGGTCGCGCTCGGCCTGCGACTGCGCTTCTTCCAGGCGAATGCGCGAGTAGTGCTCGCCCTGCTCCACCTCGCTGAAGCCGCCGAGCCACTCGTACATTTCGTAGGTGTCGTGCTCGTTGCCGCGCGGCTGGCTGCGCATGCTGAGCAGGTCGCCGTCGGCGTTCTTGAAGTCGTAGTCGTCCACCACGTAGGTGCCGGGGCGAATTTCCTCGCTCACCTGCCACTGGTCGATGGCCTCCTGCCAGGGGTCGAGGTCGCGGTCGGTCGCAAGATAGCTGATCTTCGCGTAGCCGGGCAGTTCGTCGTGGGCCGACATGTCGTCGGCCAGCACCAGCGTGTGCTGGCCCTTGTCATGGCGAAAGTAGTAGTAGATGCCTTCGTGCTCCATGAGCCGGCTCACGAACGCGAAGTCGGTCTCCTGGTACTGCACGCAGTACTCCCACTGCCTGTAGGTGCCGCACAGCTTCTTCTCGAACACGAACGGGTAGTCGCCGAACACCTGCTCCAGGATCTCCACCACCGACTTGTTCTGGAAGATCTTGCAGTCGCTGGTGCGCGTGAGGTACCACAGCCACGGCCGCACGGTGGCGCGGTACACCACGTAGCGCGAGGTGCTGTCTTCCTTGCCGATCAGCGTGAAGCGCACGATCTGGCCGTCCAGATAGCGCGGCGCGCCCGCCGTCTTCACCTCCAGCGTGAGCGACTTGCCCAGCACCGACTTCATGTCGATCGACACGTTCGGGCTCAGTAGATCGACCTCGAACTCGAACAGCTGCGACAGCCCTTCGGTGCCGTTCATCGAACGGAACAAAAGCTGGTCTTGCGGCAGCGGTGTGTAGGCCTTGACGACGCGGTCCATTGGAGGGCTCCCTTGCTTTGATGGCGCGGCGCGTCAGCGCGGCGCCTCGGAAAACTCGTAGTGAAATTCGTCGCCCGCCGCGCTCAACTGCACGGCGGCGAGCTTGCGCGCGCTCACGGTGGCGCCGATGACTTCCTCGCTCAGCCGCGGCAGGATGGTGTGCGTGAGGATCGCGTCGATCATTCGCCCGCCCGACTCGATGGCCGTGCAGCGGCGTGCCACCAGCGCCACGGCGCTGTCGTCGTAGGCCAGCGCAATGCCGTGGTTGGCCTGCAGCCGCGCGGCAACGCGGTCCAGCTGCAGGCGAATGATGCGGTGCAGCGCCTCGGCATGCAGCGGGTAGTAGGGCACCACCACCAGGCGGCCCAGCAGCGCGGGCGCAAACACCTTCAGCAGCGGCTCGCGCAGCGCGGTGGCCAGCGGCTCGGGGTCGGGGCGCAGGCTCGGGTCTTCGCACAGCTGCATGACCAGGTCGGTGCCGACGTTGGAGGTCATGATGATCACGGTGTTGCGAAAGTCGATGTGGCGGCCCTCGCCGTCTTCCATCCAGCCCTTGTCGAACACCTGGAAAAAGATTTCGTGCACGTCGGTGTGGGCCTTCTCGATCTCGTCGAGCAGCACCACGCTGTAGGGCCGGCGGCGCACCGCCTCGGTGAGCACGCCGCCTTCGCCGTAGCCCACGTAGCCGGGCGGCGCGCCCTTCAGCGTGGAGACGGTGTGCGACTCCTGGAACTCGCTCATGTTGATGGTCACCAGGTTCTGCTCGCCGCCGTACAGCGCCTCCGACAGCGCCAGCGCGGTCTCGGTCTTGCCCACGCCCGAGGGGCCGCACAGCAGGAACACGCCCACCGGCTTGTTGGGGTTGTCCAGCCGCGCACGCGCGGTGCGAATGCGCCGCGAGATGGTCTCCAGCGCGTCGGGCTGCGCCACCACGCGCGCCGACAGAATCTCGCCCAGGCGCAGCACCGACTGCGCGTCGTCGCGCACCATGCGCCCGATGGGAATGCCGGTCCAGTCGGCGACCACGGTGGCGATGGCCTGCGCGTCCACCGCCGAAAGAATCAGTGGCGACTCGCCTTGCAGCTGCACGAGCTTGTCTTGTGCATCGTTGAGTTCGGCGCGGAGGTCTTCGGGTGAACGCGCGGGCTCCGTGGGTTCGACAGGCACCTCAGGCTGCGCATCGGCATCGGGCGTGTCACCTTGCTCGGCCTGCACCGGCACCGCAGCCGGCGACAACTGCTTGCGCAACGCGACGATGCGTTCGACCAGCGCGCTTTCTTCCACCCGCCGGGTTTCCAGCAGCGCAAGCTCGGCCTGCGCCTGCGCCACCTGCGCGGCGATGTCCGCCACGCGCTGGTGCTCGCCCACGCCGATGGCCGCCTCGCGCCCCGCAATGCCCGACTCGATGCCCAGCACCTCGATGCGCCGTTGCAGGTCTTCCAGTGCAGCCGGCAATGCATGCTGGCTCAAGGCCACGCGCGCGCAGGCGGTGTCGAGCAAGCTCACCGCCTTGTCGGGCAACTGCCGCGCGGGAATGTAGCGGTGCGACAGGCTCACGGCCGCTTCCAGCGCGGCGTCGAGGATGAGCACGCCGTGGTGCTTTTCCAGCTCGGCCGAAATGCCGCGCAGCATGATCACCGCCTTGGGCTCGGTGGGCTCGTGCACCTGGATGGTCTGAAAGCGCCGCGTGAGCGCCGGGTCTTTTTCGATGTACTTCTTGTACTCCGACCAGGTGGTGGCGCCGATGGTGCGCAGCCGGCCACGCGCCAGCGCGGGCTTGAGCAGGTTGGCCGCATCACCGGTGCCGGCCGTGCCGCCCGCGCCCACCAGCGTGTGCACCTCGTCGACGAACAGCACGATGGGCTTGGGGCTTTTCTCGACCTCGTCGATCACCTGGCGCAGGCGCTGCTCGAACTCGCCCTTCACGCCCGCGCCGGCCTGCAGCAGCGTGGGGTCGAGCACCCACAGCGACACGTCCTTCAGCGAAGGCGGCACGTCGCCCGATGCAAGGCGCGAGGCCAGGCCTTCGACCACCGCCGTCTTGCCCACGCCGGCCTCGCCGGTGAGCAGCGGGTTGTTCTGCCGACGGCGCATGAGGATGTCGATGATCTGGCGGATCTCGTCGTCGCGCCCGTAGACCGGATCGAGCTCGCCCGCGCGCGCCTTGGCCGTGAGGTCGCTCGCGTACTTGGCCAGCGCCGAGCCGCCCGCGGGGGGGCCGTCGCCCTGGTGCGCCACGGCGGGTGCGCCAGCGGATTCACCCGCGCCCGGCGCGGCATCGAAGTCGTCTTCCGGCGAGCCTTCGGTCCAGGCCGCGAGCTGCGCCACCAGCACGTCGGGCACCAGCTTGTCGAACTCGCGCGAAATGCCCGAGAGCACCTGGCGCAGCCCCGGCGTCTTCACGATGCCGGCCAGCAGGTAGGCGCCGCGGATGGAGGTGGCCTCGAAGCGCAGGCTGGCATAAACCCAGGCGCGTTCGACCGCGTTGTCCACATGCTCGGAGATGTCGCTGATGGACGTGGCGCCGTGCGGCAGCCGGTCGAGCGCGCGCACCAGGTCCTGCTCCACCGCGTCCAGGTTGAGCCCCGCGCGCTTGACGATGCGGCGCAGGTCGCTGTCCTGCAGTTGCAGGATCTGGTGCAGCCAATGCACGAGCTCCACATAGGCATTGCCGCGCAGCTTGGCGAAGGCAGTGGCGGTTTCCAGTGCCTTGTAGAGCACCGGGTTGAGCTTGGAGAACAGAGAGACGCGGCGGATGTCGGTCATAAACCCATGGAAGAAGATGCAGGCACGGCACCGGGTGATGCCGATGCGGAACGGGAAAACAAGGCCTCGGGCTGGAACACCATGTCGCCGGCGTCGGTGTCCGACAGGCGCGTGCCCAGCCAGCTGCCCCAGCCCAGGCGCTGGCTGCCGCCGAGCCGGGTGGCGTGGGCGTCCTGCTTTTTGAGCACCAGGCGCAGCTCCCACGCGAACTCGATGCCCACGTACTGGCGCACCCAGTCGACCACCTGCTGCAGCCGCTTGCTGCCGGGCAGGAACTCGCGGAACTCGTCTTGCGACAGCGGCCCCAGCTCCAGGCGGAACTTGCTCTGCGCGTCGCGCACCGCCAGCCCCAGCGTGGCGCCGCCGCCAAGCCGGTGGTTGCGCCCGAACAGGCCCAGGCGGCTGACCTCGCGCTCGTCGATCATCACCCAGTCGCTCACGAACTCCTCTACCCGCACGGGCACGTCGAAGTAGAGCTTGAGGATCTGAATCAGCCCTTCGGGGTTGCGCGTCTGGCGCACCAGGTGGCCCGCCATGAAGGTGCGTGCATGGTCGGCGATGCGGTCGCGCTCTTGCAGGCCGGGCTGGCCCATGTTCATGAGGCTGGCCACGTAGTCGACGAAGCGGTGGCCGTCGGGGCGGTCCAGGCTGTTGACCGACTGGGCGTCGGCCCAGGCCCGGTAGAACAACAGAATCAACCGGTGATGGAACAGGTCGGCGAACGCGCTCAGCGTGTCGTCGGCATGGTGGCGCTTGCGCTCGCGCGCGTATTCGGTCAGGTGCAGCGGCAGCGGGCCGTTGGGGCCGAACAGGCCGAAGCCGTAGATGGAAATGCGCGGCGGTCCGTCGCCATCCGCCTCCACGCCCGACACGTTGGACGGCGCGAAGGCCATCGACGGTTCCTGCCCCAGCCGCAACGGCTCGTCGACCGGCCGGGGCGCGCGGCCCAGCAGCGGATGGCCGCCCTGCGCGTCGAGGCGGCGCAGCAGCATGAACAGGTCGTGCTCGAAGGGCTGTTCGACCAGCCGGGCCCAGAGCACGGGGTCGATCTCGGGCATGCCGCGCGGCACGGGCGTGGAGGGCATCGGTTGCGCCATCTCACGACCTTGCTCGGCGAAAGTGTCGAACCCATCGACCGCCGCAGTGTTTGCAACGGCCGTGCTGCCAGTGATGCCGATGTCGCTCATACGGCGGGGCGGCGTCCCACGCGCGGGGTCCAGCGCGCGATTTCGCCGCGCTGCAGGCTGCTCAGCGCGAACTCGGTGAACGAGTTGAGCGACACATGCCGGCTGAAGAACTGCTCCAGCACGGCACCGAACAGGTACGGGCTGGCACCGGAGAACGCGACCTCGTCGATCTTCAGCGCAATCTCCACGCCGCGGCCGAACACGATCGGCCCCGGCTCGGGCAGGCGGCGGAACACCGGCGCGAGCGCCATGGAGCGCACGCCCTGAATCTGGCGGCGCACCGCCGGGTCGGCCAGGTTGCCGTACAGGTCGAGCATTTCGCGCAGGGCCGCTGCGCCTTGCGCCGCGTCCACGTCGGTCAGGCTCAGGTAGTTCAGCCCCAGGTGGCTGATAAGGCGCCAGGTGAGCGCGCCTTCGGCCAATGCCGGGTACGGCCGAGAAGGCCCGCGCAGGATGCGGATGGCGCGCACCGGGGCAGAGACGCGCAGCGTGAAGTCCGACTCCAGCCCGGTCGGCAGCAGCAGCGGCAGGTCGCGGTTGGTGCACAGCGCATCCAGCGTGATGTGGCGCAGGCTGTGCGGAAACGGCGCGTCCTGCTGGTCGACCAGCGACACGTACACCTCGCTGCCGGTGTAGCTGGTGCGCGTGCCCTGCGCGCGCGCCCGGTCGGACACCAGGCGCGGCTCGCGGCGCAGCGAAAAGTAGGCGCCGAAGTCGCCGTCGTCCGCCGCGAATGAACCGAGGAAGGGACGGAACTCGCGCTCTTCCGAGCCGTTGGCCATGTGGCCGGTGACGCGCTCCACGGTGAAGATCTCGAAGTCGCGCGGGCGGGTGCGGTCGATCACCGCATGGTGCTCATGCTGGCCCGGGCCCACCGGAATGCGGTCGCTGCGGCGCGGCACCAGGTTGATGATGGGCGTGCAGAACAGCGAGAAGTGCTTGGCGTCGACCAGCCGCTCCAGGTCGGCATCGGCGCGGTCGAGCAGGATCACGATTTCCATCGTGGTGCCGCCCATGGCCGCCGCCGCCGCGCGCAGCCTGTTCACGCTGAAGAACAGGTAGCGGTCGGGGAACGCGAAATACTCGTGCAGCAGGCGGTAGCCCTGGAACGAGCGCGCGTCATAGGGCAGCAGGGCCTGCTCTGGGTCGAAGCCTTCGTGCTTGATGGCGTCTTCACCGAGCGGCACGATGCGAGCACCGCCGCCCGCGGCGCCGGGGCCGCTGCGGCACACCACGCCCAGGCTGTGGTGCGTGGCCAGTTCGAGCACGCGCAGCGCATGCAGTTCGGCGCCCGACAGAAAGAACTCGAGCCGGTCGAGCGGCATGTCGGCAAAGCGCGCGCCGCCCACCGCTTCGAGCTTGATGGTGATCGCGCTCTTCGCCTGGCGCGCCACCATCGGCATGGCGTGCGCGATGTCCGCGGGCACCGGGCCGATGCCGGCCTCGGCAATGCGAATGGGCCACAGCGTCACGGCATGGCCGGTGCGAAATTCGCAGGCCGTCTGCTCGCCCTTGATCATGCGGCCGCGCAGGATGGTGTGGCGCGGCAGCTCGTAGCCGGCCTTGAGCGAACCTTCGTTGAGGTTGCCGTCGATCTGCACCACGGCCATGGCGGGCAGCGGCGCCAGAAAGTTGGGGTACACCACCTCGAGCAGGCGCTGCGAGAAGCGCGGAAACTCCGCGTCCATCTTCAGCTGGATGCGCGCGGTGAGAAAGCTGAAGCCTTCGAGAAGGCGCTCCACATACGGGTCGCTGACCTCGATGCCGCGCATGCCCAGGCGCCCCGCGATCTTGGGATAGCGCTGCGCGAACTCGGCCCCGAGCTCGTGCATGTAGGTGAGCTCGCGGTTGTAGTAGTCGAGAAGCTTGGCGTCCATGTCAGCGGCTCCTGCCTTGTTCCCTCTCCCTGCTGGAGAGGGCCAGGGTGAGGGGTGCGGCGTTGCAAGCGCTGTCGGCGGGTCTATCGCCGCCGGCCCTCACCCCACCCCGCTCCCTGAGGGAGAGGGGGCAAGACGGGCGGGAAGCCAGCAGCACGCCTCGCCGCATCAAAGCCCCCCCGTCGGCCGCAGCACCATGTGCCCGCTTTCCAGGTCCAGCTCCGAGCGCAGGATGAACTCGATCGGGTACGGCACCGACCACAGCGTGCCGCGGATCTCCAGCGCCAGCAGGTTGTGGTGCTCCAGGTCGTTGGCATCGGTCACGCAGCGCACGTCGATGCTGTCTTTCATGATGCGCGGCTCGAAGTCGATGATGGCGCCGCGAATCGCGGCCTCCACGTCGGCGAAGTCGACCTCCGACATGCGCCCGCCGGCCCAGCCGCGCACGCCGTAGTTAAGCACCGAGCGGCGCGCGCGCGGCATGGCGTTGATGTCGTGGTCGGCACCGAAGTTGGCGGTGTTCAGCAGCCACTGCAGGTCGCGCAGCACCGAGTCGCGCAGCAGCTTGCCGCTCATGAGGAAGGCGCCCGCGCGCTCCTGGCGGGTCTGCGGCGTGGTGTCGGTCAGACGGTCGAGCAGCACCGGCTGCAGGCGGTCGCGCGCGACGCTTTCCTGCAGCTCGCCCTCGGCGTCGAGCATGGCGCTCATGCGGTGGTGCTTTCAGAATTGAATTCGATCAGCCGCAGGTCGAGCATCGAATGGTCGCCGGCCTCGCTGATCAGCGTGCGCTGGCCCTGGCCCGCGTACTGCTCTTCGCCGGCCAGCGGCAGCCAATCGGTGCGGCGCGCAAGGGTGGTGTCGTCGTCCAGGCCTTCGAGCGGGCCGGGGTAGCGCACGGGCACCAGCCCGTTGAGCGCGCGGCCGTCGTGCCGCTCGATTTCGGCAGGCGCCCACAGCAGGTCGACCAGATGCTGCGGCCGCGAGAACTTGATGCGGCGCACCTCGGTCAACGGCAGCCACGCATAGCCGGAGGGCGTGAGCAGCTCCAGCACCGGGCCCAGGCGCACGTCGCCGTCGCACAGCCAGGCGAAGTCGGTGCGCTCTACCGGCTCGCCGTCCAGCGCCTGCGCGGCGCGCGAATCGCCGCGGTCCACCTGGGTCAATGCGCCTTGAAGCGCAGGCGCGGCCTGGCGCGCGCTTTCACGCAGCGCGGCGGCTTCGTCGGCACGCTCCGGCGGCAGCGCCGCGGCAGCCACCAGTTGCTCCACCCATTGCGCATTGCCGCCCAGGATGGCGGGCGCGCGCGTGCCGTTCCACACGTCGGCGCGATGGCGTTCGCCGGCCAGCGCCATCGAACAGGTCACGCTGGCGGGGGTGAAGGTGGGGTCCAGCTGGGTGGCGCGCTTGAGTTGCTCCTCGGCGCGCTGCCATTCACCGCGCAGGGCGAGAAAGTGGCACAGCGCCAGCCGCAGCGCGGCGCTCTGGGGGTTGGCGCGGATCTGCCGCTGCACCCCTTCGATGTGCTCGGCCACCGGCTGTGTACCCAGCACGGCAATGCCGTCTCCCGTATCTCCCATGACGCTTCCTCACTGACTGACTGGCACGTGGCACAACAAGGGCCACGGTGCGAAGGACGGCCTTGCAGGCCGTCGGGAAACCGGCGCGGCCGGCCCCGGGGACCGGTCGCGCGCTTCAGCCCGAATCCGCAGGCGGATCAGGCTTCCTTGTTTTCCTTGAGGTTCCAGCCCAGCACCGTCTCGGCGCCCTTGCCGCCCTTGTCGGTCTGCTCCCAGTACTGCTGCTTCACCTTGGCGGCCTGGAAGGCGTACTGCACGAACACGGCGTCGGAGCCCTGCTCGGCGGTGTACTGCACCGAGGTGACCAGCACCTCTTCGAGCGTGACGCGGGTGTATTCGATCTGCGCGCCGCCGGCCTTGCACACCGACACTTCCACCTTGGCCAGGTGCTTGCCGCTCGCGCAGTTCTTCAGCACCGCGGGTGCTGCCTTGTCGATGCGCGCGAGCACCTGCAGGTCGTTGAAGCTGGCCTTGCCCACGCCGCCGCCGCCGCCGCTGACCATGTTGCCGGGCTGCGTGGCACCCCATGCGAACGACTTGATGTCGGTCCAGTCCTTGTGGTTCGCGTCCTTCGATTCGCCGCCCGCGCCTTCGACGCGCATGAACATGTCTACTGCCATTGAATTGACTCCCAGAGGTGTGTGCGCCCGGTGCCGGGTCGCTGTTGAATTAGCTGCTGTCCTTCTTGTTGGATGGCAGCTTCGAAACCAGCCGCAACGACACCGTCAGCCCTTCGAGCTGGTAGTGCGGCCGGAGAAAAAACTTCGCGGCGTAGTAGCCGGGGTTGTCCTCGATGGCTTCCACCTGCACCTCGGCGGCCGCCAGCGGCTTCATGGCCTTGGTGTCCTGCGACGAGGTGCCGGGGCTGCCGTCGACGTAATTCATGATCCAGTCGTTCAGCCAGCGCTCCATGTCCTCGCGCTCGCGGAACGAGCCGATCTTGTCGCGCACGATGCACTTCAGGTAGTGCGCGAAGCGGCAGCAGGCGAACAGGTACGGCAGGCGCGCGGCCAGGTTGGCGTTGGCCGTGGCGTCGGCGTCGTAGTACTCGGCCGGCAGCTGCAGCGACTGCGCGCCGATGAAGGCCGCAAAGTCGGAGTTCTTGCGGTGCACCAGCGGCATGAAGCCGTTCTTGGCGAGCTCGGCCTCGCGCCGGTCGCTGATGGCGATTTCGGTGGGGCACTTCATGTCCACGCCGCCGTCGTCGGTGGGGAAGGTGTGGGTGGGCAGGTTTTCCACCGCGCCGCCCGACTCCACGCCGCGAATCGAGGTGCACCAGCCGTACTGCTTGAACGAGCGGTTGATGTTCACGCCCATGGCGTAGGCGGAGTTGGCCCAGGTGTAGCGGTTGTGCGCGGCCGAGTCGGTTTCTTCCTCGAACTCGAACTCGTCGACCGGGTTGGTGCGCGCACCGTAGGGCAGGCGCGCCAGAAAGCGCGGCATGGCCAGGCCGATGTAGCGCGCGTCTTCCGAGTCGCGCAGCGAGCGCCACGCGGTGTGCTCGGTGTTCTGGAAGATCTTGGTCAGGTCGCGCGGGTTCGACAGCTCCTGCCACGAATCCATCTGCATCACGGTGGGCGAGGCGCCGGCAATGAAGGGGCAGTGCGCGGCCGCGGCAATCTTGGCCATCTCGCCGAGCATCTCCACGTCGGGCGGGCTGTGGTCGAAGTGAAAGTCGCCGATCAGCGCGCCGAAGGGCTCGCCGCCGAACTGGCCGTACTCGGCCTCGTAGATCTTCTTGAACAGCGGGCTCTGGTCCCAGCCGATGCCCTTGTGGCGCTTGAGCGAGCGCGCCACTTCGCGCTTGGACGCGCACATCACGCGAATCTTCAGCTGCTCGTCGGTCTCGGTGTTGTTCACCAGGTAGTGCAGGCCGCGCCATGCGCCTTCGAGCTGCTGGAACTCCTCGTGGTGCAGGATCTGGTTGATCTGCTCGGAGAGCTTGCGGTCGATCTCCGTGATGATGGCCTGCACCGTGCGGTAGGCGTCGTTGGAGACGGTGACGGTGCTTTCCAGCGCCTGCACGGCCAGCGTCTTGACGGCGTTTTCCACCGCCTCGCGGGCCTGGTCGGTCTTGGGCTTGAACTCGCGCTGCAGCAGGTCGGAGAACTCGTTGGGCGCGAGCGCCTCGACGGTGGCCTGCGCCTGCGCGGCGGTCTTCTGGGGGGCGGTGCTCATGGGGCTGTGTCCTTGCTGCTCGCGCTCAATTACTCGGAGGGCGTTGCGGGGTTGCCATTGGCGCCCGACTTCTCGTTCGCGGCTTCCACCGCCTTGGCCACGGCCGGGTTCGGCGCCGAGGCCAGCGACTTCAGCAGCGCCGGGTTCTGCAGCGCCTGTGCAATGAGTTGCTCGGCGCCGTTCTTGCCGTCCATGTACGACAGCAGGTTCGACAGCTCGGTGCGCGCCTCCAGCAAGTGCTGCAGCGCGCCCACCTGGCGCGCGATGCGCGCGGGGGAGAAGTCGTCCATGCTGTCGAAGGTGATGTCGACATTCATCTGCCCGTCGCCCGTGAGCGTGTTGGGCACCTGGAAGGCCACGCGCGGCTTGATGGACTTCATGCGCTCGTCGAAGTTGTCGATGTCCACCGCCATGAACTCGCGCTCCGCGAGATCGGGCAGCGGATCGGTCTGCTTGCCCGCCAGATCGGCAATGACGCCCATCACGAAGGGCAACTGGATCTTGCGTTCGCTGCCGTAGATCTCCACGTCGTACTCGATCTGCACGCGCGGCGCGCGGTTGCGCGCAATGAACTTCTGACCACTGTTTCTGACACGGTTGTCTGCCATAAAGCTTCCTCTTGAATCTGTAATTCGTGGGGGACGCGCCCCGCTCCCTGCCGCTGCCGCTGCCCGTTTTCAGGCCATGCGGCGCGGCTACTCGGCGCTGCCGGCGCCGCTCGCCGGGCGCCCTGCAAGGCTTTCGATCTTTTGCAAACCCTCGGGCACCAGCTCTTCGATGATCTGCATGAAGTTCAGATCCAGAAGCCGTTGCGCTCTTCGTATCAGCATGGGCGCGGGATGACTCGGCTCCGCACGCTCCAGGTAGTCACAAGCTTTTTTCAACAACACTTGCACATCATCACGACTTGTTATTTCAATGTCTTTGATGCGCGGCGCGCGTAGGCCGATGCCGCCATTTGCATCACTTGCAGCAGGGACTTGCGCGGTTGCAGTGGAAAGTTCCACTCCTTGCGGATCGGCTCCGGCGTTGGCCTCCATGACTTTCGTCATGTCTGCCTGCGCCTGCTCGGGCAGCAACTGCATGACGGTGCGCAGCGAGCGTTCGAGGCGCGTGAAATCGGGCGCCCAGCTCTGGCCCAGTGCGCGTTCGCAGGTCTCGCGAATGCCCTGCAGCAGCACGATGGCCTCGTGCAGGGCCACCACCGGCGGGGCCGATTTTTCGTGCGCGCGGCGTGCCGCGTCGCGCAGCCGGCCGATGCCGCCGGGGTAGTCGATCTGGTGGTCGGCCTTGCTCGAATCGAGCAGCGCCTCGACCTGGCGCAGGCTCATCGAGGTGCCCGCGTCGTCGAGCAGCCTGGCGTCGCGCACACTGCGCCCGAGCCCTTCGGCTTCGGCCAGCGCGGCCAGTGCATTCATGCGCGGCAGGGGGTCTTCGAAGTCGCCGTCGGCCACCACCGGATGCACCTCGTTCCAGAAGGCCTGCAGCACGGCGTGCACCAGCTGGAGCCCTTCCACGTAGCCCGGCAGGCCGCGGGTCTCGGTCCATGCCAGGGTGAGGGGCACCAGCACGCGCAGGTCGCGGGTGCGGGTGCACAGCTGCTTGGCAAGTCGCTCCACGCGCGCCCAGTCGGGGGGTTCCGCGGGAATGATGGTCGAGCCGAACTGCTGCTCGCGCTTGCCCGTGGTGGCCTGCTGCAGGGCCAGAAAATCAGGGTCGTATTCGAGGTCTTCGCCGCAAGCGCGCGCGCCATCCACCACCGACTGCAATAGTTCGATTTCGCTTTGCGACAACCTCTTCTCCCTTGGTTAACTGTTCGTCAACAACAGTTATCTTGAGGGGAACGCGCAGCGCGGTCAACAGCAACGGAGCCAACGTACGAGCGGTGAATTACAAAGGAGTACAACTCCTGGGCGATTCCCCCACAGAACGTCTACGGAACGTTTACAACAGTCCGCGTGCACTCAGATTGCGCATCAACGCGCCGACACCGAAACTCCAACGCGGCGCCTGGTCCGCATGAACCACGCGGTTGACCAGGGCGCCGAGTTCGGGTGCGGCGATGCGCACACGGTCCCCCACGACATGGGTGAATCCTTGCCCAGGTCCGTGACGGTCTTGTGTCGGCGCGAACATCGTTCCAAGAAACAACATGAAGCCGTCGGGGTAGGCGTGGTGCTTGCCGATGGTCTGTGCGACCAGGTCGAGCGGGTCGCGGCTGATCTTCGACAGCGAGCTGGAGCCTTCGAGCGTGAAGCCTTCGGGGCCGGCCACTTCCAGCGCGACGGTGATGCGGCGCACGTCGGCAATACCGAAGTGTTCGTCGAACAGGCGAATGAAGGGGCCGATGGCGCACGAGGCGTTGTTGTCTTTTGCCTTGCCCAGCAGCAAGGCGCTGCGGCCTTCGAAGTCGCGCAGGTTGACGTCGTTGCCCAGCGCCGCGCCCAGCGTCTCGCCGCGGCTGTTGACGGCCAGCACCACCTCGGGCTCGGGGTTGTTCCACACCGAGCCCGCATGAATGCCCACGTCGGCGCCCGTGCCCACGGCCGCCAGCACCGGGGCCTTGGTGAAGATCTCGGCGTCGGGGCCGATGCCCACTTCGAGGTACTGCGACCACACGCCCTGCGCAATGAGCACCTCCTTCACCTTCAGGGCCTCGGGCGAGCCGGGCACGATGTTCGCGAGGTTGTCGCCCAGCACGCCGCCGATGGCCGCGCGCGTGGCCTCGGCCCGCGAGGCGTCGCCGCGGGCTTGCTCCTCGATGACCCGCTCCAGCAGGCTCGCCACGAAGGTCACGCCGCTGGCCTTGATGGCCTGCAGGTCGCAGGGCGCGAGCAGCCAGGGCTTGCCGGCGTCGCGCGGGCCACCGTCGCTGTGGTCGCTGTTGGTCAAGGTTTCTTCGAGCGAGGCGATGCGCGGTGCGGTCTTCACCGCGCGGCGGACGGCCTGGGCAGGCGCTTCTTCGGCTTCGAGCAGGTCGCTCATGGTGGGCGCGAGCTTGGACAGGTCGTACAGGTCGCCCTGGTGCACAGCCACCAGCACGGGGCCTACGCCGGGCTGCCAGAGCCGCCCGACGAGGGTGGCGCGCTCGGCGTCGCGGGGCAGGCTGGAAGAAGTCGAGAGGTTCAGTGGCATGGCGGTTGTCTCCGTGATGTGTACGTTGCTGCGCTGCATCGTAGCGGCGGCTTCGCGCGAACGCCCGCCCGGGGGGCGCTCGTTTTCCCGCCATTGAACGGTCCGTGAACGGTCCGTGAACCGTCCGTGGACGGCGCGTGGTGGGTCCGTGGCCGGTCAGTGCCCCGGAGCGGCCCGCACGCGTGCCACCTCGGCCGGCAGGTTCCGCCACGCCGGCGCCTGCGGTGCGAAGCGCGCGCGCATGTAGCCGGCCAGCTCGGCGATCTGCCGGTCGTCGAGCACCTCGCGGAACGCGGGCATGAAGCCGATGTCGCGCGTGGCGGGTTCGCGCACGCCGTCGAGGATGGTGCGCAGCAGGTTGTCGGGCCGGTCGCTCGTGAGGTTGCTGTTGAGCGCCAGCGGCGTGTTCACGCCCAGCAGCGTGGGGCCGTTGCCGTCGTGGTGGCATGACGCGCAGGCGCTGTCGAACATGCGCTGCGCGGGCCCGAGCAGCTGGCCCTGCGTGCGCGCGGCGTTGTCGACCGCCTGTTGGGCCACTGCAGTGGCTTGCGCTGCCGGTGCGGGGTTGAACGAGCCCAGGTAGGTGGCCATGGCGCGCACGTCTTCATCGGGCACCTGCTGCAGCTCGCGCACCACCTCGGCCATCGGGCCGCCGGCCATGCCGTGGCGTTGGGTGTGGCCCTGGCGCAGGTAGCGGTACAGCTCGTCGGCGTCCCAGGGCACGGCGGACTTCGACAGCTGCGTGAGCGCGGGCGCCTCCCAGCCGTCGACCATCGCGCCGGAAAGAAAGGCCGCGCCGCCCTGCTCCGCGCCCAGCGCATTGCGCGGCGTGTGGCAAGCGCCGCAATGGCCCAGGCCGTTGACCAGGTACGCGCCGCGGTTCCACTCCGCGCTTTGCGTGGCCACGGGCTGCAGCGGCACGGGGTCGTGGAAGAGCGCGTTCCATCCGGCCATGAGCGGGCGCACGCTGAACGGAAACGTGAGCTGCGACTTGGGCGTTTCCGCACGCACCGCGGGCATCGACATGAAGTACGCATACAGCGCCTGCAGGTCGTCGTCGCCGGTCTTGGCGAAGGCGGTGTAGGGGAAGGCCGGGTACAGGTAGTGGCCGTCGCGCGAGACGCCTTCGCGCATCGCGCGCTGGAAGGCGCTGAACGACCAGCGGCCCAGGCCGGTTTCGGGGTCGGGCGTGAGGTTGGTGGTGTACAGCGTGCCGAAGGGCGTGCGCATGGCCCGGCCGCCCGCGTTGGGCGCGCCGCCCGCAGCGGTGTGGCACACGGCGCAGTCGCCGACCGCCGCGAGCACGCGGCCGCGTTCGATGGTGGCCTGGCTGTAGACCGGCGCGGTGAGCGACACGGGCGCGATGACGGAGCGCCAGCCGAGCAGGCCGGCGATGACACCGATGCCGCCGATGACGAGCGCGGCGCCGGTGGCCCACATGCCCTTGCGTCGGGGCCAGAGCGCATCTGTCTTGCTCCTTCCCCTTCCGGGGGAAGGTTGGGATGGGGGCACGGCGGCGTCACCACTCGAGCGCCGCATGCCCCCACCCCCGCCCCCCCCCCCGGGGGGAGGGGGCAAGCCCCCGCTACAATCCGCCAGCCCCCGCCCCGGCGGGCACCGCGGCGCC
>NNBV01000976.1_pt1 | contig 86618 bp, 70 predicted proteins | sample 1173771 | NCBI WGS metagenome assembly NNBV01 (sample SAMN07173938, study PRJNA388173) | plant metagenome | isolation source: symbiotic tissue sample KVS11 | place: Norway: Troms, Kvaloya island | reverse complement strand
CTACTATCTGCCCGGTGACCTTGAACGGCAGGTCGCGGCCTTCGTCGAGCATTACAACCATGCCCGATCTCACGAGAGCCTCGGCAATCTCACGCCCGCCGACGTCTACTTCAACCGCGGGCAGGCCATCCTCACCGAACGTGAAAGGATCAAGCGCCAGACAATCCAGCACAGACGCTTGCAGCATCAGCTGCAGGCCGCATAACCTCAAACCCAGATGAGCCAGAACCTCCGTTCCTGAGAAACGAAAACAGTCTCAAATTATCTGACGACGGACACAGGCTTGGCATGGGAACAACGCATCTCAGGTCCGCGCAAATCTTCAGTTTGGTGTCGAGGTTCGCTCCCTTGCGCCACCCGCGCTATCATGATCGGTCAAGAAAGAGAATTGCGCCCTGACGATAACTTCGCATGGCGCGGGTTATCTTGTCTCCGGCCGCGAAACCAAACGGCGTAGGACGTTGTCGATTTCACGCCCGCGCTGGCGCCAACTGGCCTCGGCTTCGACATAGGCTGCACCCCTGCGGCCAAGGGCCGAAGCGTGCTCCGGATCGGCCGCTAGGGCGTGCACCGCAGCGGCGATGGACAACGGTGCGGCCGTCGGGACCAGAATGCCGGCCTCGGCGCCCCGGATGATTTCAGCCTGGAACGGCAGGTCGGTCGCGATCACGGGCACACCGCAGGCCATCGCTTCGAAGAGCTTCAGCGGCGCGACGCCAGTGGCGGAGCGTCCGTCCTGGTCTTCGATGACACAGAGCGCGGCGAGGGCGCCGCGCAGGATCGCGGGGATGTCATCGTAAGGCTTCCGGCCGAGCCAGAGGAGCCGGGGATCCCGCGTTGCCGCGGCGACCTTGTCCCGCTCGATGCCATCACCGACGATCACCAGCTTCACATCGGCCGGCCAGGCCGGATCGGCGAGGGCTGCGAGCATCGTGTCGATGCCATGCCAGGCGACCAGGCCGCCGACGAAGACGACATAGCGATCGGCAATGCCGGCCTGCGGTCCGTCCGGTCGGAACAGCTCCGTATTCGCGCCGTTCGACACGGTGCTGACCCGGTCGTGGCAGGCGAAGAGTTTTGCCCAGTCGGCCAAGCCTGCTGTGACCGCGATCAGATGCTCGGCCGAGCGATACTGCGCGCGGTAGAGCCAGGAAAAAACCGGTGAGAGCGCCTTGAATGCCGGATAGGTCACGCCGATATCGGCAGCCGTGCCGTTGATCTCGTGAACGACCGGCACCTTGCGCCATCGGGCCAGGAAGGTGAGCGGCAGGGCCATGAAGTGCGAGCGGACGAAGACCGCATCGAATTCGCCGAGTCGGCGGGCCAGCTTGCTCTGGACGCGGGCATAGTCGAGCAGGCGCCGGAGGAACGAGGAGCTTGTGCTCGCCCCTCCCTGCGTCGTCGCGAAGAGTTCGATGTCCCAGCCGCAGGCCTCGAGGCTGGCGATGATCTCGGCGATATGGGTCTGCGAGGCCTGGCCCGGCCTCGGCGTCTCTAGCGACAAATAGGCGAGCCGCCGCGGTTGGCTCATGCCACCGCGGACTCTCTTGCCGGAGCCAGCGCCTCGCGAACCGCCTCGATGATGTAGTCCTGCGTGGCTTTGTCGAGATAGGGGTGCATCGGCAGCGCCACGACCTCCTTCGCGACGCGCTCGGAAATCGGCAGGCCGTTGCCGGCGACGGGGAAGTGCTTGTAGGCAGTCTGCTGATGCAGGGGCTTGGGATAGTAGACCGTGGTCGGCACGCCCTTGGCCTTCAGGGCCGCTTGGAAGGCGTCGCGGCGATCAGCGTCGACGCGGATCGTGTACTGGGCGAAGGTCGAGACGCAATCGGGCATGACGTAAGGCGTGGTCACGATATCCTTAAGCGCCTCAGTGTAGCGCTGCGCCACAAGCTGGCGCTTCTCGATCTCCTCGGCATAGACCTTGAGCTTTTCGATCAGCACGGCCGCCTGCAGGGTGTCGAGCCGCGAATTCACGCCGATGCGGACATTGTCGTATTTGTACGAGCCCTTGCCATGGAAGCGCAGCGACAGGATGAGCGCAGTGTGCTCGTCATTGTCGGTGAGGATGGCGCCACCGTCGCCATAGCAGCCGAGCGGCTTGGCGGGAAAGAAGCTCGTCGTGGCGAAATCGCCGATCGCGCCGGCGATCCGGCCCTTGTAGCGGGCGCCGTACCCTTGCGCCGAATCGGCGATCAGGACGAGACCGTTCTGCTTGCAGAAGGCCTCGATCGGATCGTAATCGCAGGCTTGGCCGAAGAGATCGACCGTGATCAGCGCGCGCGGCTTGAGATCATGTTTCCTGGCCGTGTCGAGCGCCGCGGCGAGGCCCTTCGGGTCGATGTTGTAGGTCGCTTCGTCGATCTCCGCGAAGACCGGGGTCGCGCCCATCCAAGCCACGACTTCGGCGGTGGCCGCAAAGGTGAAGCTCGGGCAGATCACCGCATCGCCGGGGCCGATGCCGAGCGCTTCGAGAACGAGGATCAGTGCGTCGGTGCCATTGGCGACGCCGATGGCGTGCTTGGCCCCGCAGAAGCCTGCGAGCCCGGCCTCGAACTGCTGCACCTCGGGACCGAGGATATAGCTGCCTTCGCGGACGACCTTGAGGATCGCATCCTCCATGGCCTGACCGATATGCTGGCGCTGGGCCTTGAGGTCGATGAACTCGATGGTGGGACGCTCGCTCATCAGACGATCTCCTCGAGGATGTCAGGCCGGGTTTCGCGATAACGCCGCCCCGTCTCGGGGCAGACCAGGTCGGCCCCCAGCTTCGCACCGTTATGGCTCATCCAGCCGATGCGCCGTGCCGGAACCCCGGCCATCATGGCGAAATCCGGCACGTCCTTCGTGACAACGGCGCCAGCGGCGATGAAGCAATAGGCCCCAAGCGTATGGCCGCAGACGATCGTCGCATTGGCGCCGATGCTCGCGCCCTGCTTGACCAGTGTGCGGCGGAATTCGGATTTCCGGCTCAGGAAGGCGCGCGGATTGTTGACGTTGGTGAAGACGCAGGACGGCCCGCAGAACACGTCGTCCTCAAGCTCGACGCCATCGTAGAGTGCGACATTGTTCTGGATCTTGCAGCCGTTGCCGATCGTGACACGGGGGCCGGCCATGACGTTCTGACCGAGCACGCAGTCCCTGCCGATGACCGTCTGCCCGAGGACATGAACGAAATGCCATATCTTGGTCCCCGAGCCGAGGACGACGCCCTCGTCGACATAGGCGCTCTCATGGATCTTCGCGCCGGGGAAGCGGGGATCGTCGCGCATCTCGGAGGCCGCGGCCATCTTTCAGCCCCTTAAATACTTGTCGACAAAGGGATGTCGCTCTCCCGCCGAGGTCACGGGCGCATGGCGGAACTGCGAGACGACCTCGACGCAGAAGCGAACGTCATCGAGGCCGTAGCCTTTGCCTGCCAGGATTTCCTGGTAGCTGCGTGTGTGCAGGTCAGTGAAGCCTTCGGAGAACTCGACCTCTTCGCCATCCATGGTGATGGAGCGGTAGGTGGTCTTCTTGCCCTTCACGGTATCGGGCAGGTCATCGGCTTCGACCGACAGGAACCAGCGCACATCGGCCTTTTCGTAGGACAAAAGGCCGCCCGCGCGCTCGGGCTGACGCAAGCTTGCTGTCTGGGACTTCAAGGGGCCGAACACATAGGCGAGCATGTCGAAGAAATGTACGCCGATATTGGTGGCGACACCCCCCGACTTGGCATCGTCGCCCTTCCAAGAGGCATGATACCAGCGCCCGCGCGACGTGATGTAGGTCAGGTCCACGGAATGGCGTTCGTTCGACTGTGCGACGCGTTCTTTGAGCGCCTGGATCGCCGGATGAAGCCGAAGCTGGAGGATCGTATTGATCTTGTGTCCAGTCTGCTGCTCGATCTCCGCCAACCCATCGATGTTCCAGGGGTTGAGAACCAGCGGCTTCTCGCAGATCACCTCGCAGCCCGAACGCAGGCCGAAGCGGATATGGGCGTCGTGCAGGTAGTTGGGCGAGCAGACGCTGACATAGTCGATGTGCTCGCCGCGCCGGCGGAGCTTGTCGACATGCCGGTCGAAACGCTCGAATTCGGTGAAGAAATGCGCCTGCGGGAAATGGCTGTCGATGACGCCGACAGAGTCGTTTGGATCATAGGCGACCTTCAGGTCGCCACCGACGGCCTTGATGGCCATCATATGACGGGGGGCGATGTATCCGGCCGCGCCGATCAGGGCGAAACTTGTCATAGTGGTGCTCTCGTTTGATCTGTCTTGCCGGACTATACGTCGATCGCCGTTCTCTCAGGCCTTGAAGACATTCTCCGCCGTGGCCCCGTTGCGGGCGCAGGCATTGCGTGTGTCGACGACCAGCTTCGAATTCGCGACGATGGAGCGGTAGTTCACCTCGTCATGGTCGGTAGCGATCAGGACCGCGTCGAAGCTGGCGAGCGATTCAGGACTCACGGCGACGCTCTTGCGCCCGGTCAGGTCAGCGTGTTCGCGTGTGGGCGGAATGACCGGGATGAAGGGATCGTGGAACTCGACATGGGCACCGCGCTTCTCGATCAGTTCGATCAGCTTGAGCGCAGGGCTTTCGCGCATGTCGTCGATGTTCTTCTTGTAGGCGATACCGAGGATGAGAATGCGGGCATCACTCAGGTTCTTGCGAACCTTGGTGTCGATCAGCTCGGCCAGCTTGTTCACGACCCTGTAGGGCATACGGGAATTGATCTCGCCGGCAAGCTCGATGAACCGCGTGGCGATGTCGTATTCGCGGGCTTTCCACGTCAGGTAGAACGGGTCGATCGGGATGCAGTGGCCGCCGAGCCCCGGGCCGGGATAGAACGGCATGAAGCCGAAGGGCTTGGTCTTCGCCGCGTCGATGACCTCCCAGACGTCGATGCCCATGGCCTCGTAGACGACCTTGAGTTCGTTCACCAAGGCGATGTTGACGGCGCGGAAGATGTTTTCCGTCAGCTTCACCGCTTCAGCCGTTGCGGTTGAGGACACCGGCACGGCCGTGACGACGAGTGCGCTGTAGAGGGCAACCGACATGGCGAGCGCGTCAGCACCATCGCCGCCGACCACCTTCGGGATCGTGGAGGTGCCGAAATCGGGGTTGCCGGGGTCCTCGCGCTCTGGCGAGAATGCGAGGAAGAACTCCTCGCCGCTTTTCAGCCCGGTCGCCTTCTCGAGGATCGGCCGCATCACTTCATCGGTCGTGCCCGGATAGGTCGTCGATTCCAGCACGACGAGCTGGTCCTTGCGCAGACGCTTGGCGATCGCCTCTGTCGTCCTGACGACATAGGACAGGTCGGGCTCACGATGCTTGGTCAGGGGCGTCGGCACGGCGATCAGCAGGGCGTCCGGCTCGGACATCCGGTCGAAATCGGCTGTGGCTATGAACTGCCCGTTCCCGACGCCCTCGACGATCAGCTCCATCGGAATGTGCTTGATCGCGCATTTGCCGGCGTTGAGGTCGTCGACGCGCTTCTTGTCGATGTCGAAGCCGATCACCTTGATGCCCTTGCGCAGGGCAGCCAGTGCGAGCGGGATACCGACGTAACCGAGCCCGACGATGCCGATGACCGCCGTGCGGTTCTCGACACGCTCAATAAATCGCTGCGCGACTGGCGAATTCACATTCAACCCCATTATGGACAGGCATCGGTAATCAGAGACGATTTGAAGGAGGCCTGCTTCTTCCAGACTTCACATACTGCGTCAATGGACACAAACTGACCTTGGATTACTGATGGGACAGGCTCGGCCTTGCTGGCGCACCCAGGCTAAGCGGGGGCGTATCGCGGAGTTTGGCGGCGCTGGTGAGGCCGCCGATCAGTCCCGCCAGTCAAATACGCCCCCCTTGCCCGGCCGGGTACGCTTGCGCAATAAGCGGCTTAGCCTCGGCTGTCCGCTCGGGCGCGAGGGGTCTCCATGAGCTTCGGCAATAGGAACTTCCATAACATCCACACGCATGGCCTCATTCGCCTCGCCTGCGCGGCACCGCGGCTGAAAGTTGCCGATCCCTCTTTCAACGTCGCTGAGACGATTCCGCTGCTGCGCCGTGCGGATGAGCAGGGCGCCTCGATCGTACTCTTCCCTGAGCTTGGCCTCAGCGCCTATGCGATCGACGACCTGCTGTTGCAGAGCGCGTTGCTCGATGCGGTTCTGGCGGCGCTCGCAGATCTCGTCGAGGAAAGCCGGACCCTGCGTGCAGTTGCCGTTGTCGGTGCGCCTTTGCGCGTCGAGGGTCGGCTGTTCAACTGCGCCGTGGCGATCCATCGCGGCCGCATCCTTGCCGTCGTGCCGAAGACCTATCTGCCGAACTACCGCGAGTTCTACGAGCGCCGGCAATTCGCTTCGGGCGAGCGCGCCGGCGTGAGTTCGATCCGGCTCTGCGGCCAGGATGTGCCCTTCGGAACCGACATCCTGCTGACTGCTTCCGACGTCCCCGATCTCACCATCCACATGGAGATCTGCGAGGACGTCTGGATGCCGGTGCCGCCGAGCTCCTTTGCCGCTTTGGCTGGCGCGACCGTGCTGCTCAATCTCTCTGCCAGCAATGTCACCATCGGCAAGTCGGACTGGCGCCATACGCTGTGCAAGGCCCATTCCGGCCGCTGCATCGCTGCCTATGCCTATTCTGCGGCCGGCACGGGCGAATCGACCACCGATCTCGCCTGGGACGGGCAGGCGATGATCTATGAGAATGGCGCGCTGCTGGCGGAAGCCGAACGCTTCGCGTCCGAGCCGCAATTGATCCTGGCCGATATCGACCTGCAGCGGCTGGCGCTCGACCGCATCCGCATGAACACCTTCGGCGACAATGCCGACGCCTTGCGCGACAGGCTCGATTTTCGGCGGATTTCCTTCGCGCTGGAGCCGGACCGCGATTCCGACCTCGGCCTGCTGCGCGAGGTCGAGCGCTTTCCATTTGTGCCGAGCGACGATGCCCGCCTGAACGAGCTGTGCTTCGAGGCCTACAACATCCAGTCGCACGGGTTGCGGAAGCGCATGCAGAGCGCCCGTGTCGACAAGATCGTCATCGGCCTCTCTGGCGGGCTCGATTCGACGCAGGCCCTGTTGGTCGCCGCCGATACGTGCGATGCGCTGGGGCTGCCGCGCGAGAACATCCTTGCCTATACGCTGCCGGCCTTCGCCACCACCGCTGGAACCAAGGCCAATGCCTGGCGGCTGATGAAGGCGCTCGGCGTCACGGCAGCCGAGATCGACATGACGCCGGCTTGCCGGCAGATGCTGATCGATATCGATCACCCCTTCGCCAAGGGCGAGCCGGTCTATGACATCACCTTCGAGAATGTGCAGGCCGGCGCGCGCACCTCGCTGCTGTTTCGCCTCGCTAACAAGAACAACGGCCTCGTGCTCGGCACGGGCGATCTCTCGGAGCTGGCGCTAGGCTGGTGCACCTATGGCGTCGGCGACCACATGTCCCATTACAACGTCAACGGCTCGGTCTCGAAAACGCTGATCCAGCATCTGATCCGCTGGGTGGCGCAGTCGGGCCGCTTTGGCCCGGACGGCTCGGCCGCGATGGAAGACATTCTTGCGACCGAGATCTCGCCCGAACTCGTGCCAGGTGACGGCGATGGGCCGAGCCAGAAGACCGAGGATTTCGTTGGTCCCTATGCGCTGCAGGATTTCACCCTGTTCTACATCACGCGTTACGGCTTCTCGCCCAGCAAGGTCGCGTTTCTGTCCCACCACGCTTGGTCGGATGCGGCGCGCGGCAACTGGCCGCCACATATGGAGGCGGCAAAACAGGTCGCCTACGACCTGGCTACGATCAAGCGCTGGCTGCGCGTCTTCGTGCGCCGGTTCTTCGAGACGAGCCAGTTCAAGCGCTCGGCCGTGCCCAACGGCCCGAAGGTCTCGTCGGGCGGTTCGCTCTCGCCGCGCGGTGACTGGCGCGCGCCGAGCGACGCGTCTGCCGCGGCCTGGCTGGCGGATCTCGATCGCATTCCGGAATTGCAGAGGCTCGACCACAGGTCAGAGCGAGGCCAGCAACGATGATCGGCATCGTGTGCCTGGAGATCCATGCGTGGTGCAAATGACCGCGGCGTATCTGGTGCATGTGGTGACATCAACCCGCGATGTGACCACTTCGGCATCCTCCTGCCGGACCAGCATCCACCTGGCGCTTCGCAAAACCGGGGACGCAGATCCGGTGGCGAGCTACCAGCGTTGCCCGCGCGCAGGTCGCAACGGCCTACAACCGCGACGGTCACATGTGCTCTCCCAGACGCGGCCATTGCCGTCGATGCAGCGGCTGGCATTGCAGTCCATTCCGCCCCCTCCGCGACCACGGCCATCATCCCAGTCCTGCCGGCGCGGACGACGATCGTAGCCGTCGTCGTAGCCACCGCCATAAGCCGGGCCGCGACCACCTCCGACGCGACCGACCGGACCGCTAATCGGCCGACAGCCATATCGATCGCAGGTGGATTGGGTGTATACGCCGGTGCGTGGGTCGATGCAGCTTTGTGGCGAGCATTGCATCTGGACGCGGATTAAGTCGTCAGGGATCGGCAACGGGCCGGCTGGCATCGCGATGGCGGCGCCCGAGAAAGCCGTGAGCACGAACGTGAACGCAAGTGTGGCAAGACGCATGATGACCTCCATGAGCGCGGAGTATTGTCTAACGGATCTGAACGGCGTCTGACTGGAAACGGTTCCCATGGTATGCAAGTCACGGCATTCTTCGCGCGGAACGGCATGCGGCCAAGGTGACCGCGGTCAACCTTAGCTGGGTCAAGGCCGCCGATGTCACGACCGCCCGCCATCCACCGACAGCACCTGCCCGGTGATCCAGCCGGCCTGCTCGCTCAGGAAGAACAAGGTCGCAGCAGCGATGTCGGCGGGCGTGCCGAGCTTGCGGGTATGGATGCTCTCGACCAGGCGCTTCTGTCCTTCTGGGCCGTAGCTCTCCCATTGCCGCTCGGTCGCGGGGTTGGAGCGCACGAAGCCCGGCGCCACCGAGTTCACCGTGATGCCATGGGGCCCAAACTCCCAGGCGAGCTGTTTTGTCAGCCCGACCAATGCGTGCTTGGCGGATGAGTACGCCTGGATGCCGGTCAGGCTGGGGCGTAAGCCCGCGCCCGACGAAATCGTGACGATGCGGCCATGTCCCGTACTCTTCATCGCGGGCGCGGCCGCTTGCGCCAAGAAGAAGGCGGCATCGACATTCGCGGCGAAGATCACCCGCCAGTCGGCTTCTGAAATCTCCTCGATCGGCCGCCCGACCTGGCCGCGAACGCCGCCAGCGGCATGGACGAGCAGTTCGAGCCGGCCGCTCTGCGCGATGATGGCCTCGACCAGCCCGGCGGCGCCCTCGGGCGAGCCCAGATCCACCGCATGGGGGATGGCGCCGATCGCGGCCGCCGTCGCGTCGACGCCGCCTGCGTCGATATCGGCGAGATGGACGGTCGCGCCCGCCTCGACCAGTGCGGTCGCGATGGCGCGCCCGATGCCCTGGGCCGCGCCGGTGACGAGGGCTACGCGGTCGTCAAAACGGATTTGCATCGGTCGATCAGCACTTTCAGCGTCTCGTGGGATTGCGGCCGCCGGCCGTCCTCGATGTCGTGGATCAGCGCCACCAGCGTCTCGATCGCGGGCGTCGGTACGCCGGCCTCGCGCCCGAGCGCTGCGATGATGCCGATCTGCGGGTCGACCTCGGTCTTGCGCTTGCGCACGGCGAGGTCGCGCCAGATGCCGGAGTGGGTCTTGGCGGTCTTCGAGGTGTAGTCAGCGAGCCAGGCGATCGTCTCGATCTGCGGATATTCCGGCTGGCCCGGCGCGAAGACCATCGGGTCGAACTCGCCAAAGCCCAGCGTCTTGACGCCGCGCGCCGCCGCCACCGCCGCGACCTCCTGGCCGAGCGCCAGCCAGACCACGAGCCGATCGGGATCGGCGAAATTCGCCGACATGGAATCCCCGGTCAGCGCCGTGCCAAACAGCATCGCGCCATAGGAGAGCTTGCCCCAGAGATAACCCCAGATATTCGTCGTCAGGATCGAGGCCGGCTCGAAGCCGAGCAGCAGCTTGTGCATCTCGATCGCGCGGGGCGTGATCTGGCCGTCGATCTCGCCGACGACGACCGCGCCTGCATTGCCGTAGAGGATTTCGCCCGGCCCGTGCCAGTCGGCGCCGAAATTGACGAAGCAGCCCATGGTCCGCTCAGCGCCGAGATGGGCTGCGATGGCGATCTCGTTGAGACCGTTCTGGGCCGAGAGCACGAAGCCGTCGGGAGCGAGACGGGGAGCCAGCGCTGTAATCGCGGCCTCGGTCGCGCCGGCTTTCACCGCGAGCACGATGCGCTTGTAGGTTCCGGTCAGTTCGCCCGGCGTCACCGCCGGAATAACCTGCCGGAACTCTTCGATCGGCCCGGTGATCGCAAGGCCCGTCGTCCGGCAGGCCGCGACATGCTCGGGCACGATGTCGACGAGCAGGACGGGGATGCCCGCCCGCGCCCAATAGGCGCCGAGCGTGCCGCCGATCGCGCCGGCGCCCCAGATCAGGATGGGTTCTTCGGTGCTCATGCCTGCCCCGCCATCTCGACTTCCGCGTGGGTTGCGACATGGACCAGCCCGTCCGGCGTCACCCAGCCGCGATACATCCCGTCCGTGTTGTAGGGTGCGACGATGGTGCCCTCAGTATCGATGGCGACAAGCCCGGCGCCGATCTTGTGGGCGGTGAGCTCGCCCAGGACCGTCGCGCTCGCCTCATCAAGTGCGAGGCCCTTATAGGCGATCAGCGAGGCCAGTTCGTGGCCCACGCAATAGCGCATGAAATACTCGCCCTTGCCGGTGCCCGAGACGGCGCAGCGCCCGTCGCGGGCATAGGTGCCGGCACCGATGATCGGCGAATCGCCGACACGGCCGACCGGCTTGTTGGTGTAGCCACCGGTCGAGGTCGCCGCCGCCAGATGCCCGGCCGCATCCAGCGCGACCGCGCCGACGGTGCCGTGCTTCTCGGCCTCGCTCGCCCCGCCGGCCGTGCCGACGAGTTCGCGGATCTTCATAGAGGACAGGTTCTTACGCCGCCGCTCGGTCGAGAAATGGCCGTTCTCGACGATATCGAGCCCCTCATGCGCGGCGTAGGTGTCGCCCGCCGGTCCCACCAGCAGCAGCGGGTCGCCGCGCAGCATGAGCGCCTTGGCCGCGCTGACCGGGTTGCGGATGCGCTTGACCGCCGCGACCGCTCCGGCTGCCAGCGTGGCGCCATCCATGATCGAGGCGTCGAGCTCGTGCTCGCCCTCGGCATTGAAGGCGGCGCCATAGCCGGCGTTGAAATGGGGAGAGTCCTCCATCACCCGCACCGCCGCCTCGACGGCGTCGACGGCGCTGCCACCCTGGCTGAGGATGGCCCAGCCGGCCCGCAGCGAGGCTGCGAGATCGGCACGGGCCTCGGCCCATTCCGCTTCGCTCATTTCGGATTTCGGCAGCGTGCCGCAGCCGCCATGGATGGCGAGGGCGATGGTCATGGTGGAGAACCTCGACGGCGGAATCCTTCTCCCCTCGGGGGAGAAGGTGTCTGCGAAGCAGACGGATGAGGGAAGGAAGCAGGGCAGCGCATGACTGCCCTCATCCGTCAGCGCTTCGCGCTGCCACCTTCTCCCCCGGAGGGGAGAAGGACGATGTCACTTCTTGGCGGGTTTGATGTCCATCGCCAGCGTGTCTTCGTCGACGCGCGGGGCGATCGTCACCTTGTCCTTCTGCATCGCCCAGGCCGAGCCGACCGCGACGATCGGCAGACGCGGGCGATCCTTGGCGACGATGGCGTTGGCGTCGGAGAGGAACTTGTTGCGCTTGGTCTCGTCCAGCTCGATCGAAGCGTCCTCGATCAGCTTGTCGAGTTCGGCGTTCTTGTAGCCTAGCACGTTGAAGGCGCCGAGCTTCTTGGCCGGGTCGTTGGAGTGGACGACCGAGGACAGCGTGTAATTGGCCTCGCCCGTCAGCGTGCCCCAGCCCGACATGGCCAGCGAGTATTCGGCGCGGGTGCGGGCCGGGAAGAACACGGCCGCCGTCTGGGCGTTGGCGGTGACGTCGAGCCCGATGCGCGCCAGCATCTGCGCGACGGAGGTGCCGACCTGGCGGTCGCCCGGCAGGCGGTCATTGGTGAAGGAGAAGGTGGTCTTGAAGCCGTTGGGATAGCCGGCCTCCTCAAGCAGCTTCTTGGCCCTGGCGATGTCGACCTTGAGCGGCGGCAGGCTCTTGTTGAAGCCGGCGATGCTGGAGGTGACGAGCTGGTTCACCGGCGCGCCGAGGCCTTCCATCGCGATCTCGACCAGAGCCGGACGGTCGATGGCGAGGTCGATCGCCTCGCGCACCCTGGGGTCCTGCAGCGGGTTCTTCGGCAGGGGTGAGCCGTCCTTGGCGCTGACCTGCGGGGACTTGTCCCGCATGTCGATTTCCATGTTGAAGACGTAGACGGTGTCGATCGTCGCGACCGAGAGCTTCGGGTCGCGCTTCAGCGTCGCGACGTCCGAGGACGGCGCTCGCACGATGATATCGACCTGGCCGGCCTTCAGCTGCGCGACGCGGGCGGCGTCGTTGGGCAGCTCCTTGCGGACGACCTTGGCCCAGGGCTCCTTGGGGCCCCAATAGCCGTCGAACCGGTCGAGCACGAGCTGGTCCTTCGGCGTCCAGGAGACGAACTTGTAGGGGCCGGTGCCGATCGCGGCCTTGCCCGAATTGAAGGTCTCGTTGGCGTTGTCCTTGGTCAGGCCGGCTGCGGCCTTGGCCGAGACGATGAACAGGCGGATGAAGTCGTTGGGCAGGTTCGGCGCCGGGCCGTCGGTGACGATATGGACCGTCAGCGGGTCGATGATCTTCACCTCCTTGACGCGGCGGACATAGATCGTCGTCGGGTTGGGGCCGGCCACGACCGGGATGCGCTCGATCGAGAACTTCACGTCTTCGGCGGTGAAGTCCGAGCCGTCATGGAACTTGACGCCGGAGCGGAGCTTGAACTCCCAGACATCGGGGGCGATCGCCTTCCAGCTCGTCGCCAGCCGCGGCTCGATCTGCAGCTTGTCGCCCGACCAGGTCAACGTGTCGAAAACATGCTTCAGCGCTTCGGCATGGGTGCCGGTTGCTGTGAAATGCGGGTCGATCGAATCCGGACCGGCGCGGACGCCGATCGTCAGGTTCTGGGCGAGCGCAGCCGTCGAGACGGAGGCGCCCAGCAGCAGGGCCAGGGCGGCGATGCGGGTGATCCGGGTGGTTGTCATGATGCAGTTCCCTCTTTTTCGAGATCAGTCGGCCAGGTCGGAGACGCGATGACCAGTTTGTCCATCAGTTCGCAGAGCTGGCGCTGTTCGGCTTCGGTCAAGGCCGACAGCATGGCCGTCTGCTGCTGGATCATCAGCGGCATGGTTTCCTCGAAGATCGCGCGGCCGGGCGCGGTCAGGTACAAAACATAGCTGCGCAGGTCGTCGCGGTCGGTTTCGCGCCGGAGCAGGCGTCGCTGCAGCAGCCGCTGGATCGAGCGGCTGAGCGTGTTCTTTGGCAGGCCGGACGAGGCGACGATGTTCTTGGCGGCAACGCCGTCGCGCAGGCCCACCGCGTAGAGCGCCACAAATTCGGGCCGCACGAGGCCGTAGCGGGTCTCGATCCAGCGATAGACCGGGTCGTTGAAGCGGAAGGCGACGAAATTCAGCCGGAAGGATAGCCAGCAGGGATTATCCCAGAGTTTGGTGACGGTCAGCGGATCGAGTTCGTTGAGCGCCTGCTCGCGCTCCGGACCGACACGCGACAGGGCTGTCGGCGCGTGCCGCATGCCCAGGCCCTCCCTGCTTCCGATTTAGTTCCAAATGGAACTTGACGCTGTCGAAGGCCAGAGTCAAGGATGCTGGGATTGAGGATGATGGAGCATTGGCGGTCCCGCAAATCGTTTCTCCGCGATGGCCCCGACCGGGGTCGGTCAGGCGGCGGCGCGGATGCATGTGCCCCGAAATGCTCAGGTTGTTGCAAGCAAGGATCAGGCCGTGCGTGTCGCGCAGATGAACTGGATGCAGATCGAGGCGCAGGCGAAGCGCGACGATCGCTGCGTCCTGCCGTTGGGCTGCGTCGAGCAGCACGCTTATCTGAGCCTCGCGACCGACGCGATCCTCGCCGAGAAGGTGGCAAACGACGCCGCCGAGCCGCTTGGCTTGCCGGTCTTCCCGGTGCTCGCCTATGGCATGACGCCGAGTTTTGCCGCCTATCCGGGCACGATCTCGCTGCGCATGAGCACCTATGTCGCCGTGATGGAGGATATGCTCGAGGCTTTCTACCGCTCGGGCTTCCGCCGCATCGTGCTGGTCAACGGCCATGGCGGAAATTCGCCGGTGATGACTCTGGCAACCGAGTGGATGGGCCGGCGGCCCGACGCCAGCGTGCGCCTGCACAACTGGTGGGCGGGACCGCGCTTCCAGGCGGCGGTGCAGGCGGTCGATCCGGCGGCCTCGCATGCCTCCTGGATGGAGAACTTTCCCTGGACGCGGCTGGAGGGCGTCGCCATGCCCGACGGCTTCAAGCCGCCCTTCAATGCGCCGCTCTACCAGGCCGCCAATCCGGCCAAGCGGCGCGAAATTCTCGGCGACGGCAATTTTCATGGCCGCTACGAGCGCTCCGACAACGAGATGCTCAGCCTCTGGCAGGTTGGGGTCGAGGAGACGCAGGCCGCGATGACGGAGAACTGGCCGTGACAGGCCTTCCTTCCAACAGCCCTCATCCTGAGGAGCCGCGTCAGCGGCGTCTCGAAGGATGCTCCAGTGCACTCTGGATCATCCTTCGAGACGCGCCTGCGGCGCTCCTCATGATGAGGGCTGCGGGACGTGGCCTGCAGGCGGCGTCATGCTAGGCCACATCCTCGGCCGTCTGGGGCAGGCCCTCGTCGTCATGCTCGTCATGTCGGCGCTGGTCTTCGTCGGCGTCTATGCGATCGGCAACCCGATCGACGTTCTGATCGGGCCCGATGTCAGCCAGGACATCCGTCTCGACACGATCGCGCGCTACGGGCTCGACCAGCCGCTCTATCGGCAATACTTCACCTTCCTCGGGCGCATCCTGCACGGCGATTTCGGCCGTTCCTTCGTCTTCGGCATGCCGGTGCTTGATCTCATCCTGTCGCGCCTGCCCGCCACTCTGGAGTTGACGCTTGCTGCGGTCTTCGGTGCGGCTCTGATCGGCATCCCCGCCGGCATCTATGCCGGCTACCGGCCTGACGGGCTGGCCGCCAAGGCGATCATGACGATCTCGATCCTCGGCTTCTCCGTGCCGACCTTCTGGATCGGCCTGGTGCTGATCATCGCCTTCGCCGTCGAGCTGCAATGGCTCCCCGCCGGCGGCCGCGGCGAGACGCTCACGGTCTTCGGCGTCCCGTGGAGCTTTCTGACACCCAACGGCCTCAGCCATCTGCTGCTGCCGGCGGCGAACCTCGCTTTCTTCAAGCTGGCCCTGATGACGCGCCTGGCGCGGGCCGGCACCCGCGAGGCGATGCTGTCGGACACCGTCAAATTCGCCCGCGCCGCCGGCCTCTCGGAGTGGACGGTCCTGCGCCGGCACGTCCTGCGGCTGATCGCGATCCCGCTGGTGACCGTGTTCGGGCTCGAATTCGCCTCGACGTTGGCCTTCGCCGTCGTCACCGAGACGATCTTCTCCTGGCCCGGGATCGGCAAGTTGATCATCGATTCCATCACCTCGCTCGATCGGCCGGTGATGGTGGCCTATCTGATGCTCGTCTCCTTCGTCTTCATCATGATCAACTTCCTCGTCGATCTCGCCTATGTCGGGCTCGATCCGCGGCTGCGCCGGGCGGGTTCGCGATGAGCCAGCCCTTGTCCAAGCAAGACTCCTCGCCCGTAAAGTCCTCTTCCGGCAAAGAGATCTCGCCGGTTGCCCGTTTCTGGGCCGAGTTCCAGGAGAGCCGGGTCGCCGTTGTGGCGCTCGCGGTCGTCGTGCTGATGCTCGGTGTCGCGATCTTCGCGCCGCTGGTCGCCCCGCAGAACCCCTACGACCTCGCCAATCTCGTGCTGATGGATGCGCGCCGACCGCCGGGCTTCGTCGGCTCGGCCGGCTATACCCATATCCTGGGCACCGATGCGCAAGGGCGCGACCTGTTCTCGGCGATCCTCTACGGCCTGCGCATCTCCTTGCAGATGGGCCTCATCGCGGGCTCGCTCGCCTTCGTCGTCGGCGTCACGCTCGGCGTCGGTGCGGCCTATGTCGGCGGTCGCTGGGAGGCTTTCATCATGCGGGTGATCGACCTCCAGCTCGCCTTTCCGGCGATCCTGCTGGCGCTGGTGCTCTCGGCGCTTCTGGGGCAGGGCAAGATGCAGCTCATCGCCGCGTTGGCCGCAGCCCAATACGCCTATTTCGCCCGCACCGCCCATGGCGCGGCCTCGGCCGAGCGTGGCAAGGACTATGTCGAGGCGGTGCTCTCTACGCCGCTGCCGGCCTGGCGCGTCGTGCTCAAGCACATCTTCCCGAACTGCCTGCCGCCGCTGATCGTGGTCGCGACGGTGCAGGTGGCCAGCGCCATCGCGCTGGAGGCGACATTGTCCTTCCTCGGCGTCGGCCTTCCCGTCACGGAACCCTCGCTGGGCATGCTGATCTCGAACGGTTTCCAGTACATGCTCTCGGGCCGCTACTGGATCTCGATCTATCCCGGCATCGCCCTGATCGTGCTGATCGTCGCCATCAACCTCGTCGGCGACCGCATCCGCGACCAGGTCAATCCGAGGCTGAAGCGATGAGCGCCGAGGTGCAGAAGCCCCTGCTCGAAGTCACCGACCTCGCGACGCATTTCCACGCCCGCGCCGGCGTGGTGAAGGCGGTCGATGGCGTCTCGTTCAGCCTGAGGCGCGGCGAGGTCATGGGCCTCGTCGGCGAATCCGGCTCGGGCAAGAGCATCACCGGCTTCTCGATTATCGGGCTGATCGACCCGCCGGGCCGCATCGAGCACGGCTCGATCAAATTGGAGGGCCGCGAACTTGTCGGCCTGGCCCCGGCGGAACTGCGCGCCATTCGCGGCAAAAGCATCTCGATGGTCTTCCAGGACCCGATGATGACGCTCAACCCCATGCTGACCATCGGCGACCAGATCGGTCTGGCGCTGGAGGCGCATGAAAGCGTCTCGGGGAGCGAGCGCCGGCAGCGGTCGATCGCGGCGCTCGCCCAGGTCCGTATCCCCGACCCGGAAACGAAGATCGATTTCTATCCGCACCAGTTCTCCGGCGGCATGCGCCAGCGCGTCGCCATCGCCATCGCGCTCCTGCACCGGCCCAGGCTGATCATCTGCGACGAACCCACCACGGCGCTCGACGTCTCGATCCAGGCCGAAATCCTCGCCGAGATGAAGGAGCTGGTGGCGGAACTCGGCACGGCCCTGATCTGGATCAGCCATGATCTCGCAACCGTCGCCTCGATCGCCGACCATGTCTGCGTGATGCGCTATGGCAGGATCGTCGAGGCGGGGCCTGTCCTCGATGTCCTGACCAAGCCGAAGCACCCCTATACGCAGGGGCTGCTCGACTCCTTGCCGTCCCGCGCGAAGCCCGGCGCCTTGCTGGCTCGCGGGGCTGGCACCGATGCCGCACCACCGCCACGCGCCGCCCGTCGAGACCAGCAGCGAAAGCCGACCAGCGGTCTGCCCTATCTCGTCATCGACGATGTCGGCAAACGCTTCCAGCGGAAGTCGGGCGTGCTGCGGCTGCTGGCGCAGAAGGCTGGTTGGGCCCGGCCGCTGCCGCTGGTGCAGGCGGTCGATGGCGTCAGCCTCTCGGTGGCGCGCGGCGAAGCGCTCGGCCTCGTGGGCGAATCCGGTAGCGGCAAGTCGACGCTCGGCCGCATGGTCGCGGGCATCTACGCACCCGACAGTGGCCATGTCCTGCTCGACGGCGAGCCCGTGATGAGCGCGGGCGAGCGCCCGCACAAGATCACCACCCGCATCCAGACGATCTTCCAGGATCCCTTCGCCTCGCTGAACCCGCGCATGCGCATCGGCGACAGCATCGCGGAAGGGCCGCTCGCCCATGGCCTCGTCACCCGCGCCGATGCCGGCGCTTATGTTGCGCAATGGCTCGCCGCCGTCGGGCTCGACCCGGCCTTTGCCGGCCGCTACCCCCACCAGTTCTCCGGCGGCCAGCGCCAGCGCGTCGCGATCGCCCGCGCGCTCGCCATGCAGCCCGATCTCGTTGTCTGCGACGAGCCGGTGGCCTCGCTCGATGTCTCGATCCAGGCCCAGATCATCAACCTGCTGATCCGCCTGCGCCGGGAGCTCGACCTGACGCTGCTCTTCATCTCCCACGATCTCTCGGTGGTGCGCCATCTCTGTGACCGGGTCGCGATCATGCATCGCGGCAGGATCGTCGAGAGCGGCCTGGCAGGCGAAGTCTACGACAACCCGCGCGACGATTATACGAAGAGGCTTCTGGCGGCGGTGCCGGTGCTGCCGGTGGCGTGACCTCTTCGGTCAATTGCGAGCGAAGCGAAGCAATCCAGAAGGGCCACAGCGAGACGCTGGATTGCTTCGCTGCGCTCGCAATTGACGGCGAAGACAGCAAAGGAGACCACCCATGTCCGAACCCGAACTCCTCCCCTGGCAGTGGCCGGAAGAGACCTGGCGCGCCAAGGTCGATCGCGTCCGCGCCGGGCGCAATCTCAAGCCGGCGACATGGAAGAACGGCGCGCGCTGCGCGGTGGCGCTCTCCTTCGACGTCGATCACGAGACCAATGAATTGCGCGACGGCGGGAAGTCGGTCGGGCGGCTGTCCTGGGGGCAGTACGGCAACCGCGTCGGCATGCCCCGCATCCTCGATCTGATGAAGAAGGAGGACATCCAGGCGACCTTCTTCGTGCCGGCCGTGACCGCGCTGCTCTATCCCGACGAACAGCGCCGCGTCATCGCGGAAGGCCACGAGATCGGCCTGCATGGCTGGATCCACGAGGTCAACACCGCCGTTCCGCCCGACGCCGAGCGTGAGCTGCACCTGCGCTCCGCCGACACGCTGGAAAGGATCACCGGCGTCCGTCCGGTCGGCATGCGCACGCCGTCCTGGGACTTCTCGGAGGTGACGCTGGCGATCGAGCGCGAACTCGGCCTGCTCTACGATTCATCGCTCTTCGCCGACGACGACCCCTACGAAATCGTCGAGAAGGGCGAGCCGACCGGCATGGTCGAACTGCCGGTCGAATGGATTCGCGACGATGCGGTCTATTTCAATATGAACCGCTTCCAGGCGCTGCGGCCCTATACGGCGCCGGAAGTCGTCTTCGACATCTTCCGCCGCGAGTTCGACCGGGCCTATGAGGAGGGCGGGCTGTTCCTTTTGACCATGCACCCGCATGTCATCACCTACCGCTCGCGCATCTGGATCCTCGAGAAGCTGATCGCGCATATCAAGGAGATGCCGGATGTCTGGTTCGCCAGCCATGCCGAGATCGCGGGATATGTGAAGGCGGAATCCGGCATCTGAAAACGATGATCCCACGCCGGGCGTCATCGACGCCCGGCGTGGGATGGCGACCCTGCGAGGCTTATGCCGCCTGCGGCGCTCCCGCGAGGGTCAGCCCGGAGCGCTGGGCGAAGAGCCGCGCCAGCGGGCTTTCATGCTTGGCGGCCAGCCGCTCACCGGCCAGAGCGCGTGCCAGGGGCTCGTCGCCGGCGCGCAGCGCGGCCTCGATCAGCGTCAGTTCGATGACGTCGCGCTGGGCGTTGCTGCCGCCGAAGCGGGCCGCGATGTGGCGCACCGGGCGGATCAGCCTGACCGCCTCGGCATAGCGCCCCTCGCTGAAGGCTGCGAAGGCTCGCATCAGCGGATAGCCGACATCCCCGCTGAAGCCCGCATTGTCGCCGGCCGAAAGCGCCGCGATTGGCTGCTGCGCCAGCACGGCCTCCACCAGGTCGCGCCGGCCCGCGCCGATGAATGCCATCAGCGCATGCAGGTCGTTGAAGGCGTAGAGGCCCGCCGTCCAGCGCGCCTCGTAGTGCTCAGCAAGCTTGCCCCAGCGCTCGCCGACATCGATCCCGCGCAGATGCAGCCGCCACAGCATGGCCGAGGCATCGATAAGTTCGAGCATCTGCACCGGCAGGCCGCCGCAGATCGGCCCGTCCACCAGCGCCAGGACCTCGTCGATCTGGCCGAGTTCGAGGTGATACAGCGCCAGATGCCACCAGTTGTGGACCGCCAGGAAGCTGCCTTGCGTCCAGGTCGCGATGTCGTCACGCATGAAGGCGATGCCCTCGTCATGGCGCCCCTGCATCTCCAGCACATGCGCCACCGCATGGCGCGCCCAGCCATCGGCCGGCGCGGCAGCTAGCGCGGCGCGGCCCTGGCTCTCGGCCAGCGCGTATTCGCCGTTCTCCTCCAGTCCGAAGGCGTGCATGCCGAGCATCGCGTGGTGCGAGGCCATGTCGGGTGACCAGGCCGGCAGCGCCCGCGCGATGCGGTTCTTCAGGAGGCGCGCGTTGCCGGTGAAGAAGTCGAGCTGGTGTCCGGCGATCAGGGCGAGCAGGTCGCGCGGATTCTCGATCGCGACATCCTCGATGACGCGCGAGGCCTCATGCCAGCGCCCCTCGCTGAGATGGGACAGAGCGGTGAGATGGCCGCGCTCGCGTTCCGTGGCCGGAAGTGAGAGCGCCCGCTCGATCGTCTGGCGGGCGACCGGGATGCCGGCCGGCTCGGTGCCGAGCAGATAGAGCCAGGCCTGAAGCGCATGGGCCATGACGAAGCCGGGCTCGTCGCGGATCAGCGTCTCGGCGCCGCCGACCGGGTCGCCCGAAAAGATCGCGAACTCGGAGACCGCCTGCGAGAAGGTTTCGGCGGCGGTGTGGCTTGCGCCCGAAAGCGCGTTGCCGTGGTGGTCGTGGGAATACATCGGTCTGATACCTTGTGATGGATTGCGTGGGAGCGGGGCGGCGTCAGCGCCCGCCGCGCAGCGCGCGGGCGATGGCGGCGTCGATCTCGGGCCGGCTCAGGCCGATATCCCGGAGCGTGCGGTCGTCGAGCACAGACAATTCGCGGGCGATCTGGCGATCACACCGCCGCTGCGCGGCCTTGTGTCGGACAGCGGCGAAGCCGGCTGCGAGGCGGGAGAGCCAGTTGGAGCGCTTCTGTCGGGCGCTGTCGTCGCCGAAAGGTCCGTCGACCTCTAAGCGGAGCTGATCGCCGAGCAGGGTCGAGGCCTGCGCCACGGTGGCTGGGAGTGTGGGAGCAAGAGGCCGGATGCTGGGCCGGACTTTGCATGCCTGCCGCGCCGGCCCGGTGCAGCCCGTGCAGTCGTCGTCGTGTCTGTGCGCATACATGGTGGTGTTCCTTCGAAACGATCCGCCTCCCGGAATGGGGCGGCGTGGTCGGAAGGAGGATTTACGGGGTGGGGCAGCGCTTGCCTGTTCCGCGCGGAACAGCCGGAAAAGGGGCGCGACGCGGCTTCGCCGGGGAGGCTGCCTGAACGGGCGGGACGTTCTCAACTCGCCTCGGGGCGGAACCAAGCCCGATTTCCGCCGTTTTTGGTTCAGGACGGGTTCAGCGCATCCAGTGCGTTCTTGTTCGCAGTTGAACTGGAAACGGATCTCATGACACGTACCAAGAACTGGCTCCTGGTCGGGACCATTCTCCCCGCCGTCGTATTGGCGCAGGGCGGTTTCGCGGCGCCTGCGACCACGCTTCCCGCATCCTTCGAACTCGCCCAGGCGCCGCCTTCGGCCGATGACGAGCCCGGCCGGCCGCGCCGCGAGCGTGCCCCCAGCGCGCCGCGTGCGCCGGGCGCTCCCGGTGGCGAGGGTCCGCGCGCGCCCGTGCCCGCCGCTCCGCCGCCGGCGATCCAGCGCCCCGTCGCTCCGTCCGCGCCCGCCCCCACGGCGCCGCGCCCTCCGGCGCAGGCCGCGCCGCCAGCCGCGGCACCGGCTCCTGTCGCACCCGAGCCCCGTCGCGACCCGCCTATGCCGCGTCCGGCGCCGCCGATCACCGCACCGGCTGCCCCGGCGCCGGGCCAGCCCGCCGCGCGTCCTGTTCAGGTGCCGCCCGTGACCGGCGAGCCCGCTGTCCGTCCGACGCCGCCGCGTCCGCCGGGCGGCGAGCCCACCCGCCCGGTGCCGCCGGCCGCGACGCCTGCCCAGCGGGCGCCGACGCCTGCTCCCGCGCCCGCTCCGCCTGTGCCGAGCGCGCCGACGACGGCCCCGCAGCCGGCGCCGGCTCGCCCTGGCACGCCGGCCGCGCCGCGCACGGCGCCCCAGACACAGTCCGCGCCCGTGCCGACGGCACCGTCGCGAGCCGCTCCTTCGACTGCACCTGCCGCGCCGGTGCAGCCCTCGACGGCTCCAACCCCGGCGCCCCAGGCCGCACCTGTTCCTCCGTCCGCAGGCAGGACACCCGGCGCACCGCCCCTGTCGCGTGACGGCCAGCCTCGTCCCGGCCAAACTCAGACCGCGCCGCCTGTCGCCCCCGGCCAGCCTCCCGCGCCCGGTTCGGCCGTGGCCCCAGGCCAGCCCCCCGCGCCCGGTCAGCCTCCTGTCGCGGACCCGCGTCAGGGCCGCCGTGGCGGCATCGGACTCGGCGGCGCTGCCGCGATCGGCATCGGTGCCGGCGTCATCGGCGGGATCATGGCGACGCAGGGCGCCGGTCGTCTGGAGGATGTTCGCGGTCGTCGCGAGGAGCGCCGCGAAGGCGACGTCACCATCATCCGCGAGCCCGGCCGCACGATCATCCGCGACGACGACCGCACCATCATCCGGCGCGACGAGACGCAGCGCTTCCGCGATCTCGGACTGGAAGGCCGCACGGAGCGGCGCGGCGACGAGAACCGAACCGTCTTCGAGCGCGCCGACGGCACGCGCATCGTCACCATCACCGACGAAAACGGCCGCCTGCTCCGGCGTGCCCGGCTCGATCGCGACGGGCGGGAGGTCATCATCATCGACAACACCCGCCGCGACCGGCCGCGCGACCGCTTCTCGGACGAGATCGTCGTGCTGGAGCGGCCGACGCTGCGCATCCCGCGCGAGCGCTACATCGTCGATGCCGACCAGGCCGATGAAAACCTGATCTACGAGACGATCATTGCGCCGCCGGTGGGGCCGATCCCGCGCCGCTACACCCTGGACGAGGTGCGCTATTCGCCGGATCTGCGGGCCCGGATGCGCAGCGTCGACATCGACACCGTGACCTTCGAGACCGCCTCCTGGGACATCGCGCCCGGTCAGGCGCAGCGGCTCTCGGTGATTGCGGCGTCGATCCGCAAGGCGTTGCAGCGCTCGCCGAATGAGGTCTTCCTAGTCGAGGGCCACACCGACGCCGTCGGCCCCGACATCGACAATTTGTCGTTGTCGGACCGTCGGGCCCAGTCCGTCGCCGAAATCCTCACCCGCGATTTCGGCGTGCCGCCGGAAAACCTGACGACGCAGGGCTATGGCGAGCAGTATCTCAAGGTGGCGACACAGGACGCCGAGCGCCAGAACCGCCGCGTCACGCTGCGGCGGATCACTCCGCTGCTGGCGGGGCAGGGCGGCTGATTACGCTGGTTTCGCAATCACCAAGGAAGGCCGCCGCGAGGCGGCCTTCGCTTTTGAGTACTGCGTGATTGGCGTTGTCCCGTTCACGAACACTCAAGCTTCCGCCTCTATTCCTGATGGCAGGAGGCTGTTCCCATGAGTGATTCCCTTGCCGTCGCGCAGAGCGTCAGTGCGATGCAGGCCAACGCCACCCAGCAGGTCTTGCAGACGGAAATGCTGCGTCAGCGGACCCAGTCCGATCAGGCCGTCGTCACGCTGCTTCAGCAGAGCGCCGACCAGATGCAGGCCGCCCTGCCGGCAGGGCAAGGCCAGTCCGTCGACATCACCGCCTGAGGCGGTTGCGCATCGCCTTTCATCTGCCTAACCTCGATCCTGTTCCGAGGGGTGCTCGCAAGAGCTGAGATGGCCTGATGGCCGAACCCATCGAACCTGATCCGGGTCATACCGGCGGAGGGACTGGAACGCGGCATGGTCACAGCCATGCCCGCATCACAGCGCTTGAACCGCTTCGACGCCGGATCTCCTGACCCTTGAACCAAGGCGGAGATCCCATGAACACCCATACCAAACCCCCGAAAGATCCCAGGCAAGCCGCCCACAAGTTCGGCGCGCCGACCGGCGTCACCACCGGGCCGATCATCGGCTCACGCAAGATCTATGTCCCGGCGCCGCAGGATGCCTCGATCCGCGTACCGTTCCGCGAGGTGCAACTGACGACGGATACCGAGCCCGCGGTTCGTATCTATGATCCGTCGGGGCCCTTCACCGAAACCGACCCTAAAATCGACCTGAACGCTGGCCTGCCGCAGATCAGGAGCGACTGGCTCGGCCGTCGCGGCTTCGACACCGTGCCGGGCCGGTTGGTGACGGCCGCCGACAACGGCAACATCTCCCCCGAGCAGATGGTCCCGGCCTGCCCGGCGGAGCGCCCTGTGCTGACGGCGCGTCCAGGCCAGATGGCGACGCAGTACGAATTCGCCCGCGCCGGCATCGTCACGCCCGAGATGATCTATGTCGCGCATCGCGAGAATCTCGGCCGCGCCGCGATGCTGGAGGGCGCCCGCGAGCGCCATGCCGATGGCGAGAGCTTCGGGGCGAGCGTGCCGGAGTTCGTCACGCCCGAATTCGTGCGCGAGGAAATCGCGCGCGGCCGGGCGATCATTCCCGCCAACATCAACCATCCCGAGCTCGAGCCGATGGCGATCGGCCGCAACTTCCTGGTCAAGATCAACGCCAATATCGGCAATTCGGCGGTGACCTCGGGCGCTGCCGAGGAGGTCGAGAAACTGGTCTGGGCGATCCGCTGGGGCGCCGACACCGTCATGGATTTGTCCACGGGCCGCAACATCCACAACATCCGCTCCTGGATCCTGCGCAATTCGCCGGTGCCGATCGGCACGGTGCCGATCTACCAGGCGCTGGAGAAAGTCGGCGGCGATCCGATCAAGCTCGACTGGGAGGTCTTCAAGGACACGCTGATCGAGCAGGCCGAGCAGGGCGTCGACTACTTCACCATCCATGCCGGCGTTCGTCTGCCCTATGTGCCGCTCACTGCATCGAGGGTCACAGGCATCGTCTCGCGCGGCGGCTCGATCATGGCGCGCTGGTGCCTGGCGCATCACAAGGAGAGCTTCCTCTACGAGCGTTTTGAGGAGATCTGCGAGATCATGCGCCGATACGACGTCTCCTTCTCGCTTGGCGACGGCTTGCGTCCGGGTTCTATCGCCGACGCCAACGACCGCGCCCAGTTCGCCGAGCTGGAGACGCTGGGCGAACTCACCAAGGTCGCCTGGGACAAGGGCTGCCAGGTCATGATCGAAGGCCCCGGCCATGTGCCGATGCACAAGATCAGGGAGAACATGGAGAAGCAGCTGCGCGAATGCGGCGAGGCGCCGTTCTACACGCTCGGACCGCTGACGACCGACATCGCGCCGGGCTACGACCACATCACCTCGGGCATCGGGGCCGCGATGATCGGCTGGTATGGCTGCGCCATGCTCTGCTACGTCACGCCCAAGGAGCATCTCGGCCTGCCCAACCGCGACGACGTCAAGACCGGTGTGATCACCTACCGGATCGCGGCGCATGCCGCCGACCTCGCCAAGGGCCATCCTGCCGCCAGGATCAGGGACGACGCGGTCTCCCGCGCGCGCTTCGATTTCCGCTGGGAGGACCAGTTCAACCTCGCGCTCGACCCCGACACGGCGCGCTCCTACCATGACGAAACCCTGCCCAAGGACGCCCACAAGGTCGCGCATTTCTGCTCGATGTGCGGGCCGAAATTCTGTTCGATGAAGATCACGCAGGATCTGCGCGCCGAGGTGCTGGCGATGGGTGACAACGAACGCGCCGCATTGGAGGCGATGGCCACGGACGGCATGGCGGCCAAGTCGAAGGAATTTCTCGACAAGGGCGGCAGCCTCTATCTACCTGCCGCGCAATGAGCACTCGACATGACCATCTCGACGCCGCCACGGTGGCGTCGATCATCGCGCGGGTGGCAAAGCGCCGCCCGCGTGTCCACTGTCTCACCAACACGGTGGCGCAGAACGTCACCGCCAACATGTTGCTCGCCTTTGGGGCGGTCCCCTCGATGGCTGTTCATCCCGACGAGGTCGCGGCCGTCGCTGCTGGCGCCGGCGCGATCCTGATCAATCTCGGCACGATCAGCATGGAGGGCGAGCGCGCCGTCCCGAAGCTGCTGGAGGTCGCGCGTGAGCAGGCTAAGCCGCTGGTGCTCGACCCCGTTTTCGTCGAGCTCTCGCCGCTGCGCCTGCGGCTGGCGGAGGAGGCCCTGCGCCTGCCCGGCATCGTCGTGCGCGGCAACCCGACCGAGATGCAGGCGCTCGCTTCGCTGCTGGACACCGCGCCGAGCGCGATCCGCGTCACCACCGGCGTGATTGACCGGATCGAAGGGCCGACCGGTCTTCTGGAGATCGCGCACGGCCATGCGCTGATGGCGAAGGTCACCGGGCTCGGCTGCGCCTCCAGCGCGCTCGTGGCTGCCTGCTGCGCGGTCGAGGAGGACAGCATGCTGGCTGCCGGCGCGGCGCTGACCGCCTATGGCATCGCCGGCGAGATCGCGGCGGGGCGCAGCGATGGCCCCGGCAGCTTCGCCATGCATCTCGTCGATGCGCTGGCTGGTCTCGACGAGGCGACGCTGCACGCCCGCATGGGCTGAACCCGGCGCGGGACGAGCGACAAGGCTCTTCCGCATCGGCCGCGAATCCCGCACAATCGCCGCCGATGCGGCTCTCCCTGTTCAAGCGCAAGCCCGATCCCGAGCGGATCGAGGTGCCCCATGGCGGCATGCTCTACCCCGTGGCGGTGAAGCGGCGGGCGAGCGCGCGCCGGATGACGTTGCGCGTCTCCCAGGCCACCGGCGAGATCACCCTGACCCTGCCGGAGCGCGCCGATTTCGCCACCGGGCGGCTCTTCGCCGAGAACCATGGCGGCTGGATCGCGGCCCGCGTCGCGAAACGCCCGCTCTCCGTGCCGTTCGAGCCCGGCGAGATGGTGCCGTTTCGCGGCAAGCCGCATCGCATCGTGCACTGGTCGAAGGCGCGCGGCGTCACCCAAGCGACGCAGGACCAGGACGGCGCGCCGATCCTGGCGGTCGCAGGCGAACGCAGCCATGTCCCGCGCCGGATCAAGGATTTCCTGCGCCGCGCCGCACTGGAGGATCTGGAGGAGGCGGTTCGCCGGCATACCGCCGCGCTCGGCATCCCCGCCCGCAAGATCACGATCCGCGACACCACCAGCCGCTGGGGCTCCTGCTCGTCGCAAGGGCATCTCAACTTCTCCTGGCGGCTGATCCTGGCGCCGCCACTGGTGCTGGACTATCTCGCCGCCCATGAGGTCGCCCATCTCAAGGAGATGAACCACTCGCACCGGTTCTGGGCCCTGACGCACAAGCTCTGCCCGCGCACCGAGGAGGCCGAGGCCTGGCTCAAGCGCCACGGCGCGGGGCTGCACGCCTACGGGTAGCGACGTCGGCCCTGAAAGGGTCAGAACGGCCTTGACGCTAGAAGATGTGTGATAACGCTTATACGGTAGGTTTTGCCTGCAGCGATGCGGCGATGTCCTGCATCGACCGTGACAACATCAAGGGATCATTCGGCGACGAGATGAAACCGCGCCGAAGCCAGAACTCGCGAGCCTCGTCATCAATCGCGCGCACCAGCAGCGCGCGGCCTCCGATAAGGCTGGCGACCTGAACGCAACGTTCCAATGCATGCTTGACTAGGCCCGTTCCGATACCGCGTCCGACCCAGCGATGATCGGTCGCGAGCTGTCCCAAAAGCAGGCAGGGAATAGGGTCGGGCGGTTGGCCGGTTCGAATGGAGCGGGGCATTGCGTTGGGCGTGATCGCAGTCGGCGCCAGTCCATAATAGGCGACCACGAGGTGGTCGACCTGGACCACCATGACGGCTGTGATGCCCTTGCGATGGTTCGACAAGGCTCGCTGCTTCAGCCAGAGGTCCAGCGCGGGTTTGCCGGAATCGAATGTCGATAGGTCATGCTTGTCCGACAGCGCCTCGGGCGCGGATAGCGCCACCCCTAACTGCCTTGGGTCGGTTCAGCCTTCTCCCAGGGGGCCGGCCTGCGCAGCAATTCGACAATGGCCGGCACGCTTTCGGGCGGCTTGGCCAGCATAGCGACGAACGCCTCGAAATCGTTGGAACCCATGCGGATCGGCAAGTTCTCCATGACTGCCGCTTCGGCTGCACGAACCGCCGAATCACGAACGAATTGGGTCCTGGAATGGCCGCGCAACTTGGCCGCCCTGTCGATGATCGCGATGTCGGCTTCGGGCAGCCGCATCGACAGCGGGTGATCCTTGCGATTGGCGATGCGCGTCATCGGCTGATACTCCTCCTCAGTAGGAGTGAATGTAGCGCTTTTTGCACTACGATTCCAGACGGCATCGGATCGAGATGCTTGCTCATGCCATCGGTGCGTTTCACAAGGTAAGCCCGTTCAGATCACGCTGGCTGCCATGAAACTCCGTCCCGACACGCTGGCGATGACCGCCGTCCTCGCCATGCTGACGGCGCTCGGCCCGCTCTCGACCGATTTCTACCTGCCGTCCCTGCCCGACATCGTGCGCGTGATGCAGACCGATGTCGCCGGCGCGCAGGCGACGCTCTCGGCCTTCCTGTTCGGCTTTGCCGCAGGCCAGATCCTTTGGGGCCCGCTCTCCGACCGGCTTGGCCGCAGGCCGGTGCTGCTGGTCGGGCTCGGCATCTTCATGGTGGCGACGCTGGCCTGCGCCTTCGCCCCCTCGATTGGCGCGCTCACTACGGCCCGTGCGGTCCAGGCGCTCGGTGCCTCCGGGCCGATCGTGCTCGGCCGTGCCATGGTGCGCGACCTCTATGAGGGGCCGCGCGCTGGCCGCGAACTGGCGCGCATGGGCATGATCATGGGGCTGGTGCCCGCCATCGCGCCGGTGCTGGGCGGGCTGCTACAGCAGGCCTTCGGCTGGCGCTCGACCTTCGTGGCGTCGCTCGTCTTCGCCGCGGCCCTCGTGGCGGTGGTGACGGTCCTCTTGCCTGAGACCATCCGGACGCGCTCGCGCGAGCCGCTCTCGCTCATGGCGATCCTCCGGGGCTTCGGCACGCTGCTCGAAAACCGCGCCTTCCGTGTCTATGTCGGGCTGACCTCGCTGGCCTATGGCGGGCTGTTCGCCTTCATCTCCGGCTCGTCTTTCGTGCTGATCGACATCCACGGCCTGACGCCGGTGCAATACGGCCTGTCCTTCAGCTTTGGCGTGCTCGGTTTCATCCTGGGCACGATCCTCGCCCAGCGCCTGGTCGGCCGGCGCGGCATGGACGGCGTCATCGCACTCGGCGTGCTCTGCCTGGCCGGCGGCGGGCTGACGATGCTGCTCTGCGTCCTGACGGGCTTCGCCGGCCCCTTCGGGATCGTCGTGCCGATGGCGTTCTATGCTTGCGGCGTCGGGCTGGTCATGCCGCAATCCCAGGCCTCGGCGATGATGCCGTTCCCGGACCGCGCCGGCGCCGCCTCGTCCTTCACCGGGCTGTGCCAGATGCTGTTTTCGGCCTGCGTCGGCCTTTTCGTCGGCCATGCGCTCAGGAATGGAGCTCTTCCACTGCCGCTGGTGATGTCGGCGATCGGCGTCGCGGCGCTCGTGTTGTTCAAGGCGAGTGCGGCGGTGCGGGCGGCCAAAATCTAGACGGCAATGGCTGAGGTCAGCCGCCGAACAGCCGTTCCAGGAAGTTCTTCTCCTGCGGCGCCGGTGGGATCCAGGCGCGGTCGCTGTCGGCAGTCTGCGTGTTGGCCGGCGGCCGCGTTCCCGCGACCGGAGCGCCGCTGTCGAAGATCGACTTCGGCGTGCCGCGCCAGAGCCCGCCGGGCAGCGGCGCCGGCTGCATGCCGGCATGGGCGGCCTTCATGTATTTACCCCAGATATCGGCGGGCAGTCCGCTGCCGGCCACGCGCTTCATCGCACTGTTGTCGTCGTTGCCGAGCCAGACCGCCGTCACCAGGCGCGCGCTGAAACCGACGAACCAGGCGTCGCGGAAATCTTGCGTGGTGCCCGATTTGCCGCCGAGCTCCCAGCCAGGGATGTTGACCTTGCTGCCGGTGCCGCTGACCATCACCTCATGCAGCATGCTGTTCATCATCGACAGTGTCTGTGGCTGGATGATCGTCCCGAAGCCGGAGGCCTTGCGCGCGTAGACGACCTTGCCGGCGGACGATTTCACCTCGCGAATGACATAAGGCAGCACGCCCTGCCCGCCATTGGCGAAGGTGGTGTAGGCGGCGGTCAGCTCGACCGGCGTCACCTCGGAGGTGCCCAGAGCCAGCGAGAGATTGGGCTGGAGCGCCGAGTTGATCCCCAGACGCTGCGCGGTGCGGATGACCTCTCGCGGCGTGACCTCCTGGATCAGCCGCGCGGCGACGGTGTTCAACGAATGGGCCAGCGCCGTCTGCAGCGTCACCGGGCCGCGATAGCTGCGCGAATAATTCTCCGGCTCCCACCCCTTGATCGAGACCGGGCCATCCTCGCGGATCGTGTCGGGCGTCAGTCCTTTCTCCAGCGCGGTGAGATAGACAAAAGGCTTGAACGACGAGCCCGGCTGGCGCTTAGCCGCCGTCGCGCGGTTGAACTGGCTTCGGGTGTAGTCGCGTCCGCCGATCAGCGCCCGGATGCCGCCATCGGGCGCCATGGAGACGACCGCGCCCTGGCCGACGCCCTGCTTCTGCCCTTGCGCGTTCAGCGCCTCGACCAGGATCGTCTCGGCGGAGGACTGCAATTTGGTGTCGATCGTGGTCAGGACGGTGACGTCGCCCTCGACCGCGCCGATGAAGTCGTCGAGCACGTCCATGACGTAGTCGGCGGCATAGTTGACCGAGCCGGCGCCGATACGCTCGGACGCCTCCGCGGGGGCGATCAGCGCCGTCTTGGCCGAGGCCTGCGAGATTAGCCCCTGGTCGGCCATGGCCGTGATCACGAGCTGGGCGCGCTTCTCGGCGGCTTCCGGGTTGCGGTTGGGCGCCAGGCGCGAGGGCGCCTGCACGAGGCCCGCCAGCATGGCGGCCTCGGCGATCGTGACCGAGCGCGCCGACTTGTTGAAATAGCGCTGCGCCGCCGCCTCGACGCCATAGGCGCCCGAGCCGAAATAGACCCGGTTGAGATAGAGCTCGAGAATCTGATCCTTGGTGTAGGTTCGCTCCAGCCAGAGCGCCAGGATCGCCTCCTGGATCTTGCGCGCGGCGGTGCGTTCCTGCGTCAGGAACAGGTTCTTGGCGAGCTGTTGGGTAAGCGTCGAGCCGCCCTGGACGCCACCGGTCCGGCGCAGATTGTTGACCATGGCGCGCGTCAGGCCCACCGGGTCGATGCCGAAATGGTCGTAGAAGCGCCGGTCCTCGATCGCGACGAAAGCCTTGGGCAGATAGGGCGGCACCTCGCCGATGGTGATGGTGCGCCCGCCGGTCTCGCCGCGGTTGGCGAGAAGCGAGCCGTCGGCGGCCAGGATCGCGATGTTCGGCGGCCGCTTCGGCACGGTGAGCTGGTTGATCGGCGGCAGTTGCGCGGCGTGGTAGGCGACGAGGCCGCCGAGCCCGATGGCGCACCACAGGCCGAGCACCAGCGTCCAGTAGACCAGCCCGCCGAGGAAGGAGCGGCCCCGGCGTCCGCGGCGCCTGCCACCACCTCCGCCACCGCTGCGCTTGTCGCGCCGTGGCGGCGTGTTGCGCGGCTCGGTGTTGCGCGGTGGGCCGCGATGTCCGCGCGCGGGGCGATCATCGTCTGACAGGCGCATGTCGAAATCGTCGCGGCTTTCGCCGCGTCCCTGTTCGAAGGAGGGCTCGCGCCGCTCAGCCCGTCTCGCCCGTTCGTTCATCCTGCCCCGTCACGCCGATCGCCGCACTGATATGGAAACAGGCGGCCAAGGCTCCAAACAGGAGTGAAACATGGCGCTTTTAAGGGGTGGTTAAGCCTGGAGCGGCCGTGCCGGTCCAATTGGTCGCGGCAACGTGAAGATGTTGCATTCCTGCAAGTGCGGCTCTGCCGTCTGCTCGTATTGCGAAGCCTGCGACAATCCGCCATCACGCAACGAGAGCCGCTGCTGAACAGGCCCATGATGACGGGAAACGCCATGACGCCCAGCCTTAGGGCCGAATGATGAGCCCGCCCCGCAATCCGCCCGCAAGAAAGAGACCCTGATGCCGACTTTCAATTTCCTTGATCGCTATTCGCCTTACGCTCTGGGCGCATTGCGCATTGTGACGGCGCTGATCTTCATCGCCCATGGCACGCAGAAGCTCTTCGGCTTCCCTGCCGCGCCAGCCAGCGGCCTGCCACCGATGTTCAGCCTGTTCTGGTTCGGCGCGATCCTCGAGGCCTTCGGCGGCCTCGCGATCCTGCTCGGCGTCTTCACCCGCCCGGTCGCCTTCATCCTGGCCGGCGAGATGGCCTATGCCTACTGGATGTTCCATGCACCGCGCAGCCTGTATCCGCTGATCAACGGCGGCGATGCGGCGATCCTTTACTGCTTCATCTTCCTTTATCTCGTCTTCGCCGGCGCCGGCGCCTTCAGCATCGACAACCGCAAGAGCGCCTGAGCTTCAACGGCACGAACGGCACGCAAGAGCTGACACGCACGAGACTCAAAAAGGCCCGCCATCCTCTGGGGATGGCGGGCCTTTCCGTTGTTGAAAGCGGGGATCTCAGACGGAGCCGGCGATCCAGCGCGACAGGTCGCTCTTGGGGGCGGCGCCGACCTTCTGCGAGGCCAGCTTGCCGTCCTTGAACAGCATCAACGTCGGGATCGAGCGGATGCCGAACTGGGCGGGGATCGCCTGGTTCTCGTCGACATTCATCTTCACGATCTTGACCTTGCCGTTCATCTCGCCGGCGATCTCCTCGAGCGCCGGTCCGATCATGCGGCAGGGGCCGCACCATTCGGCCCAGAAATCCACCACGACCGGCTCAACTGACTGGAGGACATCCGCCTCAAAGCTCGCATCGGTCACCTTGGTCGTCGCCATGGCTTGTCGCCTTTCACAGATGTTTGGCGGCAGCGCCGCCTTCACCGCGCAAGCTATGAACGCATAGGGCCGGGGTCAAGGCGCTGCCGCCGCAGGGTCTGCCCTGTCCCCCGCACATGCTCGTGCCGGTCACGAACCACCTGAGACAAGACTCGCGCCGACATTGATGCCCAGCGCCAGAATGCTGGTGTTGAAGATGAAGGCGAGGATCGAGTGGATCAGTACCAGTCCACGGGCGCCGCGCGTGGTCACGGCGACATCGGATGTCTGCGAGGTGCAGCCGATCGTGTAGGCGAAATAGAGGAAATCGACATAGTCGGGATCGCGTTTGCCGGGGAAGTCCAGGCAAGGCTCTTTCGCGCCAGCGCCGTAATAGGTGCTCGCATAATGCAGCGTGAAGAACGCGTGCAGCACGGTCCAGGAGCACAGGATCGTGAAGCCGCCGAGCGCGAGATGTAGTCCGCGCTGGTTCGCGGGCATGCTGCCGAGCCCCGCGAGCTGGAGGCCGATGGCGGCGATGCTGGCGCTCGCGGCGAGGCAAGCGATCACCAGGATCGCCACGGCGCCCTCGTCCTGGCGCTCGGCGCGGGCCCGGATCTGGTCGACGGTCTCGCTCAGCATCGTCGCCGACAGCAGCGCGAGATAGAGCACGGCCCCGGCATCCCAGGCGATCATCAGCCGCGTCGTCCAGCGCCAATCCCCGGGCAGCAGCAGCGCGAGCGCGACGATGGCGCCGAGCGCGACCAGCAGGCGCGGCCGCAGCAGCAGGGAGCGCGGGAACAATCTCATCATGTCCCAGCGGGCAGGACGCCCGTCCCTGTGGCGGAGGATGGTGGTTCGGCGGCGCCGAGCCGGGCCATCACCGCGTCGAGGCGCGCCGGATCCGGCTCCAGCCGGGTCAGCGTCGCCGTGTAGACCAGGAGCGCGCGCACCTGCCGACCCGGATAGATCTGCCCGATCAGGGCGCGATAGACCGCCAGCTGCGCCAGCGTGGTCTCGGGGATCGCGGCCTCGTCGCGCGGCGGGCGGGCAGTCGTCTTGAAATCGGCGATGACGACCTCGCCCGCCGAGACCGCGAGCCGGTCGATCTGGCCGGAGACCGGCCGCCTCTCTCCGGGACCCAGATCGACCGCGCCGGCGATCGGCACCTCGGCGAGAGACCCTGGTGCGAACAGCCCAGCGAGCGTCGGGTCGGCGAGCAGCGCCAGTGCCTCAGTGATGATGCTCTCGCGTCTCGATGCCGTGACCGCGCCGGCCCGCGCCAGGCCCAGCGCGCGCGCCACGGGCTCGCGCTGGTCAGCCGCGATCTCGGGCAGCATCTGGAGCAGCAGATGGGCGAAGCGCCCGGCGGCGGCGGCCTCGGCGAGGAAGGGGCCGTCTGCTGGCCGGTCTGGCGCATCTGCGGCCGCCAGCGCGCTGGAAGGCTTCAGCGGCGGGGCAGGCTCCGCCTCGCGGGGAGGGGGCGTCCGCAGCCAGGGCGGCGGCAGCGCCTCGGGCGCGACGACCGGTTTGACTTCGGTGGCGGCACGCGGGCGCGGCGGCGACGTCATGAAGCGCAGGACCGTGTCCTCGCCCTCTGTGATCTCCCGCAGCCCGCTCTCGGATGCCGTAAGGCCCGACGCGATCATCGCATACCAGCTTCCCTCGGGCGCCTCGCCCTTGGCCTGCGCGCCACAGACGATCAGCCGGTCCTCCGCCCGCGTCATCGCGACATAAAGCAGCCGGTGGTGTTCCTCGACCATCTGGTCGATGACCCGTGCTTTCGCGGTGGCGGTGGCGCTGGCGTCCTCGGCGCTGGCGGGCGGCCAGATCGGCACGGCCTGCCGGCGCGGCGGCTCGATCGCCAGAATCTTTGGCAGGCGCTTGGCGCCTGGGGCGGGCGCGAGATCGGCGAGGATGACGATCTTCGCCTCCAGCCCCTTGGCGCCATGCACCGTCATGACGCGCACCTCGCCGGCACTCGACGACAGGTCGCGCTTCACATCGGTCGCGGCGTCGCTGATGTGCTGCAGGAAACCGGCGAGCGAGGGGCCATGGCGGCGCTCATGATCGAGCGCGGCCGAGAGGAAGGCGTCGAGCGCGTCGCCCGACTCGGCGCCGAGCCGGGCCAGCGCGAGATTGCGCCCGCCGCCAGGCCCGAGCAGGCCGGCGAAGAAGCGGAATGGCCCGCAGCGCCCGGACTCGGTCGCGAGCTCGGTGAGCTGCCGTTCGACAGCCGCATAGCGCGGTTCCGTCGCCGCGGCCTGCCGCAATGCCTCCCGCAGTGAGCCGGTGCGCCCCGGCGCGAGCCGCAGCAGATCGTCGTCGTCGAGCCCGACCAGCGGCGTCTTCAGCGCGGTCGCCAGCGTCAGGTCGTCGTCCGGCAGGAGCAGGGTTCGCCCCAGCACGACGAGATCCTCCACAGCCGGGTGCTCGGCGAGTGTCAGCCGGTCGCGCCCGGTCACCGGGACATCGGCATCCTTCAGCGCCTTGACGATGTTCTCGAAAAGCGCCCCGCGCTGGCGCAGCAGGATCATCACATGACCGGGCGAGAACGGATTGCCGAGGTCGTCGACGCCCCGGCGCGTCCACCCTTTGAGCGTCGCGGCGATCCGCTGCGCCAGCTTGGCGGTTCCGCTACGCCGCTCCAAAGCATCGACTGGCGTCGTCCAGGCATCGGGCGGCTCGGCGCTGTCATTGGCGCAGAGAGGCCAGAGATCGACGCAGCCGGCGGCGCCGCGCCGCACCGTGTCATGCGTCTCGGGGCGCTCGGAGCCGTCGAAGACCAGCCCGCGCGCATGTTCAGGCGACGCAAAGACCGCGTCGACCGCCTGCATGATGTCGGGCGCCGAGCGGAAGGAGGTGTTGAGGCTGATCGCCTCGAAGCGCTGTCTTGCCTCGGTGATGCGCTGTCCGAGCTGCCGCTTCTGTTCGTTGAAGGCGGCGGGCGCCGCGCCCTGGAAGCCGTAGATCGACTGCTTCTCGTCGCCGACGACGAAGATCGTGCGCGGCCTGGGACTCTCGTCGCGCCCGCCCGCGCCTGCGCTGAACTCCTCGGCGAGTTTGCGCAGGATCGCCCATTGCGCGTCGCTGGTGTCCTGCGCCTCGTCGAGCAGGATGTGGTCGATGCCGGCATCGAGCTTGTAGAGCACCCAGGCTGCCTCGACCCGCGTCAGCAGCGAGCGCGTCCGGGCGATCAGATCGTCATAGTCGAGCAGCGAGCGCTCGCTCTTCTGGCGCTGGTAGGACGCGAGCATGCGCGTCACCAGCAGCGCCAGCGCATGGCTGCGGTCGCGGATCGCGATGGCGTTGAGCTGCTCGATGGCGCCGCACAGCTGCGTTTCCAGGATGTCGAGCGTCTCGCCGGCGGCGGGCGGCAAGCGTGTCTTGTCAGACCGCCCGCGCACATCGGCGTGAACTGCTTGAGCCTTGGTCAGCAGACCCGATCGGCAGAGATCGACCGGGTCGTCGCCCTTGCCGGCGAGCGCGCGCCGCAAAATCTCGGCGGCGTCCTTCTGCGTCTTCGATCCGCCCGACAGTGCCTCCACGAGGCCCACCATGCCCGAGGCATGGGCGAGCCAGTGCTCGAAACCGCTCCGCACTGCCTCCGCCGCGAGATCGGGTGCGATCTCCAGCACGCGTGCGATTCCGTCCAGCATTTCCTCGGGGTCGCGGGCGCGGCCATCCTCGTCATTGAACAAAGTGCGCTGGCGCAGTGCCTCCTGCATCATCGCATCGAACGTGTCCTGCGCCGCCTGCCGGGCGAGCAGGTCGAGCGCCCCGGCCTCGGCCCCTTCCGGATCGGCCGCGACAATCATCAGCAATTCGCGCCGCGCCTCGCGCAGCATCTGCGCCTGGGCGAGATCGTCGGCCACCTCGAAGCGCGGCGGCACATTGGCCTCGAACGGGGCCGATTGCAGCACGCGCGTGCAGAAGGCGTGGATCGTCTCGATCCTCAAGCCGCCGGGCGTCTCTAGCGCCTGCGCGAACAGCCGCCGTGCCGCCGCGCGCTGAGCCGGTGACGGCGCCTCACCGGTCAGCTTCGTCAGCGTGACGACGAGGTCGTCCTCGGGCTGCGTCGCCCAGGCGCTGAGCGCGGCGAAGACGCGGTTGGCCATGTTGGCGGCGGCCGCCTTGGTATAGGTGATGCAGAGCAGGCGGCCGGGCGCGACCCCGTCGAGCAGGAGCCGCAGCACACGGTTGACCAGCACATGCGTCTTGCCCGAGCCGGCATTGGCCGAGACCCAGGCGTTGAGGCGCGGATGGGCGGCCAGCGCCTGGCGCTGATCGGTCAGCGGCGGGACGATCCAGCCTTCCCTCACGCCTCGCCCCCGTCGTCGCTCTCGGAGGCGGCCGCCCATTCCTTGACGCGCGCCAGATGATCATAGGGGCTGGCATATTTGATGTAGTCCGGCGCCCGCCGCGAGACATAGGCCTCGCCTCCGCCGCGCAGCGCGTCGAGATGGGCGAGCAGGTTCTTGAGATGGCGCGCGGCGACATCCGCCAGCGGCTCGCCGTCGAAATCGAGCGGCTTGTCCTTCGCCCAGCCCTTCGGGTCATGGTGGAGCTTGAGATAGACCAGCTGCTCGACCGGTGTCGGGCCCACGAACCCCTTGAAGCCCGCGCGCGCCGCCAGCTCCGCCTCCAGCGTCAATTGCGGCGCGAAGCCCTTCTCGACCTGTTTTTTGCTCGGCGGTGCGCCCGTCTTGAAGTCGATGATGCGCAAGCTGGGATCACGCGTCAGCTCGATCCGGTCGGCCCGGCCGCTGAGCCGGAAGCGGGCGCCGTCAGGGAGATCGAAATCCGCACCCGTGCCGAGCTCGACACCGATCCGCGCGATGTCGCTGCGACGCCGCTCCTCCCAGGCGATGAAATGCCCCGCCGTGATCAGGAAGCGCGGCCACCAGAAAGCCCGCACCTCCGGCGCATCGTCGAAGTCGCGGAACTTCAGCGCGCCGATCGCGATCAGCCGCCCCAGCGCGTCGGCCGGCAACTGTTCGGGATAGGTTTCGGCAAAGTCCGCGACGATATCGTGCAGCAGGTTGCCGCGATCCTGCGCGCCAGGCTCCTCGATCAGGGCGTCGAGCGCGTCGAGCTTGAGGATCCTGCGGGCATAAATCTGGTAGGGGTCGCGATAGAGCGTCTCGACATCGGTGACGCTGAGCGAGAGCGGCTGCAACGCGCGCGGCGGCTTTGGCGCCGGGCGGGCGACGGGGCGGGCATCGGCGGGCGCGGAAAGCTCGGCGGCGAACCCTGTCAGGCGTGCCCCGCCTGCCAGCGCGGCATTCCAGGTCGCTTCGGGCGTCACGGCCTTCAGCCGCTGCCAGAAGCGCGAGGCGATGGTCTCGGCCTCGCCGGCCTTGCGGGCGCGGGTCAGTGTGACGCGCCGCGCGCCCAGCGCCTGCACGAAATCATGCGCCGTCTGGCCGATGCGCCGTTCTGGTGGCGACAGGCCCAGTTCCGTCCGCATCGGCCGGTTGATGAAGGAATCGGTCTTCGTCTCGGGTGGCCAGACCGTCTCATTCAGCCCGCCGAGCACGACATGGTCCGCTTCGAGCAGGCGGGCTTCGAGCAGGCCCCAGATCTTGACGCGGGGATGACCGCCGCCCGTCCGCTGTATCACCCGCTCGGCCAGCAACCCGTCGAGGATGGTGACGAAGTCGGGTGGGCGGCCGCCTGCGGGCATGTCGGCCTGCGCCGCGCGGAGATCGTCGAACAGGCCGGCCAGCGCCTCGCCGTCGGGACCGATGAAAGCGCGGGCATTGCCGTTCTCGTCTCGGCTGACGGTGTCGAGGGCTGCCCGCGCCGCCTGCGTCACCGCGGCCAGTGAGGGGGCCTGCTGGAAAAGCGCCTCCAGCAGCGGCGCGAGCGCCCCGCCAAGACCGTTCAGAACGTCGGTCGCGGCGGCCTGGTCGCTCTCGTTTAGTCGCCGGCGCGGGCCCGGCGCATGGCGTGCGCCGCGTGTGTCCGCCCATTGCCTGAGGCCGTCATGCAGCCCGGCCAACCCCTTGCTGACGGTGACGCCACGCCACAGCCCGATCTCCAGCGCCGATGCGCCGCGCTCGACCTGGGCGCGCGGCAAGCCGAGCCGGCAGAGCGGATGGGCCAGCAGCGGCACGAGCGCGGCCGGCGTCATCTGCGCCAGCGCCGCCTCCAGCACCAGCCGCAGCAGCGAGCCGGCCGGCCAACGGGACAGCGGCAACCCGGCGGAATCGTCGACCTCGACGCCCCAGCGCCGCAGTTCGACGGTGACGCGCTCGGCCAGCCCGCGATCCGGCGTAATCAGGGCCGCCTGCTGGCCGGGCGCCTCCAAGGTCTCGCGCAGCGCGATCGCAACAGCGAGCGCCTCCTGCCGCTCATCCGCCGACTCGACAAGCCGCAGGCCCGTGAAGCCGAGCGTGGCCTCGGCGGCATCGAGCCGCTCCCGCAGATCGGCCCAGCTCTGGGTGACGGCGGCCGGCAGAAGGGCCTCGCGAAGCAGGCGCGACCGGGCGGCGCGTGTCGCATCCGGCTCGGTCAGCGTCCGCACGTCCTCGCGGGTCGCCTGCAGTTCTTCCATCAGGTGATGCAGCGCCGCCTGCGGATGCGAGGGGGCGGGCTCGTCGGCGATCGCGTTCCAAGCGGGCTGCGCCAGGCCGAGATCGAGGCCAGGCAGCACGACCGCCCCATTCGGCAACCGCGCGATGGCGGCGAGCAGCCGCGCCGTGGCGGGCACGGTGCCGGTCGAGCCGGCGGCGATGATCGGCCCCGTCGCGGCGCCCGCCAGCAATCGTTCGCGCTCGGCCGCCAGCATGCGATTGCGGAAATCGGCGGGATCGCAGGCGCCGCGCTCGGCCAGGATCGCCGGCCAGGCTTCGCCGAGAATGGCGAGGAAGCTGGCGTTGAGCTGCCAGATTCTGTCGAAGCGCGCGGCATCCAGCGTTCCCAGCCGCGCGACGGAGACGCCTTCGGTCTGCATCTGGTCGAGCAGGGCGGCGAGGTCGCCGGCCAGTCCATAGGCTTCGGCCAATGTCGCCGGCACCAGCGAGGGCTCGGACGGGTCGAGCCTGAGATGGCTGCGATTGGCGCTGCGGCCCCAGGCATCGACCAGCCGGGTCAGGAGCATGCGCCGCGCCAGCGGGTCGATCGGTCCCAGCCGCTCCCCTGCCCAGGCGCCTGCCCCGATCAGGGCGGTCTCGGCCTCGTCGACATCGCCCAGCGGCATGATGCGCGGCAAAAGCAGCGGCCGGCCCGCAAGCTTGTCAGACAGGCAGGCGGCGAAGGCGCGCGCGGCCCGCCGCGTCGGCAGATAAAGCGTCGTCCGCGCCATGGCGGCGGGATCATCGGGATCGTGGACACGACCGAAACGGCCCTCCAGCATCGCCTGCGCCAGCACCTCCAGGAACGGGGCGCCGGCCGGGATGGTGAAGAGGTTCAGCTCGGGCATGGAGCCTCAGGCGTCGACACGGGCCGCCGCAGTGAAGGCGGCCTCGGCAAAGGCGGCTTCGGCGGGTGCGATCGCCTCCGGCGTGCCGACATGCAGCCACTGGCCTTCGAGGACGAGGCCATGCAGCCGGCTCGCCGCAATCGCCCGGTCGAACAGCAGGTTGAGCGAGAACGGGCCCTCGGGCGTGCCCGCAAACAGCTCGGGCTTCATGATGGCGACGCCGGCATAGACGTAAGGTGCGCTTGTCGCGCTGCCGCGCCGTGTCAGCAGCCCGTCCTCGGACTGGAAGAAATCCCCACGCCCGTCGAAGCCGACGCTGCCATCGCGCCGTGCCAGCAGCAGCAGCATGTCCATCCGCCCGCCGTCCCAACTCTCCGCCATCGCGCGCATGTTGGAGCGCCCGGTTTCGCTCCAGAGCGAATCCGAATTGACGTGGAAGAAGGGCTCCTGGCCCAGCAGTGGCAGCGCCTTCTTCACGCCGCCGCCGGTTTCGAGAAGCTGTGCCCGTTCGTCCGAAATGGTCACGCGCGGGCGTTTGCGCGAGGCGAGATGCGTCTCGATCTGCGCCGCGAGGTGGTGGACATTGACTACAGCCTCCTCGACGCCGGCCTCGGCCAGCCGGTCGAGCGCATGGTCGAGCATCGGCTTGCCGCCGATCGCGACGAGCGGCTTGGGCAGCGTATCGGTGATCGGCCGCATCCGCTGGCCGAGCCCTGCCGCCAGAACCATGGCGCGGCGGATCGGTGTCGGGCTGGCCTGCGTCACGCGAATCTCCTGTCTTGCGGCCTGGACCCTATCAGCGATCCGATGGCCGATCACGCGCCGTCATTCCGGGCGCAGCGAAGCGGAGACCCAAAATCCATCGTCGAGCGCATCGATTGCAGGACTTCGCCCTTCGATGGATTCCGGATCGGCGCGGCTTTGCCGCTTGTCCGGAATGGCGGGGGAGGCGACCAAGATCAATCCACCTCGAACAACTTCGGCAGATGCGCCTGGTACCAGCCCTTCAGCTCGTCGAGCGCGGGGTGCTCCAGGTTGCGGCGCAGATAGGCCTCAATGCGCGGCAGATGCTTGAGATAGGCCGGCTTGCCGTCGCGCTTGTCGAGCCGCGCGAAGATGCCGGCGATCTTGGTGTTGCGCTGCGTGCCGAGGATCGCATAGGCGCGGGCGAAGCCGGCGAGATCGAAGCCCGGATCGTCGCCGCGCCGCGCCTTGCCATAGGCGGCGAGCAACCGCAGTTCCAGCGCGGCGGAGACATCGACGCGCGCATCCTGGCCCAGCGAGGCGAGATCATAGGCTGGATGACCGATCACCGCGTCCTGGAAGTCGATCAGCCCGAGCTTGGCATGGCCGTCGCGTGCAGGCAGCCAGATCAGGTTGGGCGAGTGGAAGTCGCGCAGCGTCCAGGTGCCGGGTGCCTCCAGGATTTCGTCGAAGAGCCGGTTCCAGATTCGCGAGAACTCGGCCTGCGTCACCGCCGGCAGGGTTACGCCGGCGATATGGGGCGCATACCATTCGAGGATCAGCTCGGTCTCGATCGCCAGCGCCGCGCGGTCGTAATCGGGCACGACATGGTCGCGGCCTTCCGTCACCGGCAGGATCGTCGGCAGGGTGTGGCGGTGCAGATCGGCGAGCAGGCGCGCCGCCGCCTCATAGCGCTCGGGGATGGGGCCGTCGCTATCGATGACGCCTTCAGCTCCAAGATCCTCGATCAGCAGCAGGCCCGTCAAAAGGTCCTGCGCGTAGATTTCGGGCGCGGAATAGCCGAGCGAATGCAGGCCGCGATCCATGGCGACGAAGGCATCGACGGTCTCGGCGAGATGCGCGATGGCGCTGTAGGGCTTGCCGAGCCTGATCGCCGGGCCGTCGGGACGCGGCGGCGAGATCATCAGCACGGCGCTTGTGCCGTCAGACCGGGTCAGCCGCTCATAGGCCCGGCTCGAGGCATCGCCCTGCATGTAGTCGCGCCGCGCATCGTCCCAGCCGGCTTCGTCGATCAGGCGTCGCGTCGCGATCGCGATCGAAAGCCGCTGGCGCCAGAGCACGCCGCCGGAGAGATCGGCGATGCGGCCGGTCTCGGGGTTCTGCGGATCGACGTCGAGCACGATGTCGAGCCTGCGGCCGCCCGGCAGGCGGGTGCCCGCCCGGTCGGGCCATTCGACCAGCACGATCAGCCGGTCGAGATCCTCGACGAGGCCGATATCGTCGAGTTCGTCGGGGGAGCGGACGCGGTAGAGGTCGGCATGAAGCACGCTGCCGCGCGGCGTCTCGTAGCTCTGGACGAGCGTGAAGGTAGGGCTCGGGGCCTCCAGAGCTGGGTCATCGGCGAGTTCCCGCAGGATGGCGCGCGCGAGCAGCGACTTGCCGGCGCCGAGATGGCCCGACAGCGCGATGATGTCGCCGGGCTTGAGGATCGCGGCGAGATCGGCTGCGAGCCGAAGCGTCGCGGCCTCGTTGGCCAAGACGAGCCGGTGCGCGCCGGACTTGCGGGCTTCGTCGGTCATTCCGCGGCGTCCGACATCGGCATGCCTTCCGAGGGAAACACCGCCGTCACCCGCGTGCCGCGTCCGGGCGCCGAGTCGAGTTCGACATGCCCGCCATGCAGCTCGACGATCGAGCGCACGATCGACAGGCCCAGGCCGACGCCGCGATGGCTGGAGCCGAGCGAATGGCTCTCGAACCGGTCGAACACCTTCTCCTTGACCTCGGCTGGGATACCTCGGCCCTGGTCGGCGACGGTGATGGCGACGTCGTTGCCGCTTCGCCGGGCGCTGACCGTGATGGTCTGGCCCGGCGAGGAAAAGCCGATCGCGTTGGAGATCAGATTGAACAGGACCTGACGCAGCCGCTTGCCGTCGGCGCGCAGGGGGCCAACCTGCGGGGCGATCTCGACCTTGAGTTCGAGCTTGGTGTCGGTCAAACGGTCATGCAGCCCAGCGGCCGCCTGGGCGATGGTCTCGGCGACATCGACCTCCTCGAGCTCCAGCGTCAGAGCGCCGTTGTCGATCGTGGCGAGATCGAGGATGTCGTTGATGATGGCGAGCAGGGCGCCCGACGAGCGCACGATATGGGAGGTGTAGTCGCGCTGCTTCTCGTTGAGCGCGCCGATCGTCTCGGTGCCGAGCAGCTGGGCGAAGCCGATGATGTTGGTCAGCGGCGAGCGCAGCTCGTAGGAGACGTGGTGGACGAAATCCTCGCGCAGGCGCGAGATCGTCTCCAGCGCCTCGTTCTTCTCGGTCAGGGCGCGCTCGACATTCACGCTGGCCGTCACGTCGGCAAACGAGATCAGCGTCGCGCCGTCCGGCAGCGGCGCGGCCGCGCAGTCGAGCACCGTGCCGTCGCGCCGTTCCATCCGGCAGCCATAATCCTCACGCGCGTCGCGCACGCCGGTGACGACGCTGTGCAGCTCGCTCCAGATCTCGTCCTGCGGGAAGAGCGGCCGGCACAGCCGGACCACCTCGTCGATATGCGGCGCCGCGCTGGCGAGGTTGGCCTCGATCTTCCAGGACTGCGCAAAGGCCGGGTTGGAGAGCTTCAGCCGCCCGTCCGATCCGAACACGGCGACGCCCTCGCGCAGCGAATCGAGGGTTTCGCGCTGGGTGCGGGAGAGAGCGTTGAAGCGCGATTCCAGCGTGAAGCGCTCGGTCACGTCGTCGAACAGATAGGTCACGCCGCCTTGCGGGTTGGGGCTCGCCACGACATGGACGGTGCGCCCGTCTGGCAGGTACCACCAGTCCTCGTTGTCGCGCGTCGAGGTGTAGGCGGCCTGGACGCCGGCCTTCCAGCTCCGGTAATCGCCGAGCTCGGGCAGGCGTCGTTCCGAGCGCAGGCGGTCGAGGATTTCGCTGTCGCTCGGCTGGCCGTCGAGAAAGCCGGAATCGAGCGACCACAACGTCTCGAATCCGGGATTGCGATAGACCAGCCGCTGTGAGGCGTCGAACACGGCCACCGCCGTCTTGAGCCGGTCGAGCGTGCGGATATGGGCGTCCATCTGGCGTTGCAGGTCGGCCCGCACGGCCTCCAGCTCGCTCATGTCGGTGGCGATGCCGGCAAAGCCCGTCGGCGTCGGCAGTTCGAGGATGTCGAGCGTGCGGCGCTGGCCGGCGACGATGGCCGGCGCCCGCACGGAGAAGGACTGCCCCTCGCGTCGCGCTTTGGCCGCCCCCTCGCGTTCGCTGCGGTCGAGCAGTTCAAGCCCGTTCTTGACGGCCTCGCTGCCGTCGGCGGCCTCGACGGCGCGCGCATAGGCGGCGTTGCACCAGCTCAGTCGCCCCTCCGGCGTGCGGGTCCAAGCCGGTTGCGGCAGGCCGGCAAGCAGCCCGGAGAGGGCTTTATGGTCGCTGCTGAGACGCTCCAGTTCGCCGCGCACCGCCAGAAGCTGGGCACGCTCGCCGGTGACCTCGCGCAAGCGGATCACGGCACGGCCGGCCACGGGCCGGCCCTCGACATCGATGAAGGGTCCGGTCTTGCTGCGGAGCGTGAAGCCGAAGGCCTCGCCGCGTTCCTTCAGGGCATCCGTCGCCAGTTCAAGCTTCTTGGCCTCGGTCGGCGGAGCCCAGGCGCCATAGGCCAACGCCAGCGTCGCGCCGGGCGCGCCGAGGAAGCCGCTGTCGCCCTCGAAGACGGGTTCGGCAGTGCGCCCGTTCCAGCTGACGACGACCTGGGGATCGGCCGCGAGCAGCGCCGACAACCGGTCCTGTTGTCCGCGCGCGGCTTCGAGCTCGCGGGCGAGTTCGGTCTCGCGGCGCTGCCAGCGCGAGCGCTCGCGCACATAGACCAGCGATGTGGTCGCGGCGAAGACGGCGAGGCCGGCGAGGACCACGGACAAGGCGCCGGTGCTGAAGATGTCTTGGCGCAGGGGGGCAAACCATTCGCCCTGGGCCAGGGCCATGGAAGGGGACTGGCTGGCCACGAGGCCCGGCAGAAGCGCATGCCTGCGCCAGCGACCGCTGCTCCGTTCCTGTCGGCTCGACCGTCTCATCCCGCGTCCGTCTTCCTCGTGGGCGGCGCTGGGCCGCCTTGTGTTCGGTACACTCGAAACCGGGCATCGAACGGCAATGCGCCGTCCAGGGACGCCCTCTCGAAGGGCACCCGACGCACGCCTGCCACGACACCGATCACTGTGTGTCGATCCGGTTCGCGCAAGGGCGCTCGGGCCGAATCAGCTTCACTCTACTCACCCGCCGAGTCCGGCAGGAAGTGCTTAATCGACGGTAAATCGGGCGAATTTTCAAAGCGGCTGGCGGATCGTCGTCGCTGATCAAGAGATAGCGGTCGTCCCTGCTGGCGGATCTATTAGTAGGGGTTGGTGCTGAAAAGACTCGCATCGTGACAAAGAAAAAGGCCCGGCGCGAACGCCGGGCCTTCTCGTGTTTCCGGCTTGGCCGGATGTCAGTAGCGGTAGAGCTCGGGCTTGAACGGCCCGGTCGGGGCGAGGCCCAGATACTTGGCCTGCGCATCGTTGAGCACGGTCAGCTTGGCGCCGACCTTGGCCAGATGCAGCGCCGCGACCTTCTCGTCGAGATGCTTGGGCAGCGTGTAGACCTTGTTCTCGTACTTGGCGTGGTGGTTCCAGAGCTCGACCTGGGCCAGCGTCTGGTTCGAGAACGAGCAGGACATCACGAAGGACGGGTGGCCGGTGGCGTTGCCGAGGTTCACCAGGCGGCCTTCCGAGAGCAGGATGATGCGCTTGCCGTCGGGGAACTCGATCTCGTCGACCTGCGGCTTGACGTTGTCCCACTTGAAGTTCTTCAGGCCGGCGACCTGGATCTCGGAGTCGAAGTGGCCGATGTTGCAAACGATGGCGCGGTGCTTCATCGCGCGCATGTGGTCGACGGTGATGACGTCGAGGTTGCCGGTAGCGGTCACGAAGATGTCGGCGCGCGGGGCGGCGTCCTCCATGGTGACGACCTCATAGCCCTCCATCGCCGCCTGCAGGGCGCAGATCGGGTCGATTTCGGTGACGAGGACACGGCAGCCGGCCTGGCGAAGCGAGGCGGCCGAGCCCTTGCCGACGTCGCCATAGCCGGCGACGCAGGCGACCTTGCCCGACATCATGACGTCGGTGCCGCGACGGACCGCATCGACCAGCGACTCGCGGCAGCCATAGAGGTTGTCGAACTTCGACTTGGTGACGGAGTCGTTGACGTTAATCGCCGGGAACGGCATGCGGCCGGCCTTGGCCAGTTCGTAGAGGCGGTGGACGCCCGTGGTGGTCTCTTCCGAGACGCCCTTGATCGCGGCGCGTGTCTTGGTGAACCAGCCCGGATTGGCCTTCAGCTCGCGCTTGATCAGCGCGAAGAAGATGGTCTCTTCGTCATTGCTCGGCTTGTCCAGGAACTCGGCCTTGCCGGCCTCGGCCTCGGCGCCGAGGATGATCAGCATGGTCAGGTCGCCGCCATCGTCGAGGATCATGTTGGGCGTGCCGCCATCGCCCCAGGTCGCGGTCTTGAGGACGTATTCCCAGTACTCTTCCAGCGTCTCGCCCTTGATGGCGAAGACCGGCACGCCGGTCGCGGCGATCGCGGCGGCGGCATGGTCCTGGGTCGAGAAGATGTTGCACGAGGACCAGCGCACATCGGCGCCGAGTTCCGTCAGCGTCTCGATCAGCACGGCGGTCTGGATGGTCATGTGCAGGCAGCCGGCGACGCGGGCGCCCTTGAGCGGGAACTTGCCCTTGTGCTCGGCGCGGATCGCCATCAGGCCCGGCATCTCGTCCTGGGCCATGTTGATTTCCTTGCGGCCATATTCCGCGAGGCTGATGTCCTTGACGATATAATCGGTCTTCGACACGGGGCGTGCTCCAAAAGCTCTTCGAATGATCGGCGGGTGCATAGCAGCGCCCGCCTCCAAAGGCAATCAAAGATATAAAGATGTCTTTATGTGATCGCTCGAAAGGAAGCGGTACGTCGCCTTATTGACGTAGCGTGAGGTGTCGGCAACGAAATATCGCAGCCGCTCGCCGCAGCGGGCTGACCGCGACGGAGGTTCGCAATGTCCCGCAGGCGACGGGCATGGGGAGGAAGCGGAGGTTTCTGGCCGGTCAGGCCGCGACCGTGACGAAAGCGCGCAGATCGACGCTGCTCGCCAGATGCTCGGAGGCATCGAGAATCTCGACGGCGACGATGCGGCCCTCGGCATCGAAGTCGAAGACGATTCCTGGACGGACCTCCTCGCTCTCGATCACCTGGCTGTAGGCGAACCGGAGATAGAGAGCGTCGGACTCTGGATCATAGTGAGTTTTCATCGCCTGCGGCCTCGATCGAGGAAAACGGCAGCGCCCTCTTGAAGAAGAAGCTGGTTCTACTCGCCCTCGCCGAACCGATCCGCCACCAGCCTCTGAAGCGCCGTCAGCGCCTCCGTCGCCTCGCGGCCTTTGGCCACGACGGTGATGGTCGAGCCGATGCCGGCGCCCAGTGTCAGGATGCCCATGATCGAGGTCGCGCCGACCGTCTCGCCGCAGCGGGTGACGGTGACGTCGGCGTCGAAGCCCGAGGCGCATTGCACGAATTTCGCCGTGGCGCGGGCGTGCAGCCCCTTCTTGTTGACGATCTGGAATTCGCCATAGATCGCGCCCGCCGGAATCTCGACCTCGGGGCAGTCGCAGTCATCCTCGCTGTCGCCCATCGTCCCGTCGCCTGCGCTCAATCCGTCCGCATTCACGTGCGCGCGTTTACTTGCCTGCCAGCACGCGGCTGGCGACGGTGATGTATTTGCGGCCCGCATCCTGCGCGCTGGTCACGGCCTCGTCGAGGGTCTTTTCCTCGCGCACGCTGGCGAGCTTGATCAGCATCGGCAGGTTGATGCCGGCGACGACGTCGATGCGGCCCGGCTCCATCACCGAGATGGCGAGATTGGAGGGCGTTCCGCCGAACATGTCGGTCAGCACGATGACGCCCTTGCCGGTCTCGACCTGCTCGACCGCCGCGATGATGTCGCGGCGACGGCCTTCCATGTCGTCATCGGGGGCGATGGCGATGGTGGCGAGGTTTTGCTGAGGGCCGACGACGTGTTCGAGCGCGGCACGGAACTCCGTGGCCAGATGCCCATGCGTCACGAGGACCAGTCCGATCATTCACTATGGCACCGGAGAGCGCTTGCTGGCGCCCGGACAAGGTCGCGGTTTATGCGGCAGGTGCGAAGGATAGGCAAGCGGGCGTGTCACAAACTTGTCGAATTATCAACATCAGCCGCCATCCGTGAACAGCCGCAGCGCCGCCAGCACCAATCGCTCGTCGCCGGCGCGCCCCATCACGGTGAGACGCGGCAGGTCGACGCCCACCAGCTGCTCGACCAGGTCCTCGGGCTGGGGCATGCGCGTCGGCTCCTTGCCGCTGAGATCGACGACGAGGCGCAGCACGACGGCGGGCTGATACGGCTCCGGCGTCAGTCCCAGTCCACGCCGCTCGATCAATCCCTCGAGGGGCGGGACGGGCCGCGCCAGCAGCCGCCCGCCATGCGCGCTAAGCGCGCTTCGGTCATCGGCGACTAGCCGCGCGAACTGGCCGGCAAGCTGCGCCTGGCTAATCAGCGCCAACGCCAGAACCGACTTTCCGGCCCCCGATGGGCCCCTGATCAGCACGCCGGCCTCGCCGATCGCGATGGTCGTCGCGTGAATGGTCTGCGTGGAAATCCGGTTGTCGCTCATGGTGTTCGCTCAGGCCGCCTGCGGCACGGCCGGCAGGCAGACGATGAAGCGCGCGCCAAGACGCGGCTGCTCGCCATCGGGGCCAGGTGGGCCAAGGCGGTTTTCCGCGCGGATCGAGCCGCGATGCGCCTCGATGATCTGGCGCGAAATCGACAGGCCCAGCCCCGAGTTCTGGCCAAAGCCCTCATTGGGCCGGTCGGTGTAGAAGCGCTCGAAGATCCGTTCCAGCGCGTGCGGCTCGATGCCCGGTCCGTCGTCCTCGACCGTGATCAGCACCTCGTCAGCCACGCGCGACAGCATGACGCGAACCGGCTTGTCGGCCGGCGAGAAGGAGCGGGCATTGTCGATCAGGTTGACCAGCACCTGCCCGAGCCTGGAATCATGGCCGATCACCAGGAAGCCGTTACGCCCGGCCGGCCTCTGGCCACGGCGCTCGGAGACGAGCTCGATCGTCGGCTGGCCCTCGCGGCGGGTTTCGTTCTGCGCGGAGACCACGGTCTCGAGGACCTGCGCCAGGTCGACCGGGCCGGAATCGTTGCGGGCAAGTTCGGCGTCGAGCCGCGAGGCGTCGGAGATGTCGGAGATCAGTCGGTCGAGCCGGCGCACATCATGCTGGATCACGGCCAGCAGGCGCCCGCGCGACTCGTCGGACTTCGCTCGCGGCAGCGTCTCGACTGCGCTGCGCAGCGAGGTCAGCGGATTCTTGAGCTCATGGGCGACATCGGCCGCGAAGCTCTCGATCGCCTCGATGCGGCTGTAGAGCGCCTTGGTCATCTCCCGCAGCGAGCCGGAGAGATGGCCGATCTCGTCATGGCGGCTGGCGAAATCCGGAATCTGCTCGCGCGATTTCACACCCCGGCGCACGCGCTGGGCGGCATCCGCGAGCTTGCGGATCGGTTCGGCGATGGTGCCGGCGAGCAAGACCGAGAGCACGATCATGACGACGGCCGAGATCGCGAAGACCTGGAAGATCGCATAGCGTTCGGACGCGATGACGGTGTCGATGTCTCCCCCTTGCGTCGAGAGCAGCAGCGCACCCTTCACGGCCCGGAAGCGCTGCACCGGCACGGCGACTGAGACGATGGTCTGGCCGCGCGCATTGACCCGCACGACGCTGGCCGGCATCCCGCTCAGCGCGCGTGCGACTTCCGGGTAGGACTTGCCGTTGGCATTCTCGAAATCGTCGTAGACCGGCATGTCGGCGCGGCCGAGCCGGTTGCGCAGCAGGTTCCAGGTCCGCTCCAGCAGCGGCGCCTCGTCCGCCTCGCCGACACGCGGCAGTTCGAGCCGCAGCACGTCGCCGCGCGAATAGAGGCTTCGGGAATCCAGCGTCAGCAGTCCGTCGCGGTCATAGATGCGCGCCCGGGTCTTGGTCGGCGTCACCAGGCGGCGCAGCAGCGGCGCGACCTTTTCCGGATTGATCGAGAAATCGAGCGGGTCCTCGGCGATCCCGGCGCTCTCGCCCGCCTGGAGCTGGAGCAGCTTGTCGGGATCGATCGTGATCGCATCGGTCTCGACCGTCGCGGAGGCGGCGATCGCGCCGGCGATGATCTCGCCCTGCGTCAGCAGGCTCTGCACCCGGGACTCGATTAGCCCCTCGCGGAACTGGTTCAGGTAGAGAAAGCCGACCAGCAGCGCGACGAGGCCGCCGAGATTGAGGACGACGATGCGTCGCGTCAGGCTCGACGCCGCACGCGACGAGATCGCGCGCAGGCTGCGGCGGATAAAGGCGCGGACGCGCTGGCGCGGCATGGGCCCGCGCTCTGTCCTGCGGACATCCGTCCTGCGCTCGTCGTCGATCGTCGCCATTGGCCTGGAACGCTCTGCCTTGTCCGCCTCGTCCCGCACACAGCCCTCATCCTGAGGAGCGGGCACAGCCCGCGTCTCGAAGGATGCTTCAGCAATCTCCGAGCCTTCTAAAACATCCTTCGAGACGCCGCTCTGCGGCTCCTCAGGCTGAGGGCTGAGAGATACAGGCTCTTGGCCTCAGCCTTCCTTGAACCGGTAGCCGACGCCGTACAAGGTCTCGATCATGTCGAAATCGACATCGACCTGGTTGAACTTCTTGCGCAGCCGCTTGATGTGGCTGTCGATGGTGCGGTCGTCGACATAGACCTCGTCGTCATAGGCGGCGTCCATCAGCGCGTTGCGGCTCTTCACCACGCCTGGACGCTGCGCCAGCGACTGCAGGATCAGGAACTCGGTGACGGTCAGCGTCACCGGCTCGCCCTTCCAGGTGCAGGTGTGGCGTTCCGGGTCCATGCGCAACAGGCCGCGCTCCAGCGCCTTGGCGTCCTCGGGCCGGGCCGGCGCGCCAACATCCTTGGCGCCGGAGCGGCGCAGGATCGCCTTGACGCGCTCGACCAGCAGGCGCTGCGAGAACGGCTTCCGTATGAAGTCGTCGGCGCCCATCTTCAGGCCGAAGAGCTCGTCGATCTCCTCGTCCTTCGAGGTCAGGAAGATCACCGGCAGGTCGGATTTTTGACGCAGCCGCCGCAGCAGCTCCATGCCGTCCATGCGCGGCATCTTGATGTCGAAGATCGCAAGGTCCGGCGGGTTCTGCTTCAACCCATCCAGAGCCGAGGCGCCGTCGGTATAGGTCATGATGCGGTAGCCCTCGGCTTCAAGCGCGATGGAAACCGAAGTCAGGATGTTGCGGTCGTCATCGACCAGCGCAATGGTTGGCATAAGCTCTTTGTCTCTTGGCCGCGTTGCAAGAACTGGGTCAACTCTCGCGAGAGAGAGGCTAAACCGTGGCGGCAATCTAGCGCCGCCATGGCGGTTTGCCTACGTCCGCGTTACAGAAAAGCCCCGAAAGGCCCGCAGGTTCCATGACGCAGACTTCAATCCAGGCGCCGACGTCGCCCGACGAGCGCAAGGATCCAATCCGACCGACCGACGATCAGGCGCGCGAACTCGGCAAGCGGCTCCTGCGCAGCGCCCGCTCCGGATCGCTCGCGACGCTTGCGGCGGACGGTCATCCCTCGGCGAGTCTGGTCAGCCTCGCCACCGATATCGACGGCACCCCGCTGATCCTGGTCTCGGCGCTCTCCTCCCATACCGGCAATCTGGAGGCCGATCCGCGCTGCTCGCTGCTGCTGGCCCCGGGCGGCAAGGGCGATCCGCTGGCCCATGCCCGCATCACGCTGAAGCTGCGCGCCCGCAAGATCGAACGCGAGAGCGAGGCCGGCGCGCGCATCCGCCGCCGTTTCCTGGCGCGCCAGCCGAAAGCCGCGCTCTATGCCGATTTCGGCGATTTCTCATTTTTCGCGCTGGATCTGGTGAGCGCAAGCCTGAATGGTGGTTTCGGTCGCGCCTATGAATTGACGCCGCCCGACCTGCTCGCCGAGGCCGTCGCTGTGCAGGCGGTGACCGAGATCGAAGAGGGCGCTGTTGCCCATATGAACGAGGATCACACCGAGGCGGTCCGCGACTACGCCATCACTCTGCTCGGCGCGGAGGCCGGCGCCTGGCGGATGACGGGGCTCGATCCCGACGGGGCGGACCTCATGCTTGGCGACAAGGTGCTGCGGCTGGCGTTCCCCGGCACGGCATCGACCTCGGCCGAGGTCCGGAAGGTTCTGATCGAGCTGGCCATGGCAGCGCGCAAGGCGCGCTAGCGCCATGATTTACCACGTTGATTCGATTCAATCGATTTAGACGAGATTGTTCGTGACGCGGTCTTTGCGATGCCTTGAGCCGAGATCGTCATAGCCTTAAGGGACGGTTATCGACGATACTGGTTCACCCGTGCAGCTTCGGCTTGCGCGCTTCTTGCACATCAGGCGGTCGCCACGCGGCTCCGCCCTGGGAGGTTCCTGTGAAAACCATCGGTCAGTTCAACGCCGCCCATGGGGCGGAGACGTTCGGCTTTCGCGGTCTGAAGACGGTCTACTGGAACCTGGAGGCGGCACGGCTTTACGAGGAATCGCTCGGGCGCGGCGAGTCCCAGCTGTCACGGGGCGGCGCGATCACGGCCGACACCGGCACCCACACCGGCCGCTCGCCCAAGGACAAGTTCACGGTGCGCGATGCGCTGACCGAGAATTCGGTCTGGTGGGAGAACAACAACGCGATGACGCCGGCGCAGTTCGAGACGCTGCTGGCCGATTTCGTCGCTCATGCCGAGGGCAAGGACCTCTTCGCCCAGGACCTCTATGGTGGCGCCGATCCGGCGCATCGCGTCAAGGCGCGCGTCTACACCGAGATGGCCTGGCATTCGCTCTTCATCCGCAACCTGCTGATCCGTCCCCCCAGCGAGGATATCGCGGGCTACGTGCCGGAGATGACGATCGTCGACCTGCCGAGCTTCAAGGCTGATCCGGCGCGCCATGGCTGCCGCAGCGAAACGGTGATCGCGATCGACTTCACCCGCAAGATCGTGCTGATCGGTGGCTCCGCCTATGCCGGCGAGATGAAGAAGTCGGTCTTCACCTATCTCAACTACGTCCTGCCGACGAAGGGCGTCGTGCCGATGCACTGCTCGGCCAATGTCGGCCGCAACGATGACTCCGCCATCTTCTTCGGCCTGTCGGGCACCGGCAAGACGACGCTTTCGGCCGATCCCGATCGCACCCTGATCGGCGACGACGAGCATGGCTGGTCGAAGGACGGCATCTTCAACTTCGAGGGCGGCTGCTACGCCAAGACGATCAAGCTCTCGGCCGAGGCCGAGCCGCAGATCCATGCCGCCTCGCTGCGCTTCGGCACGGTGCTGGAAAACATCGTCATGGACGAGATCACCCGCGAGGTCGATTTCGACGACGGCAGCAAGACCGAGAACACCCGCTCGGCCTACCCGCTCGACTTCATCCCCAACGCCTCGCGCACCGGCCGTGCCGGTGTACCTAAGAACATTGTTATGCTGACAGCCGACGCCTTCGGCGTCATGCCACCGATCGCCAAGCTGACGCCGGCCGAGGCGATGTATCACTTCCTCTCAGGCTACACCGCCAAGGTCGCCGGCACCGAGCGCGGCCTCGTCGGTGTCGAGCCGGAGTTCTCGACCTGCTTCGGCTCGCCCTTCCTGCCGCGTCATCCGTCGGAATACGCCAATCTACTGCGCGACTTCATCGCCAAGCACCATGTCGATTGCTGGCTGGTCAACACCGGCTGGACCGGCGGGCAGTACGGGACGGGTCGGCGCATGCCGATCCGCGTCACGCGCCGCCTGCTGACGGCTGCACTCGACGGCTCGCTCAACCGCGCCGATTTCCGCCGCGACCCCTATTTCGGCTTCGCGGTGCCGACCTCGGTGCCCGGCGTCGAGCCGCACATCCTCTATCCGGTCAAGACCTGGCAGGACAAGGCGGCCTTCGCCGAGACGGCCAAGAACCTCGTCGCCATGTTCGCCAAGAACTTCAAGAAGTTCGAGGACCATGTCGACGATGCCGTGAAGGCGGCGGCGCCGGTCAATTCGTTGGCGGCTTGAGTCCTCGTCTGCCCACGATGGCGCGGGGAACCCTTCTCCTGTAAGGAGAGGGGTAAGGGGAGAGGTGTCGGCCCCTGGACAAGTTGAGCGTTGCTTCCCGTCCAGGCGGTGAGGGCACGGCAAAGCGTCCAACGGCCGCCCCCTCACCCTGCCCTCTCCCTTTGGGAGAGAGTTCCTCGGGCTCGATTCTCGAATGATGGTCGCTTGGCAGTCCTGATCATCCTCTTCCGCATCCTCGCCACGCTCGTCATTCTCGGCGCGACGGCATGGAGCTCGGGCCTGCTGCTGTTTCGCCTGACGGGCACGACTGCGACCATCGCTGCCATCGGCTTCGGCATCGCGGGGCTGGCCGGCGCGATCGGCGTCTGGAGCGGCGCGGCAAGACTGCCGCTGTCCTTCGCTATGCTTTTCGTGGGCTTGCTCGGCTGGTGGAACGGCTTTGTGCCCTCCCATGACCGCGCCTGGATTCCCGAACTCGCGCGCCTGCCCTCGATCGCGCGCGAGGGCGACACGCTGACGGTCTCCAACCTGCGCAATTTCAACTGGCGCAGCGAAACGGATTACGACGAACGTTGGGAAACCCGCCGCTATGATCTGGGCAAGGTCGAAGGGATCGACCTGTTCCTGTCCTACTGGTCGGGCGAGGCGATCGCCCATCTGCTTGTCAGCTTCCCCTTCGCCGACCAGGCGCCCCTGACCTTCTCGATCGAGGTCCGCCGCGAGAAGGGCGAGGAATGGTCGGCGCTCGCCGGCTTCTTCCGCAGCTACGAGATGGCCTATGTCGCCGCCCCCGAGCGCGACCTCGTCGGACTGCGCACCCATGCGCGCAAGGAGGACGTCCGGCTGTTCCGGATCGCCGCGACGCCGGCCCAGGCGCGCGACGTGCTGCTGGCCTATGTCGCGGACGTCAATGAACTTGCAGCCAGACCGCGCTGGTACAACACGCTGACGACGAATTGCACGACGGTCGTCTACACGCTGGTCGGCTCCGTCGCCCCGGCCTGGAAATTCTCACTGCCGCTTGACCCTCGTGTGCTGCTCTCGGGCTTTCTGCCGGGCTATCTCCAGCGCATTGGCGCGGTCAGGAGCGACATCCCGCTGGACGAACTCGTCCGGCAGGCCCGGATCGGAGACCGGGCGAGGGCGGTCTCGCTCGACGATCCGGAGTTCTCGAATAAAATCCGCGAAGGCGTTCCGACGGCGCGGCCGTAGGAATCTCAGCGCTTCTCATGATGCGTGCCGAAGCGCCTTTCGGTTGAGATCATAGGCAGTCCCCGTCATTGCGGGGAGCGTCAGCGACGAAACAATCCAGGGGCGACAGCGCTCGACGCCCGCCTGGATTGCTTCGCTGCGCTCGCAATGATGGCAATGACCATTCAGATCGCCGCGCCGTCGCTGACCGTGTCGGCGCCGAGTCCCAGCCGGATTTCGGCTCGACCGCGCGCGCGACACACGCTGGCGCTGGCCGCTGGACAACTGGTGCGGCCAGCACGGCGCCAGAGGACCCGGGCCAACGAGATCGAGCATCTCCTGTGCCTTTCGCCTGCCGGGCATCGCGGCGGGCAGCAACATCTGGCTTAGGCGCTGCCAGGGCGAGCGGATGTCGAAAGCGTCGGCGACTTTGATCAGGTCGCGGGCGACGCCGCGGATCGCCCCCGCGTCGCGAGGAAGACCATCCAGAACACGCCAAGGGCGATGATGAAGCCGTAGCCGACGGGTTCACGCCAAACCAGATGGTCGCGAAAGGCACCCAGGCGAGGCCGAGGATCGGCGGCAGCACCCGCACGATCCAGGCGGTCGCCTCCGGGCCGTGCGCGACATGCCGACGAGCACGCTGAGCGCCGCATCCAGCAGCGAACCGAGGATCAGACCGGTGAGGTAATGTCCAAGCGAGCCCAGGATCGCAGAGAGCCAGGCGCCGGACCGGATCTCTGAGAAAGGCCCGGGGCAACGCGCTCGGCTCCCTGGTCACGACGGCGCCAGATGGGCGCTCTTGACAGATGGAGAAAAGGATTTTCTATCTGAAAACGAGCGGAGCCGGTGAGAAAGAATATTATTCTCTTTATTTCCGAATGTGCGCGATCAATCTTCTCATTTTGACGGATGCTGTGGCATGGACGCGATCGACCGGAAAATCCTGACGGTGCTGCAGGCGGACGCCAACATCTCGATCGCCGAATTGGCCGATCGTGTCGGGCTCTCGCAGACACCGTGCTGGAAGCGGATTCAGAAGCTCGAGCACTCGGGCGTCATCCTGAAGCGCGTCGCGCTGGTGGCGCCGGAGAAAATCGGACTGGGCCTGACGGTATTCGTCCAGATCGAGACAGCCGATCATTCCGGGCCCTGGCTCGAGAAATTCGCGCAGATGGTCGCCGCGATGCCGGAGGTGATGGAATTCTACCGCATGGCCGGGGATGTCGACTACATGCTGCGCGTCGTCGTCGCCGACATGGCGGCCTATGACGGCTTCTATAAGAAGCTGATCGAGACAATCCCACTCAAGAACGTGACCTCGCGTTTCGCGATGGAGCGGATCAAATCGACGACAGCCTATCGCGTGCCGGACCTGCCGAAGGCCTGAGACCAGGAGTCTGCCGCGCCATGATTTGGCGCGGAAACACGGCCGTCATCCTGGGCGACCGGAGGGCGTCCCGGGACCCATCGTAGAGTTCAGTTCCCTACCATGGATCCCGGAGCTGCGCCGCTGACGCGGCTTGTCCAAGATGACGCGCGCGCAGAACTCAGGCTGCGACGGCGTCGATCGTCTTCTTTTCCCACTCCTCGCCCCAGATCATGACGGCATGACCGGGCGAGACTTCGCGGAACTGCCGGATCGGCGGGACGAAGTCCGGCGCGCGGACCGGGCTCTTGATCTCGTCGTTGGAGGGCGGGCTGCGCTCATGGCGGCGCGTCGGATCGGCGATCGGAACGGCGGCCAGCAGGCGCTTGGTGTAGGGGTGCTGCGGGTTGCCGAAGATCGCCTCGCGCGGACCGATCTCGACGATCTCGCCGAGATACATCACCGCGACGCGATGGCTGACACGCTCGACCACAGCCATGTCGTGGGAGATGAAGAGATAGGCCAGCCCCATGCGCGCCTGCAGCTCCAGCATCAGGTTCACCACCTGCGCCTTGACCGAGACGTCGAGCGCCGAGACGGCCTCGTCGGCCACGATCAGCCGGGGCTCGACGGCGAGCGCGCGCGCGATGCAGATGCGCTGGCGCTGGCCGCCCGAGAACTCATGCGGGAAGCGGCTCGCCATGTCGGGCTGCAGGCCGACGCGGCGCAGCAGTTCGGCGATCTGGTCGCGGGCTTCCGAGCGGGTCGCGAGCTTGTTGATCAGCAGCGGCTCGGCGATGGCCGCGCCGACATTCATGCGCGGGTTCAGCGAGGCGAAGGGGTCCTGGAAGATCATCTGCATGCGCTTGCGCTGCTCGCGCAGGTCATTCTGGTTGAGCTTCAGCACATCGACGCCGTCGAGCAGCACCGAGCCCGCCAGCGGCTCAATCAGCCGCATCACCGAGCGGCCCGTCGTCGACTTGCCGCAGCCGGACTCGCCGACCAGCGCCAGCGTCTCGCCGGCCTGCACGCTGAAGGAGACGTTCTCGACCGCATGGACCCGGCCCTTCACCGAACCGAGTAGGCCGGAACGGATTTCGAAGCGCGTGGTCAGGTTGGAGACCTCGAGCACCGGCCGCTCAGCCGCCTTGACAGTATCGGAGGTCTCGGTCGGCACATCGGACTCGCCCGTGGCGCGATCGACAACCGGGAAGCGCATCGGCCGCTTGCGGCCTTCCATCGAGCCGAGTTTCGGCACGGAGGCGAGGAGCGAGCGCGTATAGGGGTGCGTCGGGCGCGCGAAGATGTCCTCGGTCGCGCCGGTCTCCACCGCCTGGCCGTTATACATCACGACCGTGCGGTCGGCGATCTCGGCGACGACGCCCATGTCGTGGGTGATGAAGAGCACCGACATGCCCTCCTCCTCCTGCAGCAGCTTGATGAGCTGCAGGATCTGCGCCTGGATCGTCACGTCGAGCGCGGTCGTCGGCTCGTCTGCGATCAGAAGCTTGGGCTTGCAGGCCAGCGCCATCGCGATCATCACGCGCTGGCGCATGCCGCCCGAGAAGCGGTGCGGATACTCGTGGAAGCGCGACTTCGCGGCGGGAATGCGGACCTTTTCCAGCAGGCGGACGGTCTCGGCCTCGGCCTCAGAGCGCGACATGTTGCGATGCAGGATCAGCGCTTCCGCGATCTGGAAGCCGATCGTCAGCACCGGGTTCAGCGAGGTCATTGGCTCCTGGAAGATCATCGCGACGTCGTTGCCGCGAATCCGTCGCATCTGCGGCTCGGGCAGCGTCAGCAGCTCCTGGCCGGAGAGCTTGATCGAGCCCTCGATCTTGCTCGAGCCCTGCGGCGTCAACCGCATGATCGACAGTGCCGTCACGCTCTTGCCCGAACCGGATTCACCGACGACCGCCAGGGTCTCCTTCGGCGCGATGTCGAAGGAGACGCTGCGGACAACCGGCTTCCACAATCCCTCGACCCGAAACGAGGTCGTCAGGTTGCTGACGGAGAGGATGGGTGTGGTCATGCGGATGCCTTCCGAAGGTTCAGGGTCAGATGACACGACGCGGGTCGAGCGCGTCGCGCAGTCCGTCGCCGATGAAGTTGATCGAGAGCACGGTGAGGAAGATCGCCGCGCCGGGGAAGAGCGCCCAATGCGGGGCGGAATCGAGATGGTCCTTGGCGTCGAACAGGAGGCGACCCCAGGTCGGGATGTCGGGCGGGAAGCCCAGGCCCAGGAAGGACAGCGTCGATTCGGCGATGATCGCCGAGGAGACCTCGATCGTCGCCGCGACAATGACGGGCCCGATCGCGTTGGGCAGGATATAGTGGACCATCTGGCGGAATTTCGTCGCGCCATTGGCCCTGGCGGCCTCGACGAATTCCTTCTCGCGCAGTGACATGAACTGCGCACGCACAAGCCGTGCCACTGGCATCCATTTCAACCCGCCGATGACGACGACGATCAGGACGAAGACGCCGCCCTCCACGCCGAAGACCGCCTTGAGTTGCTCGCGGAAGAAATAGATCACCAGCAGCAGGAGCGGCAGCTGCGGCAGGGACAGGAAGAGATCCGTCACCCACATCAGGAAGTTGTCGATCGCGCCGCGCGACATGCCAGCGATGGCGCCGATCAGGATGCCCACGAAGGTCGCGACGAACATCGCCGCGAGCCCCACCGCCAGCGAGATCCTCCCGCCGTAGATCATGCGCGCAAGCAGGTCCTGGCCGAGATCGTCGGTGCCGAACGGGTGCTGCCAGGAGGGCGTCTGCAACTGGGCCGAGAAGTCGATGTCGTTGATTGCCACCGGCCACAGCCACGGCCCGATGACCACGCCGAGGATCAGCGTGCCGAGCACGAAGCTGCTTGCCATCGCCAGTTTGTGGCGACGGAAACGCTTCCAGGTTTCGCGTCCGGGCGAGGTGCCGGCGCTCGTCTGCGCTGAGCCCGACACGGGCTCAGCTGAAGGAGATGCGAGGGTCGAGCCAGCCATAAAGGATATCCGCGATGAGATTGAACAGGACGACGAGGCAGGCGAATACGAAGGTCACGGCCATGATGACCGGCGTGTCGTTGGCCAGGATCGCGTCGATGAGCAGCGAGCCGATGCCGGGAATCCGGAAGATCTGCTCGGTGACGATGGCGCCGCCGAACACGGCCGGCATCTGCAGGGCGACGAGCGTGACGACCGGGATCAGGGCGTTGCGCGTGATATGACGCAGCGTCACGGTCTTCTCGTTAAGCCCCTTGGCGCGGGCCGTGGTGACGTAGTCGAGCCGGATGACATCGAGCACGGCCGAGCGCACATAGCGCGTGTAGGACGCCGCCTGGAACAGGCCGAGCACCGTGATCGGCATGATCGCCTGGCGGAACATCTCCCAGTACCAGCGCCAGCCTGTCGCCGCGAGATCGGAGCGGTAGACGAAGGGAAACCAGTCGAGTCCGACCGAGAAGATCAGGATCAGCAGCAGGCCGGTGAAGAAGGTCGGCAGCGAGAAGCCGACGAATGCCAGCGTGTTTGCGACCTGGTCGAAGATCGAATAGGGCCGCGTCGCGGCATAGATGCCCACCGGCAAGGCGATGCACAAAGCCAGGATCTGCGATGAGCCGACGATGAACAGAGTGGTCGGAACGCGCTGCAGGATCAGCGTATCGACATTGATGCGGCTGGCGAAGGAGAAACCCCAGTCGCCCTGCACCATGTTCGAAAGCCAGCGCACATAGCGCACCATGATCGGGTCGTTGAGCCCGAAGCTGGCACGCAGCGCCTCGCGGACCTCTGGCGGGACATTGGGATTGGTCGCCATTTCGGAGAACGGATCGCCCGGCGCCAGAGCGAGCACGGTGAACAGGATCAGGCTGATACCGAGCAGGCTCGGAATAGCGATCAAAAGTCGCCTCAGCAGGTAAGCGCCCATCAGTTAAACTCTTTTTACGCGGTCTTGCGCCGCCACAGGCAAACGGACCGCCGGTCGCGAAAGAACCAGCGGTTCCGCTTCGTCAAAAATGAAGAGGGAGCGGAGCTACCCCGGCGGCGCATGGCCGCGCGAGGTTGCCCGCTCCCTCCGATCTTAGCTGCGATACCAGGCCGCGAGGTTCCAGGTATCGACGTCCCAGCCGCTGTGGTCATGCATCAGATTGGTCACGGACGCGGCGACGCGGGTCCGGGACAACAGCGGCAGGATCACATGGGCCTCGCAGAAGATCTCGTTGACCTTGATCAGCAGCGCGGCGCGCTTGGCGGGGTCAAGCTCCTTCTGCGCTGCCAGATAGGCCGCGTCGGCTTCCTTGTCGGTGTAGCGCGAGACGTTGCGGCCCAGCCACTTGTTCTCCTTGTTGGCGACCTCCCAGGAGACGAACTGGTTGAGGAAGCGCTCCGGATCGGGCTGGGGCTGCGTGGTCGTGTACATCTCCATGTCGACATAGAGCTTGGTGTAGGTGTCGGGGTTGGCAACGTCCGACGAGAAGAACACCGACGCCGTGACCGACTTGAGTTCAAGGTCGATGCCGGCGCGCTGGCAGGCCTGCTTGATGATCTGCTGTGTCTTCTGGCGCGGGGCGTTGATCGAAGTCTGGAAGACGTATTTAAGCTTCTTGCCGTCCTTCTCGCGGATGCCGTCGGCGCCCTTCTTGTAGCCTGCGTCGTCGAGGATCTTGTTCGCCTTGTCGATGCTGAATTCGTATTTCAGCTTGCTCGACTTGAACATGGCAGGCTGGTTGACGAAGCTCGCGGTGGCGATGCCGCCGCGGCCATAGATGAACTTCTGAACCGAGTCGCGGTCGATCAGCAGGTTGATCGCCTCGCGGACCTTCGGATCCGATAGGGTGGGATGCTTGGTCTTGATGCTGGAGCGCTCGCCATCGACCTCGGTCCAGGGATCGGTCGTGTTGAGGATGATGAACTCGATGTCGCCCGACACCACGGCGCTGATCTTGCCGCGGCCGCCGGTCTCCATGCGCTTGAGGACCTCGTCCTCGACCTGAAGGTTCCAGGCATAGTCGTATTCGCCGGTCTGCAGCACGGCGCGCGCCGCCGAAACCGCGTCACCGCCGCCCTTCACCTCGAGCGTGTCGAAATGCGGATGGTTAGCGACGTGGTATTCAGTGTTGCGTTCGGCGGTGAGGATGTCGCCCGGCTTGAAGTCGGCGAACTTGTAGGCACCGGTGCCGACCGGCTTCAGGTTGGCCGGCGCGTCGCGGGATTTGGTACCCTTGTACTCGCCGAAATGATGCTTGGGAATGATCATGCCGGCGACGCCGACGAAGGCATCGGCCCAGAACGGCGTCGGCTCCTTGAAGATCACCTTGATGGTCAGGTCATCGACCTTCTCGACCTTGATGTCCTTGTAGGCGCCGGTCGTGTAGGCGGCGGTCGCCGGATCGGCGGCATATTCCCAGGTGAAGACGGCGTCGTCGGCGGTGAGGGGCTTGCCGTCATGCCATTTGACGCCCGGCTTGATCTTCCAGATCACTTCCTTGCCGTCGGCCGAGAGGCCACCATTTGCCTTGCTCGGAATCTCGGCCGCGAGTTGCGGGAAGAGATTGCCGTCCTTGTCCCAGCCGGCGAGCGGCTCGTAGAAGATGCGCGAGGCGATCTGGTCCTTGGTGCCGCTGGCGAAATGCGGGTTCAGCAGCGTCGGAGCCTGCCAGAGCAGCATCTTCAGCGGCCCGCCGCCGCCTGCCTTGGTCGGCTTGTAGGGCAGGTTGGCCTTGGCCATCGCTACGCCGTTGAAGGCCAGCAACTGGTTCGCGAAGGGTGCGGCGAGACCGACGGCGGCCGCCTTTTTGATGAAGGAGCGCCGCGACAGGGCACCTTCCTTCACACGGGCGATCAGATGGCCCAGATTCTGGTCTTTCATGGGGGGTATCTCCACTCGTAAGCTCAATGCCGGTTTTCCGGCGCTTGCCGCGCCGTTTTCCCTCTCGGTCGCCCTCAGCAAGCCATGTGCCAACGAAAGCGTCAACTGTGCAGCGCAGGGCAAAGGTGCGCCCATCGCAGGGCGTCATGCCTAATCCAGCAGCAAATGACGGAAATTGTCTCGCTCGGTGCGATACGCGCAATTTTATGCCCATCAATCTGGAAAGACGACCGTTTTCTTTCCGTTGAGGATAACGCGATCCTCTAGATGGTGCAGCACCGCACGCGCCAGCACGCGCCGCTCGATGTCGCGGCCCTTGCGCACCAGATCGTCGGGCATGTCACGATGCGAGATGCGCTCGACATCCTGCTCGATGATCGGGCCCTCGTCGAGGTCGGGCGTGACGTAGTGCGCCGTCGCGCCGATCAGCTTCACGCCGCGCTCATGGGCCTGGTGATAGGGCTTGGCGCCCTTGAAGCCCGGCAGAAAGGAGTGATGAATATTGATGCAGCGCCCGAGCAGCTTGGCTGAAAACCCGTCCGACAGGATCTGCATGTAGCGCGCCAGCACGACGAGATCGGTCTTGGTGTCCTGTACCAGCCGCCAGATCTCGGCCTCCTGCTCCATCTTGGAGGTGCGCGTCACCGGCAGGTGGTGGAAGGGCAGGTCGCCGATATCGGTCGAGGCGATGTGCTCGCGGGCATGGTTGGAGACGATAGCCGTCACCTCCATCGGCAGTTCGCCGATGCGCCAGCGATAGAGCAGGTCGGCGAGGCAGTGGTCGAATTTCGAGACCAGCAGCATCACGCGCTTTTTCGCGCTGCGTTCGCGCAGCGTGAAATTCATCCCGAAGCGCTGGGCGAGCTCACCGACGCAGGCCGCGATCGCATCATGCGAGCGGCTCTCGTCGAGCCGGTCGAAGACGACGCGCATGAAGAAGCGGCCGGTCTCGATGTCGTCGAACTGCTGGGCGTCGAGGATGTTGCAGCCGGCCTCGAACAGTAGGGTCGAGACGGCGGCGACGATTCCCGGACGATCGGGGCAGGACAGGGTCAGGATGGCGGTGCGGTTGGACAAAGCTTGGTCGGGCATGGCTGACGCCGCCGGATCGGGCGGCCCTTCATGGGAGTGTGGTGGAAGACGAAAGCGGCGGAGAGGCGTGCGCGCGACGCGCTGCGCTCAACCTCGCCCGGTCGCCGCTTCTCCCGTGACGACCTCGCAGCCGAATTCCGCCACGGAGGCGGAGAGCCAGGACCAGAAGCTGCCGGCCATGCTGCGTGCTACCATGATCTCGAAGACCGCCCCCGCCGGGCCGTCCTCGGCCCGCCAGAGATGCAGGCCGATATGCGCGATGCTTGTCAAGGCGGCCATGCCGACAGGAAAGGCCGCCGGGTGCAAATCGAGCATGCAGCCCTTGGCGAGAGCCTCGCGGATGCGGCCGCCCGAGAGCCTGAGCACGGCGCGCCCAGAACTTTGCTCTGCGACGGCGGCAAGCCCCGACAGCGCCTGCAACGTGTCTGCGAAACCCGCCGTGCTTTCGGCGACGAGCAGCCATTGACCGGGCCCGGCCCAGATCGCCGCATGCGTCGCCGAGCTGATGATGGCGGGCGTCGACGGCAGGTCGAGCCGCAAGCGGGCCTTTACGGCGCCGGCCAGCGCGGCCTCGCCCGCTGCCGGGGCGATCAGGCTGGCGATACGCAGCCCGTCGCGCGCCGCGATCCGCACGCCGGTCGCGCCCTGCTTGCCGAGATGGCCATCCCGGAGGATGCCGGCCCAGGCGCTGCGGGGCGTCCAGGGCGCTGTCGTCGCGAGATCAGCCATGGAGGCGCGCTCCTTCCGGATCGAGGAAGACCGGATGGCAGATCTCGACCTCGATATCGCCATTGCGGACCGGGTCGAAGGCGCGGAGGCGCTCACCGATGCGGGATGCGCCGTTCTTGAGCAGTCCGAGCCCCATCCAGTGCTTGAGATGGGGCGAATAGGCCACGGAGGTCATATAGCCTTCGTCATTCTCCATCGTCGCGGCCTTGCCGATGCCGATGAAATGCGCGCCGGCGCGCAGCCGTTCGCTGCGATTGACCGGGCGGAAGCCGACGAAGATCGGCCGGCTGGCCTCGACCAGCGCCGCGCGCCTGGCCATCAGCCGCCCGACATAGTCCTTCTTCGACGACATCATCTTGCCTAAGCCCAGATCGCGCGCCGTGGTCTGGCCGCTGAGCTCATTGCCGGCGACATGGCCCTTCTCGATCCGCATCACGCCGAGCGCTTCGGTGCCATAAGGGGTGATGCCATGCTCCGCGCCCGCCGCCATCAGCGCGCGCATCATCGCCTCACCCTGATCGGCGGGGACGGCGAGCTCATAGGCGAGTTCGCCCGAAAACGAGATCCGGAACAGCCTGGCGGGAAGGCCGCCGCCGACCGTCACGGCCCGCGCCGCGAGATAGGGAAAGGCTTCGTTGGAGAGGTCGTGCTGCGGATCGACCACGCCCTGCAATACGGCACGCGCCTTCGGTCCGGCGATCGAGGCCTGCGCCCATTGCTCGGAGACCGAGACCATCGCCACGTCGAGATCGGGCCAGAGCACCTGATGGCAGAATTCGAGATGCTGCATCACCTTGCCGGCATTGGCGGTCGTGGTCGTCATCAGGAAGTGCATTTCGGCGAGCCGTGAGGTCGTGCCGTCATCCATGACGAAGCCGTCCTCGCGCAGCATCAAGCCGTAGCGGGCCTTGCCGACCGGCAGCGCCTTCCAGCCATTGATGTACACGCGCTCGAGGAACTCGGCGGCGTCCGCGCCCTGGATGTCGATCTTGCCGAGCGTCGAGACGTCGCAGATGCCGACGCCATTGCGGACGGCCAGAACCTCGCGATTCACCGTCGTCAGCCAGTCGGTCTCTCCGGGCTTGGGATAGTATTGCGCCCGCAGCCATTGGCCGGCCTCGACGAAGGTGGCGCCCTGCTGCTTCGACCATTCATGCGTCGGGGAAAGCCGCGTCGGGCGGAAATCCTTTGCCCTGTGGTGGCCCGCCAGCGCGCCGATCGCGACCGGTGTATAGGGCGGCCGGAAAATCGTCGTGCCAGTCTGGGGGATCGTTTGGCCGGTCTGCTCGGCCATAATGGCGAGGCCGGCGATGTTGGAGGTCTTGCCCTGGTCGGTCGCCATGCCGAGCGTGGTGTAGCGCTTCAGATGCTCGACCGGCCTGAACCCCTCGCGCGCCGCCAGTTCGATATCGGTGTCGGTGACATCGTTCTGGAAATCGACGAAGGCCTTGCCCTTGCCGCCGCTGACGCGCCAGACGGGGCTGAGCGCGACACCCTCCGGATCGGTCTTCGATGGCTGCGTCGCAGCCCTGAGCGTAAAGCCGCAATCGGCGGCGGCCTCCGCGCCGAGCCGCGCGCCGTCTTCCAGCGCCTGCGCCAGGGAGAAGCGCCCCGAAGCGCTGCCGGCGACGGCGAGACCGGCGGGCAAGGCACCCGGCACGAAGGCGTGGATGCCCTCGTCCCAGACCGGCCGCGTGTTCTGGTGCGAGGTCAGATGCAGCGTTGGGTTCCAGCCGTTCGAGACGGCGAGGAGGTCGCAGGCGATGCTCTGCTCGCGGCCAGAGGCCTCGCGCACCGTCACGGACCGCAGCGCGCGGCCACCCGAGGCGCTGGCGACGACGCCGGTAATGACCCGCGCACCGATCTTGCCGGCCAGCAGGGTCAGCGCGGTGTCGACGCTTGTGCGTGGATCGACGACCGCGGCAACGGTCACGCCCGCCGCCGCGAGGTCGCGCGCCGTCGCCCAGCCATCGTCGCCGGTGGCGAAGATGACGGCCTCGCGCCCCGGCAGCACGCCGTAGCGATTAAGATAGGCCCGCACGGCGCCGGCCAGCATCACGCCGGGCGTATCGTTGCCCGCGAAGACGATCGGCCGCTCGATCGCGCCTGCGGCCAGGATTGCGCGCTTGGCGTTGATCCGCCACGCCCGCTGACGCGGCTGATGCGCGGGCGGCACCGGCAAATGGTCGGCGACGCGCTCGACCACGCCATAGATGCCGTGGTCGTAGACGCCATAGACCGTGCTGCGCGGCATGATCGTGACGTCGGGCATGCTGGCGAGTTCCGTCAGCGCATCGGCGATCCATTCGCTCGCCGCGCGCGCATCAATCTCGCGCTTCTCGGTCAGGAGCCTGCCGCCGAGCCGGAAATCCTCGTCGCAGAGGATGACGCGGGCCCCGGCGCGTCCTGCCGCCAGCGCCGCCGACAGGCCGGCCGGCCCGCCGCCGATCACCAGCAGGTCGCAGAAGGCGAAGGCCTTCTCGTAATGGTCGGGGTCCTCATGTCCGGCCGCGCGCCCGAGCCCCGCGGCGCGGCGGATCAGTGGCTCGTAGAGCTTCTCCCAGAACGCCGCCGGCCACATGAAGGTCTTGTAGTAGAAGCCCGCGACCAGCGCCGGCGAGACCAGCGAGTTGATCGAGAGCAGGTCGAATGCGAGCGAGGGCCAGCGATTCTGGCTGCGCGCTTCGAGCCCGTGATAAAGCTCGGTGACCGTCGCGCGGGTGTTGGGCTCGCGCCGCGCTCCCGCCCGCAATTCGACCAGCGCATTCGGCTCCTCCGGCCCGGCCGAGAGGATGCCGCGCGGGCGGTGATATTTGAACGAGCGCCCGACCAGCCTGATGCCATTGGCCAGCAGCGCCGAGGCGAGCGTGTCGCCGGCAAAGCCCTCATAGCGCTTGCCGTCGAAGCGGAAGGACTGGGCTTGCGTCCGGTCGATCAGGCCGCCAGATGCGGTTCGGCAGGGCTGCTTGCCAGAAGGTTGGGTGCTCATGCCGCTGCTCCCGCCTTGGCCGTCCTGGCGATGTCGACCGCCTCGATCGCGTGGGTGCGGGTGTCGCGCGTCACCACCAGCCAGGCATGGCAGCCGGCGCCGTGATACCAGAGCTCCCGATGCCGGCCGGCCGGGTTATCGCGCTGGTGGACATAGTCGGACATCGCGGCCTCGGTCGCGTCCATCCCGTCGGGACGCTGCGGATTGGCATCGCCGAGATAGGTGAATTCCTGGGCGTCGCGGGCGCCGCAATGGGGGCAGGTGATGCGCATGGCAGTGTCCTCAAGGCCCCGTCAATGCAGGTTCGGCTGGGCGCCGACGCCCTTTTCGTCGATCACATGGCCCGTGGCGAAGCGGTCGAGCCGGTAGGCCGCAGCGACCGGATGCGGCTCGTCCTTCGCGATCAGATGGGCGAAGCAGAAGCCCGAGGCTGGGGTCGCCTTGAAGCCGCCATAGCACCAGCCGGCATTGAGATAGAGGCCCTGGACCGGTGTGTGGTCGATGATCGGCGAGCCGTCCATCGACATATCCATGATGCCGCCCCAATGCCTGAGCATCCGGATGCGGCCGACGCCTGGCCACAGCGCCATCGCCGATTCCATCACGTCCTCGATCACCGGCAGATTGCCGCGCTGGGCGTAGGAGTTGTAGCCGTCGATGTCGCCGCCGAAGACGAGCCCGCCCTTGTCGGATTGGCTGACGTAGAAATGGCCGGCGCCATAGGTCACGACGGTGTCGATCAGCGGCTTGACGCCTTCCGAGACGAAGGCCTGCAGCACATGGCTCTCGATCGGCAGGCGCAGGCCCGCCATGGCTGCGACCCGCGACGAGTTGCCGGCGACCGCGAGCGCGACCTTCTTCGCCCGGATCGGCCCGCGCGTGGTCTCGACGCCGACGGCCCGCCCGTTCTCCATCGAAATCGCCGTGACCTCGCAATTCTGGACGATGTCGACGCCATTGCGGTCTCCGGCATGGGCATAGCCCCAGGCGACGGCGTCATGCCGGGCGCTGCCACCGCGCTTCTGCAGGAGCCCGCCCTGAATCGGGAAGCGGCCGTTGTCGTAATCGAGGAAGGGCACCATCGCGCGGACCTGGTCGCGGTCGAGCAGTTCGGCATCGACGCCCGCCAGCCGCATCGCATTGCCGCGCCTCGCATAGGCGTCGCGCTGGGCATCGGAATGATAGAGGTTCAGCACGCCGCGCTGGCTGACCATCGCGTTGTAGTTGAGGTCCTGCTCCAGCCCTTCCCAGAGCTTCATCGAGAGCTCATAAAACGGCGTGTTGCCCGGCAGCAGGTAGTTCGAGCGGATGATCGTGGTGTTCCGCCCGACATTGCCGGAGCCGATATAGCCCTTCTCGATCACCGCGACATTGCGGATGCCGTGCCGGCTCGCGAGGTAATAGGCGGTCGCCAGCCCATGCCCGCCGCCGCCGATGACCAGCACGTCGTATTCGGGCTTGGGCGCGGCATCGCGCCAGGTCGGCTGCCAGCCCTTGTGCCCCTTGAGCGTCTGGGCGAGCAGGGAGAAGACGGAATAGCGCATGGGCGGTCCGGTTCGGGATCAGAGAAAGCGTCAACAGCCTTGTCACCCGGAGATTGGCCGACATAGGCTGCCGGACATGACTCTGAGCGACACGATTTTGTCCAGCGACGACAAGGACGACGAGCGCCGGCCGGCCCATGTCGGCTTCCTGCTGATTCCCGACTTCGCCCTGCTGGCCTACGCCTCGGCCGTCGAGCCGCTGCGCGCCGCCAACCGCCTCTCGGGCCGCGATCTCTATCGCTGGAGCCATGTCTCGATCGATGGCGAGCCGGCGACCGCCTCGAACGGGGTCAGCATCCGCGCCGACCATGCCGTGGGCACGGACGCGCGCTTCGACTATGTCATCGTCTGTGCCGGCGGCAATCCGGCCATCTTCCATCATCCGCAGAGCTTCGCCTGGCTCAGGCAGCTGGCGCGGCACAGGGTCAGGCTCGGCGGCGTCTCCGGCGGCGCCTATGTCCTCGCCCGGGCCAATATCCTCGACGGTTATCGTTTCACGATCCATTGGGAGCATGCCCCGGCTTTCCTGGAGGATTATCCCGACCTCGATCTGCGGCGCTCGCTCTACGAGATCGACCGCGACCGGCTGACATCGAGCGGGGGCACCGCCCCGCTCGACATGATGCACGCGGTCATCGCCCGCGAGCACGGCAGCGAACTCGCGCTCGCCGTCAGCGAATGGTTCCTGCAGACCCATGTCCGCGAGGGCGCGGGGCCGCAGCGCATGCCGCTGCGCGAGCGGCTGGGCATCAGCCATGCGCCGCTGCTGCGCGTCGTCGGCCGCATGGAGCAGAGCCTCGAGAACCCGCTGTCGCGCGAGGAACTGGCGCGCACGGCGAATGTCTCGCTGCGGCAGCTGGAGCGCCTGTTCCGTCATCATCTCGGCCGCTCGCTCGGCGAGCATTATCTCGGCTTGCGCCTCGACCGCGCCCGCGACCTGCTGCGCCAGACCTCGCTCTCGGTGCTGGAGATCGCGCTCGCCTGCGGTTTCGTCAGCGCCAGCCATTTCTCGCGCGGCTATCGCCAGCGCTTCGGCCATCCGCCTCGCACTGAACGCGAGCCGCCGCCGGGGCGGCCAGGGCGCTGAGGCCGGTCGTGCCGGTCGAGCCTTAGCCGACCGCAACGCCCCCGGCCTTGACTCGCTCATCCAAAAAATGGAATGATTATTCCATAAGAAGCACAAATCAAAGAATTGTGCCGTTTGTGCTCCGGGAGAAGCGCCGCACGTGCCTGAATCGACATCCAACAGCCGGAACCTTGCCGGGCGGGTCGCCATCGTCACCGGCGCGAGCCAGGGGCTGGGCGAGGCCGTGGCGCGCGAACTCGCCGCGCGCGGCGCCGCCGGCCTGTTGCTGACCGGGCGCAGCCGAGAGCGCGGCGAGGCGGTGGCCGCCAGTTTGAAGGCGGCCGGCTGCGACGCCCGCTTCCATGCCGTCGACCTGTCCGATCTCGCGGCCGTCAAGACGATCGTGCCGGCGGCCGAGCGGGCCTTTGGCCGGCTCGACATCCTCGTCAACGCGGCCGGCGACACCGATCGCGGCACGGTCTTCGACACCTCGCCCGAGCTCTATGAGCGTATCATGGCGGTCAATCTGCGCGCGCCCTTCTTCCTGATCCAGGATGGCGCCGAACTGATGCGCCGCAAGGCTATCGCCGGAGCTATCGTCAACATCCAGTCGATGTCGGCCCATGGCGGCCAGCCTTTCCTGTCCGCCTACAGCGTCTCGAAGGGCGCGCTGGCGACCCTGACGAAGAACGCCGCCTATGGGCTGATCGCGCACAGGATCCGCGTGAACGGCCTCAACATCGGCTGGATGGCGACGCCCGGCGAGGATGCGATCATGCGCCGCCGCCATGACGCCCAGGATGGCTGGCTCGATGAGGCCGCCGCGCGCCAGCCCTTTGGCCGGCTGCTCGACCCGCGCGAGGTCGCGCGCGCCGTCGCCTATCTGGCGTCGGACGAATCCGGGCTTATGACAGGCTCCAATATCGATTTCGACCAGACGATTCTGGGCGCGCACGACTGACAAGACGCTGTGCGAGACTGAGGACCCAGGACTGAAACACGCAAGACTTAGACACCCAAGACTTGAGACCCAAGGGACGATCCAGGATGATGAAGCGACAGACGACAATGCGGGTGGGATTGCTGGGCGCGGGGCGGATCGGCCGCATCCATGGGCTCAACGTCGTGGCGCGCCGCGATGCGCAACTTGTCGCCGTAACGGACGCGATGCCGGACGCCGCCGCCTCGCTCGCCGCCGCCAGCGGGGCACAGGTGATGACCGCCGAGGCCATCCTGTCGGATGCCACGATCGACGCTGTGCTGATCTGCACCCCGACCGACACCCATGCCGACCTGATCGAGGCGGCCGTCCTCGCCGGCAAGGCCGTGTTCTGCGAGAAACCGGTCGATCTCGATTCAGCCCGCATCCGCCGCTGCCTGGCAACGGTGGCAAAATCCGGCCGGCCGCTGATGATCGGCTTCAACCGCCGCTTCGATCCCAATTTCGCCGCGCTCGAAACCCGGCTGCGGGCGGGTGAGGCCGGCGACATCGAGATCGTCAGCGTGATCTCGCGCGACCCTTCGCCGCCGCCGGTCGAGTATGTGAAGCGCTCGGGCGGGCTCTTCCGCGACATGATGATCCACGACTTCGACATGGCGCGCTTCCTGCTGGCTGAGGAGCCGGTCGAGGTCTTCGCGCTGGGCTCGGCGCTGGTCGATCCCGCGATCGGACAGGCCGGTGACGTCGACACCGCCGCCGTGCTGATGAAGACGGCCTCGGGGAAGATCGCGCAGATCTCGAATTCCCGCCGTGCGACCTATGGCTACGACCAGCGCATCGAGGTTCACGGCTCCAAGGGCATGCTGCGCGCCGGCAACATTCACGAGACGACCGTGGAAAGCGCAACGGGCGCAGGCTTCCGCGCCGACCCCGTCCAGAACTTCTTCCTCGAGCGTTATGCCGCCGCCTATCGCGCCGAACTCGACGCGTTCTTCACCGCCTGCCAGGGTGGCAAGGCACCGACGCCGTCGGGTCTCGATGGACTGAAGGCGCAGATCCTGGCCGACGCCGCGACGGAATCTGCCAGGACCGGCAAGCCGGTCGCCGTCTCGCTGACGGAGGCTTGAGTCCATGACCCCGGCAGAACTCGAACTGCGCCACTACGCGGTGCTCGGCCTCGTAAGCGAGGCCGCCCGCATGGCGCTCGGCTATTTCAACAAAAGCGACAGCCTCGGCATCACCATGAAGGGGGCGCAGGACTGGCTGACCGTCGCAGACGGCGCGGTGGAGGATTTCCTGCGCCAGCGCCTCGGCGTGATGTTCCCCACCGACGCGATCATCGGTGAGGAGGGCGGCGGCAAGGCCTCGGACGCGGTCTGGATCATCGATCCCATCGACGGCACCTCGAACTTCGCTCGCGGCGACCGCAACTGGTGCATCTCGATCGGCTTTCTTTTGAACGGCGTGCCCGAGATCGGTATCATCGCTGCGCCCGCGATGGACGAGGTCTATTGCGCACGGCGCGGGCAGGGCGCCACCATGAACGGCCAGCCGATCAAGGTCTCCGGCGCGACCGACATCACCCGCGCCTATGTCGAACTGGGCTGGTCGACCCGCGTCCCGGCGGAAAACTATCTCGCGGTGATCGAGCGCGGCTACAAGGCGGGCGCCTCGATGAAGCGCTCGGGCTCGGGCGCGCTCGGTATCTGCCACGTCGCGATCGGCCGCAGCGAGGCCTATGCCGAACTCCACATCAACGCCTGGGACGTGGCGGCGGGCATCGTCATCGCCAGCGAGGCGGGTGCGGCGGTCAATGATTTCTTCGCCGGCGAAGGCGTCTCGAAAGGCAATCCGGTGCTGTGCTGCACGCCGGCCTTGGCCAAGGAACTTGAGGCGATCACCGGTATCGTTAGCCAGCGCGATAAGCGTTGATCTTTCGCCGAAAGTCGTCTCAGCTTCATACCAATCACAGAAGAACGAACGTTCTCATCAGGGAGGTTACGATGCACACCCGTTCCAGGCTCAAGGCGAGCATCTTTGCGCTCGCCGCCACCGCGGCCACCGCCTTTTCCGCCGCTCCCGCCAGCGCGCAAGGGTCGCTGGTGATGTATTGCGGCGTTCAGGAGGAATGGTGCCGCGCCATGTCCAGCGCCTTCGAGAAGGACACCGGCATCAAGGTCGCGATGACCCGCAAATCGGCCGGCGAGATCTACGCGCAGCTGAAGGCGGAATCCTCAAATCCGCGCGGCGACATCTGGTGGGGCGGCACGGGTGATCCCCATCTCCAGGCCGCCGAGGAAGGCCTGACCCAGGAATACACCTCCCCGGTCAACAAGGACCTGCATGACTGGGCGCTGAACCAGTGGAACGCGGCCAAGCAGCGTTCGGTCGGCATCTATGCCGGCGCGCTCGGCTTCGGCTTCAACACCGAGCAGATCAAGGCCAAGGGCATTCCCGAGCCGAAATGCTGGGCCGACCTGCTCAACGCCAAGCTCAAGGACGACGTTCAGGTTGCCGATCCGAATTCCTCGGGCACGTCCTACAACCTGCTCGCCACGGTCATCCAGCTGATGGGTGAGGACAAGGGCTTCGAGTACCTGAAGGCCCTGCACAAGAACGTCAGCCAGTACACCAAGTCGGGCGCCGCGCCGGCCAAGGCCGCGAGCCTCGGCGAGACCGCTGTCGGCATCGTCTTCATCCATGACGCGGTCGTCTTTGCCGTGCAGGGCGACCCGATCAAGCCGGTCGCGCCCTGCGAGGGCACCGGCTACGAGATCGGCTCGATGTCGATCGTCAAGGGCGCGCGCAATCTCGACAACGCCAAGAAGTTCTACGACTGGGCGCTGACGCCCGCGGCCCAGGCGCTTGCCGCCCCCGCCAAGTCCTATCAGGTGCCGTCGAACAAGAACTCGTCCGTGCCGCCGCAGTCGCCGAAGATGAACGAGATGAAGCTGATCAACTACGACTTCGTGAAATACGGCTCCTCGGCCGAACGCACCCGCCTGCTCGCCAAATGGGACAAGGAAGTCAAGGCGCTGCCGAAGTAGTCGGCCGGTCCGGTTCAAGGAAACGCGACGATGCGCCCCGCCACGAAGCTCGTGCTGCTGCTCGGCTGGCTCGGCTATGCCGTGCTGCCCTGGTACTTCGTCGAAGGCATGAGCCTGACGCGCCTGGACTGGGCCGTCGGCTATCCGCTCGGCAAGGCCGGTAGCGCTCTGGCTCTCGGCCTGTCCGGACAGGCGCCCTGGCTCCTGTCCATCGGCGCGGCCCTGGCGGCCGCGACGGCGCTCATGGCCAGCCGGGACGCGGCCAAAACCGCGACCGTGCTGGTCTGGGCGGGAGCCGTGGGCCTCGCGCTGCTCTTCGCTCAAGGCTTTTCCATCGCGCTGGAGAATCAGGGCATCCCCTGGCTCGCGGCGCTGCTGGGCGGCGGCGGCGCGGTCCAGCGCGGCATGGGCGGCGGCGCATTTGTCGTCGCCGTCTCGCTGCTGCTGCTGCTCTGCCACGGGCTGGCCTATCGCGGCGTCTGCCGGGGCGACCAGTTCACGACCTCCTCGATCGGCATCGTCATCCTGCTGATCGGGCTGTTCATCTTCTATCCGGTCTCGACGATCCTGAAGAGCGCGCTGGTCGACCAGGGCGGCGCCTTCGCGCCGTCGGCCTTCCTCGCCCGCTTTTTCGATTCCTCGATCTGGGGGCTCGGCTGCCTCAGCGCCAACGTCAATTGCGGCGTGGCCTGGAACACGCTCGTGCTGGCCGTGCTCTGCGGCATCATCACGACGCTGCTCGGCCTCGCCTGCGCGCTCCTGATCCTGCGCACCGGCATGCCCGGCAAGCGGGTCATGCGGGCGCTGACGGTGCTGCCGATCATCACCCCGCCCTTCGTCATCGGCCTGGCGCTGATCCTGCTCTTTGGCCGCGCCGGCGTGATCTCGACCTTCCTCTATGAGTGGTTCGACGTGCCGCGCTCGCGCTGGCTCTACGGCCTGCCCGGCGTGCTGCTGGCGCAGGTGCTCGCCTTCGCGCCGATCGCGTTCCTGGTGCTCATCGGCGTCGTGCAAGGCATCAGCCCGAGCCTGGAGGAGGCGTCGCAGACGCTCGGCGCCAAGCGCTGGCAGACCTTCTCGACCGTGACCTGGCCGCTGCTCAAGCCCGGCATCGCCAACGCCTTCCTGCTCGGCTTCGTCGAGAGCATGGCCGATTTCGGCAATCCGCTGGTGCTCGGCGGCAATTTCGAAGTGCTCTCCACCAAGATCTTTTTCGCCGTGGTCGGCGCGGCCTACAACCAGGGCCAGGCGGCGGTGCTCGCCATCATTCTGCTTGCCTTCACGCTCGGCGCCTTCTGGGTGCAGCGGCGCTGGCTCGGCGGCAAATCCTACACGACCGTCACCGGCAAGGGCGATTCCGGCCTGCCGACGCCGCTGCCGCGCCGCATCACCTGGCTCGCCGCTGCGGCGATCGTGCCCTGGGTCGCGCTTACCTTCGTGATCTACCTCGTCATCCTCGTCGGCGGCTTCGTCAAATCGATGGGCCGCAACCACACCCCGACGCTGGAGCACTATGCCACGGGCTTCGCGATCGACTTCAGCAACGGCATCTATTTCCAGGGTTCGGCCTGGAACTCCTTCTTCACGACGATCAAGGTCGCGGCGATCTCGGCGCCGTTGACGGCGATCATCGGCCTGCTGACAGCCTATCTGCTGACGCGCCAGAAATTCGCCGGGCGCGGCCTGCTCGAATTCGCGACGATGCTCTCCTTCGCCATTCCCGGCACGGTGCTCGGCGTCGCCTACATCCTCGCCTTCAACGTGCCGCCGATCGAGATCACCGGCACGGGCCTGATCTTGATCATCGCCTTCGTCTTCCGCAACATGCCCGTCGGCGTGCGCTCAGGGATCGCCGGGCTCTCGCAAATCGACAAGAGCCTGGACGAGGCCTCGACGACGCTGCGCGCCCGTAGCTTCACCACGCTCTGGCGCGTCGTGCTGCCGCTGCTACGGCCGGCGCTGGTCTCGGCGCTGGTCTACTCCTTCGTGCGCTCGATGACGGCGGTCAGCGCCGTGATCTTCCTGGTGTCGGCCGAGTACAATCTCGCCACCGCCTATATCGTCGGGCGCGTCGAGGCCGGCGAGTTCGGCCTCGCCATCGCCTATTCCTCCGTCCTCATCGTCTTCATGGCCTTCGGCATCGCCCTGATCCAATTGGGCGTCGGCGAGCGAAAGCTCGGCCGGCGCAAGGTCGTCGCTTTGTCCAGTTCGGTGTCCGACCCCATCAGCCAGGGAGCAGCAAGTTGACGAAGGCCGGACCCGCATCCGTCGAATTCCGCAATGTCAGCATGCGCTATGGCGCGGTGACGGCCGTCGACAATGTCAGCTTCACCGTCGAGGCCGGCAAGCTGGTGACGCTGCTTGGACCTTCGGGCTGCGGCAAGACCACGACCCTGCGGATGATCGCCGGGCTCGAGATCGCCAGCGCCGGCCAGATCCTGATCGGCGGGCAGGACGTGACGAAGCTCTCGGCCGCCGATCGCGACGTCAGCATGGTGTTCCAGTCCTACGCGCTGTTTCCCCATATGAGCGTGCTGGAAAACGCGGCCTATGGCCCGACCGTGAAGGGCCTCGGCAAGGAAAAATCCCGCGAGATGGCGCTGGACAAGCTTGCGCTGGTCGGCCTGAAAGGCTTCGAGAACCGCTATCCCTCGGAGCTCTCCGGCGGCCAGCAGCAGCGCGTCGCCGTCGCGCGCGCGCTCGTGCTGGAGCCGCAGGTCCTGCTCTTCGACGAGCCGCTCTCCAACCTCGATGCCAAGCTGCGCCGTCGCGTTCGCGAGGAGATCCGCGAACTGCAGCAGAACCTCAACCTGACCGTCGCCTATGTCACGCATGACCAGGAGGAGGCGCTCGCCGTCTCTGACAAGATCATCGTCATGTCGAATGCGAGGATCGCTCAGGAAGGCGCCCCGCGCGCCCTCTACGAGGAGCCCGCCAACGCCTTCGTCGCCGACTTCATCGGCGACGCCAACCTGATCGACGTCACCATCGAGACGGTGGCCGACGGCCGGGCGCAGGTTCAGATCGGCCCGGCGAACATCTCCCTGCCGGCGCGGGGGCTCGGTGAAGGCCCTGCCAAGGTGGCGATCCGGCCGGAAAGCCTGTTGCTGACGCAAGGTGACGATCCGGCTTCCCTGCCCGGCAAGGTCTCCAAATGCGCCTATCTCGGCAACCACCTCGACATCATGGTCGAGACGCCGGTCGGCGAGCTTTTCGTCGTGCAGTACGGCCATCACGCCATGCTCGAGCCGGGAACACCCGTCCGGCTGGCCTTCGCGGGTTCGGGCGTCACGCTGATTCCGCCCGCCTGAACCGGCGCAGACGCCGGATCTGCGTAAAAAACCAACCGCTCTGCCGCAAAATCAGCACGTTTTGCTCGCATAAGTGATAAGTTGGCTAATGAAAAAATGGCGATTCAGAGGTAGTTTAGCGCTCTGATACGGAGAAAGTTCCTGCGGCGATGACCACGAGCGACGGCGCGACCACGATTCTGATCCATCTTGCCGGCGGCGTCGCGCTGCTGATCTGGTCGGTCAGGCTGGTGCGCACGGGCGCGATGCGCGCCTTCGGCTCGTCGCTGCGCCAGGCGCTCCAGAGCTTCACCCGCAACCGCTTCGCGGCCTTTGGCAGCGGCGTCGCGGTGACGATGGTTTTGCAGAGTTCGACGGCGACGACGCTTCTCGTGTCCTCATTCGCCGGCCGCAACCTGATTGCCGCGGCGATGGCACTGGCCGTGCTGCTCGGCGCCAATCTCGGCACGTCGCTGGCGGCCTTCGTCATCTCGATGGATCTGGGCTGGCTCTGGGGGCTCTGCCTCGCCATCGGCGTGGCGCTTTATCTCAGCCACGAGGCGATGGACCGGGCCCGCAATATCGGCCGCGTGCTCGTCGGCATCGGCCTGATCCTGCTCTCGCTGATCGAGCTCAATGCAGCGGCGGCTCCGCTCGCCCAATCGCCGACCTTCCGGACACTCCTGGCAGCGCTTGCCAGCGAGCCGCTGATGGCTGCGCTGGTTGCGGTGGCCGCAACCTGGCTGACCCATTCGAGCATCGCGGTCATCCTGCTGATCGCGACCTTCGCCGCCTCGGGACTCTTCCCGCCGGCCACCGCGCTGACGCTGGTCGTCGGCGCCAATCTCGGCAACGCGCTGATCCCGGTTCTCGACCAGCTCGGCGCGCCGGCGGCCCAGCGCCGCGCCGCCGTCGGCAACCTCGTGACGCGGCTCGTCCTGGCCCTGCTCGTGCTGCCCTTCGTCGGGCCGCTCTCGGGCTGGCTGATGGCGTTGCCGTCCCCCGACACCCGCCTCGCCATCGAATTCCACGTCGCGCTGAATCTCGTCGGCGCGCTCCTGTTTCTGCCCTTCGTCGCGCCCATCGCGGCGCTGGTCGGACGCTTCATGCCAGACAGACAGTCGGCCGATACCGTCGTCGCGCCGCGCTATCTCGATCCCAACGTCCTCGACTCACCCACCGAGGCGCTGGCCTGCGCCATGCGCGAGGCCCTGCATCTCGGCGACCGCGTCGAGCTGATGCTGCGGGATACGATGACGCTGCTGGAGAAGGACGAACTCAAGCTCTCGCGCGCCATCGCACAGGCCGATGACGGCGTCGATTCGATCCACGAAGCGATCAAGCTGTATCTGGTGCGCGTCTCGCGCAACGAGCTGAGCGACGAGGAGGGGCGCCGCCTGCTCGAGATCATCACGCTGATCACCAATCTCGAGCACATCGGCGACATCATCGACAAGAACCTGCGCGAGCTGGCCGAGAAGAAGATCCGCAAACGCTATGCCTTCTCGCCCGAAGGGCTGGCGGAAATCCGCGAGTTCCACCAGCGCGTCTCGTCGGGGCTCGCGCTCGCCCTGAATGTCTTCGCGACGCGCGATCTCGCGTTGGCGCGGCAGCTCTTCGCCGAGAAGGCGACGATGCGCGATGCCGAGCGGCGCGCCACCGAGAGCCATTTCCAAAGGCTGCGCAGCGGACGGCCGGAATCGATCGAGACCAGCGCCATCCATCTCGACATCATCCGCGACCTCAAGCGCATCCACGGCCATATCGCCTCGATCGGCTATCCGATCCTGGAAAGCGCCAATGCCCTGCGCGAAAGCCGGCTGATGGAGACCAAGGAGGCACGGGCGCGCGAGGAGCGTGAAATGCTCCTGCCGACCCCTCAGCCGGGCCACTGAGCCTCGGCCTGGCGAAATTCAGACGGCGAGGGCGACCGTCAGATTGCGGATCGCGGTCGCGAGTTCGGGCTCGTCGACGAGATCGGCCGCATCCTCGAGCCTGAACCATTGGCTGCGGCGCTGGTCCTGCTCCGCCCAGGTTTCGAGCCGGCGCTCGACCTCCAGCAGATACAGCGTCACCTCGCACAGGGTGAAATGGTCCGACATCCGCTTCCAGTAGATGTAGCGGCCGGCCGGCTCGGGGACGATCCGGCCGACGACGCCGGCTTCCTCGCAAGCTTCGCGCGCCGCCGCTTCGGGAGCCGTCAAGCCCTTGATCGGCCAGCCCTTGGGCACGATCCAGCGCTGCGTCGTGCGCGAGGTCACGAGCAGGATTTCCATCGAGCCGTCCGCCAGGCGCCGGACTGGCATGGCCGCGACCTGCGCCCGGATTTCGCCGGGGACGCGCTTCATCTTCTTCATCGAGCGGTGGTGCCCTTGCCTCCAACAGCCGCCGCCGTGCCGATTCGCGCGACCCGTCAGCGATTCAAATATTGCGTCACTGCGCCCAAATGGAAAGAGCATTCCACGCAGTGCTGTGCCGCATTTAAGAGCTGATGCCGATGAAACAAGGAGCGTGCCGGGCGGGTGCCGGCTTCCTTTAGAGCGCTTTCAAGCGAAGTGGATGCGGGATCGCGTGAAGAAAACGCGATAAAACAAAGCACTGGAGCATTTGAACGATCCGATTGGATCGGAAAATGCTCTAGCTGGACACGCTTTCCACGCCGCACCATTCGGCGACAAAGAGCGCCATCGCGCCCGTGATCCGCTTCAGCGAGGCGAGGCTGACGCGCTCGTCGAAGGCATGGATGTTCTCGCCCATCGGGCCGTAGCAGAGCGCCGGAATCTTGTCATAGAGGGCATGCACGCGGGCATCGAGATAGGCGGCGGTCATAAACGACTTCAGCGGTTTGCCCATCGCGGCCTGATGCGCGCGGCCGAGCACGGCTTCCGCCTCGCTGCCGGGTTCCAGCACATAGCCTTCGGCCCAGAAGCCGTTGAACGTGACCTTGGGCGGGTTGTTGGCGAGGAAGGCGTCCGCGCGCGATGCCGCCCGGATGCAGTCCTCGATCCTGCGCGCGGTCTCCTGCGCGCTGATGCCGGGATACAAGCCCACGCGGCAATCGACCTTGCACCAGCACGGCACCGAGGAGGCCCAGTCGCCGCCCTCGATCTTGCCGATATTGAGGTTGATCGGGTGCTCCTGGTCCTCGAAATGCACGCGGCCGGCCTTCTCGGCGTTGAACTCCTCCTCGAGCTTGCGCAGCGCCGCGATCACCCGATAGGCGGCATCGATGGCGTTGGCGCCGGCCCCCATCTCGCGGACATGCACGGGCACGCCGCGCACCTCGAACTGGAACCAGATCACGCCGGCATTGGCGCGGCACAGCATTTCGTATTCGGGCTCGGGGATCAGCGCCGCCTCGGCGCGATAGCCGCGCAGATGCGTCATCAGCGCGCCGTTGCCGGTCGATTCCTCCTCGACCACCGATTCGAGATAGACCGTCGCGGCCGGCTGCAGGCCGATGCGCCGCAGCGCGTCTAGACAGGCGAAGTTTGCAGCCCCGCCCGCCTTCATGTCGGCGCCGCCGCGCCCATAGAGCCAGTCGCCCTCGATCACGGGGTCGAACGGCGCATGCGTCCACTGATCGACAGGGCCGGTGGGCACCACATCGACATGCGCCTGCAGGATCAGCGAACGGCCCTTCTCCTCACGCGGATGGTGGATGCCGACCACGATCGGAGCGTCGGAGTGAAATTCGGAGAACGGCGCACCGCCGGGGTGGGCCTTGATCGCGGCCTCGTCCATCTTGAAGCGGTCCATGGTGTACCCACGCTCCTTCAGGGCGCGGAAGACGAAATCCTGGCAGGCATGCTCCTCGCCCCTGAGCGAGGGAAACCGGATCAACTCCTGCGTGAAGGCGATCTGATCGGCGAAGCCGGCGTCGACGGAGGCGAGGATCCTGTCGCGAAGAGCGGGGTCGAGAGGCATGCGCAATCTCCAAACAGCAAGCAGCTATGTCAAATCATCAAATCCGCGCCGTCATCCCGGACGAGCGGCGAAAGCCGCGCCGATCCGGGATCCATTCCGGAACGGTTCAGGCATGGACCCCGAATCTCCGCTTCGCTACGTCCGGGATGACGGCGGAGTTTATGCCAACAGTCACAGCATCAATGCCCGAACCGCCCCCCGCCGGGAACCGCCGCCAGCAGCTGGCGCGTATACTCATGCTGGGGAGCCGCGAACATCGCCGCCGTCGGCCCGGTCTCGACGATCCGGCCCCGCTGCATCACCGCGATCCGGTCGCAGATCTGGGCCGCGACGCGCAGATCATGCGTCACAAACAGGATGGCGAGGCCGAGCCGCTGCTGGATCTCCTTGATCAGGGTCAGGATCTGGGCTTGAACCGAGACGTCCAGCGCCGAGACGGCCTCGTCTGCGACCAGGACATCTGGTTCGAGCGCCAGCGCCCGCGCGATGCCGACGCGCTGGCGCTGTCCGCCCGAGAACTCGTGCGGGTAGCGGTCGATCGCGTTAGTGGACAGGCCGACCAGTTCGAGCAGTTCGCGCGCCTTCGCCAGTGCATCCTTGCGCGCCATGCCATGCGCGACCGGCCCGTCCGAGATGATCCGGCCGACCGTCTGGCGCGGGTTGAGCGAGGCGAAAGGGTCCTGGAACACCATCTGGATGCGCTTGCGCTGCGCGCGCAGCGCCGCCGGCTTGAGGTCGCTGAGGACGAGATCGCCCGCGCTCGGGCTGCTCAGGACGATGCGCCCGGTATCGGGCTCGATCAGCCGCAGGCAGCAGCGCCCGACCGTCGACTTGCCCGAACCGGATTCGCCGACGAGGCCCAGCGTCTCGCCGCGCACGAGCTTAAACGAGATCTCGTCGGCGGCCTTGACCTCGCGCGTCGCGCCGAAGAAGGCGCGCTTGCGATAGACCTTGCCGAGGTTCTCGACGCTGAGCACCGGGGTCGTGGCCGGCAAGGGCGGGCGGTTCGGCGGGATCAGCGAGGGCACGGCTGCCAGGAGCTTTTGCGTATAGGCATGGCGGGGCGCGCCCAGCACCTGGTCGGCGGTGCCTTCCTCGACCAGCACGCCTTTCTCCAGCACGGCGATCCGATCGGCGATCTCGGCGACGACGCCCATGTCGTGCGTGATGAACAGCACGGCCGTGCCATGCTTGTGGCGCAGATTGTCGATCAGCTTGAGGATCTGCGCCTGCGTCGTCACATCGAGCGCCGTGGTCGGCTCGTCGGCAATCAGAAGCTTGGGTTCGAGCGCGAGCGCCATCGCGATCATCACGCGCTGGCGCTGGCCACCCGAAAGCTCATGCGGATAGGCGCGTGCCAGGCGCGGTGGGTCGGGCAAGCCGACCTCGGTCAGGAGATCGACGGCGCGCTTGTAGCGTTCGGAGCGGCTGAAGAGGCCATGCGCCTCGAAGGTTTCGACGATCTGCTCGGCGACCCGCATCACCGGGTTGAGCGAGGTCATCGGCTCCTGGAAGATCATACCAACCTCGCGGCCGCGCACATCCTGCATCGCGGCCTCGTCGAGCGTCAGCAGATCGCGCCCAGCGAGCCGGATCGCCCCGCCTGCCGGCTTCACCGCCTTGGGCAGCAGGCCCATCACGGCATGGGCGATCATCGACTTTCCCGAGCCGGACTCGCCGACGACGCAGAGCGTCTCACCGGCACCGATCGTCAGCGAGATATTTTCGACCGCATGCGGTCGGTCCGCCAGCGCCGGCAGGGCCAGCGTCAGGCTTTCAATCGAGAGGACCGGCACGGGCACAGGCGACGGCGCGCTCATTCGCGGCCCCTCGCCAGGCGCGGGTTCAGCGCGTCGTTCAGCCCTTCGCCGGCCAGGTTGAGGGCGAGCACGGTCAGGAAGATTGCGATGCCCGGGAAGAAGCTGATCCACCAGGCGTCGAGCAGGCGGGTGCGCCCGGCCCCAACCATGTAGCCCCAGCTCATCAGGTTCGGGTCGCCGAGCCCCAGGAAGGACAGCGAGGACTCGAGCAGGATCGCGGAGCCAATCATCAGCGAGCCCATCACGATGATCGGCGCGATCGTGTTCGGCAGCACCTGGCTGAAGATGATGCGCGGCGTCGACTGGCCGATAGTCACAGCCGCCTGGACATATTCGCGCGTCTTCAGGGACAGCACCTCGCCGCGCACCAGCCGCGCCACCGGCGGCCAGGAGACGACCCCGATGGCCAGCACGATCGAGCCCAGCGCGGGCTGCAGGATCGCCACGAGAACGATCGCCAGCGCGAAGGAGGGGATCGTCTGGAAGAACTCGGTGAAGCGCATCAGCGCGTCGTCCACGAAGCCGCCGGCGTAACCGGCCGCGGCGCCCAGCGGCACGCCGATCAACAGCGCCACCAGCGTCGAGACCACGCCGATCATCAGCGAAACCCGCGCGCCATGGACGAGACCGGCCGCGAGATTGCGGCCGAGCGTGTCGGTGCCAAGCGGGAAGCGCTCCATCGTGAAGGGCGCCAGGAACGGCCGCGCCACCGGCCTCCAGGGTGACTGCGGAAACAGCGTCGGCGCCAGCAACGCGAAGGCGACGACCGCGAGCAGGATGATGAGGCCGAGCACGGCGCCGCGATTGCGGCAGAAGCGTTTCAGGAAGTTCATGGCCGGCACCTCACGACGTCGCCTCGATGCGCGGATCGGCAATCCGGTAGACCAGGTCGGTGATGATGTTGAAGCCCACCACCATGGCCGACGACATGAAGAAGACGCCGAGCAGCACCGAATAATCGCGCTGCACCAGCGCATCGAACATCAGCCGGCCGATGCCGGGCCAGGCGAAGACCGTCTCGGTCAGGACCGCGCCGCCGACCAGCTGTCCGGCCTGCAGGCCAGCCAGCGTCACCACGGGCAGGATCGCGTTGCGCGCCACATGCCGCCGCGAGACGATGCCCGGCGAAAGCCCCTTGGCGCGGGCCGTCTTGACGAAATCGGCGCCGGCGACCTCCAGCATCGAGGCCCGCATCATCCGGGCATAGAGCGCCATGAAGAACAGGCCCAGCGTCATCGAAGGCAGGATCAGGTGGTGGCCGATGTCGAGCGCGCGGGCGAGGCCTGTGTAGTTCGCCCCGATGGTTTCGTACCCGACATTCGGGACGAGCCCGAGTTTGAGTGCGAACACGATCTGGCTCATTAGCGCGATCCAGAACAGCGGCGTGGCATAGAAGATGAGCGAGAGCGTGGTGATCAGGCTGTCCGACCAGCGTCCGGCCCGACGCGCCGCGAGCGCGCCCATCACCACGCCAAGCCCCAGCGAGATGACGAAGGCGGCGCCCGTCAGCAGGAGCGTCGCCGGCAGGCGGTCGAGCACCAGTGTCAGCACCGGCTGCTGCTGCCGGTAGCTGAAACCGAGATCGAAGGTCATGTAACCCTTGATGTAGATCCAGAGCTGGGTGAGCAGCGGCTCGTTCAGCCCGAAGCGCTCGCGCAACTGCTCGAGCAGCTGTGCGTCCGCCGCACCGGCCTCACCCGCCAGCACCTGCGCCGGATCGCCCGGCGCGGCGCGGATCAGGAAAAAGTTCAGCACCGCGATGGCGAAGAGCACGAGAATGCCCTTCACCAGCCGGCCTGTGAGGAATTGCAGCAGATTCATGGAAAAGGGTCTCGGCGATCGACCATGCCCGCACCATCATCCCGGACGCAGCGAAGCGGAGCTCCGGGATCCATCGTAGGCAACTGCACTCTACGATGGATCCCGGATCGGCACCGCTTCGCGGCTTGCCCGGGATGACGGTTGAGGGTGATCAAGCGCTCCAGTTCAATCGTTGAGGGGGGCGTGTTTTGCGATCCTTGCGCCCAGCCTCACTCCTTCCACGCATCCCTGAAGCCGTCATTGACGCCGATCGCCGTCGAGACGAGGTTCTTGATGTTGCAGCGATAGATCGTTGGGAAGTCCATCTCGAGCTGCCACAGCACTGGCACCTCATCGGCGAGGATCTTCTGCATCTTCGTGTACAACTCCTGCCGTGCCGCCTCGGTCGGCGCGCTCGCGGCGTCGGCGAAGAGCTTGTCGACCTCCGGGTTGATATAGGCGCCCTGGTTGCCGAAGGGATTGCCCTTAACGATGTTCGTGGAGATGTAGTTGCGCGCGACGCCGGTCGCCGGGTCGCCGAGCTGGTAGAGGAAATTGAAGGTCAGGTCGAAATCGCCGTTGCTGGCCTTCTGCGTCCAGCCCGGCACGTCGGTGGTCTCGATGGCGACGTTGATGCCGACATCCGTCAGGTTCTGCTTGATCGCTTCCGCCCAGCGGCTCCAGACCTCGCCATAGGGCAGGGCCAGCAGCTTCAGCGGCTCGCCCTTGTAGCCGGAGGCCTTGACCAGTTCCTTCGCCTTGGCCGGGTCGAAGCCGTATTTCGGCACGTCGGCGGAGTAGAACTTGGTCTTCGACGAGATCGGCCCGGTCGGCAGCTTGCCGAGCCCGCCCCAGACGACCTCGCGGCCGAATTCACGGTCGATCGCGAACATCATCGCCTGGCGGAACTGCTTGTTGGCGAGCGGGCCGCCCTTGGCGATGTTGGGGGTCACCCAGGCATGGGGCGCGAACATCTCCCAGCCCTTGGTGGTGACGCAGGTGTTGGGTAGCTTGGAGAGGCGCGCGACGTCGTAGACATCGACCGAGCCGCCGGTCAGCACGTCGACCTTGCCGGTCTCATAGGCGACGGCCCGCGCCGCTGCGTCGGGGATGATCTGCCAGTAGATCTCGGCGAGGTTGGGCTTGCCCTTCTGCCAGTAGTCCTCGTTCTTGACGAGGTGGATGTAGGAGCCCTTCTTCCATTCCTTCAGCTTGAACGGGCCGGTGCCGATCGGCGTGTTGTTGGCCGGATTGGCGCGGTAGTCGGTGCCGTCATAGATGTGCTTTGGGATCATCGGCGCGCTGGCGGCCTCTTGCGACAGCAGGAGCGGTCCGAAAGGCTGCTTCAGCGTGATCTTGACCGTGAGATCGTCGACCTTCTCGATCTTTTCGACCTGGTTATTGGCGATCGGGCGCCAGCGCCTGTCCCTTAGACACATCTCCGAGCCCACG
>NNBV01004669.1_pt1 | contig 89261 bp, 96 predicted proteins | sample 1173771 | NCBI WGS metagenome assembly NNBV01 (sample SAMN07173938, study PRJNA388173) | plant metagenome | isolation source: symbiotic tissue sample KVS11 | place: Norway: Troms, Kvaloya island | reverse complement strand
TTCGCCGAGGCGTGCGTATTTTGATCGACAGGTATGAAGGTGGATAAGTAGGTAGAATAGAAAAGTATAATGAGAAGAGGGTTGTTATGTTCAAGCCGAAGACGGCATTCAAGAGGCTCAGGAGTCTCGTGGGCTCGGAGATGTGTAGAAGGGCCTTGGTGAGGGCTGCATCCTGCTCGGCGACCGCGCCTACGACAGCGACGCCATGCGCGCCGCGCTGGCCGAGCGCGGCGCCTGGGCCTGCGTCAAACCGATGCCGGGCCGGGTGCGTATCCCGGCTTTCAGCCCGTTCCTCTACCGCTATCGCAATCTCGTCGAACGCTTCTTCAGCAAGCTCAAACACTTCCGTGCCGTCGCCACCCGATACGACAAACGCGACGACAACTTCCTCGCCTCCGTCCAACTCGCCTCAATCCGTATCTGGTTGCGGCATAACGAGTCGGTGACCTAAGGGCAAGTCCATGATCCACGGCACCCCCTGGCCCGGTCTGTGAGCGAGACGATCGATGTGCTGGTCATCGGCGCGGGCGTGGTCGGCCTGGCGTGCGCGCGCGCGCTGGCGATGGCCGGGCGCGAGGTCGTCGTCGCCGATCAGCATCCCATACAGGCGATGGAAACATCCTCGCGGAACAGCGAGGTCATCCATGCGGGCGTCTATTACGAGCCGGGCAGTCTGAAGGCGAAGCTGTGCGTGGCGGGGCGCGAGGCCCTGTACCGGTACGCCGGCGAGCGAGGCATCGATCATCGACGCTGCGGCAAGGTGATCGTCGCCAGCGGCGCGGGTGCACTCGAAGGCCTGTCGCGCATCGCGGCACGCGCCCGGGCGGCTGGCGCGGGAACGCTCGCGCACATTGGTCGCACCGAACTGGCGTCGCTAGAACCTGCGGTGCGCGGGGAGCATGGCCTGTTCAGCCCCGCAACCGGAATAATCGACAGCCATGCCCTGGGCCTCAGCCTCCTCGCGGATCTCGAGAACGCCGGCGGCGCGTTTGCCCGCAACACCGGCATCGCGCGTATCGAGCATAGCGGGGACTACTTCCTGGTGCATACTCGCGACGGCGCGCAGGTGCAGGCTGGCAGCATCGTCAATTCCGCGGGATTGCATTCGGGCACGGTCGCCCGATCGATCGAAGGCCTGGGCGGAGCCTTCAAGCCTGAGATACGCTATGCGCGGGGTGTCTATTTCAAGACGCGCAACCCCCCGCATTTCCGGCATCTGGTTTATCCGCTGCCGACCAATGCGTCCCTCGGGATTCATGCCACCATAGACTTGTCGGGCGAGGTGCGCTTTGGTCCCGATGTTGAATGGATCGACGACCCTTGCGACTATGCGGTCGACCCCGCGCGCGCCTCGGCTTTTGCCGGGGGAATCCGCGACTACTGGCCCCATGTCGACGTCGGCTCGCTTTATCCCGATTACGCGGGGATCAGGGCCAAGCTTGTCGGCCCCGCCGATCCACCGGCCGATTTTCGCATCGACGGCCCGGCGGATCACGGGCTTGCCGGCCTGGTTTGCCTCCACGGAATCGAAAGCCCCGGATTGACGTCCGCTCTGGCGCTAGGGGCGCTGGTCGCGAGCCGCCTGTCCGAGATGCCCTTGCAAGGTCCATCGGCTCTGCTAGACGCCAGCGCCCTCAGGCCGACGAATGGCGAAGGCGCTCCAGGGCGATGAGCGGTGCTTGCCCAGTATTCCGACGGCCTTGCCCGGCAACGAACGGTAAGCGGAAGGCGGACAGCGGGGCGACAGCGCATGTCCGTCGGGCCATGAACCGAGCTTTTCGCGGAGCGACCTCTCGATAATGAAACAAGTCATCCAGAACCTTCGCGATGGAACGATCGAGGTGGTCGACGTGCCCGTGCCACAGTGCGGCCGGGGCAGTGTGCGCATCGCGACCTCGCTGACCCTGATTTCCGCCGGAACCGAGCGCATGCTGCTATCCTTTGGTCGGGCCAACTGGATGCAAAAGGCACGCCAGCAGCCCGACAAGGTCCGGATGGTGCTGGAGAAAGCCCGCACCGACGGGATCCTGGCGACCTATGAGGCCGTCAAGACCAAGCTCGATCAGCCAATCGCGCCCGGTTACTGCAATGTCGGAGTGGTTGAAGCCGTGGGCGACGGGGCGACGGGGTTTGCGGTGGGGGACCGCGTCGTCTCGAATGGCAAGCATGCGGCGTTCGTTACGGTTCCAGTCAACCTGTGCGCCAAGATCCCGAACGGTGTCAGTGACGAGGATGCCGCCTTCACCGTGGTCGGCGCCATCGCGTTGCAAGGCATTCGGCTTGCGGCACCCACCTTGGGCGAGACCATTGCGGTCATGGGCCTTGGCTTGATCGGGCAGCTCACCGTCCAGCTGCTCCGCGCCAACGGCTGCCGGGTCATCGGGTTCGACTTCGATCCCGCCAAGGTCGCCATTGCGGAGTCGTTCGGCGCCAAAGGTGTCGTGCTCGGTGAGGGGGTTGACGCGGTTGCGGAAGGAATGGCGTTCAGCCACCAGCGCGGGGTCGATGCGGTCCTCATCACCGCGGCCACCGACAGCGACGAGCCGGTTCGCAACGCAGCCCGGATGTGTCGGCAGCGGGGCCGGATTGTCCTCGTCGGCGTGGCCGGCCTCAACCTGTCGCGCGCCGACTTCTACGAGAAGGAGCTGACCTTCCAGGTGTCGTGTTCCTATGGACCGGGCCGCTACGATCCCGACTACGAGGAAGGCGGCCAGGACTACCCTTTCGGCCTGGTGCGGTGGACCGAGCAGCGCAACTTCGAGGCATTTCTCGGGATTGTCGCCGACAAGGGCATCGATCTCGGACCGCTAAAAACCGGCGAATTTCCCGTTGCGCAGGCTGTCGAAGCCTACGCCATGATCGGGCGCGATCCCCTGTGCCTGGGAGTAATGTTGCGCTTTTCGGACAGCGACGCGAGCGCATCGGCTGCGGTCCGCCGCGTGATCCTACCCTCCCAGAGGAACGCGCCGCCGATCGCGGACGGAGGCGCCGAGCGGGGGGTGGTCAACTTCGTGGGCGCCGGAAATTACGCCAGCGCGGTCCTCGCGCCAGCGTTCAAGCGTGCCGGCGCGCGCCTCAATGCGATCGGTTCGGCGAGCGGGCTCAACGCAGTGACGCTCGGGCGCAAGCTGGGATTCGAGACTGCTACCTCAGACACGGCGGAACTGCTTGCCGATGCTGCGGCCGACTGCGTCGTCATCACCACCCGGCACGACAGTCACGCTCGGCTGGTGCTCGATGCCATCAACAGCGGCAAGCGGGTCTTTGTCGAAAAGCCGCTGGCGCTAACTCATGACGAAGTGGACGCTATCGAAGCAGCGTGCCTGGCGACGGGCAGGCCCGAAGATGTCCTCATGGTGGGCTTCAACCGCCGCTTCTCGAACTTTTCCCAACGCATGAAGAGCCTGCTCGCACCGTCAATCGCTCCGATGGCGATGACGATGACCGTCAATGCGGGCGCGATCCCCTCCGATCACTGGGTCCAGGACCCTGCGGTCGGCGGAGGGCGGATTGTGGGCGAGGCGTGCCACTTCGTCGATCTGATGCGCTTTCTCGCGGGAAGTCCGATCGTGCGTGCCGAGGCGGCGGGTATGCGCTCGGACCCCGACGACACGGCGGGGATAACGCTCGCCTTTGCCAACGGCTCGATTGGGGCAATCCAATATTACGCGAACGGCAACAAGGCGCTGGCCAAGGAACGGCTGGAGGTGTTTGCAGGCGGCCGGGTCCTGGCCCTCGACAACTTTCGCAGGCTGTCGGCCCATGGATGGTCGCGTCGTTCGGGGCTGTCGGCCCTGCGGCAGGACAAGGGGCAGGACGCCTGTGCGGCCGCATTTGTCGCGGCGGCCAAAGCCGGCGCTACCGCGCCCATCCCGCTGACCGAAATTCTCGAGGTTTCGCGCGTCTCGATCGACCTGGCCAACCAACTCCGAGCCTGACGTGCCATCCCTGGCGACCTACTGGCACACCTTGCGGCACCTGAAGCCGATTCAAGTTTATGGCCGGATCCGTAATGGGCTGCCGCGCAGCCCCGGGCCCGAGCGCGCGCCGCCTCCGCTGGCACTGCCGGCCGGCCCCTGGGTCAAACCGCCGCCCACGCAAATATCCATGGCTCGTCCAGGCGAATTTCGCCTGCTCAACGAAACCCGTGATCTCGGCTGGCCGATCGACTGGCGCGCAGCGGACGCACCGCTCTTGTGGCAGTACAACCTGCATTATTTCGACGATCTGAATTCGCGCGACGCCAATCTGCGCGAGGCAATGCACGCACAGGTGATCGATCAGTGGGTCGAGGCGCATCCTCGAGGTGCGCGACCGGCCTGGGACCCCTATCCGATCTCGCTGCGCGCCGTGAACTGGATTAAATGGTGCGCGGAAGGACACGCACTGTCAGCCGGAGCGACGGCCAGCCTCGCTTCGCAGATCCGCTGGCTCACGGGCCGGCTCGAATGGCATTTGCTGGGCAATCACCTGTTCGCGAATGCCAAGGCGCTCCTTTTCGCGGGCTGCTTCTTCTCGGGGGGCGAAGCCGACCGCTGGCTCCGCGCGGGCGTCCGCATCCTCGCCCGGGAACTGGACGAACAGGTTCTCCCCGACGGCGGCAATTTCGAATTATCGCCGATGTATCACGCAATCTTCCTCGCCGATCTGCTCGATCTCGCGAATCTGGCACGGCACTATCCGGGTCGCATCCCGACCGGGCTTGTCGAAGCGATCGCCGATTGCGCGACACGCATGCTTGATTGGCTCGCGGTCATGATCCACCCCGATGGCGAAATCGCGCTCTTTAACGACAGCGCAGTCGGAGTTGCACCCAATCTGATGGATTTGCGTGGTTACGCGCATCGCTTGCGCATCCAACTGCCGGCGAAACGCGCAACCGCATCGGAGGGGGAGTGCACTCTCGAACTGCTGGAAGACAGCGGTTATTGCCGACTCGAAAGCGCCGACGCGGTTGCGCTGTGCGACGTGGGGCGAATCGGACCGGATTATCTGCCCGGGCATGCCCATGCGGACAGCTTGAGCTTCGAACTGTCGTGCCGCGGTCGCCGGTTGATCGTGAATGGTGGGACCTCGCGTTACGGCGATGACGACATCCGGCGGAGCGAGCGGGGGACCGCCGCACATAGCACCGTCGAGGTCGACGGAGCCAATTCTTCCGAAGTGTGGAGCGGATTCCGGGTGGCGCAGCGAGCGAAGCCCTTTGCAGTCTCTTGCGAGGCGCAACCACAACGCGTCTCGCTTTGCGCCTCGCACGACGGCTACCGGCGCTTGAGCCAGACTGTCGTCCATCGGCGGCGATGGACGATGATCCCGTCCGCCATGCGGATCGAGGACACAGTGACGGGTGCATGGAGGACGGCGACGGCGCGCTACATCGTGCATGCTTCTATCCGGGTCGAAAAGGTTTCGGCCAGTGCATGGCTGTTGACAACCGAGGATCCCGAAGCGGGGTCCATCCGGTTTCAGGTGGAGGGCGGCCGGGCACGTCTCGAGCCTGCGTGGCACAGCCTCGAGTTCGGCAAACGGCTTGCAACCCAGGCGATTGCCGTGGACCTGATCCCCGGCGCCTGCGCAAGCGTGACGATTACATGGGTCGATGATGAAGATCCTCTTTTTCACTGACAATTTCCCGCCCGAGTCGAACGCTCCCGCCAGTCGCACCTACGAACATGCGACACGTTGGGTGCGCGCCGGGCACGAGGTGACAGTGGTCACCTGCGCCCCGAACTTCCCGCAAGGAAGGGTCCACGAGGGTTACCGCAATCGTCTGTGGCAGAAAGAGACGATGGACGGCATTCAAGTCGTCCGTCTGTGGACCTACATGGCGCCGAACAGCGGTTATGCCCGACGTGTCCTCGACTATGTGAGCTTCATGATAATGGGGATGCTCGCGGCCCCCTTTCTGCCCCGGGCCGACGTCATCGTCGGGACCTCGCCGCAGTTTTTCACTCTGGTCGCCGCGTGGTGGGCGAGCATTGTCAAGCGCGCGCCGTGGGTTCTGGAACTGCGCGACATTTGGCCCGAATCGCTGAAGGCCGTGGGCGCCGGCGAACAGGGCGTCGTGTTCGCCGCGCTGCAGAGACTGGAACTGTTCCTCTACCGGCGGGCGACGCGGATCGTGGCCGTTACGAACAGCTTCAAGCGCATCCTGGTCGAGCGAGGCGTGCCCGCCGAGAAGATCGCGGTGGTCACCAACGGGGTCGATCTTACGCGGTTCGCCTTTCGGGAAAAGGACCGCAAACTTCTGCAATCGCTCGATCTGGAGGGCCGCTTCGTTGCCGGATACATCGGTACGCACGGCATGGCGCATGGTCTCGGCACCCTGCTCGATGCGGCGGCCAAGCTCGCCGCCGATCCTCGCTTCGACCAGATTGTCCTGCTGTTCGTGGGGGACGGCGCCCGCCGCGAGGAGCTCCGCCAGGATGCGGCCGGTCGCGGATTGCGGAACGTGCGTTTCGCAGGCCCGGTGCCCAAGCACGAAATTGCCCGTTACTGGTCCCTCCTCGACTTGTCCATCATTCACCTTCGCCGGACTGATCTGTTCGCAACGACGATACCCTCGAAAATGTTCGAATGCATGGGAATGGGGATTCCGGTTGCTTTGGGCGTCCGCGGCGAAGCCCTCGAAATCCTCGACCGGCACGAGGCGGGCCGAGGGTTCATGCCGGAGGATGCCGACGATCTCGTCGAGCTCATAACACAGCTGGCAAACGATCCCGAGGGGTTGGCGCGCTATCGCGCGAATGGCTTGGCCGCCGCCCCTTACTATGACCGCGAGGCTTTGGCGCAGGCCATGCTTTGCGAGCTCGAGACTGCCGCTCAGCATCGGCTTGCCGCGCGGCCACGGCCGTTGCCTTAAGGTCTCGTCGGACCTAGAGACCGCGACCGCGAACACTCCACGAAAAAGGGCACAATCCTGTCACATCCTGAAAATTCCCGCGCAGTCGTCGTGGGGTTGGGCTATGTTGGCTTGCCGCTGGCGGTCGCACTGGCGAAGACAATCGAGACGTTCGGGTTCGATGTCGATCAAGATCGGATCGCCGAGCTGCGCGAGCGGCATGACCGGACCGGTGAGATCGACTCGGAGCGGCTGGCGGCGTCCGCGCTGACCTTGACCGGAAGCGCGGGGGATTGCCCCTCGGCGGACTTCTACATCGTGACCGTGCCGACGCCGATCGACGCCGCCAACCGCCCTGACCTGTCCATTCTCGAAGCAGCGTCGCGCACGGTCGGCGGTATGCTGGCGTCGGCAGTCGCCGATGGAAGGGCGCCGATCGTGGTCTACGAGAGCACGGTGTATCCCGGTGTCACCGAGGATGTGTGCGGGCCCATTCTCGAGCAGGCTTCGGGCCTCGAGTGCGGCAGGGACTTCTTTCTCGCTTACAGTCCGGAACGTATCAACCCCGGCGATCGCGAGCACACGGTCGATCGGATCACCAAGGTCGTCTCGGGCCAGACGCCCGAGGTCCTGGAGCGAGTCGCGGCGCTTTACGGCGCGGTCACCACAGGAGGGGTGTTTCCCGCGGCGTCGATCAAGGCTGCCGAGGCCGCCAAGGTCATCGAGAACGCCCAGCGCGACATCAACATCGCTTTCATGAACGAGATCGCGCAGATTTTCGACCGCATGGACATCTCCGTCTGGGATGTCCTCGCTGCCGCCAATACCAAATGGAATTTCCTGCCGTTCGCCCCCGGGTTGGTCGGCGGGCATTGCATCGGGGTGGACCCCTATTATCTCTCCCACCGGGCCGAGGAACTTGGCCACGATCCGCGCGTCATTCTGGCCGGACGCACCACGAACGACGGCATGGCCGATTGGGTCGCGGAGCGACTCCACTCCGAACGCCGGGGCCGGGCGGGAAGTGTGCTGGTCCTCGGCTTGACCTTCAAGGAAAACGTCCCCGATCTGCGCAACAGCAAAGTGGCCGATCTCGTCGCCAGCCTGGCCGCGCGCGGGCATGAAGTCACGGTGCACGATCCGCATGCCGACGCTGCGGAAGCGATGCATGAATACGGGCTCGCTCTCGACACGGCCGCGCTCGATCGCACCTACGACCTGGTGGTGCTGGCCGTTCCACACCGCCAATACGCCGCAATGGGCGCGGATCGCCTCAGGTCCACCGTGGCGAAGGGTGGCACGCTTGCCGATCTGAAGGGAATACTCGCCGGAATGGCCGATTGGACGTTGTGACCATGCGCAAGATCCTCGTCACCGGAAGTGCTGGTTTCATCGGTTTTCATCTGTCGCGCCTCCTCCTCGACGAAGGCTTTGCAGTCGTCGGGGTCGATGGCCTGACCGATTATTACGACGTCCGGCTCAAGGAACGTCGCCACCAGATGCTGCTGCAAAATCAGCATTTCGGTGCGCATGTCTTCATGCTGGAGGATTTCGAGTCACTGCGCGACCTGATCCTGGCCGAACGGCCCGATGCAATCGTCCACCTCGCCGCGCAAGCCGGGGTTCGCTACAGCCTGGAAAATCCGCGCGCCTACCTGGACGCCAACATCACGGGCACTTTCAACGTGATGGAATGCGCTCGCGAATGTGCGGTTTCCCACTTGCTGATGGCGAGCACCAGCAGCGTCTATGGCGCCAACGAAGAGATGCCGTTTGCTGAAGAGCAGAAAGCCGACACCCCGCTGACCTTCTACGCCGCCACCAAGAAGGCCAACGAGGCGATGGCGCACAGCTATGCCCATCTCTGGAACCTGCCGACCACCATGTTCCGGTTCTTCACGGTCTATGGCCCATGGGGACGCCCGGACATGGCGCTGTTCAGGTTCACCCGCGGAATTCTCGAAGGGACGCCGATCGAGATCTACAACAATGGCGAGATGTACCGCGATTTTACCTATGTCGCCGACCTCGTCCGCGCGATCCGCTTGCTGATCGACGTTGTCCCGCAACGACCGGCCGACGCCGGCGACATTCCTCGTGGCGACAGTATCTCGCCTGTCGCTCCGTTCCGCATCGTGAATATCGGCAACAGCGAGAAAGTGCGCCTGCTCGACTTCGTGGAAGCTATCGAAGACGAGTGCGAACGCAAGGCAATCCGCAACTATCTCCCGCTGCAAAAGGGCGACGTCCCCGCGACCTGGGCGGACGCCAGCCTTCTCCACCAGCTGACCGGTTATCGCCCCGCTACCGACATCCGCGAAGGCGTCCGCGCCTTTGTCGCCTGGTACCGCGATCACTACCTCGCCTGATTTGCGAGCGCGGAACGCGCTGAGGCGGCCTCACCCGAGCGCCCGAGCGGAGTGGAAAGCTCAGTCTTCCTTGACGGTGCCCGTGCCGCGACGCGGATCGGGCAACGGCGCGCCGGGCGCGTCACTCGCGCGCTCGCTTTCCAGGCGCCGCATATATTCCTTCTCCAGCGCTTCGACCCGGGCCTGCTCCTCGGCGGCGGACGAGTCGAGTGTGGAAAGACGCTCCGCCCGCGCCGCGGCGATAAGCTGGCCGAAGCGCACCGACGCAGAAGCATTCCGGTCGGCGTAAGCGTTGCGGATCATCTCCTGAGTGCATCCCGTCGAGCCGCCCGGGCCGACCGCGGTGCACGACAGCGTCCCCGAGGCGCCAACGAACTCGAGACGCTCGACGCGGTTGATCCAGGCCTGATTGGCCGGATTTTCGGAATAGCGCAGCCCCTCGGGAATCCGGAACCGGTCCGCTTCGGGCATCCGCGCGACGACCACGATTTCATCGCCCTGCGGGGCGGGTGGCGCATCGTCGCCATAAACGATGACCATGCGGACCTTGTCGCCGCCGCTGTCCTGCGCCGACAGCGGGCTTGCCGCAAGAAGGGACGCAAGCGAGAGACCGATTACACTACGGTAGAACATGGCAGACCTCGTCCGAGCAGAGCGCCTGTCTAGGCGCGGCGAAGCGTGAACGCAAAGTGAAGCGCACAGGCGCCCATGGCCGTTCCCGTCACACTCTCTCACTGAGCCGGATCGCCGCTCGGCAGCCCAGCCGGATCAGGCCCGAGAGCAGCGGATAGCCCGGGGCGCGCTCCGCTCCCGCCGCGAGCGCCGCGTCGCGGTGCGCGCGCTCGTCCTCGCGGAACGCGGTGATCAGCCCGGCCAGCTCGGGATCGCAGCCGCTTTCCTCCAGCGAATCGAGCTGGCGAGTGTAGTGACGGTCGATCTCCTCCTCGACCGCCGCGGTGCAGGCCATCGCCGCTTCCGGTCCGATCAGGGCGGTCGCCGCGCCAAGCGCATAGCCCGCAACTGACCACAACGGCGTCAGCGCGGTCGGGCGCACGCCGCGGCGAGCCATCATGGCGTCGAACTTGGCGCGATGCCGCGCCTCTTCCTCGGCCATGCCCGCGATTGCCGCGGCATGCGGTCCCCGGTCGCCAAGCACTGCGAGCTGCCCGGCATAGATGCGCGTCGCGCCGAATTCGCCTGCCTGGTCGACACGGATCATGCGCGCGGTATCGGGGCCGGAACGCAATCCGGTCATGCCCGGTCCCGCCGCGCCAGCAGCGCCAGGATCGTCACGCCCGCAGCAGCACTGAAAAGGAAGTTGAAACCCGCCAGCGAGATGCCGAGCAGAGTCCACTGCGGCTCGTTGCAGGAAATCATCGGGGTGTTCATGATCGCCTCGAGCGGGCTGGTCCCGGGATCGCTGGGCGCTATTCGCGCACAGCTCGAAATGCTCTGCCACCAACCGTATTCGACGCCGGCATGAAAGGCGCCGATGGCCGCGGAAACCAGCAACGCAACGGCAGCGAACAGAGTCCACAGCCGCACGAGGGGAGCGGCGAAAGCCAGGCTAGCGAGCGCCAGCGCGGCGAAATGCGGGTAACGCTGCCACCAGCACATCTCGCACGGGTAGAGGCCGAACCCGTACTCCGCCACATAGGCTCCACCCAGCAACGCCGCCGGCGCAAGCAGCGCCACCAGTCGCGCCGATCGGGCCGAGGGCCCCAGAGAGGCGCTATTTCCTTCGGGCGAGCGCATGGTTGGCGGTCCGGCGAAGCGTGTCCGCGGCATAGGTGAGCTGGAAATCGGTCACGCCCTTTGCCTTGAGCTCCTCCGCGGTCACATTGAAGCGTGGATCCTCGCGCTTGTCGGCCTCGAGCGCGTCATCCTTGAGACTGGCCTCGTTGACCAGATGTCCGCGCAGGTCCGATTCGCGCAGGACCATCTTGGCGCGCTTGGCCAGATCGGGATCGGACAGCTGCGGGACCTTGATGTCGGGCGTTATCCCGCCTTCCTGGACCGAGTGCCCGGCGGGAGTGAAATAGCGCGCGGTGGTGAGCTTGAGCGCCGCGTCCTTGCCGAGCGGCAGCAGCGTCTGGACGCTGCCCTTGCCGAAGCTCTTCTCGCCCATCACGATTGCACGGCGGTGATCCTGCAGCGCCCCCGCCACGATTTCGGAGGCCGAAGCGGAGCCTTCGTCGATCAGCACGATGATCGGCAGTCCCTTGGCCATATCTCCGCGGTAAACGCTCTCCGCATTATAGACCAGCGATTCGCCCTGCGCGCGGCCGCGCTGCGACACGATTCGGCCATCGCTCAGAAACAGGTCGGACAGTGCGACCGCTTCGTCGAGCGAGCCGCCGGGATTGCGCCGAAGATCGAGCACCAGCCCGGTCAGCTTGCCTCCCGCCTTCATCTTCAGCCCCTCGAAGGCCGAGAAGACGTCGCTGCCGACATCGCGCGAAAACTCGTTGACCGAGATGTGGCCAATGTTGCCCGCGAGCAGCGCGGAGGTAACCGGCTCGAGCTCGATCACCCCGCGCGTCACGGTGACGTCGAAGGGCTCGTCGCGTCCGGGGCGGAAGATCGTCAGCTTGATCGAGGTGCCGACCAGCCCGCGCATCTGCGCCACCGCATCGTCCAGCTTGCCGCCGTAGATCAGCTTGCCGTCGAGGTGAGTGATGTAATCGCCCGCCTTGATCCCCATGCGGTCGGCGGGGCTGCCCTTGAACGGCGAGATGACCTTAACCGCCCCGTCATCCAGCACCACCGAAAGTCCGAGCCCGGAATAGTTTCCGTCGATCATAGTCTCGAGCCGCTGGAGATCGGACCCGTCGAGGTAGGCCGAATGGGGGTCGAGCGCACCGAGCATCCCGTCGATCGCGCCCTTGATCAGAACATCGTCGCTGACCGGTTCGACGTAGCTCGCCTTGATCCGCTGGTAGACCGCGATCAGCTTGGCGAACTGCGGGCCAGCGCGTCCCTCGACCTGGGCGAGCCCGGCGGTGGTTGCGGGGACGAGTGCAAGCGCGCCGACGAGAGCGGCGCTGCGGGCCAGAGTGCGCAAAGTCATGGCGGGGGTGAAGCTCCCATCGTTCAGGGGCAATCTAGTGCCGAGCGCGCATGATTTCCACACTTGGATTGCGCGCGCCTTAACACCGTGGCCGGTTCAATGCCCTGGACCGAGCGGATTGATGCGCTGGCCGTTCCGGCGCAGCTCATAACCGATCTCGGGGCTGTCCTCCCGCGCCTGGCCAAGCGGCGAGCCGGCAAGGAGAATCTGGCCGACCGCGACCTGCGTGCCGGCGAGGCCGGTGACGAGGCTGGTCCAGCCGGCAGGATGCTCGACAATGACGATATGGCCAAACCCGCGATAGGGTCCGGCAAATGCGACACGCCCGGCCGCCGGGGAGACGACCAGCGCGCCGGGCCGGGGCACCAACGCAAGGCGCCCGGCGGCGTCCCGCGTGGCCCTGGTGCGGCTATCGACCGGGAGGCGGAAGGACGCTGGAGCGGACCCGGCCCCCGCGGCCGTTTCGCGCGGAGCATCGCGCGCCGAGGCGGCGGAACGGCGATTGGCCCCGGCAGCTCCGAGTCGGCGGACGAGTGCGGAAAGCGTGCGTGCCTCTTGCGCGATGGCAAAAGCGCGCTCGGCCTCGCGATCGGCGGATCCTGCGGCCCGGCGCGCGGCCAGGCGCTGCGCGGCCGACAGGGCGGCAAGCTGCGTACGGCGTTCGGCGAGGCCCGCCTGGAGTGTGCGGCGCTCGGCAGCGAGCCGGATGGCGTCGCGCTCGAGACGCCGCGAGCGTTCGAGAAAAGTTCTGAGCGAGGCGGTCCGGGCAGCGATCTGAGGAGTCACGGCCGCGACGGCAGCGCGCAGATGCACCGCGTCCGACAGCGAGCCGGGCTGCAGGAGAGTGACGAGCGCGGGCCGCCTCACCTGCGTCTGCAAGGCCGCGACGAGCCGGACAGCCGGGGTCCGCTCGCGGGCCAGTCGTCGATCGAGCGCACTGCGCTGGCTTCGCAGCAGGGCCAGCTCCGCATCGGCGCGGGCGACTGACGCCTCGGCGAGCAGGACGCGGGCGGCGAGCGCCGCGGCAGCGATCGTCGCACGCTCGCTTGCCATCGTTGCAGCACGGGCTTGCCGGTCGAGCGCGGCGGCGCGGTCAAGTGCGCGCGCAGCTTCCCCCCGCGCCTCGGCGAGGCTATCCCGTGCGGCGGCCGGGTTCGTGACGCTTGGTTTGGCCAGGGCGGAGGGCCCCATCAGGGGCGCGCCAAGAACCAGCATCGCGCTTGCGGCCAGGGGAGTGAACCTGCGCATCCGAGCCCTCTGCCCCAAGCTCACGCGCGATGGTAGGGGTGGCCGGCAAGAATGCTGGTCGCGCGGTAGAGCTGCTCGGCAAGCATGGCTCGCGCCAGTAGGTGGGGCCAGGTCGCCCTGCCGAAGGCGAGCGAGAGATCGGCCGCTTCGCGCCAGCTCGCCTCGTGCCCGCCGGCGGCGCCGATCAGGAAGCGCGCTTCTCGCACCCCCTCGTCGCGCCAGCGGCCAAGCAGCGCGGCAAGCTCCTCGGATGCCATGTCCCTGCCGCGCTCGTCGAGCAGGACCAGGCGCGTCTGGCCGGAACGCTCGGGCATTCGCCCCCCGGTTTCGGGCAGCTCGGTGAAGCGCGTTGGCCAGGCGAGGCGCTTTTCGTAACGTGCCACCAATTCGGCCTCGGGTGAGCGGGCGATCTTGCCGCGGGCGATCACGTGCAAAAGCATGGGCAGCCTATGCCGCACCGCCCTTGCTGCGTCGAGCGGGGTGGACGGGCGCCCGGTACAGCGCCGCAGGGGGCGCGCCGGGTCCGCGCCCAGGCCGCGGGCGATGGAGGCGGGCCAGGGTTACGCGGTTCCGGCCACGGGCGGGGCGTCGCCGAAAGCCCACATCCGTTCCAGATTGTAGAAGCTGCGGACTTCCGGTCGAAAGATATGCACCACCACGTCGCCAGCGTCGATCAGCACCCAATCGGCGGCCGGCAGCCCTTCGAGGCGCGCCGGGCCGAAGCCCTTTTTCTTTACTTCTTCGGCAAGCTTCTGCGCCATCGCGGCGACCTGGCGAGTCGAGCGGCCCGATGCGATCACCATGTGATCGGCAATCGAGCTTTTCCCCGCGAGGTCGATCGCGACGACATCCTGCGCCTGATCGTCGTCGAGCTGCTTGAGCACGAGCGCGAGCAGCGCGCCGCTGCCGGTCTCTGACAGCGAAGGAATGGCGGTGTGTCCGGCGGGGGCCGGAGTAGGATGCGCCGGAGTCATAGGCGGATAGCGTGCTCCCGATGGGTGAGGGGGTGGCGATGACAGGTACAACGCACGTCATGGCGCGGACGTTTCCACGCCTTTATCGATCAGCCGATGCGTAAGCTGGTCGCGCGGCCGAACAGCGGCGAGACGGTCGGCCCAATCGGGATCGGAACGGCGGAGCGCCGTTGCGGACCGAGAATCGGGGTAGAACCGCAATATCACCAGTGCCGGTGCGCTCCATCTGCCCTTTGTCCTGAAGCTGGCGAGCGGGACCCGGTGGGGCCGCAGCCAGGCCATCGCGGGGCTCGCGGTGGCCTGGCTGTCATACCCCGGACGAGCGATGACCGCAATCGGCATCGCCCGCGCAATGTCCCGCCAGGCACGCCAGCGGTGGAACTGGGCCAGATTGTCCGCGCCCATCAGCCAGACGAATTCCCTGCGCGGATAGCGCCTCGCGAGCGCTTTCAGCGTATCGACCGTGTAGCGCGTGCCGAGCTCGCGCTCGATGGCGGTGACGCGGATCGGGGCCCGCCGGCTCTGGCGCGCGGCCGAAGCAACGCGCGCCGGCAGCGGTGCGACGCTCGCGCTGGGCTTGAGCGGATTTCCAGGCGAGACCAGCCACCACACCTCATCTAGCCCCAGCGCGCGCAAGGCGAACAGCGAAATTCGGCGATGCCCCCCATGGGCGGGGTTGAAGCTTCCCCCCAGCAGACCGACGCGCCGTCCAGTGCTCATCTGCGGGGGCTTAGACCGTCTTGGCGCGGGAGCGATAGGCGGACGCGACTTCGTTTGCCCGTCCCGAATCGGGACGCGATGCGGAAACCAGAAACTCGCGAATGGTTCCCACGGTTTTCGAAAAAAATTGGCCTGATTGCAACCGCTCGTCCCGTTGTGCGCTCGACTCGCCGGGATTCGAGGCGAGGCGATTCGATTTGTGCCTCAAGTGTGCATAGCGCCGCCCTGGGACAGAAACGAAACCATAAGGGACGGGTCTCTTGTTCAAACGGATCGCCGCCGGCGGCATCGGGCGCCACCTGCGGGGCTGGTTTCCCGAGCGCGAGTTCTTCATGCGCTCGCAGGGCCAGGTACGCTTTATCAAAATTTCCTCCCGCGTGCAGATTGCCGCCGCGGGCGCGCTTGCGGCGGCGCTGCTCGCGTGGGGCGCAAGCATGGGCGCAATGGCCTGGGCGCGGTATGCCGAAGCGGCCGAGCGCCAGACGCTCGCCGGACGTGAGGCGCGCGTGGCATCGTCGGAGGAGCGCCTGCAGGCGTATCGCAGCGATATTCGCGCAGTGCGTGACGACCTCCAGCGGCGGCAGGATTTCCTCGAGGACATGGTGTCATCGCTCCCGCAGGATGTGAAGGCGCCGACCACCCCCGACAATGCGGCGGGCGAGGCGGCCAGGACCGTGACCAAGGTCGGCGCCGCTCTGCCCGAGGCCAAGGGTCTTGCCGAGGTCGAAGCGCGCCAGCTCGCGCTTGCCGAGCGGCTCACCCGTTTCGCCGATGGCCGCGCGGCGCGCGCGGCGGCGGCGCTGCGCAAGCTGGGGCTCGACCCCAACGCGATGCTCGCCCGTGGGCGCGAGGGTGTCGGCGGCCCGCTTTACCGCTATGCCACCGCCGCCGGCGGGGGCATGGACCCGCGCTTCGAGCGCCTCGGGCTCAGCCTCGCGCGGATGAACGCGCTGGTCCAGGGGCTCGAAGGCGTGCCGCAGGTGCTGCCGGCCAGCCTCGCCACGATCTCGTCGGGATTCGGCTATCGCCACGATCCCTTCACCGGCGGCGCGGCAATGCACTCCGGGCTTGATTTCCGCGGTCCGATCGGCGCGCCGATCCATGCCGCCGCCAAGGGCACGGTGAGCTTCGTCGGCCAGAAGTCGGGCTATGGCAATGTCGTCGAGGTCAGCCACGGCAACGGCCTCGTCACGCGGTATGCCCACATGTCGCGGTTCGCCACGCGCCCGGGCCAAGGGGTCGCCGCCGGCGCGGTTATCGGGGCCATCGGCAACACCGGCCGCTCGACGGGTCCTCACCTGCATTTCGAGGTCCGTCATTACGACCGAGCCCTCAACCCCCGCCTATTCCTGGAGCGCGCGCCCGATGTTCTCGAAGAAGTCCGCCGACCAGCCGTACTCGCCCGCCGCTGAGAGTGCCCGGACCATGGCAACGCGCGGCGGCAACTCGACCTTCTCGGTCCTTGGATCGGACCTCACGATCACCGGCGACATCGCCGCTTCCGCGGACCTGCATATCGACGGGACGGTGGCGGGCGACATCGCCTGCACCTCACTGGTGCAGGGCGAGACCAGCACCATCAAAGGCGCCGTCACCGCCGAAACCGCGCGGCTCGCGGGCCGAGTCACCGGCTCGATCACTGCGCGCGAGCTGGTGGTGCTCAAGACTGCCCGGATCGAGGGCGATGTCCATTACGACGCGTTGACCATCGAGCAGGGCGCGATGGTCGAAGGCCGCTTCGCGCGCCGCGAGGAGAAGCCGGTCGCGCGGGTGCAAGGCCCGCCCGAGTTGACCGTCGCCAGCTAAAGCACTTCGGCCCGCAGGGCCTTGCGGTCGAGCTTGCCGATCATCGTCCTTGGCAGCGCGGCGCGGACCACCACGCTGTCGACGCGCTCATGCTTGCCGACGCGGGCGTTGAGCCAGGCCATCAGCGCCGCGCCGTCCTCCCGGGCACCTTCGTTCAGCGTGACATAGGCTCGCGGCATCTCACCGTGATAGGCCTCGGGTACGCCGATCACGAGCACCTCCTTGACCGCGGGATGCGCGAGCAGCACGTCCTCGACCTGGCTCGGGAAGACCTTGAACCCGCCCACCGCGATCATGTCCTTCAGGCGGTCGACGATAGTGACGAAGCCATCCGCGTCGATGGTGGCGACATCGCCGGTGCGTAGCCAGGCCTCGCCGTTGATCTCGGCGAAGGCGGCCGCCTGGCTCTCGGGCTTGTTCCAGTAACCGCGCATGATCTGCGGCCCGCGCACCGCGAGCTCGCCTGGCTCGCCATCGGGCGCGAGCCGGGCGGGCTCCTCCTTGTCTAGCAGCAGCACCTGCGTTGCGGGGATCGGCTGGCCGATGGTGCCGAGCTTGCGCGCGCCCAGATAGGGGTTGGCCGAGACCACGCCCGCGCTTTCGGTGAGCCCGTAGCCCTCGACCAGGCGGACGCCCGTGGCCTGCTCGAACTTCTCGCACAGCGGGGGGGGCAGAGGAGCGCCGCCGGATATACAGATTCTCACGTTATTCCAATCGGTTGACTGGAATTTGGGGTGATCGAGCAGGGCCTGGAACATCGTCGGCACCCCGGGCACGCCGGTGGGCTTCTCGCGGTCGATCGCGGCCAGCACCTGTCCCGCCTCGAAACGCGGCAGCAGGACCATGCAGCCGCCACGCACCACGGTGCGGTTGAGCACGCAGGTGTTGGCGAAGACATGGAACAGCGGCAGCGCGCCGAGGATCACATCGCGTTCGGCGCGGTCAAAGGGATCGAGCAGATCGACCTGCTGCGCGTTGGACGACAAGTTTGCGTGAGTCAGCATGGCCCCCTTGGGTGTGCCGGTGGTGCCGCCGGTGTATTGCAGCAGCGCGAGGTCGGAGGGAACCAGCGCGGGAAGGTCGGGCGCCTCGCCGTCAAGCCACTCCCCCCAGTTCCACTCGGCCAGCCAGCCGCGCCACAGCCCGACATCCGGGCGCCCGGGAATCGGGGCCATCTGGCTCCGCTTGAGCAGCCGCAGGCCCAGCCCCTTCAACCGCGGCAATTCGTCCGCCAGCCGCACCACCACCAACTGCTCGAGCGGCGAGGCGTCGAGCACCTTGCACGCGGTCGGCAGCAGGGCCGGCGCATCGAGCGTCACCAGCAGCCGCGCCCCCGAATCCGCGACCTGCGCGGCCAGTTCCTCCACACTGTAGAGCGGCGAGAAATTGACCACCACCGCGCCCGCCATCATCGCCCCGTAGTAAGCGGCGACATAAGCCGGGACATTGGGCAGGAACAACCCGACCCGATCGCCCCTGGCAATGCCGCGCGCGGCGAGGCCGGCAGCGAAACGGCGGGCATCGGAATACAGCCGGCGATAGCTGAAGGTCCGCCCCAGAAACGCGACCAGCGGCGCCTCGGGTGTCTTCTGCGCCTGCCCCGCGAACAGATCGTGCAGCAGCATCGGCCGGATCGCGCTGTTCCACGGGTGCGGATGGGCGTAGCTGCCCGTGGGCGGGGCGGGGAAACGCTTGCTTACAGCCATGTAAGCACCATGCATGGTCGGCCCCAGCCCCGCAAGTCCCCCCGCACCAGCGCGGCGGACCGCAGCCGGGCGTCGCTGGCCTGGCCGGCGCCTCCGAAGGGGCCCTCTCCGCCGGGTCAAAAATCTCCCCGGCGCGTGGCCCGCTGACCGGGAGACCTCAGCCCCGAGAGGTAGCCGGGCGGGTAGTCTCAGCCCTCGTCCGCACTCTCGCTGGCGCGCTTGGCTTCGAGCCAGGCGGCGGCCTCGGCTTCCTGCGCGGCCTGAGCGGCGGCTTTCTGGTTGGTATCGCGCTCGGTCCGCAACTCTTCCAGCAGGCGTTCGCGGTCATTGGCGCCGCGCACGTCGTTCGCGGCCTGATCTTCGGCCGGCGTGCTCTTGGCCGCCTTGGCCACAATCGCGTCGAGCTCGCGCTGCGAGCACAGGCCGAGCGTGACCGGGTCTTTGGGCTGAATGTTCTGGATGTTCCAATGGCTGCGCTCGCGAATCGCGGAAATCGTGTTGCGCGTGGTGCCGATGAGCCGCGAAATCTGCGCGTCCGACACCTCGGGGTGGTTGCGGATCAGCCAGGCGATCCCGTCGGGCTTGTCCTGTCGCTTCGAGACGGGGGTATAGCGCGGCCCCTTGGTGCGGTTCACCGCCACCGGCGCGCGCTGCATCTTGAGCCGGTATTCGGGATCGGCCTGGCCCTTCTCGATCTCGGCAAGATTGAGCTCGCCCGCATGGACGGGATCGCGGCCGGTGTATTTGCTGCCGGCGAGATCGTCGGCCATGGCCTGGACCTCGAGGATGTGGATGCCGCAGAAATCGGCGATCTGCTGGAACGAAAGCCCGGTGTTGTCGACCAGCCAGGTGGCGGTCGCATGCGGCATCAGCGGGGCTGGTTGGTCGGCCATGATCCTGTGTCCTGAAGGGCCGCCTTATCGCGAAACGCAGCGGCTGAAAATACAAGGGCCGCCCCTTCCGGAGCGGCCGTTGCCGGGCGATCTAGTCGTTCAGCCGCCGCAGGGCAAGCGTTGTGGCATCGCCGCCTCGGCGGGCACATCGACCAACCCGGCCACGAACTGGTCCGTGGCGGCGTCCCAGGTGAAAGCGCCGGCCCCCGCCGCGCAAGCGCCGCGCTCGCACAGCAGCGCGGCGTCGATCGCGCGGTCGAGGTCGGGCGAGAGCGCTCCGCAGCTTTCGCCGACGATATCGATCGGACCCGCGACCGGATAACCCGCCACCGGCGTGCCGCAAGCCAGCGCCTCGATGATCACCAGCCCGAAGGTATCGGTCCGGCTGGGAAAGACCAGCACATCGGCCCCGGCGTAGCAGCCCGCCAGCGCCCGGCCCTCGCGGCGTCCGAGGAACAGCGCTTCGGGATGGCGCGCCCTGAGCCCGGCGAGGGCAGGACCGTCGCCGACCACCACCTTGCTCCCCGGATAGCTGGACTCGAGGAACGCCTCGATGTTCTTCTCGACCGCCACTCGCCCGACGCACAGCAGGATCGGGCGCCGAAGCGCCGCGAATTCGGGTGGCGGCGCGGCGCCGGGCGTGAACTGCGCGAGATCGACCCCGCGGCTCCAGCGATGCGTCCGCGCCAGCCCGTGCGCGGCAAGCTCGGCTTCGATCGAGGGCGTCGAAACCATGATCCGCGCCGCGGGCCGATGGAACCAGGCGATGTAGCGCCAGAACAGGCTTTCTGGCAGATGCGTGCGACGCGCCAGATAGGCGGGAAACTGGGTGTGATAGGCAGTGCTGAAAGGCCAGCGCCGCCGCACGCAGAGCCGGCGCGCCAGCACCCCCAGCGGCCCCTCGGTGGCGATATGGATGGCATCGGGGGCAAAATCGACGAGGAGCGCGGCGACTTTCGAGGGTCTGGCCAGCGCGAGGCGAATGTCCGGATAGGTGGGACAGGGCACAGATCGGAACCCGTCGGGGGCGACGACCAGCACCTCGTGCCCGCGCGCCCGCAGCATCTCCACGGTGGTGGTCAGCGTGCGAACCACGCCGTTCATCTGCGGCGTCCACGCATCGGTGACGATGGCGATGCGGTGCGGATAGGGCTGCGCGCCCTGGGAAAGGACAGCGCGGGGCAGGGGTGCGGTCACGCCGCCTCGCGCGCGGCGACGGGCTCGGGGTTCGCCGCGGCGCGCCGGGCGACTTCCTCGGGCCAGTGCAGCAGTTCCATCCGCCCGTCGAAATGCTCCACCAGCGCGGTGCAGCCTTCGACCCAATCGCCATCGTTGTAATATTCGATGGCCCTGCCGGCATGCGTGAAGGTGCGGATTTCGGCGGTATGGATGTGACCGCACACCACGCCATCGACACCGCGCTCGCCGGCCGCGCGGGCGACGGTTTCCTCGTATTTGGAGATGAACTCGACCGCGTTCTTGACCTTGTGCTTGGCCGCCTTGCTGAGCGACCAATAAGGCAGGCCCAGCGCGCGGCGCGCCCGGTTTACCCAGCCGCTCATGCCCATCATCACATGGTAAAGCGCGTCTCCCACGAACGCGAGCCAGCGGTGCGCCAGCATCACCGCGTCGAACTCGTCGCCATGCAGGACCAGCAGGCGCCGGCCGTCGGCGGTGGTGTGGAAGGCGGCACGCAGAATCTCGACGCCGCCGAAATTGAGCCCGCAAAACTGACGCACGATCTCGTCGTGGTTGCCCGGGATATAGACGACGCGCGTACCGCGCCGGGCGCGCTTGAGGATACGCCAGACGATATCGTTGTGCGCGGGCGGCCAGAAGGGCTTCTTCTTGAGGCGCCAGCCATCGATGATGTCGCCCACCAGGTACATGGTCTCGCTGTCGGTGCTGTCGAGAAAGTCGATCAGCAGCGCGGCGTTGCACCCCTTGGTTCCGAGATGGACGTCGCTGATCCATATGGTGCGGAAACGGCGGCGCGGCTGGCCGCCGTCGGGGTCGGGCTCGGGTATGGCGTGCGCGCGGAACGGCAGGCTTGTGACACTGGCGAGTGCGGCAAGGCCGGCATCGGCGTCGGACATCGTCATCACCCCCTGGGGCTGCGAGGTTTCTCCCCGCCTCCTAGAGGGCAATTGTTACAGGCGATTCACGGAGCGATGACAGAACGGTGGCGGCTCACCCGACATCGAGGACAATCTTGCCGATGTGGTCGCCCGCCTCCATCCGCGCATGCGCCGCCGCTGCCTGGGCGAGCGGGAAGTTCAGGTCCATCACCGGGCGCAGCGATCCGTCCTCGACCAGCGGCCAGACGCTGGCGTGGATCTCGTCGGCGAGCAGGGCCTTGAACTCTGCAGAGCGCGGGCGCAGCGTCGATCCGGTCAGCACCAGCCGCCTGGCCATGACCCTGGCCATGTTGATTTCGGCCGTCATCCCGCCGAGAACCGCGATCGTGACATGCCGTCCCTCGTCGGCGAGCGCCTCGAGATTGCGCGCGACATAGCTTCCCGAGACCATGTCGAGCACCACATTGGCGCCCTTGCCGTCGGTGAAGGCCCGGGTGTGTTCGACGAAGTCCTGCGTCTTGTAGTTGATCGCGAGATCGGCGCCGAGCTCGCGCGCGGCGGCGCATTTCGCGTCACTGCCGCATGTGGTGACCACGGTCAGGCCGAAGGCCTTGCCCAGCATGACCGCCATGGTCCCGATTCCGCTGGTGCCGCCGTGGACCAGCAGAACCTCGCCCTCGTCGGCATAGCCGCGCTCGAAGACATTGTGCCACACCGTAAAGAGAGTCTCGGGAAGCGCGGCGGCCTCGGCCAGGCTCAAGCCCTCGGGCACCGGCAGGCAATGGCGCGCATCGGCGAGGCAGTATTCGGCATAGCCGCCGCCCGTGACGAGCGCGCAGACTTCCTGATCGAGCAATTCCGGTTGCGCGCCGAGCCCGATCGCCGCGACGGTGCCCGCGATCTCGAGCCCCGGGATCGGCGAGGCGCCCTTGGGCGCGGGGTAGAAGCCCTGGCGCTGGATCACGTCGGGGCGATTGACCCCGGCGTGCGCCACCTTGATCAGAAGCTCGCCCGGTCCGGGCCGCGGCACCGGAAGCGTCCGCGCGCGCAGGACCTCGGGCCCGCCGGGCGCATCGAAACCGATCGCGGTCATGGTGGCGGGCAGGGCTTCGGACATCGCTGGTGACTTCCCCCGGGCAGATGGCTGCGGGCGTAGCGAGCCGCGCCATTGACAGCAAGCGGGCGCGGCCGGACAATGGCGGCAATGACCGAGGAAGACCGACCGCGCCCTCGCGGCGACGCGGCGAGCAGGCTGGCGGGCGAGGACCTCGCCCCCTATTCGCAGGAGGAACTCACCGAGCGGATCGGCCTGCTCGAAGCGGAGATCGCCCGCGTGACGGCGCACCGCGGCGCCGCCGCCGCGCACCGCCATGCGGCCGACGCGCTGTTCGGCCGCAAGGAGAAGGCTGGCAAGGAGTAGGCAATGTGGCCCCAGGTCCTGACAAGCGCGCCCGAAGTTCCCATATCCTCAGCGCATACAGCTTTGGCTAACCTTCGCGCCGTAAGCTGTCCCCTCGCCGCGGGTTCTCGCGCGGCGCGACACGAAAGACTCCGCTAGCATGCCCAGCTTCGCCTCCAATCTGGAAAAGACGCTTCACCAGGCCCTCGCCGACGCCTCCGAGCGGCGCCACGAATATGCGACGCTCGAGCACCTCCTGCTGGCGCTGATCGACGACGAGGACGCGGCGCGGGTGATGACCGCGTGCGGCGTCGATCTCGACGAACTGGGCGCGGTGGTGCGGCAATATCTCGAGCAGGAATACCAGAGCCTGCAAGGGTCGGACGGCTCCGATCCGCAGCCCACGGCCGGTTTCCAGCGCGTGGTCCAGCGCGCGATCCTGCACGTTCAGACCAGCGGCAAGGACACCGTCACCGGCGCCAATGTCCTGGTGGCGCTGTTTTCCGAGCGCGACAGCTATGCGGTCTATTTTCTCCAGCAGCAGGACATGAGCCGTCTCGATGCAGTCAGCTATATCAGCCACGGCATCGGCAAGGGCGGCAAGCAGCTCGAGGCCAGGAGCCCCAAGGGCGCCGGTGAAGCGCAGCCCGAGGGCGAGGAGAAGGCCGAGGCCAAGGGCGGCAAGAAGGAAACCGCGCTTGACCAGTTCACCGTCAACCTCAACCTGAAGGCCGAGGCCGGCAAGGTCGACCCGCTGATCGGCCGCGGGCCCGAGGTGGACCGCACGATCCAGATCCTGTGCCGCCGGAGCAAGAACAACCCGCTCTATGTCGGCGATCCGGGCGTGGGCAAGACGGCGATCGCGGAAGGGCTCGCGCGCAAGATCGTCGAGGGCGAGGTGCCCGAGGTGCTGGCCGACGCGGTCATCTATTCGCTCGACATGGGCGCGCTGCTCGCCGGCACGCGCTATCGCGGCGATTTCGAGGAGCGGCTGAAGCAGGTCGTGAGCGAGCTCGAAAAGATGCCCGAGGCGGTGCTGTTCATCGATGAAATTCATACGGTTATTGGCGCGGGCGCAACCAGCGGCGGGGCCATGGACGCCTCCAACCTGCTCAAGCCCGCACTGTCCTCGGGCGCGATCCGCTGCATCGGCTCGACCACCTACAAGGAATTCCGCAACCACTTCGAGAAGGACCGCGCGCTGCTGCGCCGGTTCCAGAAGATCGATGTCAACGAGCCCACGGTCGAGGACACGATCAAGATCCTGCGCGGCCTCAAGAGCGCTTTCGAGAAGCATCACAAGGTCAGCTACACCCCCGACGCGATCAAGACCGCGGTCGAGCTCTCGGCGCGCTACATCAACGACCGCAAGCTGCCCGACAAGGCGATCGACGTGATCGACGAGGTCGGCGCGATGCAGATGCTCGTGCCGCCGTCGAAGCGGAAGAAGAAGATCACCACGCGCGAGATCGAGGCGGTGATCGCCACCATGGCGCGAATCCCGCCCAAGTCGGTCAGCAGCGACGACAAGAAGGCGCTCGAAAGCCTCGAGCGCGATCTGAAACGTGTCGTCTTCGGGCAGGACAGCGCGGTCGGCCGGCTCGCCACCGCGATGAAACTCAGCCGCGCGGGGCTGCGCGATCCCGACAAGCCGATCGGCAGCTTCCTGTTCTCCGGTCCCACCGGGGTCGGCAAGACCGAAGTCGCGCGCCAGCTCGCCAGCATCATGGGGATCGAGATCAAGCGCTTCGACATGTCCGAATACATGGAGCGCCATTCGGTCAGCCGCCTCATCGGAGCGCCTCCGGGCTATGTCGGCTACGACCAGGGCGGACTGCTCACCGATGCGGTCGACCAGAATCCGCATTGCGTGCTGCTGCTCGACGAGATCGAGAAGGCGCACCCCGACCTGTTCAACATCCTGCTCCAGGTAATGGACAACGGCAGGCTCACCGATCACCACGGCAAGACGGTCGATTTCCGCAATGTCGTGCTGATCATGACCACCAACGCCGGCGCCAGCGACATGGCGCGCCAAGGCATCGGCTTCGGCGACGTCTCCAAGGAAGACGCCAGCGAGGAAGCGGTCAAGCGCATGTTCTCGCCCGAGTTCCGCAACCGCCTCGACGCCATCGTGCCGTTCACCTATCTCGGCCGCGAGACCGTGGCGCGGGTGGTCGACAAGTTCATCCTTCAGCTCGAGCTCCAGCTCGCCGAGCAATCGGTGGACATCCAGTTCGACAAGGCGTCGCGCGCCTGGCTGGCCGAGAAGGGCTACGACAAGCTCTATGGCGCGCGGCCGATGAGCCGGCTGATTCAGGAAAGGATCAAGCAGCCGCTTGCCGAGGAGCTGCTGTTCGGCAAGCTCGCCGACGGCGGCGAGGTCCAGGTCGGGATCAAGGATGGCAAGCCCTCCTTCGAGCTCACGCCAGCCCCGCCCAGAACCGGCCGGACCGCCCGCAAGAGCCCGAAGAAACCGCCCGAGGCGACCCGCGCGGCGAAGAGGGCCGCCAAGCCTTCGGCCGATGCCGAGGAGCCCGGCGATCAGAACGGCTGATCCGCCCGCCGTGTGCCGGCCGCTCGCGCGTGTCGGTGACAGCGGGTTTGTGTTGGAGGTCCCGACCCGCTAACCGCATGCGCTGATACGGGGAGCGGGTTCGATAATGCGGGTTCTGAAGGTCGAAAGCCTGGCCAAGCGGTTCGGCGAGGTGGTGGCGGTCGACGATCTTAGTTTCGCCGTCGCGCCGGGCGAAATCTACGGATTCCTCGGCGGCAATGGCGCGGGCAAGACCACCACGCTGCGCATGGTGCTCGACATCATCCGCCCGACCGCGGGGCGAATCGAAGTGCTGGGGCAAGCGCCCGACCGGCGCAACACCGGCGCGATCGGCTTCCTGCCAGAAGAACGCGGACTCTATTCCACCATGAGCGCGATCGAGGTGATCACCTATTTCGGGCAGTTGAAGCGGATGCGCGCCGCCGACGCCCGCGCACACGGGATGGAGCTGCTCGCCCGATTCGACCTGGCCGACCGCGCCAAGGCCAGGATTTCCGAGCTCTCGAAGGGCATGGCGCAAAAGGTCCAGCTCGCCACCGCGCTGGTCAACCGGCCGCGGCTGTTGATCTTGGACGAGCCCTTTTCAGGTCTCGACCCGGTGAACCAGGGCCTGCTGGAAGACGAAATCCTGCGGGCTTCCAGGGCGGGGGCGGCGGTGGTGTTCTCGACTCATGTGATGCAGCACGCCGAACGGCTCTGCCAGCGGCTGCTGCTGCTCAGGAAAGGCCGCAAACGGTTCGAGGGCACCCCGGACGAGGCGCGCGCGCAGCTGCCATCATCCATCGACGCCGTGGCTCCGGCCGCGATCACCGATGTTGACGGCGTCGCAAAAGCCACCGAACGCAGGCGGCTGGAGAGCGGATTGAGCGAATGGACGCTCGATCTCGCCCCCGGGGTGGCGGCGGGCGACGTGCTGCAGCGAGCCAGCGCGCAGGGGCTCGCGCTGCGCCGCTTCGAGGAGCGGCGCGCGACGCTGCATGATGTCTTCGTCCACCTGGTGGGTGACGAAGCGCTGGAAGCGGAGATGCGGGCATGAGCTGGCACAACATCCTCCTGGTGGCGCGGCGCGAGTTCGCTCAGGTTGTGGCGCTCAAGAGCTTCTGGCTTACGCTGTTGCTGATCCCGGTGGCGCTGGCCATCGGCCCCGTGCTCGGCGACATGCTCGACGATCATGAGCCGACGCGCGTGCTGGTCATCGATCGCGCCGGCGGAGGCGCTGCGGCCGCCCTAAAAGCGCGCTTCGCTCTCGAGCGCGACCAGCGGGTGCTGTCCGCGCTCGCGCGCTATGTCCGCCGCCACAAGCTGGAAGCCGCCGATCCCAAGGCGCCGTGGGCGCAGCATGATCGCTGGTACACTCCCGCCGATGTCATGGCCTTCCGCGCCGCCGGCGGGCTCCAGGCCGCGCTCGGCAAGATTGACCGAGTGCGGCCCGAAGGCACCCCCGCTTTCGAACAACCGCCCGCCGACTATGACGTGGGCGAGGCGCCGCCCGCGCTCGCGAGCGCCGAAGGCGCCGCGCTCGCGGCGTCGGCCAGAGCTCTCGTCGAAGCGGGCAAGGATGCGCCAAAATCCGCGCGGGCCGATGTCGTGGTGGTGATCGGCAAGGACTATCCAGGCGATCCCACCGTGCGGCTGTGGGCCAACGAACAGCCGCGCCCGAGCTTCGTCGCCAGCCTGGGCGACGTGCTGACCGGCGATCTGCGCCAGCGGATGCTGGTCGCAAGCGGCCTCAGCCCGCAACAGGCGCTTGCGGTCCAGCGCACCGCGCCCGTGATCGCGGTCACGACGCCCCCGCCCGGGGGTGGCGCGCGCGAGGCTCTGCTGGTGCGCTCGATCGTCCCGCTGGCGCTCGCCTATATCCTGATGATGGGCCTCATGCTTTCGGGAAGCTGGATGCTTCAGGGCGCGATCGAGGAGCGCTCGAAGAAGCTGCTCGAATCTGTGCTCGCCTGCATCACGCCCGAGGAGCTGATGACCGGCAAGCTGCTCGGTGCGCTCGCTATCGGCCTCTCCATGCTGACGGCCTGGCTTGGCGCTGGCGTGCTGGTCGCCTTCGCCACGCAGGGCGCGATTGCCGACATGATCCGGCCGGCGCTCGCCCCCGTCACAAGTGCAGGCGCGATCCTCACGCTGATCTATTTTTTCGTGATGGGCTATGTCTCGATCTCGATCCTTTTCGTCGGTATCGGCGCGCTGGCGGACAGCATGAGCGAGGCGCAGGGCTATCTGATGCCGGTGATCCTGGCAATTTTGCTGCCCGTCACCTTTCTGATCCAGGCTATTCTCGCGGGCAATTCGGGACCGCTGGTGCAAGTGCTGACCTGGGTTCCGATCTGGACCCCCTTCGCCGTGCTGGCACGACTGGGGACCGGCATATCTCCCATCGAGGTGATCGGCGCCGGCGTGGTGCTGGCAGGATTCGTGATGCTGGAAATGGTCTTCCTCGCCCGCCTGTTCCGCGCGAGCCTGCTCGCGCAGGGGCAGAAGCCGGGCCTGAAACTGCTTCTCGAGCGGCTGCGCCCGGTACGCGAGACCTGATCGGGAACGAGAGCCGCCGCCTCTCGCTTCCATGCCCGTGCGCCAGCCCTTTTCCTGGATCAGGCCCGAGCCGTGGGGCATCCATGTCGTCCCCGCCGATTGCTGGATCGACCCGGCGCGTCCGGTAGACCGGGCGCTGGTGACGCACGGCCATGCGGATCATGCCCGGGGCGGGCACGGGCAAACCGTCGCCACGCCTGAGACGCTGGCGATCATGAAATTGCGCTACGCGACATCCGACGGCGCGACGCCGGCGGCCTATGGCGAGACGATTGTGCTGCCGGGCGACGTCAAGGCGAGCTATGTGCCGGCGGGCCATGTTCTGGGCAGTGCGCAAATCCTGCTCGAGCACGCCGGCGAGCGGGTGGTGGTCACCGGCGACTACAAGCGCCGCGCCGATCCCACCTGTCCGCCGTTCCAGGTAATCCCCTGCGACGTCTTCATCACCGAGGCGACGTTCGGCCTGCCGCTGTTCACGCACCCGCCGATCGGCGAGGAAATGGCGAAGCTGACCCAGCGCCTTGCCGCCCATCCCGATCGCTGCGTGCTGGTGGGCGCCTATGCGCTCGGCAAGGCGCAGCGGGTGATTGCCGAGCTGCGCGCCGCCGGACACCGGGCGCCGATCTATCTCCACGGCGCGATGGAGCGGATGTGCCGGCTCTACGAGGAGTTTGGCGTCGATCTGGGAGAACTGCGGCTGGTCTCGGACCATACGAGGGAGGACATCCGCGGGCATATCGTGATCTGCCCGCCGGGCGCGCTCAACGACCGCTGGAGCCGCCGCCTGCCCGATCCGATCACTGCCATGGCATCGGGCTGGATGCGGGTGCGCCAGCGCGCCCGCCAGCGCAATGTCGAACTGCCGCTGATTGTCTCCGACCATGCGGACTGGGGCGAGCTGACCCGCACCATCGAGGAGGTAAACCCGGCCGAGACCTGGATCACCCACGGGCGCGAGGAGGCGCTGCTGCGCTGGTGCCAGCTCAACCAGCGCCGCGCGCGGGCGCTGGCGCTGGTCGGCTACGAGGACGAGGACGACTGAGTGCTGCCGCCCCGCCTATTTGATCGCGGCGAGCCCGGCCTCGATCTTGCCCAGCACCTCGGGCGTCAGCTTGTCGGGCGCCATCCCGGCGAGCTGCTTGAGGCTCATCGTCTTGAACATCTCGTATTGCTCGTGGGTCGTGACGCCCGGGAGATTGGCCTCCAGAACCGCTTTGCCTTCCGGCCTGGCGACGATGGCTTCGACCGGAGTGTCGAGCGACAGCTTGCCGTCCGGGGCAGCCGGCGAGGCAGGGCCCTGGAGGCCGGCATGAGCCGAATGGTCCTGCGCCTGCGCGCCAAAGGGGGCCAGCGCAAGTGCAGCGGCAGCGACGACGAGTTTGTGCATTGGAATAAGCCCTCTCGAAAATGTCCCCCCACCGGCTGGTGGGGGTGCGCGGCCCCTATAGCCCGCGCAAGGGAGGCCGCCTAGATGGAGGATTTCGCCGCCCTCATCGACGCGCTTGTCTATACCCGCAGCCGCAACGAGAAGCTGCGGCTGATCGCCGAGTACCTGACGCGCACGCCCGATCCCGACCGCGGCTGGGCGCTCGCCGCCCTGACCGAGGGCCTCGACTTCCCGGCGGTCAAGGCGAGCACGATCCGCAACCTTCTGATGGAGCGGATCGACCCGGTGCTGTGGACGCTGAGCCGCGATTTCGTGGGCGACACCGCCGAGACGGCAAGCCTGCTGTGGCCCGCTCCCGAGGTGCATCCCGATCCGCCGACGGTGAGCGAGGCAGTCGATGCGCTGGCGCATATGACGCGCCGCTCGGTCCTTGCCGACCTGCCCCGTCTGCTCGACCGGCTTGATCCCTCGGGCCGTTACGCTCTGCTCAAGCTCGCCACCGGGGCAATGCGCGTCGGGGTCTCGGCCCGGCTCGCCAAGACCGCGTTCGCGCAGGCCTTTGGAGTGAGCGTCGAGAATGTCGAGGAGTATTGGCACGGGCTTGCCCCGCCCTTTGCCGAGCTCTTCGCCTGGGGCGCCGAGGGCGCGGCACCGCCCAATACGCAGAACCTCCCCACCTTCCGCCCCTTCATGCTCGCGCATCCGCTCGACCAGACGGTGATCGATCTGGCCGATTATGTGGCGGAGTGGAAATGGGACGGCATCCGCGTCCAGCTGGTACATGCCGGCGGCGAGACGCGGGTCTATTCGCGTTCCGGCGACGATATTTCCGCGACCTTTCCCGAGCTCCTCCCCGCGCTTGCCTTTCCCGCGGTGCTCGATGGCGAGCTGCTGGTGCGCGGAGCTACCCAGGGCGGGGAGGCTGGCGGCGCGGCGAGCTTCAACATGCTCCAGCAGCGGCTTGGGCGCAAACTGGTCAGCAAGGCAATGCTGCGGGACTATCCGGCCTTCGTGCGCCTTTATGACGTGCTGCTGGAGGGCGACGAGGACTTGCGGGCACTGCCGTGGTCCGGACGGCGCGCGCGGCTCGAAGCGTTGATGATGCGGCTTCCCGCCAGCCATTTCGATCTTTCCGCGGTGGTCGAAGCCGAGCACTTCGACCGTCTGGCCGAAATCCGCGCCGGCGCTCGCGACGAGGCGATCGAGGGGCTGATGCTCAAACGGCGCGATTCGCCCTATGTCGCCGGCCGCCGCACAGGGCTGTGGTACAAGTGGAAGCGCGACCCTCTGCTGATCGACTGCGTGCTGATGTATGCGCAGCGCGGCAGCGGCAAGCGGAGCAGCTTCTATTCGGACTACACCTTCGGCTGCTGGAACGGCGATCCCGATGATGTTGCGAATGGAGGTGCCGAGCTGCTGCCGGTGGGCAAGGCCTATTCCGGCTTCACGGACGAGGAACTCAAGAAAATCGACCGCCACGTCCGCACCCACACGGTGGGCCGCTTCGGACCGGTGCGCGAGACCGACCGCAGCCTGGTGTTAGAGGTCGCGTTCGATTCGGTCCACGAGAGCAAGCGCCACAAGTCGGGTCTGGCGATGCGCTTCCCCCGCATCCACCGCGTCCGCTGGGACAAGCCCGCGCACGAGGCCGACCGGATCGAGAGCCTGCGGGCATTGATTCGCGATTGAAGGGACAATTGTCCTTCGTCCCGCCGCAATCTATGGGCGATCGATGAAGCCCAAGCTTCTGACCACCCTGCGCGGCTACACCCCGCGGTTGTTCGCGGGCGATTTGTTCGCGGGGATCAGCGTGGCGCTGGTGGCGATCCCGCTCAGCATCGCGATCGCGATCGCCTCGGGAGCGCCCCCCGCGGCCGGGCTGGTCACCGCGATCGTCGGCGGGTTCGTGATCTCCGCGCTGGGCGGAAGCCGAGTCCAGATCGGCGGGCCGACCGGTGCCTTCATCGTGGTGGTTTATTCGGTGATCGCGGAGCACGGCTACGAGGGACTTGTTCTCGCGACGCTGATGGCCGGGGCCATCCTGGTGATCGCCGGGGTCCTGAAGGTCGGCAATCTGATCGCCTATGTGCCCGAAGCGGTCGTGAACGGCTTCACGCTCGGAATTGCGATCGTCATCGCCGCCAGCCAGCTCAAGGATCTCGCCGGGATCGAGGCGCACGCGCTGCCGGCCGATTTCCTGCCCAAGATGCAGGCGCTGTGGGCGGCGCGCGATAGGGTGAGTTGGGTCGCCCTGGCGACCGGCGGCACCACTATCCTCGCCATTCTGGCAAGCGCCCGGTGGTTTCCGCGCCTGCCCGACCGGCTTGCAGGAACCGTGCTGGTCTCGGCGCTGGCCGCGCTGCTGGCGCTGCCGGTGGCGACGATCGGCAGCCAGTTCGGCACCCTTCCGCACGGCCTGCCGACGCCCGTGCTGCCGCCAGTCACCGGCTCGAAGTTGGCCGAACTCTTGCCCTCCGCCTTCGTTATCGCCTTTCTCGCCGCGATCGAATCGCTGCTTTCGGCCATGGTCGCGGACCGGATGATCGGCGGCAGCCATCGGCCCAACGCGGAAGTCGCGGCGCAGGGCTGGGCGAACATTGCCTCGGCGCTGTTCGGCGGGTTGCCGGCGACTGGCGCGATCGCGCGAACCGCCACCAATGTGCGCGCTGGCGGGCGCACTCCCGTGGCCGGCCTGGTCCACGCGCTGGTGATTCTCCTGGTGCTGCACACCGCCGCGTCGCTGGCCGGCTACCTCGCGATGCCCGCGCTCGCCGCCCTGCTCATCATCACCGCGTGGAACATGAGTGAGCCGCACAAATGGCCCGCTTACTGTTCCGCCCCTGCCAGCGAGCGGCTGTTGCTGCTGACCACGCTGTTGTTGACGGTGCTGGCGAGCCTGCCAGTCGCGATCGGGGTGGGAGTGGGCGTCGGTCTGGCGTTGCGCCTGCGCGACAGCAAGCTGAGCGCCCCCGACTGGCGCCCGCCCGAGGCGTAGACAAGACGGCTTTTCCCGGGAAACCAGGAGCCAGACGAGTCAGCGCCGGGCCGCGGCGTCCACCTCGGCGGCGTGGTCCTTGGCGTTCTGGGCGTAATGCATGACGCCAAGCCGCATGCCCGTGATCGCCGCCTCGTCGAGCTCGCGCATCAGCCGCGCCGGGCGGCCGCCCCACAGCTCGCGCGGGCGCATGACCTTGCCCTCGGTCAGCATCGCGCCCGCCGCCAGCATCGCATCCGAGCCGATCACCGCCTTGTTCATTGCGATCGCGCCGAGCCCGACGAAGCCGCGGTTCTGGATCGTGCAGCCGTGGAGCATCGCCATGTGACCCACCAGCACCTCATCGCCGATGATCAGCGGCGACCCGTCCGGATCGCCCGGCCGCGGCGGGTCGCAGTGGAGAACGCTACCGTCCTGCACATTGCTGCGCTCGCCGATCGCGATGCGGCTGACATCGGCGCGCAGCACGCAGTTGTACCAGATCGAGCTGTCGGCGCCGATCGTGACATCGCCGATCAGCACACAGCCGGGCGCGACAAAGGCAGTCTCGTGGATGCGCGGGCTCTTGCCGTGGATGGCGATGATGCGGACGCCAGGTCGGTCGTTCATGCGCTGCCTTTCCAGTCCGCGGCCTCGATCGCATAGAGGATCGTCGTCCGATCCTCGGGGGGAAACGCCGGATCGTCGAAGTCGAGGTCCGCGCGGCGGTGCATGCCCAGCTTCTCCATCAATTTCCAGCTCGCCACATTGCGCTCGCTGGTCAGCGCCACGACATGGGGCGCGCCGACGCGGCCGAAGGCCCAGTCGAGGACGCTGCGCATCGCTTCTTCCGCATATCCGCGCCGCCAGCGGTCTTCGCGCACCAGCCAGCCGACCTCGTGATCCCCCGGGTTGCGGGCCAGCGGATTGTCGACGCGCTTGATCCCGCAGTGCCCGACCAGCTCGCCGCTCGCTTTTTCGATCATCATCAGGAAGGAGAAGCCCTCCTGCGCCCAGCTCGCCCGCGCCTTCGCGTGCTTGGTTTCGATTTGGTGCAGCTCCTTGACTCCGCCGAGCCGCGCCATCACCGCGGGTGTGTTGAGCAGCCGGTGCTGGAGCGCGGCGTCACCATCCTCGATGGTGCGCAGGATCAGCCGGCGGGTCTCGAGCACGATGTCGGCCATGCGGCGTTCTCCCAACTGTCCCGCGCCAGCGAATAGACGATGCTGCGCCGCCACGGCGGCGGATAGCGCGGGTCGTCGTAATCGAGCTCCTCGCGCCGCCGCATGCCAAGCCGCTTCATCAGGCCCCAACTGCCGGTGTTGCCGTCCACGGTCAACGCCACGACTTCCTCGGCACCGAAGCGGCCGAAGGCGGTGTCGAGCGCGGCAATGGCCGCCTCCTTGGCATAGCCCCGCCCCCAGCTATCCTCGCGCAAGCGCCAGCCAACCTCTACCGCGCCGGCGACGGTCGAACCGGGAGCATCCGCCCGCTTTAGCCCGCAGAAACCGAGCAGCGCGCCATCGTCCTTCCGCTCGACTGCCCAGAAGCAGAATGCGTTGGCCGCCCGGCATGCCTCCACCCGGGTGCGTTGCTTCGCCATGCCGTCTTCGTCCATCACCCCGCCTAGCCAGCGCATCACCGCGGGCGTATTGGTGACGCGGAAGAATTCGAACCAATCGTCCTCCTGCCAGTCGCGGAGCACCAGCCGCGCTGTTTCGAGCCGGAAGTCAGCCATTGAGCAGCCGTGCCGCGAGCGGCGCGTGATAGCTGAGCACCCCGCGGCAGCCGGCGCGTTTGAAGGCTATCAGCATTTCCAGCACCAGCGCATCGCGGTCTCCGACACCGGCCGCCACACCCGCTTCAATCAGCGCGTATTCGCCGCTTACCTGGTAGGCGAAGACCGGCACTTCGAAGCGCTCCTTTACCCGCCGCACGATGTCGAGATAGGCAAGGCCGGGCTTGACCATCACGCTGTCCGCCCCTTCGGCGATGTCGAGCGCGACCTCGCGCATTGCCTCCTCGGCGTTGGCGGGGTCCATCTGGTAGCTTTTCTTGTCTCCCACGAGCAGCCCGCCGCTGCCGACGGCCTCCCGGAAAGGTCCGTAGAAGGCCGAGGCGTATTTCGCGGCATAGGCCATGATCTGGACGTTGGGGTAGCCGTTCGATTCGAGCCCGGTGCGAATCGCCTGCACACGGCCATCCATCATGTCGCTTGGCGCGACAATGTCCGCTCCGGCGGCCGCCTGGTTGAGCGCCTGGTCGACCAGCACGGCGACCGTATCGTCGTTGGTGACATAGCCTGCCTCGTCGACCAGCCCGTCCTGGCCGTGGCTGGTGTAGGGATCGAGCGCGACGTCGGTGAGCACCCCGATATCGCTGCCGCAGGCGTCGCGCACAGCCAGAATCGCGCGGCACATCAGGTTGTCGGGATTGAGCGCCTCGGCCCCATCATGGCTGCGCCGCCCGGCCTGGGTGTTGGGGAACAGCGCGACGCAGGGGATGCCGAGCGCCACCGCCTCCCTGGCACGCGCCGCAATTCCGTCCACCGACCAGCGCGACACGCCGGGCAAGCTCGCGACCGGCTCCTCCACGCCCCGTCCCTCGGTCACGAACAGCGGCCAGATCAGATCGGCGGGCGTCAACACTGTTTCGCGGTGGAGTGCGCGGCTCCACGCGCTTGCCCGGGAGCGACGGAGACGAAGATCGGGGTAGGAGGCGCGAGTCATCGGCCGAGCCTAGTGCCGCAAAGCCCGGCGCTTCGCAAACAGGCTAGCGTGCGGGCGCGCGCTCGATCCGGTCGATCTCGCGCCGCGCCGACTCCTGCGCCTTGTCGGCCGCTGTCGGCGCGAGGTCTCCAAGCGCGGCTCCCGGAGCAACTTCCTTGAGCACGGCCAGCGACTGGCGGAACCGCGCCAGGTCCGCGCCCGAAAGCTGGGCGCGAGTGACGAAGCTGACCTCGGCCGGGTTCACCGGCTGGCCCCCGCGATACATTTCGTAATGGAGGTGGGGCCCGGTGGAGAGCCCGGTCGAGCCGACATAGCCGATCACCTGCCCGCGCCGAACGAACTGCCCCCCACGCGCGGCGATCTGGCTCATGTGGCAATAGCGCGTCTGCAAGCTGCCGCCGTGATCGATCCGCACCGCATTGCCGCAGCCGCCCATCCGGCCCGCGCCGCTTACACGCCCATCGCTCACCGCGACGATGGGCGTGCCATAGCCGGCCTTGAAGTCGAGGCCGGCGTGCATCCTGACGAAGCCGAGAATCGGATGGCGGCGCCGCCCGAAGTGCGAGGTCAGGCGGCCCGGCACGGGCGCGACCAGCCCGCTCCGGTTCTCGCCCACGCCGCTCGCTTCGTAGAATTCGCGGCCCCAGCGCATCAACTGGATTCGCGGGCGCGCATCGCGCTCGATCCCGGCGTAGAGCAGTTCGCCTGTCTGCCGCTCACCGGTGGCCGCGCGCCGGTGCTGCACGATGATATCGAAGGTGTCGGTGGGGAGCAGCCCTTCCTCGAGATCCACCTGCTGGCCGAGTGCGCGCAGATAGGATTGCACCGCGCTCGCGGGGGCTCCGGCCGCGCGGGCCGAGCGGTAGAGGCTGGGCCCGACCATGCCGCGGATACGAAGCGGCGTCTCGTCGGTCCGGATCGCCCTTTGGGTCAGCGCCAGCGGCTGTCCGATCGCACTTCTGTCCACGGCGAGCGCGAGATCGAATCGCGCGCGAAAGCTCAGCGATTTGAGCGCGCGCGGTTCGCCTGGTGCCGGGCGGCGGCCGAGCGTGATGTCGACCTGCGTGCCCGGCGCGAGGCTGCCGGGGTCGATCGCCCCGGCGACCAGCGCCAGCACGCGGCTCGCCTCGGCGTTGCCGACCCCTGCCCGGCGGAGCATGCCGGGCAGGCCATCGCCAGGCGCAAGCGTGGCGAGGAGCGCCAGTTCGGGGCGCTCAGGGGCTGACCCGAGCGAACGGACCGCGGCGGTCCCGGGCATGTGCCGCCCGCTGTCCGCGCCAAGCGCGAGGGGAGCGATCATCTGGCTGCGCAGCTCATCGCGGCTCTGGCTGTCGAGACGGACTGCGGAGGCGGCGGAAACGGGCGCAATCCCCGGCCAGAACGCGATCGCTGTGGCGCCGAGACCGATCATGGTGACAAGCTCGCGGGTCCAGCGGCGGCTGCAGATGTCCCGGGCGAGATCGGGTGTCCAGTCGAGCGCGGCCAGGCGCCCGGCGAAAGAGGTGGGCGCGACGAGGTTGGCAGTGAGCGCGGCAGCGGGCGCGGCGCGGCCGAATGTGGGCGGGGGGAAGCTGTCCTCGCGGCTCCTGAACATGCCTTGCCCCCTCCTTCCAGGCCGCGCGAAAGGGCCATCGAAGCGACGCGCGGTTCGGTCCGTCCATCGCCCGCCCGCGCGAGCCGGCGCCGCAATTTCCTGCCCGATCAAAGTTAAGACCCGCTTAAATCACGCCGGGCGGAGCTTGCCCCGGGGCGGGCTGGGCCCGGCGGACCGGGGCCAGCTTGTGCATCGCGCAGGGCGATGCCATCTCGCGGGACGCGATGGGTGATGCGATCAAGGCGGTCCTCGGGCCTACGAATACCGGCAAGACGCATCTCGCGATCGAACGGATGATCGCGCATTCGAGCGGAGCGATGGGCTTCCCGCTGCGGTTGCTGGCGCGCGAAGTTTACGACCGGGTGCGCGCCATCAAGGGCGACAAGGCGGTTGCGCTGATCACCGGCGAGGAGCGGATCGAGCCACCGGACGCACGCTATCTGTGCTGTACTGTCGAAGCCATGCCGCGAAGCGCCAACGAGCGCGCCTTCGTTGCGCTCGACGAAGCGCAGCTCGCCGCCGATCGCGAGCGCGGCCACATCTTCACCGACCGCCTGCTCAACGCCCGGGGCCGGGAGGAGACGATGCTGCTCGGGGCCGCCACGCTCGAGCCGCTGGTGAAGGCGCTGGTGCCGGAAGTCGAGGTGATCACCCGACCCCGCTTCTCGACCCTTTCGCATATCGGACCACGCAAGTTGAGCCGCCTGCCACCGAGAAGCGCGGTGGTCGCCTTCAGCGCCGAGCAGGTTTACGCCGTCGCCGAAATGTTGCGGCGCTTTCGCGGCGGTGCTGCGGTGGTGATGGGGGCGCTGAGCCCCGAAACGCGCAACAAGCAGGTCGCGCTGTTCCAGTCGGGCGAGGTCGATTACATCGTCGCCACCGACGCCATAGGTATGGGCCTCAATCTCGATGTGAACCACGTCGCCTTCGCCGGGCTCGGCAAGTTCGACGGGGTGCGTCAACGCCGGCTGACTGCGGCCGAAATGGCGCAGATCGCGGGCCGAGCCGGACGCCACCAGCGCGACGGGACGTTCGGCACGCTGGCAGGCGGCGGCTCAGGGCGCGGGGAAAGCCCCGAATTCACCGAGGAGGAGATCTACGCGATCGAGGAGCACCGCTTCGCCCCGCTGACACATCTCTTCTGGCGCGAGGCGGAGCCGCGCTTCGACTCGCTCGCGATGCTGATCGGCGATCTCGACTCGCCTCCGCCAGCTTCGGCGCTGCGGCTCGTGCCCGAAGCAATCGATCTCGCCACGCTCAAGCGCCTCGCCGAAGAACCGCTGGCCGGGGCAATCCGCACCCCCGGGCAGGTGCGGCGGTTCTGGGAGGTGTGCTCGCTTCCCGACTTCCGACAGCGCGGGAACGACGTCCACACCCGTTTCGTGGCGCGGCTGTGGGAGGATCTGCAAGGCGGCCACATCGGCGCCGATTTCGCCGCCGCGCGGATCGCCGAACTCGACAACCCCGGCGGCGACATCGATACGCTGCAGGGCCGGATCGCCGCGATTCGGAGCTGGGCCTACATCTGCCAGCGGCCCGATTGGGTGCTGGCGCGCGACGAGATGGCGGCGCGCGCCCGCGCGGTCGAGGCCCGGCTGTCGGACGCGCTGCACGCGCGGCTGACCGAACGGTTTGTCAATCGAAGGACATCACTGCTGATGAAATCGCTCGGACCGGACGCTGCGCTGCTGCCCATTTCGCTGAGCGAGGAAGGCGTGGTGCGCGTGGAGGACGAGGCGATCGGGCACCTTGAGGGATTCCGCTTCGTGGTCGATCGCGCCGCCGGCCACGCGGAGGGCAAGATGCTGCTCGCCGCGGCGGAAAAGGCGCTTCCAGGTTTGCTGGGCGAGCGGGCGGCGGTGCTGGCGTCATCGGGCCTCGACGGCGTCACGCTCGAGCAGGGCAGTCTCCGCTGGCAGGGACGCGAGCTGGCCAGGCTCCATTTTTCCGCCGGTGCTCTCAAGCCGCGGATCGAAATCGCGCGCGATGTGGCCACGCTGCCCGAACCCGCTCGCAAGGTGTTGGGCGAGGCGATCGAGCGCTGGGTGGCAGCGCGGATGCAGCCGCTGGCCCCGCTCGCGGAGCTTAACGAGGCCGCGCGCGATCCCGCAGCCGCGACCGAGGCGCGCGCGCTCCTGCTCGCGCTCGTCGCCGGCAACGGGCTCGCGACTCGCGAGGAGGCGGGTATCGAGCACTTGCCCAAGGAGACTCGCCCGTTCCTGCGCCGCATTGGCGTGACGTTCGGCGCGCTCGACATATTCGCGCCCGCGCTGCTCAAGCCCGCCGCGAGGCAGGCCCTTGCGGAGCTCGGGATCGAGCGCCGCCCGCTCGAGCCCGCAATGCTGCCGGTGATCGCCGGGACCAGGTCGCTCCCCGCGGGCTATCGTCAGGCCGGGTCTCAGGCGATCCGGATCGATCTCGCCGAGAAGGTCTTCCGCGCGCTCCACGAGCAGCGCGCGGCGGGGCAGAAAGGCGACCGGCGGCGGCGCTTCGTGCTCGATCTCGCGCTGCCGATTTCGATCGGACTCGCTCCCGACAACATCGTTCGTCTTCTTGTACAGGCTGGTTTCCGTGTCCAACCGGCGCGGCCGCTCGCCGAGGGGGCGTTCGGGCCGCCCCGGCCCGACCTGTGGGAATGGCGCCCGCAGCGCCCACGCCAGCCACGGGCGCCCATGTCCGCTCACCCCCCGCGCGAGGGCAATGCCTTTGCGGCGCTCGCGGGGCTGGTCCGCTAGCCCGCCGGCAAACGCAATGCGGATCGACCGCCTGTTGTGCAATCTTCGCTTCCTGCGCACCAGGGCCCTTGCCGCAGCGCTCGTGCGCGGCGGGCACTTGCGGCGCAATGGCTTGCGCGTCACTCGCCCCAGCCAGGCGGTTGCGATCGGAGACATCCTGACCGTGCCGCTGGGCCCGGGCGTGCGCCTGATCGAAGTGCTCGCGATGCCCGAGAAACGGGGGCCGGCGCGCGAAGCGCAGTCCTGTTACCGCCTGCTCGAGGCCGGTCTTGACCAGGCCGGGGAAACCGACAAAGGCGCATCCGAACCGTCCACGCTCGAGGGGGATGCCCGCCCATGACCTATGTCGTCACCGACGCCTGCATCAAGTGCAAATATACCGATTGCGTCGAGGTCTGCCCTGTCGACTGTTTCTACGAGGGCGAGACGATGCTCGTGATCAACCCCAGCGAATGCATCGACTGCGGCGTATGCGAGCCCGAATGCCCCGCCGAGGCGATCCTGCCCGACACCGAGGACGGGCTCGAGCAGTGGCTTGAGCTCAACACCAAGTTCTCTGCCGAATGGCCCAACATCACGCAGAAGAAGGACCCGCCCGAGGATGCCGATGCGCACAAGGGCGAAGCGGGCAAGTTCGAGGCCTATTTCACGCCGGAGCCGGGCGAAGGCGACTGAGCTCCCTGCGCAGAGCGGATAGCGACAATTGCGAGTCGCAATCTTCTTGCTTTCGTGCTATATAATATGAGTCCCGCTCCGCATGCGAAACCGTCGCAGGCGTACGGTGCGGTATGTAACGCTAAAAGGCAGGATCGCCGCCACTCCCTCTAGGTTGCATCCGCGTGGCTCCCCCCGGCCGCGAGCGCGGAAAACTAACGACGATGGCCGATCCCGCCCACGAAAGGACCGAGCATGGCGACCAAGGCCGATGCCTTCGACGTTGGTGATTACGTTGTCTACCCCAAGCACGGCGTGGGCCGTGTGATCGAGCTGCAGAGCGAGGAAATCGCCGGCATGAAGCTCGATCTCTATGTTCTCCGCTTCGAGAAGGAACGCATGACGCTGCGCGTTCCGGTCAACAAGGTCGAGGCGATCGGCATGCGCAAGCTGTCGAGCGACAAGACGCTCAAGGAAGCAATGGAGACCCTGAAGGGCAAGCCCAAGGTCAAGCGGACGATGTGGAGCCGCCGGGCGCAGGAATACGAAGCCAAAATCAACTCGGGCGATCTCGTCTCGATCGCCGAGGTGACGCGCGACCTGTTCCGGCCCGAGGATCAGCCCGAACAAAGCTATTCGGAGCGGCAGATCTTCGAAGCCGCCGCCAGCCGCCTGGCACGCGAGCTCGCGGCGATGGAGAAGACCGACGAGCCTACCGCGCTCGAGAAGATCCTCGGGGTGCTGCGCGAGCATGCGCCGCAGTATTACGACAATACCGACGAGGTCTGAGGCCTCGTAAAGCCGCTCGTGAAAGAGCCGCTCCCAAGGGGCGGCTCTTTTGCCGTCGGGCACTTGTCGGCGCCATTGGCCCCTTCGTCGAAGGCGCTCTTGCTCCGCGATTGCCTGACTGTATTGTCCCGGCAATACGCTCAGGCAAGGGAGGGGCATTTAAGCAGTTCCTGAAGACGATTCTGCCGGTGGCGGCGCTGGGGATTGCGTTCGCCGTCTCTGCCTGCGGCAACGGGCTCGCTGTCCTGGTCAACGGCGGGGACGGCGTTCCGCTCGCCAATCTCGACATGAGCGGTGCGGCGCCGACCAGGCTGGTGCTGGCAAGCCCCGACACGGTAGTGATCAGCGACGGCAAGGCGCTGGCGATCACGGTCTCGGGCGACGCCGCCGCAGTCGAGGCGCTGCGCTTCACCCTTCGGGACAGCACGCTCGGCATCCTGCGCGAAAAGGGTTCGGAGGCGAAGGGCACCGCGACCTTGAACATCACCATGCCGCCCGCGCGCGAGTTCGTGCTTGCCGGATCGGGCCAAATCCGGGCTCCGACGATGGTCGGCAACGCCGAAATCAATGTCGCCGGCTCGGGCAATGTCGCGATCGCCAGGATGTCCGCGAGCAAGCTCAACATCAATGTGATGGGCTCCGGGACGCTCGAGACCGCAGGCACCGCCGAGCGGCTCGAGTTCAACGTCGCAGGTCCGGGCAGGCTCGCCGGACGGCGGCTGAAGGTCGCGCGCGCCGAGATCAATATCGCCGGCTCGGGCGGCGGCGCGATTGCTTCGGACGGGAAGGTCACCGCCAATATCGCCGGCTCGGGCGAAGTGACCGTCTATGGCCGCGCCGACTGCAAGATCAGCGCGGTGGGGTCCGGCAAGCTCTCCTGCCGCAATGCCGACGCAGCGTGGGACGATGCAGCGCCGGGAGCGGCCAGAGCAGCCGCCCCGCCCAAGACCTCGGCCGCGGCCAAGGCACCGCCTGACCTGTAAACGCCCTCGCCGGGCGAAAGATTCATCGCGCGCTAACCGAGTTCGACTATTCCGTGCGTCGAAAGGAGCTTTTCGATGCGCGGCCGGTCCCCCGTTTTCCTCGCCGGTGCGAGCTTGACGCTGTCGGGGTGCGTCGGAACGCTGGTCGATGTCGCCACTCTTCCCGTGCGTGCCGCCGGCAAAGCGGTCGATCTTGCGACCACCAGCCAGTCCGAGGCGGACGAGAACCGCGGCCGCGAAATTCGCCGGCGCGAGGAGCAACTCGGCAAGCTCGAACGCACCTATGCCAAGCAGCGCGCACAGTGCGACGGGGGGAGCGAAGCGGCCTGCGAGGAGGCGCGCAGGACTTATGCCGAGATCCGGGCGATCCTGCCGACCATTCCGTCAGAACCACAGCCTCAGCCGTAAGCCCGCAGGAAGAAGGCGGCGGTGGTCCCGCCGGTTACCAGCAGAGTCCACGCGCGCACCGCGCGCGGCGTGAGCGCCTTGCCCCATCGCGCGCCGAGCCGCCCACCGATGATCGACCCGACGAGCATCGGCAGACCCGCCCACCACCACACCATGGCGCAAGCGACAAAAACCAGTGCCGCGGCAAGATTGGCGACCGCCAGCATCGTGGTGCGGATCGCGAAAAGCTCGCGCGGCTGGATGTTCGCGAGAAGGCCGTAGAGCGCGGTGGTGATCAGCCCCACGCCGCCCCCGAAATAGCCCCCGTAAACACCGAGCAGGCCTTGCGTGGCGAGGAGCGGCCCGCGGCCGATGACAACACGCGTATGCAGCCATTCCGAAGCGCGCTTGCCGAACAGCATCACCGTGAAAACGAACAGGAGCAGCCAGGGAACGATCACATCGAAAGTCTCCGTCGGCGTTATCACCAGGAGCGTGCTTCCTGCCAGCCCACAGACGAAGGTGATGGTGGCGAGAACCGCCACCCGAATGCCCGCAACCGGGTGAAGTTCGTCGCGGTAGGTCCAGGCGCTCGCGGCCGCTCCCGGCAGGAGCGCGACATTCGAAGTGGCATTCGCGATCGTGGCGGGAAGCCCGAGCGCGATCAGCGCTGGAAGGGTGGCGAAGGTGCCCCCTCCAGCGAGCGCGTTCATCGCGCCGCCGACCACTCCCGCTCCCACGGCGATCAGGATCGGGATCGGGTCTATCCTAAGGCTCCGGCGGCGCGGCGGCGCGGCGGAGACGATCATTGATCGCAATCCCGATGCCGGCTTCGGGAACCGCGGCAACCGCAATCCGGGGCTGAGGCGAATTCGCCGCTTCGTGAAGGCAGGCGTAAAGCCGCGAGGCCGCTTCGGCGAGATCGCCCGAGAGCGAAAGCGAACAATCTCCGGCAAGCGCCGCAAAGCCGATCAGGAATTCGTCGGGGTCGGCCGCAGTCGCGCCGAGACGGAGCGGCTTTCCCGGCGCATAGTGGCTGGCAAGCTGGCCCGGCGCCTCGATCGCTCCGGTCAAACTTGTCGCTTCGGCAATTTCCACCGGGCCGGGGCGAAGCACTGCGGTGCGGCCGTCGTCCCGCACGGCGACGATGGTCGATTCCAGCCCCGCTGCGCAGGGTCCCGCGTCGAGCACCGCATCGATCCGTCCGGCGAGAGTGGCGAGGACATGCTCGGCCGTGGTGGGGCTCACGAAGCCGCTGCGATTGGCGCTGGGGGCGGCCAGCGGCACGCCGAGCTGCTCCAGCACAGCCCGCATTATGGGGTGCGCGGGACAGCGAACCGCCAGCGTCGGCAGGCCCGCGCTTGCCGCGCGCGCCACTCCGGCGTCGCGGCGGCGGGGCAGGACCAGCGTCAACGGTCCGGGCCAGTGTGATTCTGCGAGCATGCGCGCGGTAGCGCCGAACTGGGAAAGTGTCTCGGCCTGTGCAAGTGAACCGACGTGAACAATCAGCGGGTTGAAGCTCGGCCGTCCCTTGGCTGCGAAAATCCGCGCTACCGCCTCATCGCTGTCGGCGCGGGCAGCGAGGCCGTAAACCGTCTCGGTGGGGAGCGCGACCACTCCGCCGCCGCGGAGCAACTCGACTGCGCGCGCGATTCCCCCCTCATCGGGGGTAAGCCGTTCCGTAGCGGATTTGCCGGTCATGGCGGCGCGGTATATTCGGGGCGCGGACAAAGCCACCCGAAAGCCAACCTGTGACCCCATTTGCTCCTGCCACAGCCGATCAACTGCTCGCGATCCGGGTCAATGCAGGAATCGAGGAGCTGGCGCGGCACGAGCGATACGCCGCCGCCGAACCCGATCTGGTTGAGGCGATCGTCGCTGGAGTGGGCGAGTTCGCGGCGGGCGAGTTCGCTCCGCTCAACCGCGTGGGCGATGTGGAGCCGGCCAGGCTCGAGAACGGGCGGGTAATCCTCCCTGTGGGCTATGCCGAAGCCTATGCCGCCTATGTCGAGCAAGGATGGAACGCGATTGCAGGTCCGGCTGCATTCGGCGGACAGGGCTTGCCGTTCGCCCTGGCCTGCAACGTGCTGGAGAACCTGGGCACGGCGAACATGGCATTCACGCTCCTCCCGATTCTCTCGGTTGGCGCGATCGAGGCGCTGGCGCACCACGGCAGTCCCGCGCAGAAAGCGATGTACCTGCCTAAACTCGTCAGCGGGGAGTGGTCGGGGACCATGAACCTCACCGAGCCGCAGGCGGGGAGCGATGTGGGGGCTCTGCGGACCACGGCCCAACCCATCGGCGCCGACGAGTTTGGCGGCGCGCATGTCGGCAAGTACTGCATCGCCGGAACCAAGATCTTCATCACCTGGGGCGACCACGAGCTTGCGGGAAATATCATCCACCTCGTGCTCGCGCGCCTGCCCGGTGCCCCTGACGGGAGCCGCGGAATCTCGCTGTTCGCGGTGCCCAAATACCACGTCAATGCCGACGGCAGCCTGGGGTCGCGCAACGACCTCAGGGCCATGAGCCTCGAGCATAAGCTCGGGATCAATGCCTCGCCGACCTGCGTGATGAGCTTTGGAGAAGCTGGCAACTGCATCGGCGAGCTGGTGGGCGCGGAGAATCGCGGCCTTGCCGCGATGTTTACGATGATGAACAACGCCCGGATCAATGTCGGAAACCAGGGCGTGCAGATCAGCGAGCGCGCAACTCAGCAGGCGGTGGCGTATGCGGCGGACCGCATCCAGGGGATGCGAGAGGGCCGGCCGGCTGCCATCGTCGAGCACCCCGATGTGAGGCGCATGGTGGTCAGAATGAAGGCACTGACCCAGGGCGCACGGGCGTTGCTCTATTACACCGCTGGGCAGGTCGATCGCGGCGCTCTGGGCGACGAGAGGGCCGGCGCCCGCGCGGAGGTCCTGGTACCGCTGCTCAAGGCCTGGGGAACTGACATCGGGGTCGAGGTCGCAAGCCTCGGGGTTCAGGTCCATGGCGGCATGGGGTTTATCGAGGAAAGCGGTGCCGCGCAGCATTATCGCGACGCCCGCATCGCCCCCATCTATGAAGGGACCAACGGCATCCAGGCCGCCGATCTGGTCACGCGCAAGCTCGCGCTCCAGGGCGGCGAATCGATCGACTGCCTGATCGCCGACATCGCGCGCGATGCGGCTGCGGAAAAGTCGCTGCACGCGCTGGCGCGGGATTGCGGCAAAGTCGCCCAATGGATGCGAGATGCCGCCGGGCTCGACGACCGGCTTGCGGGCAGCGTCCCGTTCTGCACCATGCTGGCGGTCGCGGTCGCGGGATGGCAGTTGCTGCGTCAGCTCCGCTCCCTGGGCGAAACACCGCCCCGAGGCAAAGCCGCGAGCATACGCTTCTTTCTCGACCGGATCGTCCCCGAAGCCAGCGGGCAATTCGCCGGCGCGACCGCGGGCGCGGCGGCGCTCTATGCGGTGTCAGCCGGGGAACTGGCGGATTGAGCGGCTATTGCCGGATATAGTCCTGCTTGCCGAACGCCCCCTCCAAACCGCGCAGCTCCCGCTGCGGCGGCAATGACTTGCGCACTTCCCGCACGATCGCAGGCGCGGGCTGTGCCTTGGGGTCGATCACGCGCCAGATTATGCCGGCGGTGTCGTCGCTCACCAACAGCGCGCCATCCTTTGCCCATGCGACCCACGTGGGGCGCCCACGAGTCTTGCCGTCGCCGGTCAGAAAGCCGCTGAGAACCGGCACGGGCTTGCCCTGCGGATTGCCGCGCGTGTCGAAGGGGACGTAGACCACGTCATAACCCGACGGCGGGCTGCGATTCCACGAGCCATGCTGCGCGATCACGGCACCCTGCTGGAACCGTGATCCCAACCGGGTCCCGGCCTGCGTGAACACCAGTCCGAGCGGCGCAACATGGGGCCCCAGAGCATATTCGGGGCGCCGCGTATATTCGGTCATAAACTGCGGCATCCCGGATTTAACTCTCTGATCGATATTGTCTTTCCAGTAGACCCAGGGCCAACCGTACTGCGCCCCCAGGGGAACGTTGGTAAGGTAATCGGGCACCAGGTCGGAGCCGAGCATGTCGCGCTCGTTCACCACCGTCCACAGCTCGCCGGACCAGGGGCTCCACCCCATACCGTTCGGGTTGCGCAATCCCGCGCCAAAAACCCGAGGGCTCCGAGCCTTGAGGTCGTACTCCCAGATCAGCGCACGGCCTTGCTCAGCCGCCATCCCGCGTTCGCCAATGTTCGAAGCGGAGCCGACAGCGATGTAAAGTTTCGATGCGTCAGGGCTTAACAGCAGGTTGCGCATCCAGTGATTGGGGCCCGGGGCGAGGTCCATCAGCTTGGTGGGCGTGCCGGCGAGAGTGGTCTCCCCGAGCTTGTAAGGCCAGGCCCAGACAGAATCGTGGTTGGCTACGAAGAGAACGTCGTTCGCCCAGGCGAGGCCGGAAGGGGAATTGAATCTGCCCCCGAGCACGAAGCGGCCCTCGGCACGGCCGTCACCGTCGGCGTCGCGCAACAGCACCACCTGATTGGCCGGCACGTTGCCGCTGCCCGCTTTTCGGAACAGGAAATTCTGGACCTTCTCCTCGATCCAGCTGCGATTCCCGGGCGGTTCAACCTTCGGGCCGCCGGTCAGCGCGACCAGCACGTCGCCATTGGGCAGCGTCAGCATGGTACGCGGATGATCGAGCCCCTCGGCGAAGCGGCTGACCGCAAGCCCCGCGGCCGGAACCGGAGCGGCATTGCCGGCCCAGCCGACCGGCTCGGCGATGCGGACCGTCGGGATCTTCTCCGGCTCCGGTTTGGCAAGGACGGGATCGGCGCCGGTAACCTCGCTCCAGGCGACATCGGCCTGGTCCGGACGGGTCAGGAGCCAGCCAGCGACGGCCAGCACGACGATGGCCACGAGGAGGCCGAGCGCGATTTTCTTGGCGAGGCTCATGTCTGTCATCTAGGCCGTCGCGGCGCTTGCGGCAATGGCGAGCGGCGTTACAGCAGCCGGCGCGATGTATGATTTCAAACCTGCCCCAGGCGCCGCCAAGTCCGCTCTTTATGCCGATCTGCTGGCTGCCGCCGATGCCTTGACCGCGGGCGAGCGCGATGCGGTCGCCAACATGGCCAACGTCGCGGCGCTGTTGTGGGACTTCCTCCCGCAGGTAAACTGGGCCGGGTTCTACCGCGTGGTCGACAATGAGTTGGTCGTCGGCCCGTTTGCCGGGCGCCCGGCCTGCATCCGCATCCCTTTCGGCCAGGGAGTTTGCGGCGTGGCGGCCCAAAGCGGCGCGACCCAGCTTGTTACCGATGTCCATGCCTTTCCGGGGCATATCGCCTGCGACCCGGTCAGCCGATCGGAGCTGGTGGTCCCCGTCAAACGCGAAGGAGCAGTGGTGGCGGTGATCGACATCGACAGCCCGGTCATCGCGCGCTTCGACGCTGAGGACGCAGAAGGGATCGAGGCGGTGGCCCGCCTGCTGGCCGACCGGATTTTTAAGAGCTAGTCGCGCCGCGCGACTTTTTCGCCCGCGCCCGGGCCAACTGTCGCGGGCGCAGCCGCCGCAAGCGTGGCAACCGCCTGGCAAACCAGCGGGGTGGCAGTTTCGCGAAGCTGATCGCTTGCCGGAATATCCACCCGGCAATCGCCCTGGGCCCTCTTCACCAGCAGCGTCCGATCGCCGCTGGCAGTATTGAACTCGACCAGGCCGTCGAAACCCACCAGAGTCTCCCGCCCGGAGGGGCTGGCGACGGCCGGCAGGCCCGCCTCGAGCGGCGCGCCGCTCTGGTCGACGATCTGGAGCACCGACGGGCGAAAGTACATCGCATCGATATCCACCAGGCCCACCGCCCGCATGGGCACGCTGATGGTGTGCCGGCTCGTCAGGACCAGCGCGTCGGCGGGAAGTTTGTCCCCGTCCACCGTGATCTGCTGCGGCACCATCGCCCGCAGGTTCTGGATCAACAGGCGACCGCGGCGATCTGTCTTGCCGACCAGCCGATTTTCCAGCTTGATCGGGATGCCCGCGACTTCGCCTGCGCGAACGAGCGCAAAGGCGTTGCTCGACTGCGCGCGGGCGTAGACGGTCCCTCCGGTTACGATCAACGAGCCGGTAGCGGACATTTGCCCCGCGACCTGTCTGGAGGATGCAATTACCGCTCCGTTCAAGGTGGTCCACCGCCCCTCGTAAACAGCCGAGGCCGTGAGGCGCGGGGTTTGGTCCACGGTGCCGAGCGCCGATTGGGCGCGCAACCCGCTGTTCTGGTAATCGTTATACTGATAGGCGAGCGTCGATACGGTTTGGTCGGTTTCCCTGCTGGCTAGCGCGCTGACCGCGTGTTTTGGCCCGATGCGCACGCTCAATCCAACTCCCACAAAGAAGCTGCGCGCTTGGGCTTGGCGAAAACCGCTGTTCAGGCTGAAATTGAGCTTGGGACTGGGTGAAAAGAAGACGTTTGCGCTCAATACTTCGTTTTTCGCGTAGCGACGTCCGTTGGCAAGGCTCCCCATGGACTCCTGGCGCACGTAGGATAGCTGGAATGGCATACGGCGCCGCAAATCGAAGCCGAGATTGGCGAAAAACTGCTTTGGAGGAGTTTTATCGCCAAGATGGCTGGCGACGTCACGGTATTCAGGCGTCGGAAGCGACAGGCCGGCCCGAGCGCTGAACCCACGTCCGATCGATTCAATCGATGCGTTTAGCGTAAAACCGGACCCGATGAAGGAATCGCGGCTTGCCCTCACCTCGGCAGTCGCAAGCGCCAGGTTCCCGATCGTGAAATCGGCGCGGGAGCCGATGTTGACCAGCCCGGTCGTCGATTCGGCGCTCGCTTCCAGTGTCAAAAACGGCGAAAGCCCCCGCCTGTAATAGGCAGAGGCCGCCAGGGGGCCGTAATTGTCGTCCGCGAGCCCGTATCGTCGTCGAACGAAACCGGCATTGAGAGCATACGAGGAAAGGCCCGGCCGGAGCAGAGTGCTCGAGGTATAGAAACTGACGTTTCTCACCACCTCGCGGCCCAGCGAATCCTTGAGCAGGACCGCCATCGATCCTCGCCCGGGCGCGACCGGAATATTTCTCACGGTAAACTCGCCGGGGTCAAAATTGCCGAGCTGATAGCGTTGATCGGCGGTAACGATATCGAGCGACGTGGGAACCGCCACCGAGCCGTTGAATGCCGGCAGAGGCGTTGTCACGAGATCGGGCTGCTGGGCGAAGTCGGATGCGAGCTGCAACCCGCCCAGGCGCACGGAACGCTGCGAAGTCGAACCGGCGCTGATGAAATCACCTGCCGTTACCGTGGTCGCACTGTTCGCAAGGCGGATCTGGACGAAGGAATCCAGACGCTGAATTCGCAGCGGCGCGCCATACGCGTCGGGGCCGAGCCGCGCGGTGGTCACCACAGCCATGGTGTCCTTTACCGCGGCCGCACTGAACAGCCCCGCCGCTTGAGCACCCGAACGGCCGATGCTGACATTGATGTCATAGTCGATGCGCAGGGCGGCAATGGTCCGCCGCTGCGCATTTTCGTTTCCGCGCGAGGCAAAATCCCGGAAATTGGCGCCCTCGTTGTTGCGGAACAGTTTGACGACAAGTCTCTGACGCAGGCTGTCGAATCGCCATTGGTAGATTTTGAGCGTGTCGAGGGAAATCGGGCCGGTCACGCCGGCGGGCACCGGCAGACCCGAAACGCGCGCATTGTCCGCGTCGATCGTCAGCGTGCTGCCCGACCCATGCAGCTCGACCAGGCGCGCGAGGACGCGTCCGTCGACCTCGACCTCGGAAAGGCCGGGCCCCGTCACAGCGGTCCGCGCGACGGCGGCGGTCGCGGATTTGGGGAGCGCGAAGGGATCGGCCTGGGCGTTCGCAGGACCGCCGGTGAATGCGGCAACACCTGCTGCGAACGCTAGGAGGCCTTCAGCTGCAAGCCGGGACAGGCTCGGCATCGACCGTCTGGCCATCGATCAGGGCGGTGACATGCACCTTCCCCAGCGAACAGCCCTTTCCGATCGGCCAGGCGATGGTCGATGCCCCATGCACGTAGCGCAGCGAATTCTGCTCCACGGGAATAATCCGGCCATCGGGCTTCTTCACTTCGATCTGGACAATCCGCGCGGCAACGCCCCCGGTGTTGACAAGTTCGAGTGCGCCGTCGGTCATCCTCCAGGCGAAGGCGGCAGGTGCCGCCTTGTCGCGATCGACGAATACCGGAACGGCGAAGCGGACGCGCGTCTGGGCGACCCCAGGGCGGGCCTTGGCCGGATCTGGCAATTGGTCGATGACCAGCCTGAACCGCTTTTCATCCGACGTGGCCATGCCCTTGCGCATCACGCGCACGAGCTGGGTCTGCCCCGCAGGGATGGAAACAATCGACGGTGAGACGAGCAGATCGCTGCTCTGAGTGTAGATATCTTCGCCCGCTTGCTGGAACCATGCAAACAGCCGGATCTGGACCGCCATCGGGCTCCCAGTGGTGTTCTGCACCTGGACAATCTCCGCGGAGCTGCCCGTGGGCATTTCGATGCGCAGCGGGGTTACGCCAAGGGAGGAGGCGGCAGCAGCGGCAGCGGCAGCGGAAGCCATCGCTGGAGAGCCGTCGGCAGGAGCGTCCTGCGCGCGCGCCGGGGAGGCAAATCCGGTTGCCAGAACGAATGACCCGGCCGCTGCAATCGCCTTGCTTGCGCGCAGGAATGCAGTCGGTCGGGTCATCGCGGTCTCCAGCTGTCGCTTAGGGGGCGACGGTAAAGGTAATCGTGTCGGTATAGGCGCCGGCGGCCGGGTTCTGGGCGGGGAAGGTGAGCGAGAACGGCACGTTGGTCGCGGTGGGCGATCCGGTGCCAGTGAAGGGCTCGTTGCTCCACACGGCGCCGCCGCCGTCCCGGAACTGATAGGCGATCGAGTTCGGCCCGCTCACCAGGTTGTAGCTGTTTGCGCTTGCTGCCGAAATCTGAACCGCATAGCCGTTGGTGCACCAGATCTGCACCGCGCCGGTCTGAGTGACGCCGGTACGGATGTTCGACATGTCGACGGTGACATCGTTGGCGTAGAACGAGCACGCATTGGCGACGTTCGCATTGATTACCATATTGTCGCCGGCGGCGAAGGCAGGGCTGCCGGCAAGAGCCGCAGCGGCAGCTAGGAAGAATTTGGCATTACGCATGGTCTGATCCTTATGTCTTGGCTTGGGCCAGGACTGTAGATGCCAAAAACTTCTTACAAAAACCCTAATGGTTACGAAGCTGGAAGCCAGCATCTAGGTAATGATGCCTAGCTTCTAATGGTTAATGTGGCGTAAAAAGTTGCGGACTTTTCCCGGCCGGAGTCTGACGATTGATATTGTTCTGCTTCAGAACGTAATCGTCACCGTTACGGTATCCTCGAAGGGGCCGGCGGCGATAAATCCCTGCGTACGGCCGTAGGCGGTAAGCGTGACCTTGCCGTTTGCCGGTGCAACGCCGGTGACCGTCTGTCCCGCGGTGGCTCCCCAGCGCTGCGTACGAGCCGCATTGCGATAGATTTCGTAATTGAGATAGGTGCCGAAACCGGGCCCGATGCGTCGCATGCGGCGCTGGCCGCCAGTGACATTGAGGCCGTCGTCAATGGAAACCGCAAATGGCGTGTTCGGCGTGCAATCGACAAGAATCGAGGTTTGTGTCGTCGCGGTGGGGAACAGGATCGAGATGGTGCCGAACATCATTGGCATGGCAAAGAGCTGACAGTTGCGCTGGACATTGGCGTTAATCGCCATTGTGTCCTGTGCCGACGCACTGAAGGGGGCGGTCGCCAAGGCGATCGCCAGAAGCGTCGGAATCTGTCGGTGTCGAAACGGCACGTCGCGCAAATTTCCCATTCAACCCTGACGTGGTAGCGGGAAACCCTTACCGGGACTTTAAGGGTTGAAGGGCAAGGCGCGCGTTCGCATTGCCTAGACATCTCCGCCGGTAAGGCGCTGGCAAATGAGGTCGAGCTGATCGAGCGTCCGGTAGCGGATCGTCACCGCACCCTGCTGCGGCGTCTTCTCCGTCGCGATCCTTACCGTCATGCCGAGAAAGTCCTCGAGGTGGTTCTGCACTGCGGCGATATCCGCGTTTTCGCTTGCGGAGGTCGCAGGCCGTGACGGGGAAGTGGTCTGACGCGAGCCGCGCTTTGCCAGCTTCTCGACCTCCCGGACCGAGAGGCGCTCGTCGGCCGCGCGGCGCGCCAGCGCCGAAGCCTGCGCATGGCCAATCAATGCGCGCGCATGGCCGATCGACAGGCTGCGCGCCGCGACAAGGCCGAGCACGTCCTCTGGCAAATCGAGCAGGCGCTGCATATTGGCGACATGGCTGCGCGATTTGTCCACCATGGCCGCGATTTCGGCTTGGGTCATGCTCTCTTGGTCGGAAAGCCGCCGATAGGCGCGAGCCTCCTCTACCGGGTTGAGATCCTCGCGCTGAAGGTTCTCGATCAGGGCCAGAGCCATGACCTCGCGCTCGTCAAGGTCGCGGACGATCGCGGGTATCTCGTGCAACTGAGCCTTTTGCGCGGCGCGCCACCGGCGCTCGCCGGCGACGAGTTGGTAGCGACCCTGGCCGCGGGGGCGGACGATGATGGGTTGAATAACGCCGCGGGCGCGAATCGACGCGGCGAGTTCGTCGAGGGAGGCCTCGTCGAAATGCATCCGGGGCTGGCCCGGCAGTGGCGAAATGTGGGTTATCGCCACGAGTTGCAGCCGTGTGGACGATTGGCCCGCCGGACCATCCAACCCGCGGGTCTCTTGCTCTTCCGGGGAAATCGCAGCGGGGCGCATGATAGGCTGATCGCGCTGTATCTCGCCCATCAGCGCGCCCAGGCCCCGCCCCAGCTTGCGCCGCGCCGGCAGGGTTCCCGTCTCAGGTTCGCGCGGTTCGCTCATGCGGCAATCCTTTGGTCGGGGAGACGCTCGAGCAACTCGCGCGCCAGGGAGATGTATGCGCGGCTTCCGGCGCAGTGATGATCATAGACCAGGGCCGGCAAGCCGTGACTGGGCGCTTCGGATAGGCGCACGTTCCGGGGAATGACCGATTCGAACACCAGCGATCCCAGGCAATCGCGAACGTCGTCGGCCACCTGATCGGTCAAGCGATTCCGGCGGTCGAACATGGTAAGGGCGATGCCGGCAATGCCGAGGTTCGGATTGAATTGCTGCTGAACCCGCTCCACGGTCTGGAGCAGTTGGCTCAGACCCTCGAGCGCGAAAAACTCGCACTGCAAGGGAATCAACAAGGTATCTGCGGCACTCAGCGCGTTCAACGTCAGCAGCCCCAGGGATGGCGGGCAATCGATAAAGCAGATGTCATAGCTGCCCGTGCCCACGAGGGCTCTCTTCAAACGCTGCCAGCGATCCTCGACCGACACCAACTCAACTTCCGCGCCGGAAAGGTCCTGAGTGGCCGGAACCAGATCGAGATTGGGAATTCCTGTTGGTTTTGCACACTCTGAAAGGGAAAGTCCTTCGATTATAAGGTCATAGCTTGAAACCATACGATCCGGAGTGGCAATTCCCAGCCCCGTGGAAGCATTCCCTTGGGGGTCGAGATCGAGGAGCAGAGTCCGCCAGCCAATCGCGGCCATGGCGGTGGCCATGTTGATTGCTGTCGTCGTCTTGCCGACGCCGCCCTTCTGGTTTGCCACCGCGATGGTGATCATTGGACTGGTTTGATCCGGCCGTGGCCGATGATTATGCCCGCCAAACGATCCGTGAGTGAAGGTTTCACGTGAAACATCGGCTGCAAAGGGGTGGGGAGCATTTCTATTTCCTGCGCCGCGGAGCGCCCTTTCGGCAAGAGCCACATCGTCTCGTTTGTGGAGAAACGTGCCGCTAGCGCGATCAGTCGAGCGAGGGGGGCAAATGCCCGGGCGCTGATTGTGGCTGCGGGAAATGATGGCACGTTCCGGATATCCGCTCCGACAATACGAACGTTTTCAATGCTAAGACATTCAACCACCTCTGTAAGCCAACGAATCCGAAGTCCGCGCGATTCGACAAGCACGACCTCCCACGCGGGCCGCATGATGGCGATGACGATGCCCGGGAACCCCGCTCCGGTCCCCAGATCCAGCCAGGGCATTTTTCTCTCCGGCGTAGCCCAGGAAAGAAGCTGCGCCGAATCGGCTAAATGGCGTAACCAGACTGTCGCAGTTGTTGAGTGGGCAATGAGGTTCTGATTTTCGTTCTCGAGGACCAGTATTTCAGCAAATTCCTCGAGCCTCTTGTAATCCGCACCCTCGCAATTCGCGGCGATAAAGTATCTCGATTCCTCCTCATTAGTCAGGAGCATTGCGTTGCCATCCTCTGGGAGTGGACCAGCAACACGGTAAGAGCCGCAGGAGTCATACCGCGAATCTGGGCAGCCTCGCCCAAGGTTTGCGGTCGTGTCCGTCCGAGGCGCTCGACCATCTCAGCAGACAGCCCGGGAACCCCACCGAAATTCAGGTCGGGCGGAATCCGCTGACATCCTGAACGACGCAAATCGGATAGTTCACGCTCCTGGCGCGCCAGGTATGGGGTATACCGCACGTCTTCGAAGACCTCGTGAACGACAACGTCATCAGGGGAGCAGGACAGCAGCCGACTAAGCGAAGCCACGTCAATCATGCCGGCTTCGACCATTTTTCGCATCGGAATCTTCGATCCGCTGGCCGAGCTTTCGCTGCCAAGTCGACCCAGGCCGATCTGATCTGGCGAAGCATCCAACTGGGCTGCGAGCATGGCTCGCCGACGCTCCGTCTTCTCGAACCAGGCCCGCCGCTCCGCGCCCACGCACCCCGCGTCGATCCCCATCGGCGTCAACCGCTTGTCGGCGTTCGACGCGCGCAACCGCAGCCGGTATTCGGCACGGGAGGTCAGCATGCGGTAAGGCTCGTTCACTCCTTGAATCGTAAGATCGTCGATCAGAACAGCCAGGTAACTGTTTGCTCGATCCAGAGGCGGGGGATTGACGCCCCGGACGGCGCAGGCGGAGCGGAGACCGGCGATCAAGCCTTGCGCCGCGGCTTCCTCGTAGCCGGTCGTCCCGTTGATCTGACCCGCGCAGTACAGGCCGGGAATCGCGCGGAGCTGGAGATCGCTTCCCAGTGCGCGTGGATCGATATAGTCGTATTCAACGGCGTAGCCCGGCGAGACCATCTGCACGCGTTCGAGCCCCGAGATGCTCTCAAGCATTGCGATCTGCGCGTCAGCGGGAAGCGACGTGCTGATGCCGTTGGGATAGATGAGCGAAGTCGAAAGGCCCTCAGGCTCCAGGAAAATCTGATGAGCGTCCCGATCCGCGAAACGGTGGATCTTGTCCTCGATCGAAGGGCAATATCGCGGTCCCGTCGCTTCGATGGCGCCGCTGAACAGCGGGGATCGGTCCAGATTGGCGCGAACGATGTCATGTGTCCGGGCATTCGTGCGCGCGATCGCGCAGTGCAGTTGTGGATTCCCGCGTGACGGGGAAAGCGACGACATCGTCCAGGTTTCGGAATCGGACTCCTGGATTTCGAGGCGGGCCCAGTCGATCGAGCGCCCATCGAGCCGTGGAGGTGTTCCGGTCTTAAGGCGGCCCATCGGCAAAGCCGCCTCGCGCATGCGCTCGGCCAGACGAGTTGCGGCACGCTCGCCGGTTCTCCCGCCTTCGATCCGCTCCTGCCCCCGGAACAGCACACCACCAAGGAATGTCCCGGTGCAGAGTATGACGCGAGTCGACGAAAGAATGGTCCCGTCAGCCAGGCGGAGGCCCGCCACGCGCCCGCAACGAACCACCAGATCCGCGACCTCGCCCTCGATGAGAGACACGTCTGGCAGGGCCGACAGCTGACGCTGGATACTCGCTTTGAACAACTGCCGGTCTGCCTGAACGCGCGGGCCCCACACCGCGCTGCCCTTGGACCGGTTGAGCATTCGATAATGGATCGCCGCATCGTCGGCGGCGCGGGCCAACAGGCCGTCGAATGCATCCACCTCGCGCACGAGTTGGCCCTTGCCGAGCCCGCCAATGGCGGGGTTGCAGCTCATCGCGCCAATCTGGTTGCGGTCGAAGGTCACTAGCGCCGCGCGCGCACCCATCCGACCCGCAACCGCGGCGGCTTCGACGCCGGCATGTCCGCCGCCGACAACGATTATATCGAAATGCAACACAAGAAGGCCCTACTCGCGGCCTGCCAAGCCGTCAAAATCATGTTTCACGTGAAACATCATTTTCCGATGCAGAACCGCGCGAACAAAACGTCGAGCATATCCTCGACACCTGTTCGGCCGAGAAGTCGATCGAATCCCTGGCGCGCCCTCCTCAGCGATTCCGCCGCCAGCAAGGGATCGCAAAAACTGTCTTCGAGTGCGTCGGCGACCTCGGCCAAGAGCAGGGCCTGTCGCTGGCTGATCGCCGCCGTTCCCGCACGTGGGAGAAGCAGGCGGGCCTGTTCGACGAGATGGTCGATCATGTCTTCGAGGCCGGCACCCGTTATGCTCGAGACGACATGAGCCGGATCGGCCTTTACTGGCGCGGCGGGATCGTCGCACCGAGATTGAATTTCGATGGCCCCTTCAGGTCCGTGGCCTTCGGGGCCCAACCACAGCACGAGGTCGGCCTTCGCGAGCTCCCTCTGCGCCCTTTCTATCCCCGTTGCCTCAATGTCGCTTGAATAATCTTCCCTCAACCCGGCCGTATCCACGAGCAGAAAGGGCATTCCGGCAAACGCGACCGGTCTCTCGATCACGTCGCGCGTCGTCCCGGGAGCCGAGGAAACAATGGCCGCCCCTTCCCCAACCAAGGCATTGAATAAGCTGGATTTACCAGCATTGGGCGGCCCCGCGACAACCACCCGGATTCCCTCCCTCAGCCTCTCCCCTCGCGGCATTGCCAGCTTGTGCACGATGGTTTGGCGCAACGCCTCCCGCCGCGCGAAAAACGCCGGCGGTATGTCGAGGATGTCGTCATCCTCGGCGAAATCCAGGACTGCCTCGATCATCGCAGCGAGCGCCAGCGTCTCTTCGCGCCAACCCTCCACCTCGCGAGAAAGCGCGCCGCCCACGCCGAGCTGTGCGACACGCCGTTGCAGCTCGGTTTCCGCCGCAAGCAGGTCGCCCAATGACTCCGCTTGCGCGAGGTCGATCCGCCCGTTCTCGAAGGCACGGCGGGTGAATTCTCCCGCGTTCGCCTCGCGCAGTCCGGCGATTCCGCCTAGAGCCGCGCGTACCGCCGCAACGACTGCGCGCCCCCCGTGGCAATGGAGCTCCGCGCAATCCTCCCCCGTCGCGGTTCGGGGACCGGGAAACCACAGGACGAGCGCCTGGTCGATCACTTCCCCATCCCCATCCCGCAGAGTTCGCAGGCCTGCGCCCCGCGGAGCAGGGACACTCCCCGCGAGGGCGACGAGCGCGGCGCGGGCGCGCGGGCCGCTCACCCGCACCACCCCGATTGCGGCCGGGGGAGGCCCGCTCGAGAGCGCGAAAATGGTATCGATCATGACCAGTTGGCGCTAATTTGGGAGAGCCGTGTTGACGACCTTAGGCGTCGTCCTTGCTCTTCCGCGAGGCCGAGGTCGCCCCTTCCATAAAGCTCTGAAACAGCTTGAAGCCCGCCTGTCCCATGGGGGCGAGCTGACGCGCATAGTCCTGCAGCTTCTCGGTGTCGGAAACACCCCGCATCGCCTTCGCCATCATGTCGACATAGACCGCGTTGGCCTTGCCCACGTCGGGGAGCCCCATGAAGCTGCGCGCCTCTTCCGGAGTACAGTCGATTTCGATATGGACCTTCATCGTTCCCGCTCCTGCGTGAGGCGGCAACGATGTGTCATAGCCCCCTGGCAATGTCCACCGCCGGCGGGCGAGGCGCGGCGGGCACCCGGCCTGCGTTAAGCTCCATGATCGCCGATCGCTTCGAACATATCGGTCATATGGTGGACATAGGCGCGCAGCTCGCCGCACTGCAATACGCAAAGGAGAGACGGCATGAGCGCGAGCGAAGGCATACGGGGTTGGCATGCGGCGATCGCAGCCGGCAGCGATCCGGCGGCGATCGCGGCGCTTGTCCGCGAGGACGCGGTCTTTTACTCCCCCGTCGTGCACACACCGCAACGCGGGCGTGCACTGGTGACCGCCTATCTGGCGGCTGCAGGCCAGACGCTGGGGAATGCGAATTTCCGTTACGTCCGAGAGCTGATCGACGGCGACGATGCGCTGCTCGAATTCGAAACCGAGCTCGACGGCATCCACGTCAACGGCATCGACCTGATCCGCTTCGACGCCGAGGGCATGATCGCCGATTTCAAGGTGATGGTGCGGCCGCTGAAGGCTGTGAACGCGGTCTGGGAAGCGATGGCGGCGCAGCTCGCCGCGGCGGCCCTGCGCGATCAGGCCGCCAGCGGCTCCTGAAGGAAGGCGTTGACCGCCGCGGGCAGCGGGGCGGCATGGCCTTCGGCCCGGCAGGCCTGTGTCAGCTCCGCCAGCGCGTCCCCCGTCTCGCCAATCCGCTTCATGCGCCAGCGCGGGAACGAACGCTCGCGCACAGGTTCGCAGCTGAGGACGCGTAGCGAATGATGCCGCGGATCCTTGGCCAGCACCGCGAGCAGCCCCTCGAGGCTCGCCAGCGGGCCCTCGATGAACTGGAGGAAGCGGCCGCAGCGATAGACGAGAAAGCCGGTGATGTCGGCGCCGGGGTTGTTCCGCGAGGATTGCTCGATGATTCGGAACAGCTCGTTCGAAGGCAGCTCGTCGCGAGCGTGGCTGACGTAAACTATGCGGTGCATCAAGGAACCTCCGCTGGCTGAGTAGTCCACGACGGATACCGCAACCCGGTTAACCGAAGTCTTAAAGCGCCTTAGTGGTTATTGTCGGCCTAGCGCGAGACGCAGGACGCCGAGCCGCCGGGCGACACTCGCGCGGGGCAGATCGTGCACGTCGTAACCATAGCGCCGCCATGCCGCGGTCACGGCAGCGTCGCTGGCCACCGCCTCATCCCAATCCTGGATGCGCTCGGCGTCCTGCCGGTAAATCGCCCGCCAGGCGGGCGCGCGAAGCACCGGGCCATCATAGCGAATCGCGCGGCAGGCCTGATCGATGGCGCGGGGGACGGCGAGGCCGGAGACATCGAGAAACCCGGCGACATCGGGGAGTCCGCGATCGAACACAACCGGACCGGGATGCTCCGCCATGGCGGCGAACTCGCGCAGATGCGCTTCGACCATCGCCTCGGCGAAACCCAACGGATCGGCTTTGCGAAGCGCCATCCCGCCCGGCGCCTTCAGCAGCACTCGCGCGACCTCGTGCGAAGTGGCGAAGCCAGCCGCGGCCGCGGCCGCCAGCAGGGTCGTCTTGCCTGCGCCCGGCGCGCCGGTCAGAACCGCGTGCCGATGCGCGGGCGATGCCACCGCCTACTGGTTCATCGTCGCGAAGAAGTCCTCGTTGGTCTTGGAATCCTTCATCTTGTCGAGCAGGAACTCCATCGCATCGACCGTGCCCATCTGCATGAGGATGCGGCGCAGCACCCACATCTTGGTGAGCTTGTCCTTCTCGACCAACAGCTCTTCCTTGCGCGTACCGCTCTTGCCCACGTCGAGCGCGGGGAAAATGCGCTTGTCGGCCACCTTGCGGTCGAGCACGATCTCGGAGTTGCCGGTGCCCTTGAATTCCTCGAAGATCACCTCGTCCATGCGGCTGCCGGTGTCGATCAGCGCGGTGGCGATAATCGAAAGGCTCCCGCCTTCCTCGATATTCCGCGCGGCGCCGAAGAAGCGTTTGGGACGCTGGAGCGCGTTGGCATCGACGCCGCCGGTCAGCACCTTGCCCGAGGAGGGCACCACGGTGTTGTAGGCGCGGCCGAGGCGGGTAATCGAATCGAGCAGGATAACCACATCCTTCTTGTGCTCCACCAGGCGCTTGGCCTTCTCGATCACCATCTCGGCGACCTGGACGTGGCGCGTGGCGGGCTCGTCGAAGGTCGAGGAAATCACCTCGCCCTTCACGCTGCGCTGCATGTCGGTGACTTCCTCGGGGCGCTCGTCGACGAGCAGCACGATAAGGAATACCTCGGGGTGGTTGTCGGTGATCGCCTTGGCGATATTCTGGAGCAGGACGGTCTTGCCGGTGCGCGGGGGAGCGACGATGAGCGCGCGCTGCCCCTTGCCCTGCGGACTGATGATGTCGATGACCCGGGCGCTCTTGTCCTTGACGGTCGGGTCCGAGGTGTCGAGCGTCAGCTTCTGTTCCGGGTAGAGCGGGGTGAGGTTGTCGAAATTGGTGCGGTGCCGAACGGCTTCAGGGTCGTCGAAATTGACGCTCTTGAGGCTGGTGAGCGCGAAATAGCGTTCGCCATCCTTCGGCGCACGGATTTCGCCTTCCACGGTGTCACCGGTCCTCAGACCCCAGCGGCGAACCTGATTGGGACTGATGTAGATATCGTCCGGTCCCGCCAGATAGTTCGCTTCCGGGCTGCGCAGAAAGCCGAATCCGTCCTGGAGGACCTCGATGGTGCCGATGCCCATGATCGGCTCGGCGTAGTCCTCATCCTCGGCAAGCTCGCGCAGGATGCAGAACATCAGATCCTGGCGCCGCATGGTGCTGGCCCCCTCGACGCCGAGCTCCTCGGCCATCGAGACCAGTTCGGCCGGGGGCTTCATCTTCAGTTCGCGCAGATGCATCGGATAATTCGTCCTGGAATGGCCGGCAGGTCGATGGGCTTGGAGAAAGCAGACCCGGCCCCGCGACTGATCTGCGGAGCCTTTCGCCGAAGGATGGGACGCCGGATAAGGTCGCGCGCCCGCAGCGTCAATCGGGTTTAGCCCGAACGCGTCAAAAGGGCTTCGCCACGACGAGCACGACGATAAACACCAGCGCTATCGCCGGCGCCTCCCCCCACATCCGCAGCGCCCCCTCGGTCAGAGGGCGCAGACCCCGGGCCATCTTGCGCGCCTGAGCGATCAGATAGCCATGAATTCCGCTGAGCGCGATCACCAGCGCGAGTTTGGCATGAAGCCAGCCCTGGTCCCACACGTCGAGAGCCATCACCAGCGCCAGGCCGAGAACCCAGACCATGACCATGCTGGGATTGAGGATAATCCGGCGCAGCTTCCCCATCCGGTCGGCCCAGAGCGCTTCCTCCGCCGAACCAGGCACCGCGGAATGGCAATAGAGCATCTGGCGGGGAAGCATGAACAACCCCGCCATCCAGAACACGACGAAGATGATATGGCCCGCCTTGAGCCACGGATAGAGCGAAGAGAGAATCGGCTGCATCGGCGATCGGCTTAGGCCGCACTTGCCTGCGCGTCATCCCCGCCAGCCGCGCACTGCGCGGATAAGCTGCTCGACATGGGTGATCGGCGTGAACTGGCCGATCCCATGGCCGAGATTGAACACATGGGGCCGGTCGGAAAAGGCCTCGAGAATGGCGGATGTCCGTGCATCGAGCGCCGCCCCGCCCGCCAACAGCAGCAAGGGGTCGAGATTGCCCTGAACCGGCATGCCTACGGGCAATTCGCGCGCCGCCCACAGCGGATCGACCGTTTCGTCCACACCCACGGCGTCGACACCGGTATCTTGCGCATAAGCGACCAGCTTCGCGCCCGAGCCTTTGGGGAACCCGATGATCGGCACGCTCGGCCGCGCGGCCTTCAACCGGCTGGCGATCCGCGCGGTGGGAGCAATCACCCATCGCTCGAACTGGTCGGGGGACAAGCTCCCCGCCCAGCTGTCGAACAGCTGAACCGCTTCAACACCCGCATCGATCTGGCCGATCAGGTAGTCGACAGTGGCCCGCTCGATGGCCTCGCACAGCGCGCCGAAGGCGCCCGGATCCCGATAGGCCAGCGAGCGCGCCTCGTGCTGGTCCCTGGACCCCTGACCTGCAACCATGTAGGTCGCCACCGTCCACGGCGAACCGGCAAAGCCGAGCATCGTCACGCCCTCTGGCAGAGCGTCCCGCGTTCGCCGCACGGTTTCGTAAACCGGGTCGAGACGCGCCGGCATCGCGCTCAGCGCCTGCCAGCTTGCATCGGCCAGCGCCGGCGCCAGCCGAGGTCCTTCCCCGGACTCGAACCACAGGTCCTGCCCCAGTGCGTGCGGAATGACGAGAATGTCGGAGAACAGGATGGCGCCGTCGAATGCGAAGCGGCGGATCGGCTGGAGCGTGATTTCGGCCGCGAGTTTGCTGTCGTAGGCCATGGCGAGGAACCCGCCTGCCCGCTCGCGCAACGCCCGGTACTCGGGCAGATAGCGGCCCGCCTGGCGCATCAGCCACAGCGGAATCCTGTCGCTTCGTCGTCCGTTCAGCGTATCGAGCAGCAGGCCAGGCATCGTGATCGCGTCTCACTTCACTATAAACCAAGATTCTAAGAGAGATGATGGAGTCTGTTGGCCCTGTGGAAAGCGGGGATAGCGGCCCCCTGCCGGAATTATCCCGGTTTGAACAGCGAGCAGGCGGATGCCGAATCGCCGCGATGCATGAGTCGAGTCAAAGTTTTGCCGGTTCTCCCCACCCTGTCGACAGCTAGGCGACGGGCGTGCAAGGCACCGGGCGGATCGGCCGGTAACGGGGAGCGAATCCTCTCCCGTGCTTGTCGACGGACCCCTCCCGTGGTTTATGCCGCTGCTTCTCCACAGCCGGACATACCCCTCGCCGTGACGCGTCTTCATCTCCATCTCGTGTCGGATTCGACCGGCGAGACGCTGGAGATGATCGCCAAGGCCGCGCTGGCGCAGTTCGAGCATGCCGAGGTGGTGCGGCATTTCTGGCCGATGGTGCGCTCGCGCCAGCATCTCGACCGAATCGTGCCGGACCTCACCGCCAATCCGGGTTTGGTGCTCTATACGCTGGTCAACGCCGACACGCGGACCCGGCTCGAGGAGCATTGTCGGCACCTCTCGCTGCCCGCGGTTCCGGTTCTCGATCAGGTCACCGAGGCGCTGGCGAGGGCGCTCGGCCAGGTCGCGCATGGACGCCCCGGGCGGCAGCACCTGATGGACGAGGCCTATTTTCGCCGCGTCGACGCGATTCAATTCACGATCGCCCACGACGACGGGATCGGGCAGGAAGACTGGGAGGAAGCGGACATTGTCCTTGCCGGGGTCTCCCGCTCGTCCAAGACCCCGACCAGCATCTATCTCGCCAACCGAGGCTACAAGGTCGCCAACGTTCCGCTGGTGGTGGAAAGCCCACCGCCCGCGGCGCTGTTCGGGCTCAAGCACCCGCTGGTGGTGGGGTTGACGAGCGCGCCCGAGCGATTGATCCAGATCCGCCGCAACCGCCTGCTGACACTTAACGAGACGGGCCGGACCGACTACATCGACAGCGAGCGCGTCCGCGGCGAGATTGCCTTCGCGCGCCGCATGTTCGCCGATCGCGGCTGGCCGGTCATCGACGTCACGCGGCGTTCGATCGAGGAGACAGCGGCAGCCGTAATCCGCCTGATCGGCGAGCGCGAGCGCGGCGCCACCGGGGCCGAGTTCGAGGGAGTGAAGGCGATATGACGCTGTGCCTCGAGCCGATCATTCTGGCTTCGGCAAGCGCCTCGCGCAAGGCCATGCTCGAGGCTGCGGGCGTGCGCTTCGAGGCCGTGCCGGCCGGGATCGACGAACGCGCTCTCGAAGCCGAGATGGCCTTCGCCGAGACGGCCGAGATCGCGCAGGCGCTGGCGGGGGCGAAGGCAGCGGCGGTGTCCGCGGTGCGGCCGGGCGCCTGGGTGCTGGGAAGCGATTCGCTGGTCGAAGTGGGCGGGCGGCGCTTCGACAAGCCGAAAAGTCGCGAAGAGGCCGACGAGTATCTGCGCGCATTTTCGGGCCGGACAATGACCCTGCACAGCGCCGCTGCCCTGGCCCGCGGCGGCCGCATCGACTGGGTCGAGACCGACCTTGCCCGCCTCGTCGTCCGCGAACTGAGTGCGGCCTTCATATCCGCCTATCTGGACGCGGAATGGCCCGCCCTGGCCGGCTGCGTCGGCGTGTTCCGGATCGAGGGTGCCGGCGTTCACCTGTTCGAGCGTATTGCCGGCGACCAGTTCACAGTGCTCGGAATGCCGCTCCTGCCGGTGCTCGGCGCCTTGCGCATGCGCGGTTTGCTGCTCGCATGAGCAAACCCGTCCACGCGGGCTCAGGAAAGGCCTATGTCGAAGTGATCGGGGACCCGGTCGCGCAGTCGAAATCGCCAGCGATCCATGGGTTCTGGCTCAATAAGCTGGGGATCGAGGCCACGTATCGCGCCACCCGGATCACGCCTGAAGAGCTTCGCGACTTTCTGCGTGCGCGCCGCGCCGATCCGGCCTGGCGCGGCTGCAATGTTACCATGCCGCTCAAGCGGGCGGCGATGCACGAGTGTGATGGCCTCGATCACCGAGCCGAGGCTGCCGGCGCCACCAACGCTCTGATCGTGGAAGATGATCGGACCCTGACCGGCACGAACACGGATGGCATCGGGTTCATGGAGCCGCTGGGCGGTCTGCTGGCGCAAACCCACTTGTTTCGCATGGCCCGAATTCTCGGAACCGGAGGCGCTGCGCGCGCCATCGTCCGGGAGCTGGCGCAAGCGGGCTTCACCATCGTGCTCGCCGGCCGCGACCCCGGCAAAGCGCGCGCGCTGCTCGACGAGCTTGCGCCCGGCGATCATCACGCCGTCGATATCTCGCATTTTTCCGTGGCAACCGATTTTGCCTTCGATGGGCGCGAAGGCTGCTGCGACCTGATCGTCAACGCCAGCCCGCTCGGCATGCGCGGCCAGCCCCCGCTGGCGTTCGACTGGAGCCATGCACCGCCGGGCAGCGTGGTCTATGACATCGTGACCGATCCGGTCGACACGCCTTTCCTGCGTGCTGCCCGCGCGGCCGGATTCGAAACCATCGATGGCCTCGCCATGCTAATCGGCCAGGCTGCACGCGCCTTCGAGATGTTCTTCGGCCAGGCGCCGCCGCGCGAACACGACACCGAGCTGCGCGGGATCCTGATGTCATGAGCGCGCCCCTGATTCTCGGCCTCACCGGCTCGATCGGGATGGGCAAGTCCACCGTCGCCGCCATGTTCGCGGCGGCGGGTGTTCCGGTGTTCGATGCCGATGCGCAAGTGCGCGCGTTGCAGGGACCGGGTGGTGCGCTGCTCCCCGCCATCGAGGCAGCGTTTCCGGGCAGTATCGGTCCCGAGGGTGTCCGGCGCGAGGCGCTCGGCGGGAAGGTGTTCGACGACGCAGCCGCGCTCGCCCGCCTCGAGGCGATCGTCCATCCGGCCGTGGCGGCGCGGCGCACGGCGTTTCTGGCGCAACATGCCGCCGCCCCGCTCGTGGTGGTCGACATTCCATTGCTGTTCGAGAAGGGCGGCCATGCCGCGGTGGACCGGATCCTCGTCGTCTCCGCTCCGCCCGATGTCCAGCGCGCCCGCGTCCTCGCGCGGCCGGGCATGACGGCGGAAAGGTTTGCGCACATTCTGGCGCTTCAGGTTCCCGATGCCGAAAAGCGCGCGCGCGCCGATCATGTCATCGACACCGGGACTTCGCTCGAGGAGACCGAACGAGCGGTCCGTGCGCTGATCGCGGCTCTCACGAAGGACTAGGCGCTTTCCGGGCTTGCACCGGCCCGGCAAGCGGCGCACTAGAGTGAGGCAATGCGCGAAATCGTGTTCGACACCGAAACCACCGGCCTTGACCCGCGAACGGGCGACCGGATGGTCGAAATCGGCTGCGTCGAGCTCGTCAACATGGTGCCGACCGGGCAGACGTTTCACGCCTACTTCAATCCTGAGCGCGAGATGCCGGCAGGGGCGGAGCAAGTGCATGGTCTCTCGACCGCCTTCCTCGCCGACAAGCCGCCATTCCGCGATTGCGTCGGCGCGCTGCTCGATTTCATCGGCGATTCGCCGCTGGTCGCGCACAACGCCGGGTTCGATTTTGCCTTCCTCAATGCCGAGCTTGGGTTGTGCGCCCGCGATCCGGTGTGCCTGAGCCGGATGATCGACACCGTCGCCATCGCCAAGACGCGGCATCCGGGCGCCAAGCTGTCGCTCGATGCGCTGTGCACACGCTACGGCATCGACCGCAGTCATCGGGTCAAGCATGGTGCGCTGCTCGACGCCGAGCTGCTGGCGCAGGTCTATGTCGAGTTGCGGGGCGGGCGGCAGATCGGGCTCGCGCTCGCTGCCGAGAGTGCGGTGGGCGAGCGCGCGGGGCCCGCCTTGCGGACATTCGTTCCGCCCCAGGGCCATCGCCGCGCCCCGCGTCCGCATGCGGCGAGCGAGCAGGAGCTCGCGCGCCACCGGGCCTTCGTCGCCAGGATCGCGGACGCGCTGTGGGGCACCGCGCCGCCGCTCGCGCATTGAAAATCATCCGGCCGCCCACGTCGGGATTGCAATAAAAGGAGAACAGCCACCCATGGATATTCGCGTCTCTGGACATCAGATCGACACTGGCGAAGCGTTGCAGACCTACGTTTCCCAGCGGCTCAACGCGATGGTCGAAAAATACTTCAACCGCGCGCTCTCCTCGCATGTCACCTTCGGCAAGGGCGCGCACGGCGCCTACACCAGCGACATCGTCACTCATGTCAACAAGGGCCTGATCCTCAAGAGCCACGGCGATGCCCAGGACGCGCATCTGTCGTTCGATCAGGCCGCCGAGAAGCTGGACAAGCAGCTGCGGCGTTACAAGCGGCGCATTCAGGACCGTCACCAGCAGGCTGCCCATTCGCTGGCCGAGGAGGACGCCGCCTACACCGTCTTCGCGCCTTCGACGGCGTCGGGCGATGACGAGGATTCGGGGGCCGATGCTCCCCCCGTGATCGCCGAAACGACGGCCGATATTCCCGAGGCGAGCGTGGCCGATGCAGTGATGATGCTCGATCTGCGCGATACCGGGGCCTTGCTGTTCAAGAATGCCGGGACGGGTGTGCACAATATGGTCTATCGCCGCCGCGACGGCTCGATCGGCTGGGTCGAGCCGCGCTGAGCGGCGAAAGGATGTCCCCCATGCCGGTCACCGGCGCGGAGCTGCATTACCGCGCGCTCGAGCGGCTGTATGCCTCGGCGCCCGTCAACGCGCTGTTCGCATCGCGACTGTCGGTTTCCGGCGAGGGGCGCGCGCGAATCGCGTTCACGGTGACGCGCGAAGTGTTTCATGCGGCGGGAGCGGCGCACGGGACGATCTATTTCAAGATGCTCGACGATGCCGCCTTCTACGCCGCCAACAGCCTCGCGACCGATCGCTTCCTGCTCACCACTTCGTTCAATCTCAATTTCACCAAGCCGGTGCGCGAAGGGGAGGTGGTGGCGGAGGGGCGCTGGGTCTCGGGCCGCAAGCGTGTGTTCGTGGCCGAAGCGCGGCTGGTCGACAGCGCAGGCGAGGAGATCGGCCGGGGCACGGGAACCTTCATGCGCAGTCGCATCCCCCTTTCGAGCCTTCCTGGTTACAGGGCCGGCGGACCGTGAGCGATTCGCGGCTGCCGGCGCATCTCGAAGTTGCCGCCCTCATTCGCGCCGCCGAAAGCGCGGGCGGATTCGCCACGGTGCTCGCGAAGGGTGAACGCGACGTGGGCACCGTGTTGATCCTGACCCTCGAGAGGGGTGGCCCGGCCCGGTTGTGGGAGCGCCTGCACCGCGTCGATGGTAAGCGTGTGTTCACGGTGGTCAGGATCCAACATCCTGACGAAAAACAGGATTTCGAGGATTTCTTGCGCCGTCGAACCGCGCGGGACCGCGATGCCTGGCTGATCGAGCTGGATATCGTGAATGCGGAACGGCTCATCGCAGAGTTTGCGGCTTAGCTTGACCTGGTTTCGAATGTGACTAGTTGGCGCCCCCGAACCGAGGCGCAGGCGGCTTGGACGGCAATGGGGTCGGCAAGCTAGCGCGCAGACGGGGAACGGCCGGCAGGCCGCCACCGAGTGGAACCGACACGCTCAGCGCGTGCCCGCTCGCAGCCTGCGCCTGGCGCGTTCACCGCCCTGATCGACACTTTGCATGATTCGCTTGAACGTTTCCGCCGGGGTCGCGGCGCTTGCCCTGTCGCTGGCTTCGGTGTTCGCACCGCTCGACGCGCCCGGGGCCCTTGCCCAGCAAGCACCCGCGGTGTCGGCTCCCGAGCACACCCAACCGCCCGCCGACGAGATCGTTCCGCGTTTCAGCCCCCGCGAGGTCGTGCAGGCCCTGCCCGCCACGCCGGCTCCCGCACCGGGTGAGGCGCCCGCTGCCAACAGCCTGCGCCAGCTCGTCGCCAGCATCCCGCGCGATGCCGCGCTGGACCGGCAGCTCCAATGCCTTGCCGGCGCGATCTATTTCGAAGCCCGCGGCGAGCCGCTCGCAGGCCAGCTCGCGGTCGCCGAGGTGATCATCAACCGCGCCGCCAGCGGGCGCTTCCCGGCCAGCTATTGCGGCGTCGTGACTCAGAAATCGCAGTTCAGCTTCGTCAGGGGCGGCCGGATGCCCGCTGCGCCGACCGGGACTGAGACCTGGCAGCGCGCCAAGGCGATCGCGCTGATCGCGCATCGCGGGCTGTGGGATTCCGAGGCTGAAGGCGCGCTCTACTTCCACGCCCGCCACGTCTCGCCCGCCTGGAGCGGCCGGCGCCAGGCCGCCGCGCGGATCAGCAATCACGTGTTTTACCGCTAAGCCCCGCGCGATCTTCCCCGATTCCGGCCCTCGCGGGGGGGTCGGGCTCACGTGCTGACTTCGACCCAGACGGGGGCGTGGTCGCTGGCCTTTTCACGCCCGCGATAGGCCTTGTCGACTCCGGCAGCGACCAGCCGGTCGGCGAGCTCGGGACTGAGCAGCAGGTGATCGATGCGAAAGCCATGGTCCCGCTGCCAGGCTCCGGCCTGGTAGTCCCAGAACGTCCACACCCCCCCGCGTGGATTGAGCGCGGCAATGGCGTCGGTCCACCCGTCGCCGAGCAGGCGGGCATAGGCGTCGCGCGCCTCGGGCTGCATCAGCGCGTCGGCCGCCATCGCGCGCAGGCTCCACACATCCTTGTCCTCGGGAATGACATTGAAATCGCCGACCACCGCGACGGGGATTTCAAGCGCCCAGAGCACCTGAAGCCGTGCGCGCAGCCGGTCCATCCACTGAAGCTTGTAATCGAACTTGGGACCCGGCGCCGGATTGCCGTTGGGCAGATAGATGCACACGATACGCACGCCGTTCACGTCGGCCTCGAGATAGCGGGCGTGCGCATCCTCGGGATCGCCGGGCAGTGTGCGCTGCGCCTCGACCGGCGCGACCCCGTTAGCGAGGATAGCGACGCCGTTGAAACCTTTCTGCCCGTGCCAGATCGCATGATAGCCGATCTTCTCGAACTCGGCCGCGGGGAAGCCCTCGTCCTGACTCTTGATCTCCTGCAGGCAGGCGACCGACGGCCGGGTCTCCTCGAGCCACTCGACCAGACGCGGCAGCCGCGCCTTGACCCCGTTGATGTTGAAGCTGGCGATCCGCATCCGCGGACCCTTAGAGCCAGATGACATAAGGTTGCGCCACCGTGATTGCCCGGAGCGGCTCCGTGGCGAGGCGCGGCGCGCAGCGCGGGCTGGTTGCCCGTGCAAGCGTCGCAACGCTGCCGCGGGGCCGCTCCGGGCAACCGCTTCGCGGCGGGCCGCTTTTGGCCCAGCGCTTCGTTACTCGTCGGTCACTATGCTCAGGCATGGCTTCCTCCTCGCGCCTTGCGCTGAGCCAAAATCGGCTCCGTCACGGCGGTGCCACCTTATGTCATCTGGCTCTAGATGCCGAAGCTGGAACCGCAACCGCAGCCCGAGGCGGCCTGCGGATTTTCGACCTTGAATGCCGACCCGCCGAGCGTTTCGACGTAATCCACCGTGCTGCCGGCGACGAGATCGAGGCTGACCGGATCCACCACCAGCCGCACCCCATCGGTCTCGCTCACCGCATCTCCGCCGTCGGGGCCGTCGGCGAGCTCGAACTTGTACTGAAAGCCCGAGCATCCGCCGCCATCGACCGCGAGCCGGAGCACCGCGGGCCTGGCCTGCCGCCCGGCAATCCAGGCGACGCGCCTTGCTGCGGAGGGGGTGAGAGTGAGCATCGCGGCCATGGCCCCCGATCTAGGGCGTGCGTGGGCAACCCTCAAGCCCCGCTCATGCCATGCGGATATATTCGCGCATGGCGTCGGCTTCATGGCTGACCTGATCGAGCCGCGCCTTGACGAGGTCGCCGATCGACAGGAAGCCGCGCATCTCGCCGTTCTCGACCACCGGCAGATGGCGGAACCGCCGCGCGGTCATCAGCGCCAGCGCCTCGACGCAGGTCGTGCTGCATTCGACCGCCACCGCGGGTGCGGTCATCACTTCGCGCACGCTCTTGGCCAGGCTCTCCCCCCCCTCGGCCGCCAGGCAGTAGAGGACATCGCGCTCGGAAACGATCCCGAGCACCTTCCCGTCATCGACCACCGGCATCGCGCCAATGCGCTTTTCAGCAAGGAGGCGGACCGCGTCATGGAGAGGCGTGTCGGGCGCACAGCTCACGATATCGCCGCTGGCACGCTCTTCGAGAAGCCGTGAGACCTGCATCGCACCTGTCCTCCAAACGGGGCGAGAATGTCACAATTTGCGCGCGATAGCCAGCCGCAGCCACGCCCTCGCGAGCCTCAGCGGGCGATGAGGCCGATGAGAGCACGTTCGCCAAGGCGGACGAGGCCATCGGCGACAAGACCGATCGCGGCCCCGGCGGCGACATCGCTGGGAAAATGCGCGCCGCGCGGGATCTGGATCGCCCCTGTCGCGGCGGCCCAGACGCGCGCCGGCCCGGCCGCGCGCGGAAGCGTCCGCGCCGCCGCCTGGGCCACCGCTACCGCGCCCGCGGTATGGCCGGAAGGAAAGCTGTTGTAGCGCGCCCCGTGACGGTGGCCCTTGCGCACCACATATCTGCCCTCTTCGGTCAGCACGAAGGGCCGCGTCCGGTCCACGCTCCGCTTGACCGCGGTCTTGAGCCCGGTCGCCGCCACGTGGGCGGCGAGCATCCGCGCCCCGGCGAGCGCCACCGTCGGGCGGCGAAGCAGCAGACCCATGGCGAGCGTCGCCAGCGAAAGCGCGATGAGCGGCGGCTGGTCCGCCATCTCGCTGACCGCGCCCGCCGCCTTGACCGTGGGCTGGTCCCGCAGCGAGCCGGCGCGCCTGGCCACGGCAATATCGGCGCGCTCGATGGCGCGCAGCGCGTCGGGGGATCCGGGAGGAAGGCGGTCGATCCTGAGCACGGGTATTCCAACCGCAAGCGGAGCGTCGCGTTCCGGCGTCGGCAGCCTGTCGTCACAAATCAGCGCTACCAGCGGCCTTGCCACGGGCCCGCGGGCGCGCCATCTGCGCCTGCATGGCGCGCAGATCCCCGCTCGACGACAGCCGGACCGCCGCTTTCGCCTGGGCGCGCTGGCGGCGGCTGATGGCTTTCATGGGCGCGGTGACGCTGCTGACGATGGGCGTGGCCTTCGCCTGGTTCGCCTCTCTCGGCGAGCCGGTCTCGATCCATTTCTACATCGCGGTCGGGCTCGGCATCGCCGCGATGATGCTGCTGACGGGCGCGCTGATGGGGCTGATGTTTCTCTCCAACGGCACCGGCCACGACGATTCGATCGGCGGGGACTAGCGCACCTCGTCTGGCCGGGCGCCTGCGCGCTCGGCGCTCCGCAGCCGAAACGCCTCGACCGGGGCGCCGCCGATGAGATGCTCCTGAATGATCCGCTCGAGCACGGGCGGGGTGCAGGAATGATACCAGACCCGGTCCGGCCAGACCACCGCGATCGGCCCCGCGGCGCAGACCTGCAGGCAATCGGCCTTGGTGCGCTGGACCGCGGTGCCCGCGAGGCCGAGCTCGCGCAGCCGCTTCTTGAGAAAGGCCCAGGCCTCAGCCCCCGCCTCGCGCGAGCAGCACGCCTGCTTGTCGGACATCGCGCACAGGAAAATGTGGCGGCCGATGCGCTCGCCGCCGATCCTGGCGAGCGCCTGCCCGGCCTGCGCCAGTTCGAGCGCGGGAGTCACTTCAAATGGCGCGCGAGCCAGGCGAACACGGTGTTGTGCCACTGGAGCGAGTTCCTGGGCTTCAGCACCCAGTGGTTCTCGTCCGGGAACACCAGCAGCTCGGCGGGGACGCCCTTTTCCTGCAGCGCGGCGAAGGCCCCCAGCCCCTGCGAATAGGGGATGCGGAAATCCTTCTCGCCCAGCACGACCAGCATCGGGGTGCGCCACTGGCCGACGTGGTTGACCGGGTTCCAGCGCTCATAGGCGGCCGGGTCCTCAGAATAGGACTTGCCGCCATGCTCCCAGCGCGTGAACCATTGCTCCTCGGTCTCGTAGCTCATCGCCCGCAGATCGAAGACACCGTTGTGATTGACGAGGCAGCGGAATCGCTCGGGCCATTTGCCCTGGATCCAGTTCATCATGTAGCCGCCGTAGCTTGCCCCCATCGCGCAAGCCCTGTCGCCGTCGATCTGGCGGTCCAGGCGCAGCGCCGCGGCAAGGCCCTTCTGCAGATCCTCGAGCGGCTTGCCGCCCCAATCGTTGCGGATGCTGTCGGTGAAGGCCTGGCCGTATCCGGTCGAGCCGTGGAAATCGACCGAGATCACGGCATAGCCTTGCGAAGCGACCACGCGCGGGTTCCAGCGGGTGGACCAGGCGTCGTCGAACGAGCCTTGCGGACCGCCGTGGACATAGAGGATCGCGGGCAGCTTCCCCGCCGCGCCCCCGGAAACGATCTCCGGCTTGGTGATCTGGCCCCACACACTCTGGCCGCCGGCGCCGGCGAAGCTGAAGCGGGTGGTGACGGTGGGCGCGAGGCGGCCCATCTGCGTCGTCGCCGCATCGGTCAGCGGCATGGCCTGCTGCCAGCCCCGGGAAAGATAGAGCTCGGGCGGGGCACCGATCGAATCGCGCGTGAACACCAGCCGCTCGCCGTGGAGCGGGACGATGTTGGCGATATGCGCCTCGTTCCCCGCCATCAGGTCGAGCCTGGTGACCGCCCCGCTGCGCGGGTCGATGCGGAAGGCGGGGGTGTCGAGCACGTCCTGCGCGGTCGCGATCAGCCAGCGCGAATCGGGCGTCCAGGCGAGCGAGCCGGCCGAGCGGTCCCATTTTTCGGTCAGCGCGGTGACCGCGCCGGTCTTGAGGTCGCGGATATGGACCACTTGCCGATCGGCCTCATAGGTGGGCCGAGCCATCGCGACATAGGCCAGGTATTGCCCGTCGGGGGAGGGGGTCGGCAGCATGTCCATTCCGGCATTGCGGGCGGTCAGATTGACCGGCGCCCCGCCGCCCGGCCCGCTCTGCCAGATATCGAGGTTGGTCGAGCGCGGCTCGTCGCGACCGGCCTGGCGCGCGACGAAGAACAGGCTCCTCCCGTCGGCGCTCCAGGCAACATCCTCGTTGCCGCCGAACGGCTTGACGGGAGAATCGCCGACCAGCGCGCCAGCGCCCGCCGGACCGTCGGCGGGCGCGCCCGGTCCGCTCGCCTTGCCGTTCACGAGATCGAAGGTGAAGATGCGGCTGAAGGTGCCCGGCGTCTCCCAGCTGTCCCAGTGGCGCACGAAGCCATCCTGCGAGGTATAGAGCCGACCGGTGCCGGGGCCGGGCAGATGGGCCCTGGCGTCGCTGTCGGGGCAGCCGAAGCTGGCGCAGGCGCGCGAAATCTCCGCCCATACCGCGATCCGCGTGCTCCCCGGCGCAACCGCGAAGCCGCTGACGCCGACGGGAAAATCGGTGACCTGCGCCTTGCCGCTCGCCGCGCCATCCGCCCCCAGCCGCGCGCGCCACACCTGGCTTGTCGCCTCCTTGCCTTTCGCGGCGGGGCCGTCGGCGAGGAAATAGAGCCAACCGTCGCTGGCGAAGCGCGCCTCGCCCGCTCCGTCGAGGCCGCCGATCTTGACCGGCCTGGCGGCGGGATTGTCGAGCGCGCGCAGCCACAGCGCGGTGGTGCGCTGGTACGTTGCGGGATCGGTCTCGGTAACCGGAAAGACCGCCCATTTGCCGTCGGGGCCGACCGTGGCGGCACCGAGCCGGGGCAGGGTGACGAGGTCCTGCGCGGTCATCGGCTGGCGCGCGGGCGCCTGTGCCGTCAGCGGAGCTGCGAGGACGAGCGCGAGCGCCGCGAGGAGCGTGGATGGCGGCGGAGGCGCGAACCGGGTCTGTGAGGCCATGCGGCCTGGCTTAGCCCCAGCCGCGAGCGATGTTAAGCGCGGCGAATCGGCGCCGCGGCTGGGGCGCGGGGCGGACCGCGACAGGACTGCGGCGAACAGCGGGAGCAGGGCGAGAAAGGAGAGCTGCATTCCAGATATATAACCGGAAAGGTTTTTCGTGTCAAGCAATTTGTTCGCGGTTTGTGCTATTCCACGGGGCTGGCCGGAGCGCGGCTCAGCTCTTCTTTCCCGCGATCCGCGCGATTTCGGCCTTGACCAGATCCTCGACCATCGCGGGGAGATTCTCGTCGAGCCAGCGCGCCAGCATCGGGCGCAGCATCTCGCGCACCATGCCTTCGAGCGAGGTCTCGCCCGAGCGGACGATCTGCGGCTGGCGGCCCGGCTGGGCGAGCATGGCGAGCGCGGCGAAGTTCTCGCGCATCGCGGTGACGGTGGCTTCGCCGGTGAGGGGGGCCTCCGGCGCCGGCTCGTCCCCCTCGGCCTGGGCGGCGGCATAGCGCGCGCCGGCGTCCATCTCCTGCTCGGAAAGCGCGACCATCGCCGCCTCGTCGAGCTCGAGAATTTCCTCGGCCGGCTCTGCCGCAGCCGGTTCGGCCGGCTCGGCGGCAGCGCGGCTGCGGGGGGGCGCGGGTGCGAGCCCCTGCGGCGCCTGCTCGCGCGCGATGACCTTCTTGATCGATTCGAGGATTTCCTCGACCGACGGTTCGCCCGGTTGCTGCATCGTGTCCGCCCCTGCCGATAGCCCGCGCGAATCGCGGGACACAGGCCTCAATAGCCCGGCCGCGTCCCGGTTTCACCCATTTGCGGCCGTTCGGCCGGAATGTCGGCATTGGCGGCCGGCACGGCGGCGGTGCTGGTGGTGGTGACCACCGGATCAGGATCGTTATCCCAGTCGAACCACTTGCCCTTCACACGGTCGTAATTGGCAACCGGGTCGTACAGCAGCCCTTCTTCGACGAGGCCGAGATCGCGGGCTTCGGCGCGGCCCATCGCGGCAAGCAGCGAGAAGCCCGCGACATAGGCGTTGCGGCGCGCGGTCACGAGCTGAACGCGGGCGTTGAGAAGCTCCTGCTCGGCGTTCAGCGTGTCGAGAATGGTCCGGTTGCCGATCGAATTTTCCGCCCTCACGCCTTCCAGGCCCAGCGCGGCGGCATCCACTGCCGACTGCGCGCTGGTAATGACCGCGGTGGCGGCTTGCCAGCTCGACCAGGCGGATCGGACTTGCGCGATCACTGCGCGTTCGGCCGCGACGGCTTGCTCCAGAGCCGCGGCCTGGCGGGCCTGCGCCTGGCGGCGCTGCGCCGCGGGAAGCCCGCCCTGGAACAGCGGCAGGCTGAGCTGGAGGCCGACCTGCGCCGTGGTGCTGACCTGCGGAAAGGGCACCCCGGTCGGACTGTTCAGCGTGCCGAGGTAGTTGTTGTAGCTGCTGCCCGTTATCGCCGACAGGCGCGGGAGGCGCCCTGCTCCCGCGACCGCGATCTCGAATCCGGCCGCGCGGGCGCGCTCGCGCGCGGCGGCAATGTCGGGGTTTTGATCCAGGGCCACATCCTCGGCCTCCTCCACGCCCGCGGGAAAACCAGGCAGCGGCGGGGGTGGCTGCAGACCGTCGGCGGCTTTCCCGGTAAGCTGGGCATAGGTCTCGCGCGCGGAAACGAGATTGGCCTGCGCGGTTCGAAGATCGCTCTGCGCCAGCGCCAGACGGGATTGCGACTGGGCGACGTCGGTGCGAGTCAGGTCGCCGATTTCGAACCGGTCGCCAGTGGCCTGAAGGTTCACTCGCAGCACGTCGACAAGATTGGCCTGCAGCCCGACCACGGCCTGATTGCGCAGCACGTCCATATAGGCGGCCACGGTCTGGCTGAAAATGCTGCTTTCGGTTGCGCGCACGTCCGCGCGCCCCGCGCTGACCCGCGCATCGGCGCCACGCACGCCGTTGCGGACCGCGCCGCCTGAGTAGATCGGCACCGACAGGTTGAGCTGGCCGGTCAGGACGCGATCGGGGCTGATGAAGCTGGTCGAGCTCTGCTTGACGAATTCCAGATACTGGCTGCTGGTGGTGACGCTTGGCCGGCCAGCCGCCTTCTGGATCGCTACGGTTTCATCGGTCGCGCGCTGGTTGGCGCGGGCGGCCGCGAGCGTGGGGTTGTTGCGGTAGGCGGCGGTCAACGCCTCTTGCAGCGTGTCGGCCCAGGCCGCGCCCGGCGCCAGCGCCGAGGCGGCGAGCGCCGCGCAAAGAACCGTCCCGTGGCGCATCAGAAGCTCCAGCCGGCCTCGCGGTCGAAGGCGGCGAGCCGCGGCACGCCGGTCTCGGCCAGCGCCACCAGCCCGAGCGAACCGCCGGATTTACGCCCCGCGGCAAGGCGCGTGACGCCCCGCTCGACCAGGCCGGTCACGATCCGCGTCCCTTCGGCGAGCTTCCGGGCGAGGGGTTCGGGAACATGCTCGATCGCGCCGTCGATCATCACCAGCGTCGGGTTGCACCCGATCCGTCCGGCGGCGGCATCCTGGGCCGAAACATTGGTCAGCGCGGCGACCATCGGTTCGACCAGCGCGGCGAGATAGCCGCTGCCGCCGTCCACCACGAGCACCCGGTCGGTGCTGGCGGGGCGGGCTTCGGACAGCAGCAGCCCGTGGAACAGCGGCGCGGGCAACGCGCCTCCGCCGGGCAGGCGCACCGCGCGGTCGGCGTAGGCCGCGGCGCGCGACGCCTCGGGCACGAAGTCCTCGCGCGGGACAGTCCCCATCCGCGCCAGCACGAAGGGCTCGTTGACGCCGCTGGTGCGCAACTGGCTGTCGAGCATCGCCCGGCGCGCGGCCTCGAAACGGGTGCGGGGTTCGCTGAGTGTGTCGGAGGCGATCATGCGTGGTCTTGTCGGGCTTTCTCGATCGGGCGTTGCCTTAGGGACAACCCCGCTGGCTTCCAAGCGCTTTGACGCCTGCCACGCCCCGCGCCTATGGCGCGAGCAGCGTTCGACCGGAGAGAGAGCCATTTCGATGAGCGACATGATCACCATTGGCGAGCAGGACCTGACCGAAAGCGTGGCCGATGCGCTGCAGTATATCTCCTACTATCACCCGATGGATTACATCCGCGCGCTGGGCGTCGCCTACGAGGCGGAGCAGGGACCCGCGGCCAAGGATGCGATCGCGCAGATCCTCACCAACAGCCGGATGTGCGCCGAAGGGCACCGCCCGATCTGTCAGGACACCGGCATCGTCAACGTGTTCGTCAAGTGGGGGCAGGACTGCCGGCTGGGCTCGGCACGGAGCCTCCAGGAGGTCGTCGACGAGGGGGTCCGCCGCGCCTACAACAACCCCGACAACAAGCTGCGCGCCTCGATCCTCGCCGATCCCGCCTTCACCCGCCGCAACACTCGCGACAACACCCCTTGCGTGCTCTCGGTCGAGATGGTGCCGGGTTGCACGGTCGAGGTCGATGTCGCGGCCAAGGGCGGGGGCAGCGAAAACAAGAGCAGGTTCAGGATGATGAACCCGTCCGACAGCATCGTCGACTGGGTGATCGAGCAGATCCCGCTAATGGGGGCCGGGTGGTGCCCCCCGGGGATGCTCGGCATCGGCATCGGCGGCACCGCCGAGCACTGCATGAAGCTCGCCAAGCTCAGCCTGATGGAGCCGATCGACATGGCCCAGCTCAAGCAGCGCGGCCCCGCGACCGACCTCGAGAAGCTGCGGATCGAGATCTACGACGCCGTCAACGCCCAGGGCGTGGGCGCGCAGGGTCTGGGCGGGCTCTCGACCGTGCTCGACGTCAAGATCCTCGACTGGCCGTGCCACGCCGCGGGCAAGCCGGTGGCGATGATCCCCAATTGCGCTGCAACGCGCCACGCCCATTTCACGCTCGACGGGTCCGGCCCGGCCTTTCTCGAGCCGCCCGATCTGGACGATTACCCGAAGGTCGACTGGCAGCCCGACGCCGCGGCGCGGCGCGTGGATCTGGACGCACTGACCCCCGAAGAGGTCGCGAGATGGAGCGCGGGCGACCGTGTCCTCTTGTCAGGCAAGATGCTCACCGGGCGCGACGCGGCGCACAAGCGCATCAAGGACCTGCTCGAGCGCGGCGAGCCGCTGCCGGTCGATTTCGCCGGCCGCGCGATCTATTATGTCGGCCCGGTCGATCCGGTGATGGGCGAGGTGGTCGGCCCCGCCGGCCCCACCACCGCCACGCGGATGGACAAGTTCACCGAGATGATGCTGGGCCTCGGCCTGCTGGTGATGATCGGCAAGGCCGAGCGCGGCCAGGGCGCGGTGGCCGAGATCGCCCGGCACAAGGTGGCCTATCTGATGGCGACCGGCGGCGCGGCCTATCTCGTCAGCCGGGCGATCAGGGGCGCCAGGGTGGTCGCCTTCGAGGATCTGGGCATGGAGGCGATCTACGAGTTCGAGGTCAGGGACATGCCGGTGACGGTGGCGGTCGATGCGCGGGGCCACAACGTCCACACCCTCGCGCCGGCCGAATGGAAACGCCGGATCGCGCAGGAGCGTCTGCTCGAAAGAACGTGAAGTCGTTGGACGAGGGCAAGGCGCGGTTCGACGAGGGGCGGGCGTGGCTGGGGCGCGAGCGGGGCTAGAAGCGGCGGATATGACGATTGACGAGGTCCAGGCGCCCGATACGCGGGCCAGCGTGCCGCTGGGTCTGGTGGCGGCCTCGATCGTCGCGTTCTGGCTGTTCTATTTTGTACTTTCGACGGCGCGCTCGCTGATCCAGGATTTCAGCTTCCAGGACGAGATGCTGTGGCGGCGCGCACTGGTAGTCGGAGTGGGCGCGCTGATGACCGCGGTCGTATGGCTGATCCTGCGGGTCTTCGATCAACGCCAGCTCTGGATCAAGATACTGGTCTCGGTCGGGGCCTCCATTCCGGCATCGGTCCCCATCGCGCAAACCAACCAGTGGCTGTTCAACCCTGTCCGCGAGCGCGAAGAAGCGCGTCAGGGACGCGAGCAGGGCTTTGTGCTGCGCCGCGATCCAGCCGGGAATCTGCTGGTCGATATCCCCATCGAGAAGCTTCGGAACCTGCCGCCGCAAACCGCCGCCGCCGCGACCGGCTCCTCCGCCACGGTCTTGATCCGGCCGGCCCCCACCAGGACCGACAAATGGCGCGAGATCGTCGATATCGCCTTGGGCCGCTACTACATCATCCTGTCGTGGGCGTCGTTCTATTTCGCGATGCTGGCGGGCGCGCAGACGCGCGAATCGCAGCGCCGCGAGGAGCGTTTCCGCACCGCGGCCAAGGCGGCCGAGCTGCGTTCGCTGCGCTACCAGGTAAACCCGCATTTCCTGTTCAACGCGCTCAACTCGCTCTCGGCGCTGGTGATGACCGGGCGGCCCGACAAGGCCGAGCGGATGATCCAGTCGCTCTCGCGCTTCTACCGGCACAGCCTGGCCGAAGAGACCAGCGCCGACGTCGCGCTCGCCGACGAATTCGATCTCCAGCGCCAGTATCTCGAGATCGAGAAGGTCCGCTTTCCCGAACGGCTGAGGACTCGCTACGATTTGCCCGAGACGCTGGCGGGATGCCGGGTCCCGGGCATGATTCTCCAGCCGCTGGTCGAAAACTCGGTCAAATACGGGGTCTCGGCCAGCGCCGCTCCGGTCACGGTGTGCCTGGAGGCGCGCGAGGAGTATGGGCGGCTGGTGATCGTCGTGGCGGACAATGCGCCGGTCAGGACCAGGGCAAGGAAACCCGGCAACGGCTTCGGCATTGGCCTCGCCAACGTCCGCGACCGGCTCGCAGCGCGTTTCGGCGAGCACGCGAGCGTGACTTCCGGCCCAATCGAAGGCGGCGGCTACGAAACCCAGTTGAGGATACCCCTGGTGCGCCATGGTTGACTCGCGAGACGAACCGCTCGCCACTCTCATCGTCGACGACGAACCGCTCGCCGTGGACCGCTTGCGGCTGATCTGCGACCAGCTTCCCTCGGTCCGCGTGGCGGGCACCGCGAGCGACGGCGCGCAGGCACTCGAGCGCATTGGCGAGCTCGCGCCGGATCTGGTTCTCCTCGACCTCACCATGCCCGAACTCAACGGGCTCGCGGTGGCCCGCCGGCTTGCCGGGCAGGCCAATCCCCCGGCGGTGATCTTCGTGACCGCGCATGACAATCACGCTGTCGAAGCCTTCGATCTCGATGCCGTGGATTATGTCCTCAAGCCGGTCGAGAAGGACCGGCTCGAGCGCGCCATTGCCCGCGCCCTCGCGCGGCGAAGCGGCGAAGGCGCCGCGGCGACGCGGGCGAGATCGCCCTGGCTCGAGGAACTGTGGGTACCGCATCGCTCCGAGCTGGTCCGGATCGGCGTGGGCGAGATCGGCCGCATCGATGCCGAGCGCGACTATGTCCGGCTCCATGTCGGCGAGGGGGAGGGCAAGCGCAGCTATCTGCTGCTCCAGACGATCGCCGGGCTGGAGGCGCGGCTCGATCCCGCCCGCTTCATCCGCATCCACCGTTCCGTCATTCTCCGGCGCGAGCGGATTTGCGGACTGCGCCATGATGGGCTGGGCGTGTGGTCGGTGGAAACCCTCGACGGCGAGACGCTGCGGATCGGCCGAACCTATCTCGCCAAGGTCAAGGCGCTGGCCGGCCGTTGAGCCCGCCCGCGGCAGCCCCCGGCAGCAGGCGCCACCGGGGGAGACCGTGCCGACCCGTATCAGCCGCCGCGGGTTTCAGGAGCGTCGAGCGCGGCGAGTTGCCTGGCCGCATTCGCCTTCGCCTGGGCCACGCACTGCCGCGACCGGATGAATTCGCCCAGGCCGGCCTGCCGCGCAGCCGTGACGCCGCAGACGCGCCGCGCGGCGGCATCGATCCGGCGCTCGAGCTGCTCCAGTCCGGCGGGTTTGGCGAGATTGAGGTCGTCGAAGCGCACCATCCGACTTTCGGCGGAAAGCGGGGCCGACAGGGCGGCGAGAGCCAGCCCGCAGATGACAGTCTTTACCATTGGCATCCTCCAGGGTTGCGAACCGGGCGGGGGTGAGTGGGGGACAGGGATTGCCCGGTTCGCAGATCGGGCATAGCCTGGCCCGCGCGAACGCGGCCTCCATGCTCGACGAACGCCCGCTTTCCGCGGTCAGATTACATCCGTAATCGACAGACGGGCATGGCGGGGCGACGAGGGGCGGGAACTTGACGGGCAACCAGCGCTTGGAATGGCATGGATCGATTCGAACGCGCCTGGCTGATCGTCAACGCGGCCAGCGGCAGCAATACCCCCGATGCGCTCGAGGAACTGCTCGGCAGTTGCGGTGAGCATGGGCTGATGGTCGAGCGGACTGTCGGCTTTCCCGACGAGCCGCTGCCCGATCCCGCCACACTCGACGCGGCGGCGGTCCCGCTGGTGGTGATTTACACGGGCGACGGCACGCTCAATGCCGCGCTGACTCGGTTGAAGGGCTGGGGCGGAGCGGTGCTGGTGCTGCCCGGCGGAACGATGAACCTGCTCAGCAAGCGCCTGCATGGCGATTTTCCCGCCGCCGAGATCATCAAGGTGGTCGCCAACGGAGGCGCGCGGCGTCGCCGGGTGCTCAAGATCGCCGGCGCTTGCGGCGACGCCTATGCCGGGCTCCTTGCCGGCCCCGGCACGCACTGGGGAGTGGTCCGCGAGGCCATGCGCGAGTTCGACTTCGCCGCGATTGCCAGCGGAACCGCCGAGGCGCTGGCCAAATCGACGGGGGAAGCAATGGTTCGCGCGGTCGATCCGCCGCTCGGCAGCCGTGACGGCTATCCGTTGATCGACATGACCCCGGGCGAGCACGGGATCCAGGTCAATGGCTACCACGCCGGGACCGCGGGCGAGCTGGCGCAGCAGGGCTGGGCCTTGGTGCGGCGGCGCTTTCGCGAGGGTCCGCACGACCGCATGGGCATCGTCGAACGGATCACGCTCGAAAACGTCGACGGTTCGCCGGTCCAGGTCCTGCTCGACGGCGAAGCCTGCGACGGTGCCCCCCAGCTGACCTTTCGCGTGGCCGAATCGGAGGTGGACCTGCTAGCGACGCATCATGCCTGATGCCGCGACGCTGATCTTCCACCTATCGGACATCCACTTCGGGCTCGAGAACAATCGCGCGCTCGACTGGGTCAGGGCGGAGGTCTCGGCCCGCAAGCCCGCGGCGGTGGCGATCACCGGTGACATCACGATGCGCGCGCGGGCCCGCGAATTCACCGCCGCCACGGCCTGGATCCGCTCGCTCCAGGCGCCGGTGACGCTCGAGGTCGGCAACCACGACCTGCCATACTTCAACCTCGTCGAGCGCTTCTTCAAACCCTATGCCAAGTTTCATGGCGTCGAGGAGCTGGTCGAAAAGTCCCTCACCCTGCCCGGGCTTGCGATTGTGCCGCTCAAGACCACTGCGCGCGCGCAGCCGCGGCTGAACTGGTCGAAAGGATGGATCACGGGCGCCTCGCTGGCGAAATGCCTCGACGCGATCGACGCGCTTCCGGCGGGAACGCGCGCGCTGGTCACCGCGCATCACCCGTTGCGCGAAGTCGGGACCAAGGGCACCGCGCTCACCCGCAACGGCGCGCGCGCGCTGGCGGAGCTGGCCCGGAGGCCGGTCGCGGCCGTGCTCTCGGGCCATGTGCATGACGCCTTCGACATCACCGAGCAGACTGCCAACGGTCCGGTGCGAATGATCGGCGCTGGCACTTTGTCGCAGCGCATTCGCTCCACCCCGCCCAGCTTCAACGAGATCACCTGGGACGGCGAACGCCTGACGGTCGAGGTCCGCAATCTCGCCCAGCTCCCGACGTTCGACATGCAGATCGGGGACGTACCCGAAAACGCCCTTCCTCCCCGCCAGCCTGGCGAGCCGGTGGCGCCGGACAACGCCGTCCCCCGCGTCGATCCTCCGGTGCACTGACCGTGAGCAATGCCCCCGCCTTTGTCGCGGGGAAACAGATCCTTCCCTACCACCCTGCCACCCCGCCACCCGAGCGAGACGGAGCCGCATTCAAAGAAGAAGGGCGGCCCCCGCGTGGGAGCCGCCCTTTTTTCGGACCGACAGAGACGGCTCGCTTAACGCTTCGAGAACTGGAAGCTCTTGCGCGCCTTGGCGCGGCCGAACTTCTTGCGCTCCACCACACGGCTGTCGCGGGTGAGGAAGCCGGCCGCCTTGACGGTGCCGCGCAGCGCGGGCTCGTATTTGGTCAGCGCCTGAGCAATGCCGTGCTTGACCGCGCCGGCCTGGCCCGAGAGACCGCCGCCCTTGACGGTCGCGATCACGTCGTACTGGCCCTGGCGCTCCGTGATGGTGAACGGCTGGTCGATGATCAGTCGCAGCGTCGGCCGCGCGAAATACACCGCCTGGTCGCGGCCGTTGACGGTGACCTTGCCGGTGCCGGGCTTGACCCACACGCGCGCGGTCGCGTCCTTGCGGCGGCCGGTGGCATAGGCGCGGCCCTGCTTGTCGAGCTCCTGCTCGCGTAACGGCACTTCGGCGCGCTGGGCGATCTCGGCGGCGTCGCCCTGCGGGGCATCGCCGGCGATGGTCTTGAGGTCCGCCAGGTTGGTGACGGTGGTTGAGCCAGTTTCGTTGGGAGTCTCGGCCATCATGCGGTCGCCTTGTTCTTGCGGTTCATCCCGGCGACGTCGAGCGGAGCCGGCTGGTTGCCGGCGTGCGGATGCTCGCTGCCGGCGTAGAGGTGGAGCGCGCGCATCTGCGCCCGGCCGAGCGGCCCGCGCGGGATCATCCGCTCGACTGCCTTCTCGAGCACCCGCTCGGGGAAGCGGCCCTCGAGCACCTTGGCGGGGCTGGTTTCCTTGATTCCGCCGGGGTGGCCGGTGTGCCGATAATAGCGCTTGTCGGTCAGCTTCTTGCCGGTGAACTTCACCTTGTCGGCGTTGATGACCACGACATGGTCGCCGCAATCGACATGCGGGGTAAAGCTCGGCTTGTGCTTGCCGCGCAGGATATTGGCGGTGATCGCGGCGAGCCGGCCGACCACGAGGCCATCGGCATCGATCAGATGCCAGTTCTTTTCGACCTCGGCGGGCTTGATGGACCGCGTGATCTTGCTGAGCGCCTTCATGGGCTGTCTTTCCGTAGTTCGCGTGTTGCTGATCGGCGGCGGGCCCGAAACCCTCGGCCGGGACGTTCCGAGATCCGGTGGGCCGGTTCGCAAGTCGCGCGCCAATTGCGGCGCGAAGGGCCGAAAGTCAAGGAAAAGCGGGGGCCCCGAAAGCGGTAAAATAATACCGTGTCAAAACCGGGCCAATGTCCAGAGCTCTTTCGAGGCGCGTTCGCTGGTGCCTATCCGAGTCGTGATGACGCGCTCGCTGGTGCGCAGCAGCCCGGACGCAGGATCGGTGGCGGCGGCGGCGGCGACACTTATCGATCCCGGCTCGCCGCCCGGCACGGCAATCGCTTGCGTGGCCGAATTTCGGCCAGACAGGGGAAAAAACAGATCGCGCGGGAGCATGCTCACCGCCTGGGCGGTCATCCGGGCCAATTCAGCCAGGAACTTGTTCGCATCCCGCGTGCGGTCCGCCAGCGCGCCGCTTCGCTCGACCAGGGTCCGGCATTTCTCGACGGCGCGCAGCAAATGGTCGTCCTCGGATTGCTGCGCCGTGCCGACGATCAGCCCCGCGGCGTCGAGGGCGATGGGAAACATCGCCGTGGCGGCGCGCGATTGCTCGAGGGAAGCCAGCGCTTGCAAGCCCGGCGGTGCCGCAACCGCGGCGAAGATCTGCTCGCCTTCGACGAACATGCCGCGATCGCGCGGCAGGAACGCGGCCCGCCAGCGCCGGGTCACCACGATCGAGGCGCCATCGCTCAAGTCACGCGCGAGCACGCGCTCCAGCAGGAAATTCCCTTCGGGCGCCCTCGCCGGCCTCCGCGCCGCGCGCGCCGGACCAAGCGGGGCGCCCAGCAGGCCGAGCGGAAGCAGCGCGGCGACCGCGATCAGCGCCGTCGCGCTCCGGCGATTCAATCCCCGGCCCCTCATTGCGCACTCGTTTCCGAGCTCAGCCACGCCGCGGTGCCCGCGTCGGCATGGACCGTCCAGCCCGTGATTGCAGGTGTTTCGTAGGGATGCAGTTCGGCGAGGCGGCGCATGGCCCGCTCGCGCAGGGCCGCGGTGGTCTTCAGCAGCGCGCCGCATTCGTCGCTCTCGCCCGGGGCGCTGCGCCAGACGAACAGCGAGTGGATCCCCGGCACCAGGTTGCCGCAGGCAATCAGGCGCTCGTCCAGCAGCGCGGCGACACTCGCCCGCGCCGCCGCCTCGTCGGGAAAGGGCGACCAGATCAGCGCCGCCTCGCCGCCGGTCATGCGGGGGTCCGGCCCAGGATATGCGCGCCCCAGGCGACTGCGGCGACGAGCAGCGCGCCCATCAGCTGATGCGCAACCGCCACCCATAATTCGACGCCGGTCAGCACCGTCGCGATTCCCAGCAGAATCTGTGTTCCGAAGGCCGCATGGATCGCAATCGAGGCTCGCCGCTCCAGCGGACGCACGCGGCGCGCGAACCAGACCAGCGCGATCACTGCGGCCCACGCCCACCAGCGGTGGAGGAAGTGAATCAGGTAGGGATCGTGCGTGGCCGCATGGAGCAATCCCCTGGACCGATCGAATTCGGGGACCAGCCGCCCCTGCATCAGCGGCCAGTCGTAGGAGGCGAGACCGGCATCGAGCCCGGCGACCCACGCTCCGAGCGTGAGCTGTATGGCGAGCACAACGGCGGTCACCGTCGCGGGCCAGGTCCAGCGGGCGCGCCGTGCCTTGCCGATCCGCGCCTGCCGCCTGAGATCGAGCGCGGTCCACACCAGCGCCGCCAGAGTGAAGAGGGCGGTCATCAAGTGGATCGAGAGCCAGAAATGGCTGACCTCGGTGCGGGTGCCGGAAAGCCCGCTGCGCACCATGAACCAGCCGAACACGCCCTGCAGCCCGCCCAGCGCCAGCAGCGCGAGGAGGCGCGGCTTGAATCCCGCGGGAATCGCCCGGCGCCACCAGAACCAGGCCAGCGGCACTGCGAAGGCGGCCCCGATCAGCCTGCCCAGCAGGCGGTGAAACCACTCCCAGAAGAAAATGAACTTGAACGCCGCCAGGTCCATTCCGGCCGGACCGCTCTGGTAACGGAATTGCGGTGTAGCGCGGTACAGCGCAAATTCGCGCTGCCAGTCGGCCTCCGACAGCGGGGGAACGACGCCGCTGACCGGGTCCCATTGCGTGATCGAGAGGCCGCTCTCGGTCAACCGCGTGATTCCCCCCACGGTCACCATCGCAACAACCAATGCCGCCACGACGAACAGCCACCCCGCCAGCGCCGCGGGCCGCGTTCGCGAGGGGGCGGCTTGAGGGTTCCCGTGCATCGGGGTGCGTTTACGGGGCGATACCGCCTCACGGCAAGGGCATTGACGCATGACCTGACCTGACGGCCGCGCCCAACGCGGCAGGGGCTTGCAAGAGGATACAGCATAACATACCTGACAATCTGCCGTATGACCCCTTTCGCGCCCCCGATTCGCCAGCGCCTCGATCGCGCGGGCATTGCGCTTTCGGCGCTGTGCGCGGTGCACTGCCTGCTGAGCGTGGTGCTGGTTTCGGTGATCGGGCTGGGCGCTGGGGTTCTGCTCGACCCCGCGATCCACCGTTTCGGCCTGTTGATCGCCACGCTGATCGCCGCAGTCGCGATCGGCTGGGGTGCAATGCGCCACCGCATGGCCGCGCCGTTCGTGGTGGCCCTGACGGGCTTGAGTTTCATGGGCGGTGCGCTGGCGGTGCCGCATGGCGTCGAGGAAGCGGTGCTGACGGTCATCGGCGTGGCGCTGGTCTCGCTCGGCCACATTCTCAACCTGCGCCACCTCCACAGCGCTTGCACGCACGGCGGCGATCACTAGTCAGGCGCCGATGAGCGCTTTCCTGAAAATCACCGTCAACGGCGAGATTCGCCGCACCTCGGCAGCGAGTCTCGCTGCACTGGTGCGCGAGCTCGATCTCGATCCCGCCCGGGTCGCCGTCGAGCGCAATGGCACCATCGCCCCCCGCTCGACGCTCGAGGCGGTTGCGCTTGCCGATGGGGACATGCTCGAGATCGTCCATTTCGTCGGCGGTGGGGACCATGACGATGATAGCTGGAGCGTTGCCGGCCGCACTTTCCGCAGCCGCCTGATCGTGGGCACCGGCAAATATCGCGACTTCGCCCAAAACGCCGCGGCGCAAGCGGCAAGCGGAGCCGAGATCGTTACCGTGGCGGTCAGGCGGGTGAATATCAGCGACCCCAAAGCACCGATGCTGACCGATTTCATCGATCCGCGGAAAGTCACCTATCTCCCCAACACTGCGGGCTGTTTCACCGCCGACGATGCCATCCGCACACTGCGGCTGGCGCGCGAGGCCGGAGGGTGGGACCTCGTCAAGCTCGAGGTGCTGGGCGAGGCGCGCACGCTCTATCCCGACATGCGCGAGACGCTGAAAGCGACCGAGGTGCTGGCGAAGGAGGGATTCCTGCCGATGGTCTATTGCGTGGACGATCCGATCGCGGCCAAGCAGCTCGAGAGCGCGGGCGCGGTGGCGGTGATGCCGCTCGGCGCCCCGATCGGCAGCGGGCTCGGCATCCAGAACCGCGTCACCATTCGCCTGATTGTCGAGGGCGCAAGCGTCCCCGTGCTGGTTGACGCGGGTGTCGGCACTGCCAGCGATGCGGCGGTGGCGATGGAGCTCGGCTGCACTGGCGTGCTGATGAACACCGCGATCGCCGAGGCGAAGGATCCGATCCGCATGGCACGGGCGATGAAGCTGGCCATCGAAGGGGGGCGCGAAGCCTATCTGGCCGGTCGCATGGCGACGCGGAAATACGCCGATCCTTCAAGCCCCCTGGCCGGGTTGATCTGACGCTTTCGGCTGGTCGCGGAAAAATCTCGTTGCACCGCTTAGGGCGCGTTAACCATTCGAGCGCATGATGCCTTCTGCAACGAGAGGACAATCGGGTCATGGCCGTGGCAGGTACCGCGTCGATCACCATCGCCGAAATGCGCGAGTTCGCGAGCTTCACTCCCGCCGAGCAGCGCTACATTCGCCGCGGCCTCGACATCGGCCTTGCCCGCCGCGACGCCTTCACGCTGTGGGGCCGCAGCCCGGCGGAATGCATGTCGATCCGCGCGCAATATGTCGCCTATCAGGATCTCAAGACACTGCGCGGCCCGCTCCCTGACGAGAGCAGCCTCGAAGGGATCGAGGCCTTCTGCGGCAAGCTCACCCGCCTCGCCGCCTTCGACCTGGCGCAGGGCCGGATCGAGAGCTTCGGCGCCTTCCGCTTCCTTTACGAGCGGCTCCTCGGCGCGACGGTGCGTCCGTGGCTGCCGAGCGCCTTCTGCGCCGCAAGCGCGCTTCCGCAGATCGAGCCCGACCGCCGCAAGCTGCTGCTCCAGTCACTGAGCGAAGCCGCCGCAACCGCCGCCGGCTGGTCCACCCGCGAGCCCGGCTTCTTCCCCGAATTCATCGAGGAAGCGGCGGCTTAGGTCACCGACTCGTTATGCCGCAACCAGATACGGATTGAGGCGAGTTGGACGGAGGCGAGGAAGTTGTCGTCGCGTTTGTCGTATCGGGTGGCGACGGCACGGAAGTGTTTGAGCTTGCTGAAGAAGCGTTCGACGAGATTGCGATAGCGGTAGAGGAACGGGCTGAAAGCCGGGATACGCACCCGGCCCGGCATCGGTTTGACGCAGGCCCAGGCGCCGCGCTCGGCCAGCGCGGCGCGCATGGCGTCGCTGTCGTAGGCGCGGTCGCCGAGCAGGATGCAGCCCTCACC
>NNBV01000411.1_pt1 | contig 89818 bp, 85 predicted proteins | sample 1173771 | NCBI WGS metagenome assembly NNBV01 (sample SAMN07173938, study PRJNA388173) | plant metagenome | isolation source: symbiotic tissue sample KVS11 | place: Norway: Troms, Kvaloya island | reverse complement strand
CCACAGGGCGGGTGGGAGCGGGTTCGGGGTTTTCGAAGAGGGGCTTAAGGCAGGCCGCCTTACGGCCTCACACGCGCCAAAATTTCTCGCCAGAGCACCAATGGATTGGCGGCGGCATACCCCGACTCCTGTGCATCGTTGCACTCGATGATGATCCAGCGCCCGTCCTGGGCCTTGGCGAAATCCACTACAAGGAACGGTACTTTCAGGCGCGAAGCAGCCTCTTGCGCCAAGGCCAGTCCTGCGCGGGCATCCGCCAATTCGTAGGAAGCAACTTGATGCCAATAGCGGCCCCACCCGACGCAGTCGCCGTTCCACCAGAACGATCGGTACTCCACGGAAGGTTGTACCTTGCCCGGCACATACCCGGCGACCGGCACCAGAGGAATGAACTCCCTGATCACTGGTTTCTGCCAATGAAGAATCGCGTCGTCACGATACTTGCTCGCTGCAACTTCGTAGTGCGCCCGGCTTTGGATGACGGCAAGATCGGGGTTGTGCTTGCTGGTCTGCCTTGCGCCCTTCATGAAGACCGGCCATGCGAACGATGCTTCTATCTCCGAGGCATCAGGCAACGCGTCGAAGACAACCGTTCGCGGCGTGAACTCCTCGATAACGGGATACCACTTGTCGAGCTCGCTGGCGAGCGCGTGCTCCTGGGGTGCATTCACCGGCCGCAGTCCCATGGCGACGTTCTCGGCAAACACAGTGGGGTAGTCGTCGATTGGACCGATGCGAAGAACGCACGGCTCTTCGGCGTCCAGCCGATACGGGTGTTCGCAGGCGAAATTCAGCTCGAAATTAAAGTCATAGCTGGCAACGCCAAAGGGCTGGCTGACGACCAGTAGTTTCCGTTCGAGCCGAGCAATATTCATGGCATCCGCTACCCAAAGTTCGCCGGCTCAGCCCAGCCTACTGCCGCGCCGTGCGAATGTTCCCCGGCAGCGTCTGCGGCCAGCTCGTGCGGAACGGGTTGATGTCCAGCCCGCCACGCCGCGTGTAGCGGGCGTACACCGCGAGCTTCACCGGTTTGCACAGCCGCCAGATGTCCGTGAACATGCGCTCGGCGCACGGCTCATGAAATTCGTTGTGGTTGCGAAAGCTCACGATGTACGCCAGCAGCCCGGCCTGGTCGATGGGCGGGCCGCTGTAGCGGATCTGCACGCTGCCCCAGTCGGGCTGGCCGGTGACGAGGCAGTTGCTCTTCAGCAGCCGGCTGGTGAGGGTTTCGTTCACATGCACCTGCGTGGTGTCGCTGCTCAGCAGCTGCGGCGCGGGCTGGTAGTGGGTGCACTCGATGTCCAGGCGGTCGAGGTCGAGGCCGTCGAGCTCGTGCACCGGCTCGCGGTCGAACATGTCGGGCGCCAGCAGCGTCACGCCGATGCCGCCCGAGCGGTCGCTGCCGCGCCAGGCGGCTTCGGCCAGGTCGGTGCGCAGGCGCTCGCGCACTTCGTCCACGCTCGCGAAGGGGCTGTTGTTGAAGCTGTTGAGGTAGAGCTTGAAGCTCTTGCTCTCGATGATGTTGGGCGTCTCGCACGGAATGGTGAAGTGCGCGATGGCCAGCTGCGGCTTGCCGCGCAGGTTGAGCCAGCTGACCTCGAAGGCGGTCCAGAGGTCGGCGCCGAAGAAGGGCAAGGCGTCGGGTTTGATGCCCATGGCCTCGCGCTGCGTGGCGCGCGCAATGGGGAACAGCAGCGTGGGGTCGTAGCGGTCGGCGTAGGCCGAGGCGCGGCCCAGTTGCGACTGCGCGGGCGTGTTGGGGTTGTGAGGATCTGTGCTCATGGCTTGGCGTGTGTGGCGTCCGCCGCGTGCGCGAACGGAGCAATGTGTCGGGCGAGGATGGTGCACACCTCGGGCGGCAGGTCGTGCCCCATGCCGGGCACGGCGACGAAGCGCGCGCCCGGAATGCGGCGGGCCGTGTCTTCGCCGCAGGCGATGGGCACCAGCGCGTCGGCGTCGCCGTGCAGCACCAGCGTGGGCGACTGGATGCGCGGCAGCACCTCGGGGCGGTCGGCGTCGGCGCCAATGGCCAGCATCTGTCGCATCAGGCCGGCCGGGTGGTAGGCGCGCCGCATGCTGAAGCTAAGGCGCTCGGCCAGCTCCTGGTCGGTCTGCGGGTAGGCCGGGCTCTGGATGAGCCGCAGCAGCCGAATGCTGTGCGCCACCAGTTCGGCCTCGCCGCGGCCCAGCGGGCGGCGCATGAGCATGGTGGCCACCTCGCGGCGCGGGCCGGGCAGGCCGCGCGCGCCGCTGGAACTCATGATGCTCACGAGGCTGGCGCTGCGGTGCGGCGCGGTGGCCGCCAGGCGCTGGGCGATCATGCCGCCCATGGAGGCACCGACGATGTGGGCCTTCTGTATGCCCAGCGCGTCGAGGACGCCGAGCGAGTCGTTCGTCATGTCCTGCAGCGTGTAGGCCGATCGCACCTTCAGGCCCAGGCGGTGGCGAATGGTCTGCCACACCACGTTGCCGGTGCCGGCATGGTCGAAGCCCTGGCTCAGGCCGATGTCGCGGTTGTCGTGGCGCACCACGCGAAAGCCCGCGTCCACCAGGTGCTGCACGAAGCCGTTCGGCCACGCCACCAGTTGCATGCCCAGGCCCATGATGAGCAGGATGACGGGGCGGTCTTGCCCGCCGGTGTCGTCGACTTCGATCTGCAGCCCGTTGGCGGTGACTTTCATCGGAGCCCTATTTGAATTCGCGCTCGCGCAGCCACTTGGTGGCGACCCACTTTTCGCCCGCCAGCACCGGCGCGCCGCCGTGCAGCGTGCGGGTGGCGGGGTCGGGCCGGTCGTAGCTGAAGAACACGCCGGTGCCGCGCACCGGTGCCACCTCCAGCCCCACATCGGGGAAGGTGGTGGCGCCGCCGCCCTCGGGCTCCTGCAGGTACATGACCAGCGTGGCCACGCGCTGGCCGCCGCGCTTCAGGATGGTGGGCGTGCCGGGCTCGCCGGGGTCGAAGTAGTCGTAGTGCGGGCGGTACTGCGCGCCGGGCGCATAGCGCAGGATCTGCAGGCCTTCGCCGAATTCGAGCGGCCAGCGCAGCAGCATGGCAATGCGCTGCTCCAGGCGCGCGACGATCTCGTTCTCGCCGCGCTCGAAGAACATGCCGTCGCTGGTGCGGTCGACATTGAGCACCTCGCCGCCGGTGCGGGTCTCCACGGTGAGCGAGCGGGCCAGCCGCACGCGCGCGGCGGCAATCAGCCCTTCGCATTCCTCGCCCGACAGCAGGTTGCCGAACACGATGACGCGCGGGTGCCGCATCGTGTGCAGCACCTGCACGCGGCGGTCGCCCGCGTCGAGGTAGAGCGGCGCGCCGTCCAGGTCGGGGCCGGGCATGTCGGTGCGGGCCGGCGCCAACACCGCTTCGACATCGGGAAAGCCCGCCTCGAGCTGGGCCAGCGCGATGTCGGTGGCCGCGTCGTGCCAGCCGGCCGCGCGCATCGACACGCGCAGCGCTGGCACCGAGTGCCCGGCCGCGAGCTGGGCCACCAGCCACTCACGCAGTTCCGGACTGATCGGTTGGGACATCAGACTTTTCTCCTGAAGACCAACCTCTCGGGGGTCGACGCCTGCGCGTCGAAACCATAACCCTCGAGGTCGAATTTTTCCAGTGCCTTGGGGGTGGCCGCCTTGTGCAGCACCGCCCAGCGGGCCAGCAGGCCGCGGGCCCGCTTGGCGTAGAAGCTGACGATCTTGTACCTGTCGCCCTTCCACTCCTCGAACACGCATTCGACCACACGGGCTTTCAGCACTTTCTTGTCGACCGACTTGAAGTACTCCTGCGAGGCCACGTTGACCACCACCGGTGTGCGGTCGGCCTCCAGGCGCTCGTTCAGGTGCTCCGCAATGCGCGCGCCCCAGAAAGCGTACAGGTCCTTGCCGTGGCGGTTGGCCAGCTGCGTGCCCATTTCCAGGCGGTAGGGCTGCAGCAGGTCGAGCGGGCGCAGCAGGCCGTACAGGCCGCTGAGGATGCACACATGGTCTTGTGCCCAGGCCAGTTGCGCCTTGGTGAGGGTGCGGGCGTCGAGGCCGCCGTAGACGTCGCCGTCGAAGGCAAAGGCAGCCTGGCGGGCGTTCTTCTCGGTACTCTTGCTCGACCAGGCCTCGTAGCGGGCCACGTTCAGGGCCGAGAGCTTGTCCGACAGGTGCATCAGCTCGGAGATCTGCTGCGGCGACTTCTCGCGCAGCAGCTTGATGAGCTCGGCCGAGGGGCCGCGCGGGGACTCGAAATGCGGCTGGGTGGCGGGAGTGTCGGCGGGGAGCGGGGTGTCGTAGTCGAGCGACTTCGCAGGGGAGAGCAGGAACAGCATGCCGGAATTATGAGTGGCCGCCGTGACGCGCGGCCACGCCGGTAAAATGCCCGCCAATCCCACCCTGTCACCAACGGCACCCGAGGGTGCCGTTTTGCATTCCCCATGAGCGAACCCATCACTCCCCCAGCCCAACCCGGCCTCGACAGCCTGTCGAAATCGTTCGAACCCGCCGCCATCGAGGCGCACTGGGGCCCGGAATGGGAAAAGCGCGGCTATGCCAAGGCGGGCTTCCGCGGCACGCAGCAACCCAAGGAAGGGGCCGAGTCGTTCGCCATCCAGCTGCCGCCGCCCAATGTGACGGGCACGCTGCACATGGGCCATGCGTTCAACCAGACGATCATGGACAGCCTCACGCGCTACCACCGCATGAAGGGCGACAACACGCTGTGGCTGCCGGGCACCGACCACGCCGGCATCGCCACGCAGATCGTGGTGGAGCGCCAGCTGCAGGAGCAGAAGGTCAGCCGCCACGACCTGGGCCGCAAGAACTTCGTGGCGCGCGTGTGGGAATGGAAAGAGAAGTCGGGCAACACCATCACCGAGCAGATGCGCCGCATGGGCGACACGGTGGACTGGAGCCGCGAATACTTCACGATGGACGACAACCTCTCGGCCGTCGTCACGCAGACCTTCGTGAAGCTGTACGAAGAGGGCCTGATCTACCGCGGCAAGCGCCTGGGCAACTGGGACCCGGTGCTCAAGACCTCGGTGAGCGACCTCGAGGTGGAAAGCGAAGAGGAAGACGGCTCGCTCTGGCACATCGCCTACCCGCTGGAAGACGGCAGCGGCACGCTGACCGTGGCCACCACCCGGCCTGAAACCATGCTCGGCGACACGGCCGTGATGGTCCACCCGGAAGACGAGCGCTACAGGCACCTCATCGGCCAGCGCGTGCGCCTGCCGCTGGTCGACAGGCTCATTCCCATCATTGCGGACGACTACGTCGACAAGGCGTTCGGCACGGGCGTGGTGAAGGTCACGCCGGCGCACGACTACAACGACTACGCGGTCGGCCAGCGCCACAAGCTCGAAGTGATCGGCATCCTGACGCTGGACGCCACCATCAACGACAACGCGCCCGAAAAATACCGCGGCATGGACCGCTTCGTGGCGCGCAAGGCCATCGTGGCCGACCTGGACGCGCTGGGCCTGCTGGTCGAGGTGAAGAAGCACAAGCTGATGGTGCCGCGCTGCGCGCGCTCGGGCGCCGTCGTGGAGCCCATGCTCACCGACCAGTGGTACGTGGCCATGACGCGCCCGGGCGCCGACGGCCAGTCGATCGCGCAGAAGGCCATCGACGTGGTGAAGTCGGGCGAGGTGCGCTTCGTGCCCGAGAACTGGGTCAACACCTACAACCACTGGATGGAGAACATCCAGGACTGGACCATCTCGCGCCAGCTGTGGTGGGGCCACCAGATTCCGGCCTGGTACGACGAGGACGGCAATGTCTACGTGGCCGAGAACGAGGCTGATGCGCAAGCCAAGGCGCCCGGCAAGACGCTGCGCCGCGACGAGGACGTGCTCGACACCTGGTACTCCGCCGCGCTGGTGCCCTTCTCTTCGCTGGGCTGGCCCGAGAAGACCGAGGACCTGGCGCTGTACCTGCCCTCCACCGTGCTGGTGACGGGCTACGACATCATCTTCTTCTGGGTCGCCCGGATGATCATGATGACCAAGCACTTCACCGGCAAGGTGCCGTTCAAGGACGTGTACATCCACGGCCTGGTGCGCGATGCGCAGGGCAAGAAGATGAGCAAGTCCGAAGGCAACGTGCTCGACCCGGTCGACCTGATCGACGGCATCGCGCTGCCCGAGCTGCTCGACAAGCGCAGCCAGGGCCTGCGCAAGCCCGAGACGGCGCCCGCGGTGCGCAAGAACACGCAGAAGGAATTTCCGGACGGCATTCCGGCCTTCGGTGCCGATGCGCTGCGCTTCACCTTTGCGTCGCTGGCGTCGCTGGGCCGCAGCATCAACTTCGACAGCAAGCGCTGCGAGGGCTACCGCAACTTCTGCAACAAGCTGTGGAACGCCACGCGCTTCGTGCTGATGAACTGCGAAGGCCAGGACTGCGGCCTGCTGGAGCACACCAAGGAAGACTGCAAGGTCGGCGGCCCGGCGCACGGCTACCTGAAGTTCAGCCGCGCCGACTACTGGATCGTGTCGCAGCTGCAGCGCGTGGAAGCCGAAGTGGCCAAGGGCTTCGACGAATACCGGCTCGACAACGTGGCCAACGCGATCTATCAGTTCGCCTGGGACGAGTTCTGCGACTGGTACCTGGAAATTGCCAAGGTGCAGATCCAGACGGGCGACGATTCGCAGAAGCGCGCCACGCGCCGCACGCTGATCCGCACGCTGGAGACGCTGCTGCGCCTCGCACATCCGGTGATTCCGTTCATCACGGAGGAGCTCTGGCAGAAGGTGTCGAAGGTGGCGGGCCGCGAAGGCGAGTCGATCATGGTCGCGGCCTATCCGCAGAGCCAGCCCGAGAAGATCGACGAGAAGGCCGAGGCGCATGTGGCGCGGCTCAAGAGCCTGGTCGACGCCTGCCGCACGCTGCGCGGGGAGATGAACGTGTCGCCCGCCATGCGGCTGCCGCTGTATGCGGTGGCCGACGACGCCGAAGGCGCGGCCTTTCTGCGCGAGTCGGCGCCCGTGCTGCAGGCGCTGGCCAAGCTCAAGGAAGTGAAGGTCTTCGACGACGAGGCCTCGTGGCAGGCCGCTGCCGAAGCGGCTCCCGTGGCGGTGGTGGGCGCGGCGCGCCTGTGCCTGCACATGGAAATCGACAAGGGCGCCGAGAAGCTGCGCATCGGCAAGGAAATTGCTCGTATCGAGGGCGAAGTTGCCAAGGTGCACGGCAAGCTGGGCAACGAAGCCTTCGTGGCCAAGGCCCCGCCGGCGGTGATCGACCAGGAGCGCAAGCGCCTGGCCGACTTCAGCGCCACGCTGGAACGCCTGCGCGACCAGCTTGTGCGCCTTGGCTGACAGACGCATGAAATCGCAGGCGTTTAGGATGCGGGTTCGGCAATTGCTTGTCGTTTCAGCACCATGATTTACCTTCTTCCAACCAACTGAAGCCGAACCTGCCCATGTCCACACCATCGACGCGTATCCGCAAGGCTGTATTTCCCGTGGCGGGCTTTGGCACCCGCTTCCTGCCCGCCACCAAGGCACAGCCCAAGGAAATGCTCCCGGTGGTCGACAAGCCGCTGATTCAGTATGCGGTGGAAGAGGCCTACGCCGCCGGCATCCGCGACATGATCTTCGTGACGGGCCGCAACAAGCGCGCCATCGAAGACCACTACGACACGGCCTACGAGCTGGAAAGCCAGCTCGAGGCCAGCGGCAAGACCGCCCTGCTGAACATCGCGCGTTCGGTCATGCCCGACGACATGACCTGCTCCTACGTGCGCCAGCCGCGCATGCTGGGCCTGGGCCACGCCGTGCTGTGCGCCGAACACCTGGTGGGCGACGAGCCCTTCGCCGTGCTGCTGGCGGACGACCTGATGGTCGGCCCCAACGGCGGCGAGCCGGTGCTGGCCCAGATGACCGCCGCCTTCGAGCGCCTGGGCGCGTCGCTGCTGGCGGTGCAGGAAGTGCCGCTGGAACACGTCAAGCGCTATGGCATCGTGGCCGGCGACACCATCGAAGACGGCCTGGTGAAGGTCAGCCACATGGTCGAGAAGCCCAAGCCCGAAGACGCACCTTCGCGACTGGGCGTGGCGGGCCGCTACATCCTCACGCCGGGCGTGTTCGCCGAAATTCGCAACCAGCCCAAGGGCGCGGGCGGCGAGATCCAGCTGACCGACGGCATCGCGGCGCTGATGAAGAAGGAATCAGTCTACGCCTATGCCTACAAGGGTATCCGCTACGACTGCGGCAGCAAGGAAGGCTTTCTGCAGGCGACGGTGGAACTGGCGCTGGCGCACCCCGAAGTGGGCGCGGAATTCCGCGAATACCTCAAGAGCCTGAAGCTGTAATTGCCTCGCGAGGACGCTTTGAATGAAAAGGGCCGCAACAGCGGCCCTTTTTCTTTGCGGGCGTTTTCGTTGTCAGCGGCGCTTCAGCACGTGAATGAAGTCGCTGCCCACCGTTTCCTGGCCCATCAGCTCGTTGCCGGTCTGGCGGGCGAAGGCCTGAAAGTCGCGGATCGACCCCGGGTCGGTCGACACCACCTTCAGCAACTGGCCGCTCACCATTTCGTTGAGCGATTTCTTCGCCTTCAGGATCGGCAGCGGGCAGTTCAGGCCGCGCGTATCGAGCTCGCGGTCAACTTGCACGCGACGGCTCCTCGGGCGGCAGCGAGAGGCCGCGACGGCGCTCTTCGTTCTCCGACGCCGTGAAGAACACGGGCTCATGCCCGCGCGTGCGCAGCCAGTCGGCCAGCGCGTAGCCCGTGCCGGCAGGCCAGCAGCGCAGGTCGGGCAGGTCGTAGAGGCGGTAGTCGACCAGCTCGGGCGAGAGCTTCACCTCGCCGTCGGCCACCACGTGGTACGCGATGATGATCTGGTTCATGCGCTGGAAGTCGTAGGCGCCGACCAGCTTGGTGGCGCTCACGTCGAGGTTGGTTTCTTCCTTCACCTCGCGCGCAATGCCCTCCTCGGGCGTTTCGCCGGCTTCCATGAAGCCGGTGATCAGCGCATACATCCGGGGGCCCCAGGCCGCGTTGCGCGCCAGCAGCACCTGGCCGCGGTATTCGACGATGGCCGCGAGCACCGGCGTGGGGTTGTTCCAGTGCGTGTGGCCGCAGTTGGGGCAACGCAGGCGCTCCTTGGGGCCGCCGTCTTCCATCAACGCGATCCATTCGAGCGGGGTGGCGCAGACCTGGCAGAACTTGGGATGGGGCATGGGGGTCTCTCTTGTTTTTGTGGGCCGCCTGCACGCCCTCTTGCAGGGCGCCGCGGCGTCTTGTGGTCTTGTTGTCTGCTTACGCGGGGAACACGCCGGTCGACAGGTAGCGGTCGCCGCGGTCGCACACCACGAACACGATGGTTGCGTTCTCCACCGTCTTGGCCACCTCGAGCGCGGCCCACAAAGCACCGGCCGCCGAGATGCCGCCGAAGATGCCTTCTTCACGCGCCAGGCGACGGCACATTTCCTCGGCGTCGTCCTGGGTCACGCTGATTTCCTGGTCGACGCGGCTCGGGTCGAAGATCTTCGGCATGTACTCGGCCGGCCATTTGCGGATGCCCGGAATGCGCGAGCCCTCGGCCGGCTGCGCGCCGACGATGCGCACGGCGGGGTTCTTCTCCTTCAGGAAGCGCGACACGCCGGTGATGGTGCCGGTGGTCCCCATGGCGCTCACGAAGTGCGTGATCTTGCCCTTGGTGTCGGCCCAGATCTCGGGGCCGGTGGTCTCGTAGTGGATGCGCGGGTTGTCGGGGTTGGCGAACTGGTCGAGCACGCGGCCCTTGCCCTGCGCGACCATCTGCTCGGCCAGGTCACGCGCGTATTCCATGCCGCCGCTCTTGGGCGTGAGCACCAGCTCGGCGCCGAAGGCCTTCATGGTCTGCGCGCGCTCCACGGAAAGGTCCTCCGGCATGATGAGCACCATGCGGTAGCCCTTGATGGCCGCAGCCATGGCCAGGGCGATGCCGGTGTTGCCGGAGGTGGCTTCGATGAGCGTGTCGCCGGGCTTGATCTCGCCACGCTCTTCCGCGCGCTTGATCATCGAGAGGGCCGGCCGGTCTTTCACCGAACCGGCCGGATTGTTGCCTTCGAGCTTGCCGAGAATCACGTTGCCGCGCTTGGCGTTTTCTGCCGCATGGATGCGCTGCAGGGCGACCAGAGGGGTCTTGCCGATGGCATCTTCAATCGTCGGATAATTCATGCAGCCACTGTGCCATAATTTTGGGCTTGCTTCAGAACCCTGCCCGGGTGGTGAAATTGGTAGACGCAGGGGACTCAAAATCCCCCACCGAAAGGTGTGCCGGTTCGATTCCGGCCCCGGGCACCACATTTGGCTCTCCCCCAGGCTGCGCGCACTTCGTGTCGCTTCGCCTTCCCCCTTCCGGGGGCGATACCTGCGGACCGGCGGAGCCGGTTCCGCGGTATCTCTGGAAGGGAGCTAGCCTTTCCTTCGTCAGGCTTGCTCTATCGGGCCGATCGGGCGGATTTCGCCGATCAGTCCTGTGTGCACCGTCGGATACGCCAGGCGCACGCGCAATTCGCGCTTCAGCCTCATGTTGTCCAGCCGGCGCGACTCCCCCATGAAACTCAACAGCTGCACCGGCAACTGCCGCTCGGCCTCGCCGCGCGCCACGCGTGGCGGGCGCGGCATGCCGTACAGGTCGGCGGCCAGGTCGATGTAGTCGCCCATGCGCAGTTCGGTGTCGTCCGACACATGCGCGATGCGCTGCGGCTTGCCGCGGAACAGCGCCGCCACGCAGGCGCGCGCCAGGTCGTCGGCGTGGATGTGGTTGGTGTACACGTCGTCCTCGCGCCGCAGCACCGGCGTGCCGCGCTCCAGGCGGGCACGCGGGGTGCCGTTCTCGCGGTCGGGCGCGTAGATGCCCGGAATGCGCAGGATGCTCGCGCGCACGCCCGCGCCGCGGCCCAGCCAGCGCACGGCGCGCTCGGCGTCCACGCGGCGGTGGGCGCGCGGGGTGTCGGGCCGCACGCCGCGGGTTTCGCTCACCCTGGCCCCCTCGCAGTTGCCGTACACGCCGCTGGTCGAGCCGTAGACGACGCTCGAGGGCACCGAGCGCAGCCGCAAGGCACGCGCCAGCGCGGTGGTGCGCTGGTCGCGCCACCAGGCGGTGCCGCCGTCGCGTGCCGGGGGCGCCAGATGAAGCACCCGCGTTGCAATGCCCGCCAGCCGGCGCAGGGTGGCTGCATCGTCCAGATTGCCTACCAGGGGGCGGATGCCCGCGCTGCGCAGCCCTTCGACCCGGTTGGCCGACGACGTGAGCGCCACCAGCTGCATGCGCCCGCGCAGGTCGCGTGCCACGCGCTGGCCGACGTCACCGCAACCGACGATCAGGAGGCGCTCGCGGCGGAACCGCGCCGGCAGGGCGCCGGAGGGGCTATTGATTGAAGGCAAAATCTTGGTTCCTGTCCGAATTCAGTGAGTCCCGGCGCTGCACGCAGGCCGGGACCCGTTTTTACCCCCAGAAGAATACCGATGACCGCTACAGCGCCGCACGACGCGGGCTTTTCCATCACCGTCGAACCCAGCGGCCGCCATTTCGTGGTCCACGGCGACGAAACCATCCTCGCGGCCGGCATCCGGCAAGGCATCGGCCTGCCCTATGGCTGCAAGGACGGCGCCTGCGGCTCCTGCAAGTGCCGCAAGCTCTCGGGCGAGGTCACCCTGGGCCCGCACCAGAGCAAGGCCCTGAGCGCCGAAGAGCAGCTTGCCGGCTTCGTGCTGACCTGCTGCGCCCACGCCACGAGCGACGTGGTGCTGGAGTCGCGCCAGGTCACCGAAGCCGGGGCCATGCCGATCCGCAAGATGCCGGTGCGGGTGCAGGGCCTCACGCGCCTGTCGCACGACGTGATGATGGTGCGCCTGCAACTGCCGGCCGGCGAGCCGCTGCAGTTTCATGCGGGGCAGTACGTGGAGTTCATCCTGCGCGACGGCGCGCGCCGCAGCTATTCGATGGCCAACGCGCCGCACACCCTGGGCGTGCCGGGCACGGGCATCGAGCTGCACCTGCGCCACCTGCCCGGCGGCAAGTTCACCGACCATGTGTTCGGCACGATGAAGGAGAAGGAAATTCTTCGCATCGAAGGCCCGTTCGGCAGCTTCTTCCTGCGCGAGGACTCCGACAAGCCGATGGTGATGCTGGCCTCCGGCACGGGCTTCGCGCCCATCAAGGCGCTGCTGGAGCACATGCAGTTCAAGGCCATCGCGCGGCCCGTGACGCTCTACTGGGGCGGGCGCCGCCCCGAAGACCTGTACTTGGACGCCTGGCTGCGCGAACAGATGGCGCAGATGCCTCACCTGCGCTACGTGCCCGTCATCTCCAATGCCACACCGCAGGACAACTGGACCGGACGCACCGGCTTTGTCCACCAGGCCGTGCTGGAAGACTTTGCCGACCTGTCGGGCCACCAGGTGTATGCCTGCGGCGCCCCCATCGTGGTCGACTCGGCCAAGCGCGACTACGTGGCACTGGCGGGCCTGCCCGAAGAAGAGTTCTTTGCCGACGCTTTCACCACGGAAGCCGACAAGGCCGTTCCCTGAATTTCCCGAGACCCTGCCAACAACAATGAAGACGAGACACTTTCTCCTGACCCTGCTTGCAAGCGCCACAGCCCTCATGGGCAGCGGCCATGCCATCGCCCAGCAACAACGCCCCATTCGCCTGGTGGTGCCCTACGCGGCCGGCGGGCCCATCGACAACACGGCGCGCATCCTGGCCGAACGCGTGAAGGACACGCTGGGCCCGGTCATCATCGACAACAAGCCCGGCGCGGGCGGCAACATCGGTGCCGACATCGTCGCCAAGGCGCCCGCCGACGGCCTGACCATCGGCATCGCGGCCACCGCCACCAACGCGGTGAACCCCTGGCTGTACAGCAAGATCCCGTTCAACGCCGCGACCGACTTCGCACCCATCACGCAGATGGTGCGCGTGCCCAACGTGCTGGTGATGAACGCCGACACGGCCAGGCGCCTGAACATCAACACCGTGGCCGACCTGATTCGCTATGCCAAGGCCAACCCCGCCAAGCTCAACTACGGCAGCGGCGGCAACGGCAGCGCCGGACACCTGGCGGGCGAGCTGTTCAAGAAGGAAGCGGGCATCTTCGCGCTGCACATTCCGTACAACGGCGGCAGCCCGGCACAGCTGGCACTGATCTCGGGCCAGGTCGACTTCAACTTCGACAACCTCGCCACGGCCGCGCCGAACATCCGCTCGGGCAAGCTGAAGGCGATTGCCGTGACCACGCTGCAGCGCAGCAGCGCGCTGCCCGACGTGCCGCCCATCGCGGACACGCTCAAGGGCTTCTCCATCGACACATGGTGGGGCCTGGTGGCACCGGCCGGCACGCCGCACGACGTGGTCGTGAAGCTCAACCAGGCGTTCGTGGCCGCGCTGAACGCCCCGGAAACGAAGACCCGCTTCGCCGGCCTGCTGGCGGAGCCGGTGGCCAGCTCGCCGGAGCAGTTCGGTGCGTTCATGAAGAGCGAGCTCTCCAAGTACGAAGCCGTGGTCAAAGCCACCGGCGCAAAGGTCGACTGACTATTCGCCCAGGTACGCGGCGCGCACGCGCGGGTCGCTCAGCAGGGCCTTGGCTTCACCGTTCATGGTGATCAGGCCCGACTCCATCACGTAGCCGCGGTCGGCCAGTTGCAGCGCGCGGTTGGCGTTCTGCTCGACCAGCAGGATGGTCACGCCCTGCGAGGCCACGGTCTGCACCACCTCGAAGATCTTGTCGCACATGATCGGCGACAGGCCCATGGTGGGCTCGTCCAGCAGCAGCACCTTGGGGCGCGCCATCAGCGCGCGGCCCATCGCCAGCATCTGCTGCTCGCCGCCCGACATGGTGCCCGCCAGCTGGTCCTTGCGCTCGCGCAGGCGCGGGAAGGTGACGAACACGCGCTCCATGTCCTTGGCGATCTCGGCCTTGTCCTTGCGGATGTAGGCGCCGATCTGCAGGTTCTCGGTGATGGTCATGCGCGTGAACACGCCACGGCCTTCCGGCACCATCACCAGGCCCTCGCCCACAAGGTCCCAGGCGCCGCGGCCCTTGATGCTGCGGCCCATGAACTCGATGTGGCCGGCCCCGGCCGGCAGCGTGCCGGTGATGGCCTTCATGGTGGTGGTCTTGCCCGCGCCGTTGGAGCCGATCAACGAGACCAGCTCGCCCTCGCGCACCTCGAAGTCCACGCCCTTCACGGCCTGGATGCCGCCGTAGCCCACCTTCAGGCCGCTGACTTTCAGCAGCGTCTTGCCGGCCGCCTTGGCCTGCACGGCATTCGACATGGTTTCTTGTTCGCTCATGGTTGCGGTGCTCATGTCAGTGGCCTCCGGTGCCGAGGTAAGCCTCGATCACCTTCTCGTTCTTCTGCACGTCCGCGGGGGTTCCTTCGGCAATCTGCTTGCCGTAGTCCAGCACGGTGACCCGGTCGCACAGGCCCATGATGAGCTTGACGTCGTGTTCGATGATCAAAATGGTGCGGTTGTCGCGGCGGATGCGGTCGATGAGTTCGCGCAGCGCGACCTTCTCGGTCAGGTTCATGCCAGCGGCCGGCTCGTCCAGCGCAATGAGCTGCGGGTCGGTGGCCAGCGCGCGGGCAATTTCCAGGCGGCGCTGGTCGCCGTACGACAGCGTGCGCGCCTTGTAGTCGGCGAACTTGCCGATGCCCACGTAGTCGAGCAGCTCGTGCGCGCGATCTGAAATGGCTTTTTCTTCGGCCTTGAAACTGCCGGTGCGCAGCATGGCGCCGAGCACACCCGAGCTCGTGCGAATGTGCCGCCCGACCATCACGTTTTCGAGCGCCGTCATTTCGGCGAACAGGCGGATGTTCTGAAAGGTGCGCGCAATGCCCGCCTTGGCCACTTCGTGCACGGCCGTCGGCTGGTAGGGCTTGCCTGCCAGCTCGAAGGTGCCGCTGTCGGGCGTGTACAGGCCGGTGATCACGTTGAAGAACGTGGTCTTGCCCGCGCCGTTGGGGCCGATCAGGCCGTAGACCTGGCCGCGCTTGATGGTGATGCCCACGTCGGAGAGCGCCTGCAAGCCGCCGAAGCGCTTGGAGATGCCGCGCACGTCGAGGATGGTGTCCGTTGTCGTCGTCATGTGGATGGGTCCTTCGGCGTTCACGGATTGATCGACATGGGACGCGAAGCGGCACCCGGCAACTGGTCGGCCGGTGTGTCGATGCCGGGCGCATGCGTTTGCAGCGAGCCGGGGGCCACGGCCGCATGGGCCGGGTCGACGGGCACGCCGCCCTTCTTGGCCAGCGTCTTGCCGTGTTCCGGTGACGGCCACAGACCGCGCGGGCGCACCAGCATGATGATGATCATGGCCAGCGCAATGAAGAGCTGGCGCAGGATGGACGCGTCCAGACGCCCGCCGGTCAGCGACTGCAGCGGGCCTGCCACGTAGCGCAGCACTTCGGGCAGCGCGGCCAGCAGCACGGCGCCCAGAATCACGCCGGGCAGGTGGCCGATGCCGCCCAGCACGACCATCGCGACGATCATCACCGACTCCATCAGGCTGAACGACTCGGGCGACACGAAGCCCTGGAAGGCCGCGAACATCGAACCCGACACGCCGCCGAAGCTCGCGCCCATGCCGAAGGCCAGCAGCTTCATGTTGCGGGTATTGATGCCCATGGCCTTGGCGGCGATCTCGTCTTCGCGAATGGCCATCCAGGCGCGCCCGATGCGCGACTTCTGCAGGCGGTGCGAGATGATCACGGTGGCGATCACCAGTGCCAGAAACAGGTAGTAGTACAGCGACACCGAAGACACCGTGAAGCCGTCGAACTTCCATGCCTTGCCCAGGTCCAGGCCCCAGAACTTGATGGAGTCGATGGCCGTGATGCCCTTCGGACCGTTGGTGATGTTGACCGGCTGGTCCAGGTTGTTCAGGAACACGCGAATGATTTCGCCGAACCCGAGCGTCACGATGGCCAGGTAGTCGCCGCGCAGCTTGAGCGTGGGCGCACCGAGCAGCACGCCCAGACAGCCCGCCACCACCAGCGCCAGCGGCACCACGATCAGCAGCGAGGTGTGCAGCCCGTTGGGGAACATCTGCGCGAACCAGGGGAAGGTTTCGGTCAGGTGCGACGAGCCCATCAGCGCGTAGAGGTAGGCCCCCACCGCGAAGAAGGCCACGTAGCCCAGGTCGAGCAGGCCGGCGTAGCCGACCACGATGTTCAGGCCCAGGGCCAGCAGCACGTAGAGCAGTGCGATGTCGGCGATGCGCACCCAGGCATTGCCCTGCATCTGCAGCAGCAGCGGCAGCGCGAGCACGGCGATTGCGCCGATGACGTAGAGAGCGAGGTTCTTGCTGTTCTTCATGATTCGCTGCTCCTTACGCGCGGTCCGCCACGCGTTCGCCGAGCAGGCCCGACGGTCGCAGCGTGAGCATGACGATCAGCACGATGAACGCGAAAATGTCGCTGTAGTTCGAACCCAGCACGCCACCGGTGATGGTGCCGATGTAGCCCGAGCCGATGGCCTCGATGAGCCCCAGCAGAATGCCGCCGACCACCGCGCCGGCCAGGTTGCCGATGCCGCCGAACACGGCCGCCGTGAAGGCCTTCAGTCCGGGCAGGAAGCCCATCGCGTGTTGCGCGATGCCGTAGTTCGACGCGTACATCACGCCGGCAATGGCCGCCAGCACGGCGCCGATGATGAAGGTGGCCGAGATGACCATGTCGGGGCGAATGCCCATCAGAGCGGCCACGCGCGGATTCTCCGCCGTGGCGCGCATCGCGCGGCCGAGCTTGGTGTAGTTCACCAGCCACATCAGCACCACGAGCGAGAACGCCGTGACGCTCAGGATCATCACCTGGGTGGGCGAGATCACCGCGCCGGCCACATGGATGGGGTCGGTGGGCAGCAGGTTGGGGTAGGCCTTGTTGGTCGGCTTCCAGATGATCATGGCCAGCGTCTGCAGCAGGATCGACATGCCGATGGCGGTGATGAGCGGCGCGAGCTTGGGGCTGTTGCGCAGTGGCCGGTACGCCACCTTCTCGATCACGAAATTCAGGGTTGCCGCAACGATGCAGGCAATGACCAGCGAAATCAGCAGAACCAGCCAGCCCGGTGTGTTGGGCATGCCGTCCTTCATGAGCCCGATGATGGTCCAGCTCGTCAGAGCCCCCACCATCAATACTTCTCCGTGTGCAAAGTTGATCAGATTGATGATGCCGTACACCATGGTGTAGCCCAAGGCTATCAAGGCATACATGCTGCCTAGAACCAGACCGTTGATGATCTGCTGCAGCAAAATGTCCATATCGCGTTTCCCTATGTGTTGCACCGTTTGCGGGGGTGCCATTCATCCACCGAGGCACCGGTTTGGCGCCCTAGGCATGACAAGCAAAAAACCAGCCAACATGTGTCGCTGGCGGATTAGTGGGCGGGATTGTAGTCATGGCCCAGCGCCGATTTGGTGCGCGTTGACCGGGGTTTACCCGCTCAGCCCATGCTGTATGGGCGTGGGGTCATGCACGCTTTGCGGGCATGTTGCAAGACAGTATCAGTCGTTGCCTTGCGCGTTCAGCTTGCGCAGTTCGCGCAGCTTCTCGCCGATGCGGATCTCGAGCCCGCGGTCCACCGGTTCGTAGAAAACCTGGCCTTCCAGGCCGTCGGGAAGGTAGCGCTCGCCGGCGGCGAAACCGCCCTCCTCGTCGTGCGCATAGCGGTAGCCCTTGCCGTAGTCGAGCTCCTTCATGAGCTTGGTGGGTGCGTTGCGCAGATGCATCGGCACCGGGCGCGTGCTGTCCTTCTTGATCAGCGCGCGCACCGCGTTGTAGGCCTTGTAGACGGCATTCGACTTGGGCGCGATCGCCAGATACACCACGCATTCGGCCAGCGCCAATTCCCCTTCCGGAGTACCCAGCCGCTCGTAGACCTCGGCGGCGTCCAGCGCCAGGCGCAGCGCGCGCGGGTCGGCCAGGCCGATGTCTTCGCTGGCCATGCGCACCAGCCGGCGCGCCATGTAGCGCGGGTCGGCGCCGCCGTCGAGCATGCGCACGAACCAGTAGAGCGCCGCGTCGGGGTCGCTGCCGCGCACCGACTTGTGCAGCGCGCTGATGGTGTCGTAGAACTGCTCGCCGCCCTTGTCGTAGCGGCGCATGCGCTCGCCGAGCACGCGCAGCAGCCATTCGTCGGCAATGTGGTCCAGCTTCTCGGCGTGCGCGGCAACGGCGAGGGTTTCGAGCGTGTTGAGCAGGCGGCGCGCGTCGCCGTCGGCATAGGCCACGAGGCGGTCGACCGCGGCGGCCTCGATACCGGGCACGGCCTGGATGCCCTGCGCCCGCACCACGATCTGCTGGAGGTCGTCTTCAGCGAGCGGCTGCAGCACGTACACCGCGGCACGCGACAGCAAGGCCGAGTTGACTTCGAACGACGGGTTCTCCGTGGTCGCGCCGATGAAGGTGAACAGCCCCGACTCCACATGCGGCAAAAAGGCATCCTGCTGGCTCTTGTTGAAGCGGTGCACCTCGTCCACGAAGACGATGGTGCGCCGCTGCTCCAGGCCGTCTCGCGCCGAAGTGGCGCGGTCGACCGCTTCGCGGATGTCCTTCACGCCGCCCAGTACCGCGCTGATGCTGAGGAACTGCGCGTCGAAAGCGTCGGCCATGAGCCGCGCGATGGTGGTCTTGCCGGTGCCCGGCGGCCCCCAGAGGATGCAGGAATGCGGCTGGCCCGACTCGAAGGCGATGCGCAGCGGCATGCCCGGGCCTAGCAGGTGTTGCTGGCCGATCACTTCGCCCAGCGTCTTGGGGCGCAGGCGTTCGGCGAGGGGTTGGTGGGCGGTGGAGGCCAAGCGGGCGGGTCGGTTGCTTGGCGCTTATTGCTTGACGACATCGGCGCCGGCGGGCGCCTTGAAGTCGAACACGCTGGACGGCATCGACGGGTTCACTTCGACCTTGCTGAACTTGAGCACCGAGCGCTGGCCGAAGCTGTCGAGAATTTCGAGCGCCGCCAGCGCGTCGCCCTGGAAGCCGACCTGCACGCTCTGCAACTGGCCGTCCTTGTTCTTCGGCGTGGCCTTGACCCACTGCAGCCCGTCGCGCTCGGGCGCGGCTTCCAGCGTGAAATCGGCCTGCAGGGCGCGCAGATCGGGCGCCGCGGCAATCAGCGCGGCGGGCGTGGAGCCCAGCGCCTGCGCCTGCGTGCGTTGCGTGACCTGGTTCAGGTCGGCGTCGTAGAGCCACAGGGTCTTGCCGTCGGCCACGATGCTCTGCGCAAACGGCTTCTGGTAATCGAACTTGAACTTGCCGGGGCGCTGAAATTCGAAGGTGCCCGTCGAGGTCTTGGTGCGGCCGGGCTGCCCTTCGCGCGACGGGGCAGTCACGGTCTGGGTGAAGTCAGCGCGGCCCGACTTGACGGTCTTCACGAAGGTTTCGAGGCTTTCAAGCCCGCCGGCCCAGGCGTTGGCGGAGCACAGGAGGCTGATCAATAGCCAATGACGCAATTTCAATTTGGATTCCTCAAAATAGCTGAAGCAATTGGCTTCGACCCTAACCGCCGCCAATTGCGGCAGGTGTAGGTCTGGATGAAGATTTGCAATGCTGAATGGCGCTTTTGCAAATTGCCATTCAGCACGTAACCGAATTCGCAAAAGCCCCGGAGCCAATTACTCCGAAGCGCGTGCCGGCACCAGAATTTCGCGCTGGCCGCTGCCGCTCATGGCGCTGACCAGGCCGGCCTTTTCCATGTCCTCGACCAGCCGCGCGGCGCGGTTGTAGCCGATCTTCAGGTGGCGCTGCACCAGCGAGATGCTGGCCTTGCGGTTCTTCAGCACAACCTCCACGGCCTGGTCGTACATCGGGTCTTTTTCGGCATCGCCGCTGCCGAGCATGTCGCCATCACCGTCGCCGTCGACCGTGCCGCCTTCGAGCACGCCTTCGATGTAGTCGGGCTCACCCTGGCTCTTCAGGTAGGCCACCACGCGGTGTACTTCCTCGTCGCTCACGAAGGCGCCGTGCACGCGAATCGGCAGGCCCGTGCCGCTGGCCATGTAGAGCATGTCGCCCATGCCCAGCAGCGCCTCGGCGCCCATTTGATCCAGGATGGTGCGGCTGTCGATCTTCGAGCCCACCGAAAACGCGATGCGGGTCGGAATGTTGGCCTTGATGAGGCCGGTGATCACGTCGACGCTGGGGCGCTGCGTGGCAAGAATCAGATGGATACCGGCGGCGCGCGCCTTCTGCGCGAGGCGGGCGATGAGCTCTTCGATCTTCTTGCCGACCACCATCATCAGGTCGGCCAGTTCGTCGATGACCACCACGATGTGCGGCTCGCGCTTGAGCGGCTCCGGATCGTCGGGCGTGAGGCTGAAGGGGTTGTAGATGAACTCCTCGCGCGCCTTGGCTTCGTCGATCTTGGTGTTGTAGCCGGCCAGGTTGCGCACGCCGAGCTTGCTCATGAGCTTGTAGCGGCGCTCCATTTCGGCCACGCACCAGTTCAGGCCGTGCGCGGCCTGGCGCATGTCGGTGACCACGGGCGCCAGCAGATGCGGAATGCCTTCGTAGACAGACATTTCGAGCATCTTCGGGTCGATCATGAGCAGGCGAACGTCGCGTGCCTCGGCCTTGTAGAGCAGCGACAGAATCATCGCGTTGATGCCCACCGACTTGCCCGAGCCGGTGGTGCCGGCCACCAGCACGTGCGGCATCTTTGCAAGGTCGGCCACCACGGGGTTGCCGATGATGTCCTTGCCGAGGCCCATGGTGAGCATCGACTTGGCTTCGTTGTAGATCTGCGAGCCCAGAATTTCGCTGAGCTTGATCGACTGGCGTTTGGCGTTCGGCAGTTCGAGCGCCATGTAGTTCTTGCCCGGAATGGTTTCGACCACGCGGATCGACACCAGCGAGAGCGAACGCGCCAGGTCCTTGGCCAGCCCCAGGATCTGCGAGCCCTTGACGCCGGTGGCGGGCTCGATTTCGTAGCGGGTGATCACGGGGCCGGGCGAGGCCAGCACCACGCGCACCTCGACGCCGAAGTCCTTGAGCTTCTTCTCGATCATGCGCGAGGTCATCTCGAGCGTGTCGGAGGACACCGTTTCCTGGCGCACCAGAGCGGCGTCGAGCAGGTCGACCTGCGGCAGCTTGCTGTCGGGCAGTTCCTTGAACAGCGGCTTCTGGCGCTCCTTGACGACGCGGTCGCTCTTGGGCACCTCGGTCATCGCGGGTTCGATGTGCACCGGCGGCGACGGCACGCGGCGCTTGGGGGGCGGATCGAAGGGCGCGTCTTCTTCGTCGTCGAAGCTGGGCTCCTGCGGGCTCGCGTCGCCGAAAACGGACTCCTTGGGCGCGCGCGCCTTTTTGGCGCGCGGCGCGGGCGCCAGTTCTTCGTCGTCGCCGGCGCGCTCGCGGGCAGCCTGCTTGCCCAGGGCGATGTCGGCGGCCATTTCACGCTTTTCGCGGCGCGACTCGAACAACGAGTACGCGCGCGCACCGATGCGCTCGGCAATCAGGCTCCACGAGAAGCGGAACACCAGCGCGGAGCCAATCACGCCACCGGCTATGGCCATGAGCGCCGAGCCGGTGAAGCCCATCCAGCGCACGCTGGCCGGCCCCACGAGAAAGCCCAGCGCACCACCGCCGGAACCCGGCAGATGGCCTTCGAGGCGGTACAGGCGCGACCATTCGAGCACGGCGCTCGCGCACAGCAGCAGCACGAGGCCGAACCAGAAAGCGAGGCGGCTGCGGTTGAAGCGCCCGCGCGGTGCCTGCTCGACCGCCGGCGCGTGTTCGCCGCCGCGCAGCCAGCCGGCCAGCGACGAGAGCCAGGCGCGCAGCCCGGCGGCCAAGCACCACCAGACGGAATAGCCCGCCAGAAAATAGCTGCCGTCGGCAAGCCAGGCGCCGATGCGGCCGCCCCAGTTCTTGATCTCGCCGCCCGTGCCGGAGGTCGACCACGCGGCGTCCGAAGGCGTGAAGCTCAGCATGGCGAGCAGCCAGAACAACAACGCTGCGAATCCTGCGATCAGTGTGATTTCGTGGGCGAAGCGCATGGCGCGCGCGCGCACGGGTTGGCCCTCGGCGGCAGAAGAAGATTGAAGCGTATTGAGCGAATAGGTCATGAAAAACACGGCAACCGGCCCAGGAAAACAGGGGCCGGGGGCACGAACACTACAACAAAAGGCCGGAGCCGCCAGCGGCGGAGCCCGGCCCGCAGGCTCAGGCCAGGGACAGGAGCCGTTCCTTGACGATCATCGACCCGTCTTCCTGGGTCTGCACGAAGCCGCGCTCTTCGAGGTCCTTCATCACACGGCTCACCATTTCGCGGGACGCGCCGACCATTTTGGCCAGGTCCTGGCGAGAGATCTTGTCGCGCACCTTGAGGTTGCCGGCACCGTCCTCGATGGCGAACTCGAGCAGCGAGCGGGCCACGCGACCATACACGTCCATCAGCGCCAGCGACTCGATCTTGCGATCGGCATGGCGCAGGCGCTGCACCAGGCCGCGCATGATGTTGTAGGCCATGGAGGAGTTTTCGGGCAGGCATCGCGCGAAGGCGTCGCGGCCCAGCATGAGCACGTCGCACTGGATTTCGGTGCGCACGGTGGCCGAATGCGGCTCGTCGTCGATCAGGCTCATCTCGCCCAGGTAGTCACCGGGATGCAGCGTGGCCAGAATGACCTCGCGCCCGCGGCTGTCGGCGCTGGTGACACGCGCGCGGCCCGTGAGGATGATGTAGAGCGCGTCGGACTTCTTGCCCTGCTCCACCACCATTTCGCCGCGCTTGAAGCGCTTCTTGATGATTGCGTCCGCGATGCTGGCGGACTGGGTGGCCGTCAGCGACGCGAACAAAGGAACGCGCCGAAGCAATTCGAGGTTGGACAGCATCGACATTTAACAATCCCTGAGACAGCGCACGGCGCAACCCGAAAGACGAGCCCATGGATTACTACAATCGCGCGCATTGAAAACACCGTTTACCCGGTGTTGAACCGGGCAGTGATACTCCATATATATCGCTACCACCCTGAAAATGTACACGCTGAAGCAGCGTCCATCCTAGGTTTTCTACTCATGTCCGCACCCCAACACGCCAAGGTTTTGATTCTCGGCTCCGGCCCCGCCGGCTACACCGCCGCCGTCTACGCGGCCCGCGCAAACCTGAAGCCCCTGCTCATCACCGGCATCGCCCAGGGCGGCCAGCTGATGACCACCACCGAGGTCGACAACTGGCCGGCCGACGTCCACGGCGTGCAAGGCCCCGAGCTGATGCAGCGCTTTCTGGAGCACGCCGAGCGCTTCAACACGCAGATCGTGTTCGACCACATCAACAAGGTCGACCTGAGCAAGCGCCCCTTCACGCTGACCGGCGACAGCGCCACCTACACCTGCGATTCGCTGATCATTGCGACCGGTGCTTCGGCCAAGTACCTGGGACTGGACTCCGAGGAAAAGTTCATGGGTCGCGGCGTTTCCGCCTGCGCCACCTGCGACGGGTTCTTCTACCGCGAGCAGGAGGTCTGCGTGATCGGCGGAGGCAACACGGCCGTGGAGGAAGCGCTGTACCTGGCCAACATCGCCAACAAGGTCACGCTGGTGCACCGCCGGGACAAGTTCCGCGCCGAGCCCATCCTCATCGACAAGGTGATGGAGAAAGTAGCCGAAGGCAAGATCGTGCTGAAGCTGCACAGCGAACTCGACCAGGTGTTGGGCGACAGCACTGGCGTGACAGGCATTCGCGTGAAGAGCACGCAGACCGGTGCCACCGAGGACATCAACCTCAAGGGCTGCTTCATCGCCATCGGGCACCACCCCAACACCGACATCTTCCAGGGCCAGCTGGACATGAAGGACAACTACATCCTGACGCGCTCAGGCCTGCAAGGCTTTGCCACGATGACCAGCATTCCCGGCGTCTTTGCCGCCGGCGACGTGCAGGACAACGTGTACCGCCAGGCCATCACCAGCGCGGGGACGGGCTGCATGGCAGCCCTGGACGCACAGCGCTTCCTCGAGCAGGACGGCACGCTGTAAGCCAGGGCAGCCCGAAAGGGCTATAATCCGAGGCTTTGCCGAAATACGGCCACCCTTCAACGAGGGGCAGGTTGCGGCAAAGTCGGGGTACCGCCACCCGTTTCTGGCGAGGTCAAGCTGCAAAACACCCTGCGACTTTCCTGTTGCAAGCGGTGCCAGCTGTTCAAGAAAGAGTGTCCTCATGGCACGCGTATGCGACGTAACGGGCAAAGGCCCGATGGTCGGAAACAATGTTTCCCACGCCAACAACAAAACCAAGCGCCGGTTCCTGCCGAACCTGCAATATCGCCGTTTCTGGGTCGAAACAGAAAACCGCTGGGTTCGCCTGCGCGTTTCGAGCGCTGCCCTGCGCCTGATCGACAAGAACGGTATCGACGCCGTGCTCGCAGACCTGCGCGCACGCGGCCAAGCTTAAGGAGCTGAATCATGGCAACGAGCAAAGGCGGACGCGAAAAGATCAAGCTGGAATCCACTGCGGGTACCGGCCACTTCTACACGACCAGCAAGAACAAGAAGACGATGCCTGAAAAGATGTCGATCATGAAGTTCGACCCAAAGGCGCGCAAGCACGTCGAATACAAGGAAATCAAGCTGAAGTAATTCAGTCCTGGTTTCCCCCAACGAAGAACCCGCTGCTTACCCAGCGGGTTTTTTGTTGCCTGTCGTTTTTTACCCTGCTTCAAATGGAAAGAAAAAAGCGCAGCACAGGAATTGCGGGCGTAAAAAAGCCGGCCATCAAGGCCGGCTTTTCAGTGAGCGCAGGGCTCTCGCCCTCGCCCTCTCGCGTCAGGCACGCGCCGCACGCAGGCGGGTAGAGAAGTCGCGCAGACCGGCAATGCCGCTGGCTTCCGCACGATGGCACCAGGCCGCCAGATCAGCCGCCAGTTGCTCGCGCGACTGCGAAGTGTTCAGCCAGAGCTGACGCAGCTCTTCGCGCATCGTGACCATCTTGTCGAGCACAGGATGGGCAGCGCGGGCCTGCACGATGTGCGTGCGGGCCGACGCGGGCACCTTGTCGTCGTCACGGTGCAGCCAGCGCTTGGCCGCCTTCAGCACCGACAGGTCGCCGCCCCTGGTCTTCAGCGCTTCCAGTTCGAGGCTGGTGGCAAGGCGCATTTCGCGCGCATAGCCAGCCATCACTTCGTAGCGGTTGGCAATGACAGCCTCGAGCGTCTTCTCGTTGGCCACAGGCTGGATGTCGCCCATCTGCATCTTCGGCGGCACCTTCTTGACCTTGGCCCAGCCCAGCTTCTGGAACACCTGGATGTAGACCCAGCCGATGTCGAACTCGTACTTCTTGACCGAGAACTTGGCCGAGGTCGGGTACGTGTGGTGGTTGTTGTGCAGCTCTTCACCGCCAATGATCAGGCCCCAAGGCATGATGTTGCGGCTGGCGTCCGGCGCCTCGAAGTTGCGGTAGCCCCAGTAGTGCCCGATACCGTTGATGATGCCGGCTGCGGTGATGGGGATCCACAGCATCTGCACCGCCCACACGGCCATGCCGAGCGTGCCGAACAGCGCCAGGTTGATCACCAGCATCAGGCCGACGCCCTGCCAGCTGTAACGCGTGTACAGGTTGCGCTCGATCCAGTCATCGGGCGTGCCGTGACCGTAGCGCTCCATCGTTTCCTTGTTCTTCGACTCCTTGCGGTACAGCTCGGCGCCGCGCCAGAGCACTTCGTCGATGCCCTTGACCTGCGGGCTGTGCGGGTCGTCGACGGTTTCGCACTTGGCGTGGTGCTTGCGGTGAATGGCCACCCATTCCTTGGTCACCATGCCGGTGCCAAGCCACAGCCAGAAGCGGAAGAAATGCGAAGGAATCGGGCCCAGATCCATGGCCCGGTGCGTTTGCGTTCGGTGCAGGAAGATGGTGACCGCGGCGATCGTGATGTGCGTGGTAACGAGCGTGTACAACACGACTTGCCACCAGGCGAGGTCCCAGAGGCCGTGTCCGAGCCATTGGATGGCCGCGTCAAGAACGGCGGATTCAGGAAGCAACATTGAGTCAGGTACTCCATGGCCACACGAAGGTGCAGCCTTAAGGTAACCCGCGATTTTAAAGGGGTGAGCCTGAAACAGGCCCTTAAACCTTCAATAAAAGCGCAGATTAACCCTCATTTGGAGTAGCGCGCCTATTTGCGGTTCCACACTGCGGCAAAGAAACCGTCAGTGGAATGGCGGTGCGGCCACAGGCGAAGGTAGCGTCGGCCGCTCTCTCCGCCAGCGCACAGTGCCTCGGAGCCCTCTACTTTCAGCCCCTGCAGCAGTTCCGCAGCGTCGACCGGCTCGTAATCGGGGTTGGCGGCACTGAAGGCTTCGGCAATGGCCTCGTTTTCCTCCGGCAGCACGCTGCACGTGGCGTAAACCAGACGCCCGCCCGATTTCACCAAGCGGGAAGCGCTTTGAAGGATGGCCGTCTGCTTCGCCGTCAGCTCCTCTACCGACTTGACCGACTGGCGCCACTTCAGGTCCGGGTTGCGCCGCAGCGTACCCAGCCCCGAGCATGGCGCGTCCACCAGCACGCGGTCGATCTTGCCCGCCAGGCGCTTGATGCGGTCGTCGCGCTCGTGCGCAATGGCGGCCGGGTGCACGTTCGACAGCTTGCTGCGCGCCAGCCGCGGCTTCAGCGCGTCGAGCCGGTGCGCCGAGGTGTCGAACGCATACAGGCGCCCGGTGTTGCGCATCGTGGCGCCGATGGCGAGCGTCTTGCCGCCCGCACCGGCGCAAAAGTCGACGACCATTTCACCGCGCTTGGCGTCCAGCAGCAGTGCAAGCAGCTGCGAGCCTTCGTCCTGCACCTCGATGGCGCCGCGGGCAAAGGCGTCCAACTTGGTCAGCGCCGGCTTGCCTTCGATGCGCAAGCCCCAGGGCGAAAACGGCGTCACGACCGATTTGATGGCGGCCTTCGCAAGCTCCGCCTTCACTTCGGCCCGCTTGTCGGTCAGCGCGTTGACGCGCAAATCGAGCGGTGCGGGCTGCTGCAGGCTTTCAACGAGCGGCCAGAAGCCGTCGCCCAGCTGTGCCTTGAGCGGCGCGACCAGCCATTCGGGCAGGTTGTGGCGATGGCGTTCGAGCAGGTCGTCCGGCTTGACGGCGTCGCAGTTGTCGAGCCAGCGCTTCTCGGTGTCGTTCAGCGCACTCTTCAAGAAATCGCGCGGGCCGTGAAACCCCAGGATCGCCATGCGGCGTTCCTTGGAACCGGAGCCCGAAGGCGAAAGGTGGTCGAACAGCAGCTTCTTGCGAAGCACGGTGTAGACGGTTTCGGCGAGCGTCGCGCGCTCGCGCGGGCCGAACTCGCGGTGGTCGCGGAAAAAGCGCGAAACGACCTGGTCGGCCGGGTGATCGAATTTCAGGACAAGGCCGACCAGATCGGCGGTGGCCTCCAACAGGGCTTTGGGATGCATCCCCCGATTGTCTCAGCCAGCCGACCCCTCGCGCCTGCCGCCCCTCAAAAGGCTAGGCGACGCGCGCCCAGACCTCGCCGAAGGCATGCCGTTCGATGTCCTGCACCGTGGGCGAATGGCCCGCCCACAGCACCAGCGCGGCGCCCGGCAGCGTGAGCGTCTGCTCCAGCTGGCGGCACATCTGCCAACGGTCGTCGTCGTCGAGCCGCGGCAGGTCGACGAAGACGATGTAGGCACGGCGCCAAGGAAACTCGCGCAGGGTCTTGCGCACCAGCCAGGCCCGCGAAGCGGGCAGGCAGCGCACGAGGTCGGCGCGCAACTCGCCCAGTTCGTAGTCGTTCAGGTCGTGCCGCGCGATCTGGCTGAAGAACGGCGTGCCGGTGATCTCCTCCCAGGCGCGTTCCTCGGCCTCCTCCGCCTCCTTGAGACGGCCGCGCCACAGCTTGAGCGCCTCTTCGTCGTGCGGCCCCGCGTCGGGGTCTTCCAGCGCGCCGACCGCGCTGCGGGCGGCCCACCAGCGGCTGGCGGCGCCCGAGCCGTGCAGCCGCTCGAGCACGGCAAGCCGGGCCTCGCGGTCGCTGGCGGGCAGCATCTGCGCCAGGCCGCGCAGCGCGCCCGGATGCTCCGGCGCGATGCGCAGGGCGCTTTCATAGCGCAAGCGCACCGGCGCGGCGGGGTCGAGGCGCCGCTCGGAGTCGGCCCACTCGACCATCTCGTCGGGCGTGTTGTGCTCGCCGCGGGCGGCCAGCGCCAGGACGCGCTCGCGGATGCGCGAGCGGTGCGCATGGTGCTGCTTCCAATCGGCCGCATGGGCGCGGCGCCAGCGGTTGTCGAAGTACTCGATCCACTTCTTGCGGTCGTCCAGCAATTCGAGCGCCGAGCGCTGCGACCACTCGGGTAGCGCCGCCTTCTGCTGCAGCGCCTCGAGCCGGTCGCGCAGCACGGGGTGGGTGTCGTCCAGGTCGCTCACGCGGCGCAGGGCGTCGCGCAGGGCCTGGCGCGCGAACTCGTCGCTCGGCGGCGTGCGCACGCGCTTGCGAAGGGCCGAGAACGGGCCCGGCGGCTGCGGGTCGTGCTCGGCGCGCGACCAGTGCCAGGGCCAGAACTCGTTGGCGTACCAGTTGCCCTTGATGGCAATCTCGGTCAGCGCCGCGGCCGCCACCGATGTGCCGAGCAACCGGCCCGAGATGCGGTCGGCCTCGTACTCGTCCTGGCGTGCCAGCGCAAAGGTCTTGGCGGCGAAGCGCGGGAAATACCAGCGGAAGAAGGCCTGCGAGAACACCGCCATCAGGCCTTCGCTGCGCTGCAGGTTGGCGTCGAGCTTGAGCCACGAGAGCCGCGTGCGGTAGATCCAGGCGCTGAGCTTGCCGTGGTTGCCGCGCAGGTGGCCGTACTCGTGCGCCAGCACCGACAGCAGGCGCCGCCGGTCGAGCATCATCAGCAACGGCAGCCCGATGCTCAGCGAATTGATGGCCCCGCCGAACAAGCCGAAGCGCGGCACCTGGCGGATGCTGGCGTTGAATTCGTCGTCCAGGTAGACGTGGTGGACCGGCGGTCCCTTGATCTTGACGCGGATGCGGTCCAGCGCCTCGAACAGCGCGGGCGCGTCCTCGCGCTGCAGTTCCACGCCCTCGGGCTCGTCGAATCGCACCCACAGCGCGCGCAGCGTGGCCCAGAGCAGACCGCCGGCAAACAGCAGCGCCCAGCCGCGCGTGAAGCTGAAGCGTTCTTCCCGGATCGACGAAAGCACCCAGACAATGAGGCCCACCGCCAGGCCGAGGCAGCCCAGCACCCACACATAGCCGAGCGCGGCAAAGGCCGCGACGCTGCGTCGATAGCGCGCACTGTCGTCCGCGCTGGCATGCTCGCTCAGCCGAACCAGGTGAACAAAATCAGCACGATCCATCCGACTCCTGTCACATCAAGCCCGACTGCTTTTGAAAGAAGCCATTGAACGACAACGACCTCCCGCTCCTGATCGAAACACCCCCCGGCCGCTACCGTCACTACAAGGGCGGTGAATACGAGGTGATCGGCACCGTGCGCCACAGCGAGACGCTGGAGCCGATGACGCTGTACCGCGCCTTGTACGGCGCACACGGACTGTGGGTTCGCCCGGCCGCCATGTTCGGCGAGACCGTCGAGATCGACGGCAAGCCGCAGCGACGCTTCACGCCGATCTGAGCCATCGGACGGGCGCCATTTCGCCCGTCCACCTTCAATGGTTCGCCATGGATTTCCACAGCGAACGCACCCGTATCAGCCGCAGCGGACGTCGCTCACGCGGTTGCGTGCATCCACATCGAGATTGAGCCGTCCGCCGTTCAGTTCCGTGGTGGCGGCTTCGCCGGGCTTCAGCACGCGCACGGTGCCGGCGCCTGCACGCACGCGGGCGGCGGCTTCCAGCTGGGGCGTCAGGGGCTGGCCCACGGCAAAACGGGCACCGTCGGCGCTGCATTGGTAGACCGGTTGCGGCGGCGGCACGGGTGCAGCCGGGGCCGGTGCGGGCGCTGGCGCGGCGCAGCCCGCCAGCAAAACGGCGGCGCCGAAGGCGGTCAACAGCAACGATTGGGTCTTCACGTCAGCACTCCCGAAAACCCGCGAATATAAACAATTTTAAGGTTTGTGACTCAATGTATCTGCAAGCCATCCCGCAATGGCACGCGGATACAACAGGTGCTCCTGCGCCAGCACCCGCGCGGCCAGCGTGGCGGCGGTGTCGTCGGGCAATACCGGCACCACGGCCTGCGCGAGGATCGGCCCGTGGTCGAGCTCGGTGGTGACCTGATGCACCGTGACGCCGGCCACCTTGCAGCCCGCATCGATGGCACGCTGGTGCGTGTGCAAACCCGGAAAGGCCGGCAGCAGCGAGGGATGGATGTTCACCAGCCGACCGGCATAGCGGCCCACGAACCCCGGCGTCAGGATCCGCATGAACCCGGCCAGCACCACCAGCGCCGGCGCGTGGGTGTCCACCACCTGCGCCAGCGCCTCGTCGAAACCTTCGCGGCTGGCAAAGCTCTTGTGCGACACGACGCCCGTGGCAATGCCGTGCGAGCGGGCCACCGCCAGCCCGCCGGCCTCGGCCTTGTTGCTCACCACGGCGGCAATGCGCGCGCCGAAGCGCTCGGCCCAGCGCTCGTGCTCGGCGGCGCGCACGATGGCCGCCATGTTGGAGCCGCCGCCGGAAATCAGGATCACGATGTTCTTCATGGGAGGCGGGATTATCCGTGGGGCCAACCCGTTGTCGCGGCGCGGACACTCGACAGCAGCACGACCGTGCTAAAACTCCCGGCTCCGGAGACACACCGCGTCTGCGGTGAACCGATCAACACAGCGAGGCACGCATGGATTTGAGCTTCACACCCGAAGAACAGAAGTTCCGCGAAGAAGTTCGCGCCTGGGTCAAGGAAAACCTCCCCACGGAGATTTCGCACAAGGTGCACAACGCGCTCGAACTGACGCGCGACGATCTGCAAGGCTGGGCCAGGATCCTGGGCAAAAAGGGCTGGCTGGGCTACGGCTGGCCGAAGGAGTTCGGCGGCCCGGGCTGGACGGCCATCCAGCGCCACCTGTTCGAGGAAGAAACCGCGCTGGCCGGTGCGCCGCGCATCATCCCCTTCGGCCCTGTCATGGTGGCCCCGGTGATCATGGCCTTCGGCAACGCCGAGCAGCAAAAGCGCTTTCTCCCCGGCATCGCCAGCGGCGAAGTCTGGTGGAGCCAGGGCTACAGCGAACCGGGTTCGGGCTCCGACCTGGCCTCGGTGAAGACCAAGGCCGAGCGCCAGGGCGACAAATACATCGTCAACGGCCAGAAGACCTGGACCACGCTCGGCCAGTACGGCGACTGGATGTTCAACCTCGTGCGCACCAGCAACGAAGGCAAGCCGCAGACCGGCATCAGCTTCCTGCTGCTGGACATGAAGTCGCCCGGCGTCACCGTGCGCCCCATCAAGCTGCTCGACGGCGGCCATGAAGTGAACGAAGTGTTCTTCGACAACGTCGAAGTGCCCGCCGAGAACCTCATCGGCGAAGAGAACAAGGGCTGGACCTACGCCAAGCACCTGCTCTCGCACGAACGCACCAACATCGCAGACGTCAACCGCGCCAAGCGCGAGCTCGAGCGCCTGAAACGCATCGCCAAGAGCGAAGGCGTCTACGAAGACCAGCGCTTCCGCGACGAGATCGCCAAGCTCGAAGTCGACATCGTCGCGCTCGAAATGATGGTGCTGCGTGTGCTCTCGGCCGCCACCTCCGGCAAGAACTCGCTCGACGTCGCGGGCCTGCTCAAGATCCGCGGCAGCGAAATCCAGCAGCGCTACGCCGAACTGATGATGCTGGCCGGCGGCCCCTATTCGCTGCCGCTGATCCGCGAAGCGATGGAAGCCGGCTGGCAGGGCAACTTCCCGGGCGGCAACCCGGCGCTCGCGCCGCTGACGTCGACCTTCTTCAACATGCGCAAGACCACCATCTACGGTGGCTCGAACGAAGTGCAACGCAACATCGTCGCGCAGACGGTTCTGGGCTGAGCCCTTCGACCAAGCTCAGAACTAACGGAGATACACATGGATTTCAACTTTTCCGACGACCAGGAACAGCTGCGCGACGCGGTTCGCAAGTGGGTCGACAAGGGCTATGACTTCGAGCGCCGCCGCGGCATCGAGGCCAAGGGCGGCTTCTCGCGCGAGGCCTGGGACGAACTGGCCGAGCTCGGGCTGGGCGGCCTGTACATCGCCGAGGACGACGGCGGCCTGGGCATGGGCCCGGTGGCCGGCATGGTCGTCATGGAAGAACTGGGCCGCGGCATCCTACTGGAGCCCTTCGCGCAGACGCTGATCGCCGGCGCCGTGCTGAGCGGCTACGCCGGCGCGGAGGTCAAGACCGCCTGGCTGCCGCGCATTGCGGGCGGCCAGGCCATCGTGGTGCTGGCCTACCAGGAGCGCAAGGCGCGCTACCGCCTGGACGTGTGCGACGCCACGGCCGTGAAGTCGGGCGACGTTTACTCGCTGACCGGCGCCAAGAGCGTGGTGCCCGTGGGCGACGAAGCCGACGCCTTCATCGTGCCCGCCAAGGTGGACGGCAAGATCGCCCTCTTACTGGTCGAGCGCAGCGCCAGCGGCGTGGAAGCACGCGGCTACGGCACGCAGGACGGCGCCCGTGCCGCCGAGGTCGTGTTCGACAAGGCCGACGCCACGCTCATCACGGCCGACGGCCTGGCCGCGCTGGAGCACGCGGTGGACGTGGGCATTGCCGCCACCTGCGCCGAAGCGGTGGGCGTGATGGACAAGACCGTTGCCCTGACCGTCGACTACATGAACCAGCGCAAGCAGTTCGGCGTGGTCATCTCCAGCTTCCAGGCGCTGCGCCACCGTGTCGCCGACATGAAGATGCAGCTGGAGCTTGCGCGCTCGATGAGCTACTACGCCACGCTCAAGCTCAACGCCCCGGCCGACGAGCGCCGCCAGGCGCTGGCACGCGCCAAGTACCAGCTGGGCACGTCGATGCGCTATGTGGCGGCCAACTCGGTGCAGCTGCATGGCGGCATCGGGGTGACCGACGAGTACATCGGCAGCCACTACTTCCGCAAGCTCACGCAGATGGAACTGACCTTCGGCGACACCCTGCACCACCTGGGCGAAGTGTCGGCCCGCATGCAGGACACGGCGGGCGTCTTCGCCTGACACATTGTTCCCCTAGCATCCAGCGCCCGCCCGCTTCCACGCCGGCGGGCGTTTTCACGTGGACTCCAGCCCCCAGGAACGAAACATGCAATCCCGTCGTACCCTTCTTGCCATGGCCGTCATCGGGACAGCCGCCACCGCCATGCTGACCGCCTGCGCCACCTCTTCTCCCGCGCCGTCATATGCCGAACGACCGCCCATCGTGTTCGTGCACGGCAACGGCGATTCAGCCGCGCTCTGGCAAACGGCGATCTGGCGTTTCGAGTCGAACGGCTGGCCGGCCGACCGGCTGTTTGCCTTCGACCAGCCCAACCCGCTGGCGCGCGACGACGACGCCGTGGCCCAGCCGGGGCGCAGCTCCACCGCCGAATCGGCCGCGTTCCTGAAGGCCGAGGTCGACAAGGTGCTCAAGGCCACGGGCGCCGGCAAGGTGGTGCTCATCGGCAACTCGCGCGGGGGCAACACCATTCGCAACTATGTGCAGAACGGCGGCGGCGCGGCCGTGGTGAGCCACGTGGTGCTGGGCGGCAACCCGGCGCACGGCATCTGGGCGGTGAAGGGCTTTCGCGAGAACAACGAGTTCTCGGGGCTGTCGGGCTTCATGCGGCAGCTGAATGCGCCGAAGGGCCCGAACGGTGACGAGGTCACGCCGGGCGTGAAGTGGCTGACCCTGCGCTCGGACAACAACGACAAGTACGCCCAGCCCGACGGTGTGTGGATCGGCGCGCCCGGCAAACCGACGAACATCGGCTTCGACGGGCCGGCGCTCAAGGGCGCGACCAACGTGGTGCTGCCGCGCGTGGACCACCGCGAGACCTCGTTCTCGCCGGCCGCCTTCGCGGCGACGTGGCAGTTCCTGACAGGCCAGGCGCCGCGCAGCACCGACGTTGCAGCGCAGTCGAACGTGGTGCTCGGCGGCCGCGCGATCAGCCCGGAGAACCAGGCACTGAACGGTGCGACGGTGACCGTCTACGCGGTAGACCCCGCCACCGGCGCGCGGCTGGGGAGCGCAGCTCTCACCCAGGCCATTGGTGCGGACGGCCGCTGGGGGCCCTTCAAGGCGCGCGGCGACACGGCGTATGAGTTCGTCCTGGCCACGCCCGGCAGTGGCACCACGCACATCTACCGCAGCCCGTTCCCGCGCGGCAGCAACTTCGTGCATCTGCGGCCCGAGCGCGTCACGCCGGCCGACAACGGGGCAAGCTCGGTGGTTGTATTCACGCGGCCGCGCGGGTATTTCGATGCACAGCGCGACACGATGCGCTTCGACGGCAAGAGCCCGCCGGCCGGCGTGCCGCCCAAGGGCGCGGGCGTGTCGACCTCGCGGCTGCGCCTGGAAGGCGGCGGTGCCCCGCGCGCGGTGACGGGCGAGTTCAACGGCGAGCGCGTCACCGGCCTGACCTGGCCGGCCGCCACCGAGCACACGACCGTGCTCGAACTGACCTACTGAGGCGCCGCGCATGAACGACACGAACACCCCCTTCGTGCTGCAGGCACGCGACGCGCGCGGCGTGGTCACGCTGACGCTGAACCGGCCGGCCTCGTTCAATGCGCTGTCCGAGGGCATGCTGGGCGCGCTGGAGCAGGCGCTGGGCGACATCGCCGCCGACGGCACCGTGCGCGCCGTGGTCATCGCCGCGGCGGGCAAGGCCTTCTGCGCGGGCCACGACCTGAAGGAAATGCGCGCCGAGCCCTCGCTGGGCTACTACCAAGGGCTGTTCGAGCGGTGCGGCGCCATGATGCTGTCGATACAGACACTCGACGTGCCGGTCATCGCGCGGGTGCACGGCATCGCGACCGCGGCGGGCTGCCAGCTGGTGGCGGTGTGCGACCTGGCGGTGGCGTCGAGCGAGGCGCGGTTCGCGGTCAGCGGGGTCAACGTGGGGCTCTTCTGCGCCACGCCCAGCGTCACGCTGTCGCGCAACCTGGGGCGCAAGGAAGCCTTCGAGATGCTGGTGACCGGGGAATTCATCGGCGCCGAAGAAGCCCGTGAAAAGGGGCTGGTCAACCGCGTGGCGCCGCCTGATGCGCTGGACGCGGCGGTCGAATCGCTGGTGGCCAGCATCGTCGCAAAGCCGCGCCGGGCGCTGGCCCTGGGCAAGGCCCTGTTCTACCGCCAGCTGGAAACCGGCATCGAGGCCGCGCTGGCCGACGCCAGCCAGACCATGGCCTGCAACATGATGGACGAGAGCGCGCTGGAAGGCGTGCAGGCCTTCATCGAGAAGCGCCCACCGGCCTGGAAGGCCTGAAAAAGCGCCTGGTCAGTGCTTGGTCAGCGCCCGGCTAGACGTCGTGCAGCCGCGAGCTCTGCGGCAGGTGCGCCATCAGAAACTCCATCTGGTCGGCCAGGATGCGGCGGTTGCGCAGAATGAAGTCTTCCCACAGGCTGGGCACGTAGGGCGCGTACAGCAGCGGCATGTTGGCCTGCTCTGGCGTGCGGCTGCTCTTGCGGTGGTTGCACGGCTTGCAGGCCGTGACCACGTTCATCCAGGTGTCGATGCCGCGCTGGGCAAACGGAATGATGTGCTCGCGGGTGAGCTCGTCTTCGTGGAAATGGCCGCCGCAGTAGGCGCAGACATTGCGGTCGCGCGAAAACAGCTTGCTGTTGGTCAGCCCGGGCCGCTGGGTGAAGGGGTTGATGCGCGGCACGCCCTTGGTGCCGATGATGCTGTTGATCGCAATCTGCGACTGCTCACCGGTGATCGCGTTGTGACCGCCACGAAACACCGCCACTTGCGCGCCCACCTCCCAGCGAACTTCGTCCGCCGCATAGTGGATCACCGCCTGTTCCAGCGATATCCATGACTGGGGCAGCCCTTGGGCCGACAGCTTCAAGACCTTCACACACGCCTCCTCAAAAAAGTGAGAGAACACGGAAAGACCAGGGACACGGAGTGCATTGGAGACCCACGCCGGTCAACGCACTGCGTCACAATATACCGGCTTTGTGACAAATCGGCCTGATTCGCCCATTCGACGGGCGAAAGGCGCTATCAAAAAGATACTCCCGATGCAGGTTTTTCGCGGCTTCAGGCACCCGGGCGTGGCCCCTGGCTGCGCTCTCACCATTGGCAATTTCGACGGCGTGCACCGTGGCCACCAGGCCATGCTCGCGCTGTTGCAGACCGAGGCCCGCCAGCGCGGGCTGCCGAGCTGCGTGCTCACATTCGAGCCCCATCCGCGCGACTATTTCGCCGCCCTGACCAAAAAGCCCGACCTGGCCCCCGCGCGCATCGGCACGCTGCGCGACAAGCTCAGCGAGCTGGCGGCCTGCGGCGTGGCACAGACCATCGTGCTGCCTTTCGACAACCGGCTGGCCTCGCAGTCGCCCGAGGCGTTCATCCAGAACGTGCTGGTCGATGGCCTGGGCGCGCGCTATGTGCTGGTGGGCGACGACTTCCGCTTCGGTGCCAAGCGCGCCGGCGACTACGCCATGCTCGACGCGGCGGGCGACGCCCGCGGCTTCGACGTGGCGCGCATGAACAGCTACGAAATATCGGACCCCCACGCGCGGCTTCGCCCCGCTGCTCCACGAGGGGGGGCGCCCGTCTTGGGGCGGCCCGGCGACGGGCACGGCCTGCGCGTTTCCAGCTCGGCCGTGCGCGAAGCGCTGGCCGAAGGCCGCATGGCCGACGCCCAGACCCTGCTCGGCCGGCCGTACACCATCTCAGGCCACGTGGTCCACGGCCGCAAGCTCGGCCGCGCGCTGGGCGCCTCGGCGCCGGGGCTGGACGACGGTTTTCGCACCCTCAACCTGCGCTTCAAGCACTGGAAACCGGCCGCCAACGGCATCTTCGCTGTGCTGGTGCACGGTCTGGCCGACCAGCCGTTGCCCGGCGTGGCCAACCTGGGCGTGCGCCCTTCACTGGACGCCAACGACGTCAACGGCGGGCGGGTGCTGCTCGAAACCCATTGCCTGGAGTGGCCCTCCCATCTGGGCGCCGAAGGGGCCTACGGTAAAATCGTCCGCGTGGAACTCCTGCACAAACTGCACGACGAATTGCGCTACACCAGCCTCGAGGCCCTCACTGCGGGCATCGCGAAGGATGGGCGCGACGCACGTGCGTTCTTTGCATCGACCCACGCAGAAACCCATCGCCAGACCACGCGCGATCGAATTTAGCCCTGCACGCACCGTGCTGCCGCCCTTCGACAAGCTCAGGGCGAACGGCTTTATCTTCCGCACCGACACGCTTCACAACGCAGTTCGGGCTGAGCCTGTCGGAGCCCCCCTGTTTCGCCGTACCCCACCATGTCTGACGCTGCATCCACTGCCTCCCCCAAAGATTACCGTTCCACGCTGAACCTCCCCGACACCCCGTTCCCCATGCGCGGCGACCTGCCCAAGCGCGAGCCGGGCTGGGTGAAGGAGTGGAACGACGAAGGCCGCTACCACCGCCTGCGCGACGCGCGCCACGGCGCGCCCAAGTTCATCCTGCACGACGGCCCGCCCTACGCCAACGGCCAGATCCACATGGGCCACGCGGTGAACAAGATCCTGAAGGACATGATCACCAAGGCGCGCCAGCTCGAGGGCTTCGACGCGCTCTACGTGCCGGGATGGGACTGCCACGGCCTGCCGATCGAGAACGCCATCGAAAAGCAGTTCGGCCGCAACCTGAGCCGTGACGACATGCAGGCCAAGAGCCGCGCCTTCGCCACCGAACAGATTGCGCAGCAGATGGCCGACTTCCAGCGCCTGGGCGTGCTGGGCGAATGGGACCACCCGTACAAGACGATGGACTTCGCCAACGAAGCCGGCGAGTTGCGCGCGTTCAAGCGCGTGATCGAGCGCGGCTTCGTGTACCGCGGCCTGAAGCCGGTGTACTGGTGCTTCGACTGCGGCTCCTCGCTGGCCGAGTTCGAAATCGAATACGCCGACAAGAAGAGCCAGACCATCGACGTGGCCTTCAAGGCGCACGAGCGCGAAAAGGTGCTCAAGGCCTTCGGCACCGACCACACGATCCTGGGCGACATCTTTGCCGTGATCTGGACCACCACCGCGTGGACCATCCCGGCCAACCAGGCGATCAACCTGAACCCCGAGCTCGAATACTCGCTGGTCGACACCGAGCGCGGCCTGCTGATCCTGGCCAACTCGCTGGTCGAGATGTGCATGACGCGCTATGCGCTCGACGGCAAGGTGCTGGCCACCGTCAAGGGCGAGGCGCTGGGCGGGCTCGAATTCGAACATCCGCTGTACGACGTGGACGCCGGCTACAAGCGCCTGTCGCCGGTGTACCTGGCCGACTACGCCACCGCCACCGACGGCACGGGCCTGGTCCACTCCTCGCCCGCCTACGGCGTGGACGACTTCAACTCCTGCATCGCCCACGGCGTGGCGTACGACGACATCCTGAACCCGGTGCAGGGCAACGGCAGCTACGCGCCCGACTTTCCGCTGTTCGGCGGCCAGAACATCTGGAAGGCCGTGCCGGTGATCATCGCGGCGCTGCGCGACGCCGGCCGCCTGCTGACCACCGAAACCATCACCCACAGCTACCCGCACTGCTGGCGCCACAAGACGCCGGTGATCTACCGCGCCGCGGCGCAGTGGTTCGTTCGCATGGACGAGGGTGAAGGCGTGTTCACCAAGGACAAGGCGCCCAAGACGCTGCGCCAGACCGCGCTGGACGCCATCGAGAAGACCCACTTCTACCCGGAGAACGGCAAGGCACGCCTGCACGACATGATTGCCGGGCGGCCCGACTGGTGCATCAGCCGCCAGCGCAGCTGGGGCGTGCCGATTCCGTTCTTCCTGCACAAGGATTCGGGCGAGTTGCATCCGCGCACCATGGAAATCCTCGACCAGGCCGCCGACATCGTCGAGAAAGGCGGCATCGAGGCCTGGAGCCGCGTCACCGCCGAAGAAATCCTGGGCGCCGAAGACGCGCCGAGCTACACCAAGAGCACCGACATCCTGGAGGTGTGGTTCGACTCGGGCTCGACCTTCTATCACGTGCTGCGCGGCACGCACCCCACGGTGCACCACGACGCCGGCCCCGAGGCCGACCTGTACCTGGAAGGCCATGACCAGCACCGCGGCTGGTTCCATTCGTCGCTGCTCATCGCCTGCATGCTGGAAGACCGCGCGCCGTACCGCGGCCTGCTCACGCACGGCTTCACGGTCGATGCCAAGGGCATCAAGATGAGCAAGTCGCTCAAGAACGGCATCGACCCGCAGGAAATCAGCAACAAGCTGGGCTCGGAAATCATCCGCCTGTGGGTGGCTGCGAGCGATTATTCGGGCGACATCGCGGGCGACGACAAGATCCTGGCGCGCGTGGTCGACGCCTACCGCCGCATCCGCAACACGCTGCGTTTTCTGATGGCGAACACGAGCGACTTCGACATCGCGAAAGACGCCGTGCCGCTCGACCAGCTGTTCGAAATCGACCGCTACGCGCTGGCGCGCGCCTCGCAGTTCCAGGCCGAGATCCTTGCGCACTACAAGGTGTACGAGTTCCATCCGGTGGTGGCCAAGCTGCAGATCTACTGCTCGGAAGACCTGGGCGGCTTCTACCTGGACATCCTGAAGGACCGCCTCTACACCACAGCCCCGGGCTCGCTGGCGCGCCGCAGTGCGCAGACGGCGCTGTGGCACATCTCGCAAGCCATGCTGCGCTGGATGGCCCCGTTTTTGAGCTTCACGGCCGAGGAGGCCTGGAAGTTCGTGGGCACCGGCAAGCCGGGCGAATCGATCTTCACGCAGACCTACAGCGAGTTCGCCGCGCCCGACGAGGCGCTGCTGGCCAAGTGGGGCCGCATTCGCGAGATCCGCGACGCGGTGAACAAGGACATCGAGGCCGTGCGTGCCGACGGCAAGGTGGGCTCGTCGCTGCAGGCCAAGCTGCAGGTGACGGCACCGGCCGACGACTTTGCGCTGCTGAACTCGCTGGGCGAAGACCTGAAGTTCGTCTTCATCACTTCGGCCATCGCGCTGGCAGAAGCACAAGCCGGTGAAGCGCTGGCCACGGTGGTCACGCCCAGCGCCGCGCAGAAGTGCGAACGCTGCTGGCACTACCGCGACGACGTGGGCCACGACGCGGCCCATCCGACGATCTGCGGGCGCTGCACCAGCAACCTGTTCGGCGCCGGCGAATCGCGGAGCTTTGCCTGATGGCCGGCGCTCGCACCCTTTCCGCCTCGCGTTCGCGCGGCGCCAGCATCTGGCCCTGGCTGGGGCTGGCGCTGATCATTCTGATCATCGACCAGTTCACCAAGACGCTGATCCTGGGCTACTACAAGCTCGGCGACGCCACCTACGTGACGAGCTTCTTCAACGTTGTGCGCGCGCACAACACGGGCGCGGCCTTTTCGTTCCTGGCGGACCACTCGGGCTGGCAGCGCTGGCTGTTCACGGGCATTGGCGTGGCGGCGGCGATCTTCATCGTGTGGATGCTGCGCTCGCATGCGGGGCAGAAGCTGTTCTCGTTTTCGATGGCCTGCATTCTGGGCGGCGCCATCGGCAACGTGATCGACCGGATGATGCACGGCTACGTGGTCGACTTCCTGTTCTTCCACGCGGGCAACTGGGGCTTTCCGGCCTTCAATGCCGCGGACAGCGCCATCACGCTGGGCGCCATCTGCCTGATCGTGGACGAGATCCGGCGGGTTCGCCGGGGCAAGTAAGCAAGTTTTTCTTCAAGGGGCCTGCGGGCCCCTTTCTCTTGGGGCCGCCCCCACCCTTCGCCAACGCGCCCTTCACCAGCGCGCCAGCGCGCCAAGGGTTTGCCCCGCTTCCAGCCGATGTCATAACAAAGTCATACTGCCGCGGTCCAATGTAATCGATTACATGAACATGACCCACCACGCAGACACCGCACGATGAGCATCCAAGCCGTAGCAGCCGAAGCCGGAGTTTCCGTGGCCACCGTGTCGCGGGCCTTCAACTTTCCCGACAAGGTGACGCCCGCCACGCGCGCGCTGGTGGAGCGCGTGGCGCGCGAGCTCAACTACCTGCCCAACGCCAGCGCACGCACCTTGCGCACCCAGCGCAGCCGCGTGCTCGGCGTGGTGCTGCCCACGCTGCTGAACCCGGCCTTCGCCGAATGCCTGCAGGGCATTGCGCGCGCGGCCGTCGCGGGCGGCTACGCCATCATTCCGGTCACCACCGGCTACCGGCTCGACGAGGAAGAGCGTGCCGTGCACCTGCTGCTGGCCGGCAATGTCGACGGCCTCATCCTGGTGGTGTCGAACCCGTCGACCTCTGCCACCCTGCCCCGCCTGCAGGCCGCCGGCGTGCCGTATGTGCTGGCCTACAACCGCCACCCCGACCACCCCTGCGTGTCGGTCGACAGCGAAGGCGCCGTGGCCGATGCGGTCACGCGGCTGGTGCTGCTGGGGCACCGCCGCATCGCGATGGTCAGCGGCACGCTGGCCGCCTCGGACCGCGCGCAGCAGCGCTACCGCGGCTACCGCAAGGGCATGGCCGAGGCCGGGCTTGCCGCGCCTTCGCTCATCGAGGTGCCCTTTGTGGAAACCGCCGTCGATGCGCTCTCGCGCCAATTGCAGCTGCGCCACCGGCCCACCGCGCTGGTCTGCTCGAACGACCTGCTGGCCATTCGCAGCATCCGCGCCGCGCACCTGAGCGGCCTGGTGGTGCCCGACGACCTGAGCGTGGTCGGCTTCGACGGCATTGCGCTGGGCGAAGACCTCACGCCGGCGCTGACCACCATCGCACAGCCCAACAGCGACATCGGCCGCCACAGCGTCGAGTTGCTGATGCAGGCCATGGCCGGCGGCACCGCGCTGCGGGCCGACGCCAGCCTGCTGCTCCCCCATGCCTTCCGAGACGGCGAGTCGTGCGCAAGTGCGCGCGAAGACAACAACGCCGCGCCTTCTGCCGTTTCAGGTCATTCCTGACCTCCCCACCCCTCGCTCCGTGACCTCACGACTTCATCCTCCAAGGAGTTCCCGCATGTCTTCCCGCTTTCACCGCATCGCCCGCCTCGGCCTGCTTGCCGCCGCGCTGGCTTCCACGCTCGCTGCCGGCAGCGCCATGGCGCAGTCCGCCATTTGCTACAACTGCCCGACCGAATGGGCCGACTGGGGCACCCAGCTGAAGGCCATCAAGGCCAAGACCGGCATCACCGTGCCGCCCGACAACAAGAACTCCGGCCAGTCGCTCGCGCAGTTGACGGCTGAAAAAGCCAGCCCCGTGGCCGACGTGACCTACCTGGGCGTGACCTTCGCGGTACAGGCCGCGAAGGACGGCCTGGTCGAGCCCTACAAGCCCGCCGCGTGGAAAGACATTCCCGACGGCCTGAAGGACCCGGCAGGCAACTGGTTCACCATTCACACGGGCACGCTCGGTTTCATGGTCAACGTCGACGCGCTCAAGGGCAAGCCAGTTCCGAAGTCGTGGGCCGACCTGCTCAAGCCCGAATACAAGGGCCTGATCGGCTACCTCGACCCGGCCTCGGCCTTCGTGGGGTATGTGGGCGCGGTGGCGGTCAACGAGGCGCGCGGCGGCACGCTGGACAACTTCAAGCCGGCCATCGACTACTTCAAGGCCCTGCAGAAGAACGAGCCCATCGTGCCGAAGCAAACCTCTTACGCGCGGGTGCTGTCGGGCGAAATCGCGATCCTGCTGGACTACGACTTCAACGCCTACCGCGCCAAGTACAAGGACAAGGCCAACGTGGCCTTCGTGATTCCGAGCGAAGGCACGCTGGCGGTGCCGTACGTGATGAGCCTGGTCGCCAAGGCCCCGCACGCGGCGGACGCGAAGAAGGTGCTCGACTTCACGCTGTCCGACGAAGGCCAGGCGATCTGGGCCAAGGCCTATCTGCGGCCGGTGCGCGCGAGCGCCATGCCCAAGGACATCGAGGCCCAGTTCCTGCCTGCTAGTGAATACGGTCGCGCCAAGAGCGTGGACTACGGTCGCATGGCTGCGGCGCAGCGGGCGTTTTCCGATGCGTATTTGAAGGAAGTGCGTTGAGCCTTGGCTGCTGTTCGGGGCGACGCTCACGCCGACGGGGTGCCTTGCTCCGCGAATGTCCCCCGGCCTGCGGCCTCCTCCTTTATTTCGCTGCGCAAGGCACCCCATCGGCGTGAGCGTTGTTAAGAGCGGTCGTTGATCGTGCGATCACCCAGAGCGTGCCCAGGTGCACAGGGCGTCGGGTGCTCCCCGCAGCGAAATAAAGGAGGAGCGAAGCGGGGGACATTCGCGGAGGGGAGCACCCGGCGGCCTGTGCACACGCCCTGAACAAGAGCCCTGCGCACGCGCCCTGAACAACACAACCCGAACACAACACGAGACAAACGAGACATGAAGTCCGACAAAGCCTGGAACCCCAGCTGGCGCCTGCTCGCCTGCGTGGCCCCTGCAGCCGTCTTCTTCGCGGCCTTCTGGCTGCTGCCGGTGGTGCGACTGCTTACGCTGCCCGCCGACAAAGGCTGGGCCACCTACTTCGCCGTGCTGACCGACACACGCTACCTCACCAGCATGGCCAACACCGTCGCGCTCTCCGTGGCCGTGACGCTCGCCACCCTGGTGCTGGGCGCGGCCGTGGGCATCTACCTTGCGCGCCATGCCTTCGCCGGCAAACGCGTGCTGCTGTCGCTGCTCACGCTGCCCCTGTCGTTTCCGGGCGTGATCATCGGCTTCTTCGTCATCCTGCTCGGCGGCCGGCAAGGCGTGATTGCCGACCTCAGCGACAGCCTGTTCGGCCAACGCATCACCTTCGCCTACGGCCTGCTCGGGCTGTTCTTGGCATACCTGTATTTTTCGCTGCCGCGCGCCATCGCCACCTACACCGCCGCGGCCGAATCGATGAACACCCAGCTCGAAGAAGCCGCGCGTTCGCTCGGAGCGTCGCGCCTGCGCGTGGCGCGCGACGTGTGGATGCCCGAGCTGGCGCCCACCACGCTGGCCTGCGGCGCCATTCTGTTCGCCACCTCCATGGGCGCCTTCGGCACCGCGTTCACGCTGGCCAGCAAGTTCGAGGTGATCCCCATCACCATCTACAACGAGTTCACCAACTACGCCAACTTCGCGCTCGCTGCGTCGCTGTCGATCTCGCTGGGCATCGTGACCTGGCTGGTGCTGTTCGTGGCGCGCCGCTTCGGCGCCAACCCCGTCGCACGCTGAGGGCACCGCACCATGCACAAGAACACCCACGCCAAGGCGCCCTTCCTGCTCGCGGTGACGGTCATCGTGAGCCTGTTCATGATCTCGCCGATGCTGCTGTCGGTCATGGCGGGCCTGGTCAACAACTACAGCGTGGGCCTCAAGAGCGGCCTCACGCTGCGCTGGATCGGCGAGGTCTGGGAGAACTACGGCGGCACCGTCGGCTGGTCGATCGCGCTGGCCGTGACATGCGTTGCCGGCACCCTGCTGCTGGGCGTGCCCTGCGCCTACGCGCTGGCGCGCAGCCGCTCGCGCGCGGCACGCATCTTCGAAGAACTGCTGACGCTGCCGGTCGCGGTGCCGGGGCTTGCGACGGCGCTCGCGCTCATCCTGGCCTACGGGCAGCTCACCGCGTTTCGCCAGAGCTTCGCGTTCATCCTGGTGGGCCACATGATCTTCACGCTGCCCTTCATGGTGCGCACCGTGAGCTCGGCCTTCCAGCGCGACGACCTGCTGGCGCTGGAGGAGGCCGCGCGCTCGCTGGGCGCGAACTTTCGCCAGCGCTTTTTGGGCATCCTGGTGCCGGCCGTGTTCCCGGCCATCGTGGCGGGCAGCCTGATGGTGTTCACGCTGTCGGTGGGCGAGTTCAACCTCACCTGGATGCTGCACACACCGCTCACGCGCACGCTGCCCGTGGGCCTGGCGGACAGCTATGCGTCAATGCGCATCGAGATCGGATCGGCCTACACGCTGGTCTTCTTCGCCGTCATTCTTCCGGTGCTGTGGGGCCTGCAGTACCTTGCCAACCTCATCCAGAAACGCCATGGAACTTGAACGCATTCCCGTCGACATCACGAACTGCGCAAAAACCTATGCCGACGGCACGCGCGGCCTGCAGCCCACCGACCTGCGCGTGGAGGCCGGCGAGGTGCTGGCGCTGTTGGGCCCGTCGGGCTGCGGCAAGACCACGCTGCTGCGGCTGATTGCCGGGCTGGAAGCGCCCGACGCCGGCACGCGCATCGTGTTCGGCGACCAGGACGTCACGCAGCGCCCGGTGGAGCACCGCGGCGTGGGCATGGTGTTTCAGAGCTACGCGCTCTTTCCGCAGATGACGGTGGCCGCCAACATCGGCTACGGCCTGCGCATTCGCGGTGTGTCGCCCGCCGAGGAAAAGCGCAGCGTGGGCGAACTGGTCGACCTGGTGCGCCTGGGCGGCCTGGAAAACAAACGCCCGGCCGAGCTCTCCGGCGGGCAGCGCCAGCGCGTGGCCCTGGCGCGCGCCGTGGCCGTGCGCCCGCGCGTGCTGCTGCTCGACGAGCCGCTGGCCGCGCTGGACGCCAAGCTCAAGGAATCGCTGCGCGACGAGCTCGCCGAGCTGCTGCGCCGCCTGCACATCACCGCCATCCACGTCACGCACGACCAGCAGGAAGCCCTGGCCATTGCCGACCGGCTCGCGGTGATGCGCGCCGGGCGCATCGTGCAGGTCGGCCGCGGCGAGGACCTGTACCGCGCGCCGGCGCACCCCTTCGTCGCCGAGTTTTTGGGCCGGGTCAACCGGCTGCGGCGCGAGGCGAGCGCCATCGCGCAGGGCGTTGTCCGACTCGGCGGGTCGAGCATGCCCTGCCCCATCGCATGGCAAAGCCATCACAAGCTGCTGGTGCGGCCTGAAGACATCGAGGTCGGCACGCCGCAGCCCGACTGGGGCACGGCCACCGTGGAACGCCGCACCTTTCTCGGCGACCGCGTGCAGTTGCACCTGCGCATGCAGGACCAGCCCACGCTGGTGGCCGATGTGGGGCGCGACAACCCGTTCGGGCCGGGCGATCCGGTGGGCCTGCGCATTCACCCCGACCGCCTGATGACGTCGCAGGAAACCAGCGCATGACGACCACAACGAACAACAACACCATCCTGGTCCAGCTGACCGACCTGCACATTCGCGAACCGGGCCGCCTGGCGTACGGCCGCATCGACACCGCGCCGTACCTCGAACGCGCCGTGCAGTCGGTGCTGGCGCTGCGCCAGCAGCCCCACGCCGTGGTCGTCACCGGCGACCTGACCGACTTCGGCCGCGCCGCCGAATACGAGCACTTGGCCCGCTTGCTCGCGCCGCTCACCATGCCGGTCTACCTGCTGCCCGGCAACCACGACGAGCGCGAGCAACTGCGCCGCAGCTTTCCCGGCCATGCCTATTTGGGGAACACGAGCGACGGCGCCGACACGCACGGCTTCATTCAGTACTCGGTGCGCGTGGGGCCGCTGCGGCTGCTCACGCTGGACACCTGCGTGCCCGGCGCGAGCCACGGCACGCTGTGCGACAAGCGCCTGGCCTGGCTCGAAGCCCAGCTCGACGCCTGCCGCCACGAGCCCGTGGTGGTCGCCATGCACCACCCGCCGTTCCGCACGCTGATCGGCCACATGGACGACATCGGCCTGCTGGAGGGCGCCGACGCGCTCGAAGCGCTCATTGCGCGCTACAGCAACGTGGAGCGCGTGATCTGCGGCCACCTGCACCGCGCGATCGACGTGCGCTTCGGCGGCACCATCGCCTCCACCTCCCCGGCGCAGGCGCATCAGGTCTGCCTCGACCTGGCCAGCGACGCGCCCTCGGCCTGGACGCTGGAGCCGCCGGCATTCAGGGTGCACGCCTGGTCGCCGTCAGAACGGCGGCTGGTGACGCATCTGGCGGCGGCAGGCCGCTTCGAAGGCCCTTATCCTTTCCACGACAACGGAGCGCTCATCGACTGAAACGCGCACTTGTGGAAAATGGGGTCAAAACGAACCAAAACGAAAAGGATAGAACCCGACACCCATGAAGCATCTTCTGAATCTGCTGGCAGCCATTGCCTTGCTGGTGTGGGGCACGCAACTCGTGCGAACCGGCGTCCTTCGCGTGTTTGGGGCCAACCTGCGCAAGATCCTCGTGCAGAGCATGCGCAACCGCTTCACGGCCGCGCTGTCGGGCATCGGCGTGACCGCGCTGGTGCAGTCGAGCACCGCCACGTCGCTCATGACCTCGTCCTTCGTCGGGCAGGGCCTGGTCACGCTGCCGGCCGCGCTGGCGGTGATGCGGGGCGCCGACGTGGGCACCGCGCTGATATCCGTGCTGTTCTCGGCCGACCTCTCGTGGCTGTCGCCCATGTTCATCTTCGTGGGCGTGGTGCTGTTCATCACGCGCGCGGACACCGTGGCGGGCCGCGTGGGCCGGGTGCTGATCGGCCTGGGCCTGATGCTGCTGGCGCTGCAACTGGTGGTGGAAGCCACCGAGCCCCTGTTCTCCTCCCCGGCGGTGCGCGCGCTGCTCGCCTCCATCAGCAGCGACGTGCTGCTGGAGATCACCATCGGCTCGGTGCTGGCCATCGTGGCCTATTCGAGCCTGGCGGTGGTGCTGCTGGTGGCGGCCATGGCCACCTCCAACGTGGTGCCGCTGGACGTGGCCCTGGGCCTGGTGCTGGGCGCCAACCTGGGCAGCGGCCTGCTGGCGGTGCTGACCACGGCCAAGGCGGCCGTCTCGGTGCGGCAGGTGACCATCGGCAACCTGCTTTTCAAGGCGCTGGGCGTGGCGCTGGTCGCACCCTTCATCGGTTTGTGGATTCGCTATGTGCAGCCAGAGCTGCCGAACCAGACGCACGGCGTGGTGCTGTTCCACCTGGCGTTCAACGTGGTGATCAGCGTGGGCTTCATCGGCCTCACGCAGTGGGTGGCCAAGCTGGTGACGCGCATGCTGCCGATGCCGCAGCAGGCCACCGGCACCAGCCGCCCGCACCACCTGGACCCGTCGGCGCTGTCCACGCCGTCGCTGGCCATATCGAACGCGGCGCGCGAGGCGCTGCACCAGGCCGACATCGTGGAGACCATGCTGATCGGCGTGCTCGACGTGATACGCCACAACGACACCCGGCTGTCGCAGGAGCTGCGCCAGCTCGACGACACGGTGGACGAGCTGTACTCGGCCATCAAGTACTACATGACGCGCATCTCGCGCGAGGCGCTGGGCGAAGAGGAGAGCCGGCGCTGGACCGACATCATCAGCTTCACCATCAACATGGAGCAGATCGGCGACATCATCGAGCGCGTGATCATCGATGTGGAAGACAAGAAGATCAAACCGCAGCGCAACTTCTCCGAAGCCGGCATGGCCGAAATCGTCGAGCTGCACGGCCGCCTGGTGGCCAACCTGCGTTTGAGCATGAGCGTGTTTCTGAACGGCAACGTGCGCGACGCGCAGAAGCTGCTCGAAGAGAAGGCCCGCTTCCGTGACCTGGAACGCGCCTACGCCACCACCCACCTGGACCGCCTGTCGGACCGGACCACGCTGAGCATCGAGACCAGCTCGCTGCACATCGACCTGATCAGCGACCTGAAGCGAATCAATTCGCACATCTGCTCGATCGCCTACCCGATCCTGGAGTCGGCCGGCGCGCTGGCGCCCAGCCGTTTGAGAGAGTCGCGCCTGGGCAAGATCGAAGGATAAAAAGGCAAAAAAGGCAAAAGCCAACGGCTGAAAGCGCAAAGCGCTTTCAGCCGCCTGGCGGCCGAGCGAAGCAAAGGCCCGGCTTGTACCCCAAGCCCCTCTGGCCGCGCCGAGGAGCGCAGCGTTTCGCGGATCAGGGCTCGCCCTTGTTTGAGCGCAGCGAGTTTGGGCGAGACCCCGCGAAACGCGAGCACCGCAGGTTGCCCGCAGCGAAGCGGAGGGACGCGGACAGTGGGGTCGCCTTTTCTTTGCTTACTTTCTTTTGGCGAAGCAAAAGAAAGTGAGTCGCCCGCCGGGGCGAGACCCGGCCCCGGAAAGAAAACCCTACTTAGAAGCAGTCTCGAGCGCGCTCGTGCCCGCCTGCGCAACCGGCTCCACTTGCCTGCGCGCATACCGCTGCGCCAACACGGCACAAACCATCAACTGCATCTGATGAAACAGCATCAAAGGCAGCACGATCGCCCCCACCGCATGCGAGGCGAACAAGACCTTCGCCATCGGAATCCCGCTGGCCAGGCTCTTCTTGGAGCCGCAGAAAACGATGGTGATTTCGTCCGCAATGTCGAAGCCGAACTTGCGCGCCATGAAGGTGGTCAGCGTCAACGCCAGCGCCAGCAGCACGGCGCACACCAGCAGCAGCCCGAGCAGCGCGCTCATCGGAATCTGCTTCCAGAGCCCTTCGATCACCGCCGCACTGAAGGCCGTGTACACCACCAGCAATATCGACCCCTGGTCCACGAACTTCAGCACAGAGGCACGCTTCTGCACCCACTTGCCGATGACCGGGCGCAGCAGGTGCCCCGCCACGAAAGGCACCATCAGCTGCAGCAGGATCTTGCCGATGGAGTCGAACGACGAGCCCGCATGGCCCCCGTGCGGCAGCACCACCAGGTTCACCAGCACCGGCGTGATGAACACGCCCAGCAGCGTGGACGCCGAGGCACTGCAGATGGCCGCGGGCATGTTGCCGCGCGCCATGGCGGTGAAGGCAATGGCCGACTGCACCGTGGCCGGCAGCACGCAGAGAAACAGCACGCCGGTGTAGAGGTCGGGCGTCACCAGCGGTGACAGCACGGGCTTCAATGCCAGCCCCAGCAGCGGAAACAGCACGAAGGTGCTCGCGAACACCAGCAGGTGCAGCCGCCAGTGCGTGATGCCCGCCATGACCGCCTCGCGCGAAAGCTTGGCCCCGTGCAGGAAGAACAGCAGGCCGATGGCGACCGTGGTCAGCCCTTCGAAGAAGTGCGCCACCTGCCCGCTGGCAGGCAACAGGCTGGCAAGGGTCACGACCGAGACGAGCGCGAGCGTGAAGTTGTCGGGGAGAAAGCGTGAACGGGCCATGCCGCGAATTGGACGCCCCTGCCATTCAAAAGAGAAATGGATTTATCGGATGGATATATGATTTCAGCGCATGAATGTCACCCTGCGCCAGCTTCGCGTGTTTCGCTCGGTCGCCGAGGGCCGCAACTTCAGCCGCGCCGGCGACCAGGTCGGCCTGAGCCAGCCGGCCGTGAGCCGCTCCATCGGCGAACTGGAGGCGCAGCTCGGCTTGAAGCTGCTCGACCGCACGACGCGCGAGGTGGTGCTCACTGAAGCCGGCCACTCGCTCGCGGCGCGGCTGGAGCGCGTGCTCGACGACCTCGACCAGACCCTGCAGGACGTGGCCGGCCTGGCCAGCGCGCGCGGCGGCAAGGTGCGCGTGGCCAGCAGCCCGACGCTGTCGGCCAACCTCATGCCCGACTGCATCGCCACCTGTGCCGAGCAGGCACCGGGCATCCAGTTCTTGCTGCTCGACCGCATCCAGCAAGACGTGCTGGACAGCGTGCGCGGCGGCGAGGTCGACTTCGGCGTGGTCATCGAGCCCTCGGAGGCCGACGACCTGCATTGCGAGTCGATCCTGAACGACCCCTTCGTGATGGTGCTGCAGCCGTTGCATCCGCTGGCACGCAAGAAGTCGGTGAACTGGCGCGCGCTGAACGGCGAGGCGCTGGTGCTGCTGGACCATGCCTCGGGCAGCCGCCGCCTGATCGATCAGGCGCTGGAGCGCCATGGCGCGCACTGCGAGGTGAAGCAGCAGCTAGGCCACCCGACCACGGTGTTTCGAATGGTGGAGGCGGGCATCGGCATCAGCGTGATGCCTGCCATGTCTTTGCCGCCGGAGGGCTTGGCGAATTTGGTGGTGCGGCCGCTGCTGCCGCGCGTTCAGCGCGCCATCATGCTGATTCGCCGCAACAACCGCGCGCTTTCTCCCCTGGCGCAGCGGGTGTGGGGCATGGTGCGCGACACCGCCGCGCTCAGTGCGGCAGCGGCTTCGAGCGCGAAGGCGCCGACTGCTGCACCTTGAAGTGCAACTGGCGCTGCTGCACGCAGTAGTCGATCAAATCTTCAACCTCGGTGGCCTTGTCGAACACCGCATCGGCACCGAGCAGCGCGCATTTGCGGCGCATGTCGGGCGTGGCGTAGTTGCTGAGCACCACCACCTTCTGCGAAGGGCCACGGCCGCGGCAGGCTTCGAGCACCCTGAAACCAGTGCCGTCCTTCAGGAACAGGTCGATGATGGCCAGGTCCCACAGCGCCAGATTGCCCATGAGCCAGCTCATGCCCTCGGCTTCCGACTCGGCCTGCCCGATGGGATCGATGCGCGCGACTTCCCGCAGCGTGCCCACCAGATTCTCTCGAATGGTGGGGTTGTCTTCGACGATGAAGGTGCGAATGGTGGTCATCACAGGCTTGTAGGGTGCGCTCTTGCGCCGAGGTTCAAGGCTACAAAGTGCATCCTGCACATGTCGAAGGCATGACACCCCAGCGCGGGTAGGACAAGACTGTCGCGCCTGCACAGGGGCCGAGCCTTCAGGCCGTTCAGCGGCTCACAACGTGAGGATGGTGCAGCCGGTGGTCTTGCGCGCTTCCAGGTCGCGGTGCGCCTGCTGCACGTCGGCCAGCGCATAGCGTTGGTCGATCGGGATCTTCACCGCGCCGCTGCGCACCACCGCGAACAGGTCGTCGGCCATGGCCTGCGTGCTCTCGCGCGTGGCCATGTGGGTGAACAGCGTGGGGCGCGTCACGTACAGCGAGCCCTTGGAGGCCAGCGTGCCCAGGTTGATCGGCGGCACCGGGCCCGAGCCGTTGCCGAACACCGCCAGCAGGCCGAACGGGCGCAGGCAGTCGATGGAGCCTTCGTACGTGTCCTTGCCCACCGAGTCGTACACCACCTTCACGCCCTTGCCGCCGGTGATCTCCTTCACGCGCGCGGCAAAGTTCTCGGTGCTGTAGTTGATGGCGTGTGCCGCGCCGTGCGCCAGCGCGAGCTTGCACTTGGCGTCGCTGCCGGCCGTGCCGATCAATTGCAGGCCCAGGGCCTTGGCCCACTGGCAGGCAATGAGGCCCACGCCGCCGGCGGCCGCATGGAACAGGATGAAGTCGCCGGCCTGCAGGCCTTCGGCCGGCAGCGTCTTCTTCAGCAGGTACTGCGTGGTCAGGCCCTTGAGCATCATGGCCGCGCCGGTGTCGAAGGAGATGTCGTCGGGCAGCTTGCACACGCACTTGGCGGGCATCACGCGCAGCTCGCAGTAGGCGCCGGGCGGGGGGCTGGCGTAGGCTGCGCGGTCGCCCGCCTTCAGGTGCGTCACGCCCTCGCCCACCGCCTCCACCACGCCCGAGGCTTCCATGCCCAGCTGCAGCGGCATCGCGAACGGATAGAGCCCGCTGCGCTGGTAGGTGTCGATGAAGTTCAGGCCCACCGCCTTGTGGCGGATGCGAATTTCGCCGGGGCCGGGTTCGCCCACCTCCACCTCGACGATCTTCAGTTCTTCGGGGCCGCCATGGCGGTCGATGCGTACGGCTTTGCTGATCATCTTGCAGTCTCCAGGCACAGGAAAAAAGGTGAGGCGCATCCTGCCACGTCCGGGTGTCCCGTGGCGGCGCGGGACTTCATTGCCCGGTAGAGTCGGCGGCCATGTCGACACCGCCACAGCACCTCGCCCGCCACGCGCCGCTCACCGCCCTCACCGTGCTCCTGCTGCTGGTTCCGCCGCTGCTGTGGGCCAGCAATGCCGTCGTCGGGCGCATGGTGCGCGAGCTGGTGTCGCCGATCACGCTGAACTTCGTGCGCTGGGTCATCGCTTTCGTCTTGTTGCTGCCGTTTGCCGCGCCCGTGCTGCGCCGCGACAGCCCGCTGTGGGCGCACTGGAAGCGCTACGCGCTGCTCGGGCTGCTGGGCATCGGCCTGTACAACGCGCTGCAGTACCTGGCGCTGCAGACCTCCACGCCCATCAACACCACGCTGGTCGGCTCCAGCCTGCCGCTGTGGATGCTGGCGGTGGGCACCTTGTTCTTTGGCGCGCGCGTGAATGCGCGCGAGATCGGCGGCGCGCTGCTGTCGATGGTGGGCGTGCTGCTGGTGCTGAGCCGCGGCGAATGGCAGCAGCTGCTCGGGTTGCGGCTGGTGCCGGGCGACCTGTACATGATTCTGGGCACCATCGCATGGGCCTTCTACAGCTGGCTGCTCGCGCGCACGCAGGAGCCGAAGGCGGTGCGCCAGGACTGGGCCGCCTTTCTGATGGCGCAGCTGGTGTTCGGTGTCGCCTGGTCGGGCGCGCTGGCCGCCGGCGAATGGACGCTGACCGACGCCCACCTCGACCTGGGCTGGCCGCTGGTGGCGGCCATGCTGTTCATCGGCATCGGCCCCGCGGTGGTGGCCTACCGCTGCTGGGGCACCGGCGTGCAGCGCGCGGGCCCGCAGGCAGCCAGCGTGTTCATGAACCTCACGCCGCTGTTCGCGGCGGTGCTGTCGGCCGCCTTCCTGCGCGAGCCGCCGCACTGGTACCACGGCGCGGCGTTTCTGCTGATCGTGGGCGGGATAGTGGTGGCTTCAAGGCGTTGAGACGGCGCTGAAACGGCGCTGAGGCGACACCTGGCGGCACGCGCCCTGCCGCCTGCAGCACGCTCAGTAGGTGCCCGGGTAGGCCCCACCGTCGGCCAGCACGTTCTGCCCCGTCATGTAGCCCGCCTGCATGCTGCACAGGAACGCGCAGATGGCACCGAACTCCGCCGGCGTGCCGAAGCGCCTGGCCGGAATGTTCTTCTTGCGGGCTTCCCACACGGTGTCGAAGTCTTGCCCCAGCTTCTGCGCCGTGCCGGCCATCGTGCCCTTCAGGCGGTCGGTGTCGAACGAGCCCGGCAGCAGGTTGTTGATGGTCACGCCTTGCGCCGCGATGGGCGTGCGCGCCACGCCGGCCACGAAGCCGGTCAGCCCGCTGCGCGCGCCGTTGGACAGCCCCAGGATGTCGATGGGCGACTTCACCGAGCTCGACGTGATGTTCACGATGCGGCCAAAGCCGCGCTGGGCCATGCCGTCGACCGTGGCCTTGATGAGTTCGATGGGCGTGAGCATGTTGGCGTCCACAGCCTTGATCCACGCCTCGCGGTCCCAGTTGCGAAAGTCGCCGGGCGGCGGACCGCCGGCGTTGGTGACGACGATGTCGAAGTCATGGCCCAGCGCGAACACAGCCGCGCGGCCGGCTTCGGTGGTGATGTCGGCGGCCACCTGCTTCACGAATGCGCCCGACGTGGCGGCGCCCGCCAGCGACTTGGCGGCCGTTGCCAGCGCGTCAGCGCCGCGCGCCACGATCACCACGTTCACGCCCTCACGCACCAGCGCCTCGGCGCAGCCGTAGCCCAGCCCCTTGCTCGCGCCGCACACCAGCGCGGTCTTGCCTGCAATACCCAGATCCATGTTGTTTCTCCAGTCAGTCTTGTTGCTTCTGCAAGGGGCCTCAGCGGCCCTTGCGCGTGAAAACGAAGATGCCCGCGATGACGAGCACCGTGCCGGCCGCAATCCACGGCGTGAACGGCTCATTGAGTATCACCACCCCCATGAGGATGGTCGACAGCGGCCCGATCATGCCGGTTTGCGCAGCCACCGCAGGGCCGATGCGCTCGATGGCCATCATCACCATGAGGACGGGCACCGCCGTGCACAGCGTGGCATTGAGCACCGACAGCCAGATGACCTGCGGCGCCACCTCGAAGGCCGCGCTCATCGGCCGCGTGAGCACGAACTGCAATATGCACAGCAGGCAGGCCACCGTGGTCGCCAGGCCCACCAGCCGCAGCGAGCCCAGGCGCTTGACGAACTCGCCGCTGTACACAAGGTAGGCCGCATAGCTCACCGCGCTCAGGAACACCAGAAACGCCCCCCAGGCCGCCGCGCCGCCGCCCTTGCCGCCGCCACCGGTCCACAGCTCGTGGCCGAACACCAGCAGCACGCCGGCATAGCTCACGACCATGCCCAGCAGCTGCGGGCGCGTTGCGCGCCGGCGGTACAGCAGCCAGCCGAACAGCAGCACCAGCGTGGGGTTGAGATAAAGAATGAGCCGCTCGAAGCTGGCCGAGATGTACGCGAGCCCCGCAAAGTCGAGAAAGCTCGCGAGGTAGTAGCCCGAGAACCCCAGCCCGATCACGCCGAGCCAGTCGCGCCCGGTGAGCGCGGGCTTGCCGCGCCCCGCCCACCACGCCATGAGCGCGAACAGCGGCAGCGCGAACAGCATGCGCAGCATGATGAGCGTGATGGCGTCCACGCCATGGCGGTACGCCAGCTTGACGATGATGGCCTTGCCGCTGAACGCAATGGCCCCCAGCGTGGCAAGCACCAGGCCCGAGGCATAGCCTTTTCGGGGCGCTTCTTGGGAGGGGATGCCGGCCGTTGCGGCTGTCTTGTTCATCCCCCGATCATCGCGGCAAGCGCCTTGCACTGCGTCGGCGCATGCACCTTGCCCTTCGACAACCGCTCGCTCAATACCCCGCGGCCACGCCGTCGCGGCGCGGGTCGCTCGCGGCCACGTAGCCTTCCACCGACGGGTTGCCGGCCAACCAGATGAACTGGCCCGCGCCAAAGTCCTGGTACGAGTCGTTGATCACTTCCAGGTGGTGGCCCATGTCGCGCAGGCCTTGCACGGTGGCCGGGTTCATCGCGGCCTCCACGTTGATCTCCAGGCCCGCGTTGAAGCGCCAGCGCGGCGCATCGCAGGCGGCCTGCGGGTTCTGCTTGTAGTCGAGCATGCGCACCAGCGTCTGCATGTGGCCTTGCGGCTGCATGTTGCCGCCCATCACGCCGAAGCTCATCACCGGCTGGCCGTCCTTGGTGAGGAAGGCCGGAATGATGGTGTGGAACGGGCGCTTGCCAGGTGCCACCACGTTCGGGCTCTCGGCCTTCAGGCTGAAACCATGGCCGCGGTTCTGCAGGCTGATGCCGAACTCGGGCTCCACGCAACCTGAGCCAAAGCCCATGTAGTTGCTCTGGATGAAGCTCACCATCATGCCGCTCTCGTCCGCGGCGCTCAGGTAGATGGTGCCGCCCTTCACCGGGTTGCCGGCCTTGAAGTCTTGCGCCTTCTTCACGTCGATGAGGCGCGCGCGCGAGGCCAGGTAGGCGTCGTCGAGCATCTGCTCGGTCGTCACTTCCATGGTCTTGCGTTCCGACACGTAGCGGTACACGTCGGCAAAGGCCAGCTTCATCGCTTCGATCTGCAAGTGCTGCGACTCGACCGAGTCGACCGGCAGCGAGGCGATGTCGAACTTCTCCAGAATGCCCAGCGCAATGAGCGCGGCAATGCCCTGGCCGTTGGGCGGAATCTCGTGCAGCGTGTGGCCGCGGTAGTCGCGCGAAATGGGCTTGACCCACTCGGGCTGGTAGGCCGCCAGGTCGGCCACGGTGAGCGCGCCGCCCTGCTCTTTTGAAAACTTGGCCAGCGCCTCGGCGATCTCGCCGGTGTAGTAAGCCTCGCCCTTGGTGCGGGCAATGGCCTTGAGCGCGCGCGCGGCGGCCGCAAAGCGGAACAGCTCGCCCACTTCCGGCGCCCGGCCCCATGGCAGGAACGCTTGCGCAAAGCCCGGCTGCGACTGCAGCACCGGCGTGGCCGCGGCCCATTTGCCCTGCACCACCGGCGGCACCAGGTAGCCGCGCTCGGCGATGTCGATGGCCGGTGCCATCAGGTCGGCGAACGGCAGCTTGCCGAAGCGCTCGCTCATCGCGACCCAGCCGCGCACCGCGCCCGGCACGGTGACCGAATCGATGCCGCGCATCGGCGGATTGGCTGCGTCGGCGCCGTACTTGACCTTGAAGTATTCGGGCGTCCAGGCCTTGGGCGCCGGGCCCGAGGCGTTCAGGCCGTGCAGTTCCTTGCCGTCCCACAGGATGCAGAAGGCGTCGCTGCCCAGGCCGTTGCTCACCGGCTCCACCAGCGTCATCACGGCAGCCGCGGCAATGGCCGCGTCGACCGCGTTGCCGCCCTGCTGCAGCATGCGCAGGCCGGCCTGCGCGGCCAGCGGGTGCGAGGTCGACACCACGTTGCGCGCGAAGATGGGGATGCGCGTGGACAGGTAGGGGTTGGCGTAATCAAACTTCATACCGTGCTTTCAAGGATGGCGTGAACAATTCGGGGAACACCGAGGAACCGGCTTTGCCGGGCCTCAGGTGTTGCCCCCGGTAGGGGGTAGGAGAAGCGACACGAAGTGCGCGCAGCCTGGGGCGAGCCTGGCTATTCGTTGGTGATCTTGCGGTCGACGACGATCTTTTTCCATTTGGCGGCGTCTACCGCCACCATCTTCGCGAACTGGCCGGGCGTGCCGGGCGTGGCGGGCTCGATGCCCAGGCGTGCGAGCTTTTCCTTCACCTCGGGGTCGGCCAGCGCTTCGTTCGCGGCCTTGTTCACGCGCGCCACGATGTCCGCCGGCAGGTTCTTCGGGCCGTAGAAGCCGAACCACGTGTTCGACTCGTAGCCCGGCAGCGTGTCGGCGATGGGGGGCAGCTCGGGCGCCAGCGGGCTGCGCTTGAGCGACGTGACGCCCAGCGCGCGCAGGCGGCCGTCGCGCACGTGCGGCATGCCGGTGGGCAGCGAGTCGAACAGCACGTCGACCTTGCCGCTGATCAGGTCGGGAATGGCCAGCGCCGTGCCCTTGTACGGAATGTGCGTGACGAACACGCCGGCCTGCGCCTTGAACAGCTCGGCCGTCAGTTGCACGATGGTGCCGTTGCCGCTGGATGCGTAGTTGAGCTTGCCGGGGTTCTTCTTGGCGTAGTCGATCCACTCGCGTACGGTCTTGGCGGGCGAGTTGACGGGCACCAGCATGATGCTGGCCGCGTCGCCCACATGGGCGATGGGCGTGAAGTCGCGCACCGTGTCGTAGGGCAGCTTGCTGATGGCCGGGCCGATGGCGTGCGTGCTGGTGGTGGCCAGCAGCAGGGTGTAGCCGTCGGGCGCGGCCTTGGCGGCCTGGTCGGAGCCGATGGCGCCGCCGGCGCCGGGCTTGTTGTCGACCACCAGCGTGGTGCCCAGCTTCTCGCTCATCTTCTGGCCGAGCGTGCGGGCAAAGAGGTCGGTGGCGCCGGCCGCCGGGAACGGCACGATCAGGCGAATGGGCTTGTTCGGGTAGCCCTGGGCCAGGCTGGCGGACGACGCGGCCACGCCCAGCGCAACGGCAAGCACCTGGAGGAAGCGGTTTCTTTTCATGGGCGGAATTCTGTAGCCTTGGAGGAAAACGGATGCTATTCAGCGGCGGCGCATCAAGCCAGATAATTCAGCTTATTCAACTATGAATTCTGTTTATGACCCGCAACGCCACCGAAGAGATCTCGCTGCAGCAGTTGCGCGCCCTGGCGGCGGTGGCTGAAACGGGCAGCTTCACGCTGGCGGCGGAGGCCCTTCAACTGACCCAGCCCGCCATCAGCCACCTGATCAAGCGCATGGAGGAAGAGTTGGCGCAGCCGCTGGTGGTGCGCGGGCGGCGCATTCGCATGACCAACGCGGGCCAGATGATGGTGGACACGGCCGTGCGTGCGCTGCGCCTGATCGACGAATCGGTCGGCGCCTGCCGCTCGCAGTCGCAGTTGCGCGAGGGCCGGGTGGTGCTGGCGGTGGGCCACCTCACCGCGGGTGCGTTGTTGCCGCCGTTGCTCGGGCGTTTCTCGCAACAGCACCCGACGCTGGCGACCACGTTGCTCGACAGCACGGCCGAGCAGATGATTTCGCGCGTGCTGTCGCAGGAGGCCGACCTGGGTTTCGGCTCGGACATCGGCCAGAAGCATTCGGAGCTGGCGACGGAGCCGTTGTTCTCCGAGCGCATGGCGCTGTTCGTGCGAAACGACCATCCGTTGGCGCAGCGCGTGGTGGTCGATGCGCGGCACCTGGAGTCGTTGCCCTTCATTCATGTGAACCCGGACGCGAATGTGTGGCGGGCGGTGAGCCGTCAGTTGTCGAGCATGGCCAATGTGTACCCGCGGGTGGTGCATCACGTGTCGATGTTGTCGACGGCGTTCGGTCTGGTGCAGGCCGGGGCGGGTGTGGCGCTGTTGCCGCGCTATGTCGAGGTGTTGATGCCGGCCAATCTGCGCGCTGTGGCTGTCACGCGGCCCATCCTGGAATATCCCGTGGTCGCTGTGCGGCTGGCCAAGCATCCGTTGAGTCCGGCGGCGTTGGCTTTTCTCTCTATGGCACGCCAGCATATGAAGCCGCCTCGTCCTGGGAAGCCTTAGTTTTTTGGACCGCTGCTGCTGAGGGCGCGCTCAGGAGGGCGGGGTACCTTGCTCCGCGAATGTCCCCCGGGGCTGCGCCCCTCCTCCTTTATTTCGCTGCGCAAGGCACCCCACCCTCCTGAGCGTTATGCGGAGCAGTCGTTGATCAGCGGAACACCAGCAGCGTGCCCAGGTGCACAGGGCGTCGGGTGCTCCCCGCAGCGAAACAAAGGAGGAGGCCGCAGGCCGGGGGACATTCGCGGAGGGGAGTACCCGGCGGCCTGTGCACGCGCCCTGAAGCACCCTCGACCACCGCCCAAACAGCCCCAGAAAAAACGGCGCCCAAAGGCGCCGTTCTTACCCAGGGCCCGAAGGCAAAGATCACTCCTCGACGAAGGCTTCCTCGCGCTTCGACTTCACCGCCGGCAACAGCACGATGACCAGCAGCAGTGCAGCCGCAGCCAGCAAGCTCGCCGAGATCGGACGCGTCACGAAAACGCTCCAGTCACCACGCGACAGCAACAGCGACCGGCGCAGGTTCTCTTCCATCATCGGCCCCAGGATGAAGCCCAGCAGCAAGGGAGCAGGTTCGCAACCGAGCTTGAAGAAGGTGTAACCCACCAGACCGAAGATGCCCACCATCCAGATGTCGAAGGTGTTGTTGTTGGTCGAGTACACGCCGATCGCGCAGAACAGAACGATGGCCGGGAACAGGTACTTGTACGGCACCGACAACAGCTTGATCCACATGCCGATCAACGGCAGGTTCAGGATGATCAGCATCGCATTGCCGATCCACATCGAGGCGATCAGGCCCCAGAACAGCTCCGGGTTGCTGGTCATCACCTGCGGGCCCGGCTGGATGTTGTGGATCGTCATGGCGCCCACCATCAACGCCATCACCGCGTTGGGCGGAATGCCCAGCGTCAGCAACGGAATGAAGGAGGTCTGCGCGCCGGCGTTGTTGGCCGACTCGGGTGCCGCCACGCCGCGGATGTTGCCCTTGCCGAAGGGCACTTCGCCCGGCTTCAGCTTGGTCTTCTTCTCGATCGTGTAGGCCGCGAAAGCCGCCAGCAGCGCACCGCCACCGGGCAGGATGCCCAGCGCCGAACCCAAAGCCGTGCCGCGCAAGACAGCAGGCACCATGCGCTTGAAGTCTTCCTTGGTCGGGAACAGGCCCGACACCTTGGCGGTGAACACTTCGCGTTCGTCGTCAGGCCGCGAAAGGTTGGCAATGATTTCGCCGTAACCGAACACGCCCATGGCGATGGCGACGAAGCCGATGCCGTCGGTCAGTTCCGGAATGTCGAAGCTGTAGCGCGCCACGCCGGAGTTGACGTCGGTGCCCACCAGGCCCAGCAGCAGGCCCAGCACGATCATCGCGATGGCCTTGAGCAGCGAGCCCGAAGCCAGAACCACGGCGCCGATCAGGCCCAGGATCATCAGCGAGAAGTACTCGGCCGGGCCGAACTTGAAGGCCAGTTCGGTCAGCGGCGGTGCGAAGGCAGCCAAGATCAGCGTGCCCACGCAACCGGCAAAGAACGAGCCCAGGCCGGCAGCGGCAAGTGCCGGACCCGCGCGGCCCTTGCGTGCCATCTGGTAGCCGTCGATCACGGTCACCACCGACGACGACTCGCCCGGCAGATTGACCAGAATGGCCGTGGTGGAGCCGCCGTACTGGGCGCCGTAGTAGATGCCGGCCAGCATGATCAGCGCCGACACGGGCGGCAGCGCGTACGTGGCGGGCAGCAGCATCGCGATGGTCGCGACCGGGCCGATGCCCGGCAGCACGCCGATCAGCGTGCCCAGAATGCAACCGACCAGGCAGTACAGCAGGTTGGTGAAGGTAAAGGCAACGCCAAAACCCATCGAGAGGTGGTCAAACAATTCCATGATGTGAGTCGCTTGTTTCTCAGCCGGTGATGAAGGTCGGCCAGACCTGGATCTGAAGCTTCAGCGCCCAGATGAAGGCCACATAGCTGCCCACGGCCAGGACAGTGGCGAGCACGATGACCTTCTTCAGGTCGAACTCGTTGCCCGCAAGGCTCGAGATGAGCACCAGCGCGTAGATGGCGATGATCATTCCCATGGCCGGCACACCCAGGCTCGGCAGGCCGCCGAGCAGGACGCCGAACGCGAGATTGGCGCCCAGGATGAAAACGACCTGCTTCCAGGCCCACTTGCCGATTTTTTCGCCGTCGGTGGTTTCAACGGTCAAGCCGGTGAACATGATTCCGAGGCCGATGAAGGCCATCAGAATGCCGAGCATCAACGGGAAATAACCCGGGCCCATTCGGGCACCCGAGCCCACGGTGTAGGTGGTGGCGCCCCATGCGAACGCCACACCCACCACCGTGAACATCAGACCCGAGAAAAAGTCTTTCTGACTTTTGATCTTCACGAACAGTCTCCTCGAACAATTTCGATGCGGAATTGTCGAGTCAGCTTCCGGTCAGCCGGATGTGGATTCCACTAACCAACGGGCTAGGGATAACCCGAAATAGCTCAGGGGCCGGGTGCGCGGGGACCCAGGTATTACTCCAGCGGCGGCGTCGCGCTCAGCACTTCCTCGATGGTCGTCACGCCTTCGGCCACGCGCAGCGCACCGGCCAGCCGCAGCGGGCGCATGCCGTCGATCACGGCCTGGCGCCGCAGGCCGGACAGGTTGGGCTCCTTGGTCACCTGGCCCTTGAACGCCTCGCTGATGCTCAGCAGCTCGTACAGGCCCATGCGGCCCATGTAGCCGGTCATGCGGCAGTCCACACAGCCCACCGGCTTGTAGGCGCGCACCGAGCCGGTGATCTGCCAGGGCTTGACGAGGGTCTCGAGCTTTTCGCGCGTGATGCTCTCGTCGGGCTGCTTGCAGTTGGGGCACAGCGTGCGCACCAGCCGCTGCGCGAGCACGCCCAGCATCACCGCATTGATGAGGTAAGAAGGCACACCCAGCTCCATCATCCGCGTGATGGCGCTGGGCGCGTCGTTGGTGTGCAGCGTGCTGAACACCAGGTGGCCCGTGAGCGCGGCCTGCACCGCCATCTCCGCCGTGGCCAGGTCGCGAATTTCGCCGACCATGATGATGTCCGGGTCCTGGCGCATCAGCGCGCGCAGGCCCTCGGTGAAACCGAAATCGAGCTGCGGCTGCACCTGCGTCTGGTTGAACGAGGGCTCGATCATTTCGATCGGGTCTTCCACCGTGCTCACGTTGACCTCTTCGGTCGCCACGCGCTTCAGGGTGGAATACAGCGTGGTGGTCTTGCCCGAGCCCGTGGGCCCGGTCACCAGGATGATGCCGTTGGGCCGCGTCACCAGTTGCTCCCAGCGCTGCGCGTCGTGCTGCGAGAAGCCCAGCGCGTCCAGGTCCTTCACGGCGGTGTCGGGGTCGAAGATGCGCATGACCATCTTCTCGCCGAAGGCGGTGGGCAAGGTCGACAGGCGCATTTCGACCTCGTCGCCGCGCATGTTGCGGGTCTTGATACGGCCGTCCAGCGGGCGGCGCTTTTCCACCACGTCCATGCGGCCCAGCAGCTTGATGCGCGCTACCATCGCATTCATCACGCCCATGGGCATCTGGTAGGCCGGGTGCAGGATGCCGTCGATGCGAAAACGGATCACGCCCTGCTCGCGGCGCGGCTCCAGGTGGATGTCGCTCGCGCGCTGGTCGAAGGCGTATTGCCACAGCCAGTCGACCACCTGCACCACGCTCTGGTCGTTGGCGTCGAGCTGCTTGTTGCTCTTGCCCAGTTCCACCAGCTGCTCGAAGCTCGCGCCACCGGTGTTGCCGCCGGCCTTTTGCGCCGCGCGCACCGACTTCGCGAGCGCAAAGAACTCGGCCGTGTAGCGCTGGATGTCGGCCGGGTTGGCCACCACGCGGCGCACCGCGCGGCGCGACTGGCGCTCGACCTCGGAGATCCAGTCGGTGAGAAAGGGCTCGGCCGTGGCCACCACCACCTCGTGCGGCAGCACCTGCACCGGCAGCACCTTGTGCCGCTCTGCGTAGCCCGCGCTCATGGTGTCGGCCACCTTGCCCACATCGACCTTCAGGGGGTCGATGCGCAGGTACGTGAGGCCCGCGCGGCCCGCGAGCCATTGCGTGAGCATCTCCAGGTCGAGCGGCTTGCCGTCGGTCTCGCGCGTCATGGCCACGTTGGCCAGGCGCACCAGCGGGGCCTGCCGGCTTTCGGCCTGCGCGCAGCGCGCAATGGTGCGCTTGGCCTCGGCCGGGGAGATCACGCCGTCGGTGGCGAGCCACTCGATCAGGCGGCGCAGCTCGAGCGGCCCTTCATGGCGCGGCGCCGCACCGGGTGCGGCGGAGGTGGAAACGGAAGCAACAGGAACAGCGCTCATGAACCGGAAAGAATGAGGAAGATCAGGGCTTGGCCACCGTGGCGACAGGGATGTGCGCGCGCGTGCGGCCTGAGTCCGGCGAGTCTGGATGGTTTGCGCGCACTCGGCAAGCCCGCCGGGTGTCGTTCAGTTCGCGCTGGCGCCTGAAGGGGACGGCTTCACAACGAAACCTGTATCGGCTTGAACACGCGCAGCCACTTGGGCGCGGGCAGGTTCCAGCGCGTCTGGATGGTCTGTGCGCGCTCGGCCAGCAGCTCGCGCTTGGGCCGGGTGGCGGTGCGCTGCGCCAGCACCACGGTGTTGCCTTCGCGCGTGGGCTTGAAGGCCCACACGGCATTGGCACCGAACACGGCGGCAATTTTCTCCAGGCTGCGTTCGTAGCTCGACGAGCGGCCGAACAGGTTGACCGTCATGCAGCCGTCTTCGGTGAGCAGCGCGCGGCAGTCGGCATAGAAGTCTTCGCTGTCGAGCACGGGCGCGGCGGCCTCGTGGTCATACAGGTCGACCTGCAGCGCGTCGACCGTTTCGTGCCACTCGGGCTTGCGGATTTCGGCGGCCGCGTCGGCGATCACCACGCGCAGCTTGGGGTCGTCGGCCGGCAGCTTGAACCAGCCGCGGCAGGCCGCCACCACCTGCGGGTTGAGCTCGACGGCGGTGGTGCGCATGCGCAGGATCTTGCGGCTGAACTTGGTGAGCGTGGCCGCGCCCAGGCCCAGTTGCATGGCATGGCGGCCGGCCACGGTCTTGCCGTCGGCAAACAGCAGCCAGGCCATCATGCGCTGCACGTACTCCAGCTCGATGTCGAAGGGCGCGTCGATCTTCATCGAACCCTGGACCCATTCGGTGCCCAGGTGCAGGTAGCGAATGTCGCCCCAGTCGGAGAAATTGACTTCGGGGAGGACCAGGGGCGGGGCGGGTGTTTTGCTCGATGCCATCAGAGGAGTGGGTGGGCGGCTAGAACCTCGCGCCAGGCCGCGAGCTTGCGCTCGAAACTCCACGACGCGTTGGCGGGGCTGGTGGATGGCAGCGAATGAACCGGCACCCCCAGGGTGCGGGTGTGGCGGGCGTGCTTGAAGCTCTCACCGCCGTTGTGCGCAATGGCGGCCAGCCTGGGCAGGTGCAGCCCGGCGATGTCGTTCACCACGGGCGAGCGAATGGCCGCGTCGAGGCTGCCCTCGCGCTCGCAGGCGCCGTACACGTCCCACACGCCCAGGCCGCGATCAAGCAGCCATTGGCAGCGCGCCGGGTAGCTGTCGGGGCCCGAGGGCTGGGGAATGTGGGGCCACACGGCTTGCAGGATCTTCCAGAACTGGTTTTGGGGGTGTGCATAGTACTGCTGCCGTTCGAGCGACTTGACACCGGGGAAGCTGCCGAGGATGAGCACCGCGGTGTTCGGCGAGACGATGGGCGCGAGGCCGCTGAGCACGGCAGGCGGCACGAGAACGGGCACTGCGGGGAGAGTCATGGGCGGCATCGTGCCACTGTCGGCCGCCAAGAAAAAACCCGCCGAAGCGGGTTCTTTCACGAGGGCCGAAGCAGGCTTACTGCTTCTTGGCGGCTGCGTTCTCGGCGGTGCCGGGGATCTTTTCGCCGATGGCGGCGCCGGTGCTGCGCATGCCGTCGGCGGCCTTGTGGCCGGTGTTCTCGACGGCGTCACCGGTCTTCACCGCGGCGTTCTTGGTGGCGGTGGTGGCCTTCTTGGTGGTCTTCTTGGTGGCCTTCCAGGCCTTCTTGGTGCCGTTTTCGGTGGCGTTCACGGCCTTCTTGGTGGTGCTCTTGGTGGCATCCCATGCCTTTTCGGCGCCGTTTTCGGTCGCGTTCACGGCCTTCTTGGTGGTGCGCTTGGTGGCGTCGACCGCGTTGCTGCCGGCTTCCTTGACCTTTTCACCTGTGGTGGGTTCGGCCGTCATGGGGGCGGCCGTGGCGGGCGCCGTGGTCTGTGCCACAGCCGACACGCCGATGGAAGCAAGCGCCATGGCAAGAACGACGGGCACGGTGCGAATGAAAGAGGTGGTCATGTAAAGGCTCCTTTTTGGATGAAGTTTTGAAGTGACTGACTTGCCACTGGTCTTAGCAACGAACTTCAGAAGCTAAAGGATGACAGCAAATCCGCGGCATCCACACACTCCGCGGCAGGTCGGGGCATTCGCCTACGCCGGGTCGGCACTGCGTTCCGACACGGGCATCAGGTTTTGCAGACGCGGCAGCGTTTGCAGCGCATTGCGGGTGGTGGCCGCGGCCAGTTCCGCGCTGCCGATGCCCCGCAGGCCGGCCACCACTTCGGCAATGCGCGGCAGCTCGCCGGGGTCGTTGCGGCCCTGTGCCTGCCCGGCCTCGCGCTGGGCCTGCGTGCGGTAGAGCCAGTGCGGCTGGATGTCGGGCGCGTCGGTCTCCATCACGATGGCCTCGAGCGGCAAGCTGGCGGCCAGGCGGCGCAGTTGCAGGGCACGCTCGAAGGTCACGGCGCCGCCAAAGCCCAGCTTCAGCCCCAGCGCAATGCAGGCCTGTGCCTGCTGCTCGCTGCCGTTGAAGGCATGGGCAATGCCCTGCCATGGCCGGCCGCCGGCGGTCTGGCGCAGATGCTTGAGCACCTTGTCGACCGAGCGCCGCACATGAATGAGCACGGGTAACCCGTACTTGCGTGCCAGTTGCAACTGAGTGTGAAAAAAGCGCTCCTGCTTCGGGCCGTCGAGCCCCTGCACGAAGTAGTCGAGCCCGATCTCGCCGACCGCCACCAGGCGCGGATCGTCGCGGCGCGCGGTGAGTTCGGCGTCGAGCGCATCGAGGTCGTCGTCTTTCGCATTGCCGGTGCAAAGCGGATGAATGCCCAGCGCATAGGCATCGCCCTGCGCATGGGCCAGTTCGCGCACGGTCGAAAAATTGAAGACCGCCACGGCCGGAATGACGCACATCGCCACGCCGCGCTCGGCGGCGCGGGCACGAATGGCGGGCATCTCCGCACCGAATTCGGCTGCGTCCAGGTGGCAGTGGGTATCGACGAAAGTAGCCATCGCGCGATGATGCCCGATGGGATGCGCCGCCAAGGAAAGCGTGCTACCGTGAACTCCTTCACGCGATAGATATTCTCTTTGCCGGAGGTGCTCCGATGCGCAGGCCCGCTTTCTACAGCCGTTCGCCCCGCACGCCGCCACCGGCCGCAGCGGATGCGGCCGATCAGGCGCAGGCGCCAGCTTCGGCCCTCGCGGGCGAAGCAGGCAACGCCATGCAGGACGCATCGGTGCACAAGCCCTTGGCGCAACCCTTGAAGAAGCCCGGCTGGCAACCCGGGCGCCGCAGCTTCGCATTGCTCGTGCTGCTGTCGGCCGCGCTCGTCGGTGGCGCGCTCTGGGCACCGCGCCCCGGCGCCAAGGCCCTCACCCAGAAAGACATCGACGCGGCCGTGCTGCGCACGCTGCAGACCAACACCCTGCCCTCGCCCGCGACCAAGGCGGCCGACATCATCCGCCCGTCGGTGGTGCGCGTGGTGAGCTACGGTGAAGAAAAGAACACGCCCGAGGCCAAGACCCAGAAGCGCGGTCGCAACGTGGCCAAGGGCAAGCCGCCCGAAGCCCCCAACGACGGCGGCCCCAGCGGCGAAGTGGAGCGCGGCGTGGGCACCGGCGTGGTGATCGTCGACAAGGGCGTGATCCTCACCAACCTGCATGTGGTGGCGGGCGCCGACAAGATCAGGGTCACCTTCTACGACGGCCTGGAAGCCATTGCCACCATCACCGGCGTGCAGCCCGAGAACGACCTCGCGGTGCTGCAGGCGCAGAAGGTTCCAGACGACCTGATTCCCGCCACCATGCGCTCCACCGCCGACCTGCGCCCCGGCGACCAGGTGGCCGCGGTGGGCTTTCCGTTCGGCATCGGGCCTTCGGTGTCGGCCGGCGTGGTGTCGGGCCTGAAGCGCTCCTTTCGCTCGCCCGAGGGCAAACAGGAGCTGGGCAACCTGATCCAGTTCGACGCCGCGGCCAACCCGGGCAATTCGGGCGGGCCGCTGATCAACATGGACGGCGAGGTGCTGGGCATCGTCACCGCCATCCTGAACCCCACGCAGCAGCGCACCTTCATCGGCATCGGCTTTGCGGTGCCCATCGAGAACGCGGCCGCCGCGGCCGGATCGCCGCCGTTCTGATTCTTTCCTTCCCTCTCCGAAAGCCCATCGCATGAGCACAGAGAACGCACCGCCCCACCTGCCAGCCACGCCGGTCACGCCCGCCGGCACCGCCGAACTGATGGAGCAGATCCTCTACGAGGTCAAGCGCGTGGTGGTCGGGCAAGACCGCTTTCTGGAGCGCGTGATGGTCGCCATGCTCGCGGGCGGCCACCTGCTGGTGGAAGGCGTGCCGGGCCTGGCGAAGACGCTCACCATCAAGACGCTGGCCGACACCGTGCGCGGCCACTTCAAGCGCATTCAGTTCACGCCCGACCTGGTGCCCGCCGACCTGGTGGGCACGCGCATCTACAACCAGAAGACGGGCGAGTTCAGCACCTCGCTGGGCCCGGTGTTCGCCAACCTGCTGCTGGCCGACGAAATCAACCGCGCGCCGGCCAAGGTGCAGAGCGCGCTGCTCGAGGTGATGCAGGAGCGCCAGGTCACCATTGCCGGCGAAACGCACAAGGTGCCGCGCCCCTTCCTCGTAATGGCCACGCAGAACCCCATCGAGACCGAAGGCACCTACCCGCTGCCAGAGGCGCAGGTCGACCGCTTCATGATGAAGGTGCTGGTCGACTACCCGAGCGACGAAGAAGAATTCGTCATCGTGCAGCGCGTGATCGGCCCGCCGGTCGAGGCCTCGGCGGTGGCCACCACCGAGCAGCTTGCCGCCCTGCAGGCCGAGGCCCGTCGCGTGTACGTCGACCCTTCGCTCATCCAGTACGCGGTGAAGCTGGTGTCCGCCACGCGCACGCCCGAAAAGCACGGCCTGAAAGACCTGCGCCGCTTCATCACCTTCGGCGCCAGCCCGCGCGCGAGCATCAGCCTGACCGAAGGCGCGCGTGCCCTGGCCATGCTGCGCGGGCGCAGCTATGCACTGCCCGAAGACATGACCGCGCTGGTGCCCGACGTGCTGCGCCACCGCGTGACGCTGTCGTACGAAGGGCTGTCCGAAGGGCTCACCCCCGACGGCCTGATCGACAAGATCATGCGTGCCGTGCCCGCCCCTCCCAAGCCTCTTGAACATGAAAAGCTGGTGGCCTGAAATGAGCACACCCCCAGTCTTCGCGCACTTCGTGTCGCTACGTCAACCCCCTTGCAGGGGGCAACACCAGCGGCCCGGCAAAGCCGGTTCCGCGGTGTTCCCTGAATTCGTATGAAAAGCTGGTGGCGCAAGGCCCCCGCGGCCGCCAACGATGAACGGCTTGCCGCCGAAGCGGCCGTGGCCGGCGGTGCCGAACGCGCGCTGCGCCGGCTCGAATGGACTGTCATCCGCCGCCTGGACGGCCTGCTGCAGGGCGACTACCGCACGCTGATGCGCGGCGCCGGCCTCGACCTGGCCGACCTGCGTGAGTACCAGCACCACGACGACGTGCGCCACATCGACTGGAACGTCACCGCCCGGCTGCAGACGCCCTATGTGCGCGTGTTCACCGAAGACCGCGAGATGGCCGCCTGGTTCGTGCTGGACCTGAGCCGCTCGGTCGACTTCGGCTCGGGCCTGAAGGCCAAGCGCGAGATTTCGGCCGGCTTCGTCGGCGTGCTGGCGCGCCTGCTCACGCGGCACGGCAACCGGGTGGGCGCGCTGGTGTACGGCAACGACCTGGAGGCGGTGATTCCACCGCGCAGCGGACGCCGCCACGTGCTGCACCTGCTGCATGCAATGGAAAGGCGCGCCGACAAGGCCGAGGCGGTTCCCACGCAAAAGGGCATGACCCGGCTGGACGAACTGCTCAAGTCCGCCGCCAACCTGATGCCGCGTCGCTCCACCGTGTTCGTGGTGTCCGACTTTCTGAGCGAGCCCGGCTGGGAAAAGCCGCTGGGGCAGCTGGTGCAACGGCATGAGGTGATTGCGGTGCGCCTGTTCGACCCGCTGGAGCTGGAGCTGCCCGACCTGGGCCTGGTGCCGCTGAGCGACGCCGAGACCGGCGAGCAGCTCTGGGTCGACACCCACGACAGCGGTTTTCGCAAGCGCTTCGCGCGACTGGCCTCCGAGCGCGAGAGCGTGCTGCGCGCCGCGCTGGCCAAGGCCGGCGTCGACGCGCTGGAGCTCTCGACCAGCGACGACCTGGTCGAGGCCATCGTTCGTTTTGCCGATCTGCGCAAGCGCCGCACGCGCATCGGCTCCGCAGGCGTGAAGGCAGTGGCAGCATGAACTTTCTCTGGCCTCAATTCCTCTGGCTGCTGGCGGCCTTGCCGCTGCTGGTGCTGCTCTACCTCTGGCTGATTCGGCGCAAGAAGAAGATGTCGGTGCGCTACGCCAGCCTGTCGATCGTGCGCGAGGCGATGGGCCCGGGGCAGAGCCTGCGGCGGCATCTTCCGCCGCTGCTGTTCCTGCTGGCCATGGCCGCGATGCTGATCGCCGCCGCGCGGCCCATGGCCGTGGTGGTGCTGCCGTCGAACCAGCAAACCATCATCCTGGCGATGGACGTGTCGGGCAGCATGCGTGCGGCCGACGTGCTGCCCAACCGGCTGGTGGCCGCGCAGGAGGCGGCCAAGAGCTTCATCAAGGATCTGCCGCGCAGCGTGAAGGTGGGCATCGTCGCCTTCGCGGGCAGCGCGCAGGTGGCGCAACTGCCCACCACCAACCATGAAGACCTGGTGACCGCCATCGACAGCTTTCAGTTGCAGCGCGCCACCGCCACGGGCAATGCCATCGTGGTGTCGCTGGCCACGCTGTTCCCCGACGCGGGCCTGGACGTGGAGCAGTTCAGCGCGCCCAGCCGCCAGCGCGGCACGGCCATCGACCAGTCGGAGAAAAAGCTCAAGGACTTCACGCCCGTGGCGCCCGGCTCCTTCACCTCGGCCGCCATCATCATGCTGACCGACGGCCAGCGCACTACCGGTGTCGACCCGCTGGACGCCGCCAAGGCCGCGGCCGACCGCGGCGTGCGCATCTACACGGTGGGCGTGGGCACGGTCGACGGCGAAACCATCGGCTTCGAGGGCTGGTCGATGCGCGTGCGGCTGGACGAAGACACGCTCAAGGCCATCGCCAACAAGACCAGCGCCGAATACTTCTACGCCGGCACCGCCGACGACCTGAAGAAGGTCTACAACACGCTGAGCTCCAAGCTCACCGTGGAGAAGAAGGAAACCGAAATCTCCGCGCTGTTCGCGCTGGGTGCAGCGGTGCTCACGCTGCTGTCGGCGGGGCTGTCGCTGCTGTGGTTCAACCGGATCTTGTAGTTGCTGGCGGCGTTTTCCGTGGCCGAGGCGCGGCGGCCTTCGGCTTGATGACCTCGGGCGTCTTCACGGCCCCGATGCCCCCCAGAAACAGGTCGGCCACGATCGGCGCAATGGCCGCGTGGTCGAGCCGGCCGTTGGGCTTCATCCAGGTGAACATCCAGTTGATCATGCCGAACAGCAGCATGGTGAGCGGCTTGGCCAGGTCGTCGCTGGGCGCGCCGGGGCGCAGCGCCGACACCGCGCGCGCAAAGCCCGCGACCACCTCGCGCTCCTTGTCGAGCACGCGCTCGCGGTCGGCCTCTTCCAGAAAGCGCACGTCGTCGGTGAGCACGCGGTGCGCGTCCTGCGCGCCGGCGTATTCCTCCACGATGCGGTAGATGAAGCGGCGCAGGCGCTGCTCGTCGGTGTGGGTGGAGGCTTCTTCCTCGGCCACCAGCGCCGCGAGCTTGGACACGTGCGTCTCGGCGATGCTGATCAGCAGGCTGCTCTTGTCCTTGTAGTAGTGATAGAGCGTCGCCTTCGATAGCCCGCAGGCCTCGGCCACCTGGTTCATGGACGTGGCCGGGTAGCCGCTGCGCGCGAACAGCTGCGCGGCCTGCGCAAGGATCAGTTCACGCTGGTCGTCGTAGCTGGCGGATCTTCCACGCGGCATCGGGTGTGTTTCCTGGTTGGAAGGTTGAAGGCAACGCGCGATCTTGCACGAAGCGCTGTCGTGTTCAGCCCGCTCCGCCTGCCCCGTCCCGCTTGGTGGCGATGAGCGAGCGCACGTCCGCCTGCGGCAGGCGCGGCCGGTCGGCCTCCACCTGCGCGAGCGGTGCCACCTCGTGCAGGCTGGCCAGGCTGCGTACCGTGAGCGCCTGGTAGGTCTGCGTGCCTTCGAGCTTCCAGGCGATCTCGTCGCCGGTCAGCTCGCGCTTCACCTTCGCCGGAATGCCCGCCACCAGCGAGCGCGGCGGCACCTTCATTCCGGCCGGCACGAAGGCGCAGGCCGCCACGATCGACTTCTCGCCGATCTCGGCCTCGTCCATCACCACCGCGTTCATGCCCACCAGCGCGTCGCGCCGCACGATGCAGCTGTGCAGGATGGCGCCGTGCCCGATGTGGCCGTTGACCTCCACCACCGTGTCGTTCTCGGGGAAGCCATGAATGCAGCAGTGGTCCTGCACGTTGGCGCCCTCCTCCAGCACGATGCGCCCGAAGTCGCCACGCAGGCTGGCGCAGGGGCCCACATAGCAATGCGGGCCGACGATGACATCGCCGATCAGCACCGCCGTGGGATGCACGTAAGCGCTCGGGTGAACGACGGGAATCACGCCGTCGATGGCATAGCTGGGCATTCGGTCTCCTTGGTTTTCTTCATTGGCTTTTTCGCGGTTCTCTCCGCGGTTCTCTTCGCGGCTTTCGTTGCCGTTCGGGCCCAGCCCTAGGGTTTGCCCTGAATCCCCACCGCTTGTGCCGACATCGAGGTCGATCCTAAAATCAACCGAACGGTCGGTCAATAGTGTTTGCACAGCGGCCGGCCCCCACGAAGGATGAAAGAGACACGCCATGACCGAGCCTTTGGTTCTCATCAGCAATGCCGGCGCGGTGCGCACGCTGAGCCTCAACCGCCCTGCGGCGCTGAACAGTTTCACCACGGAACTGCACGCCGAGCTGATGGCGGCGCTGGAGGCGGCGGCAGCGGACGAAGGCGTGCGCTGTGTGGTGCTCACCGGCGCGGGCCGCGCCTTCTGCGCCGGCCAGGACCTGGCGGATCCTTCGGTCGCCCCCGACCCCACGCCGGGTGCAGCGCCCAAGGACCTGGGCCATGTCATCTCTACTTACTACGCTCCGCTGGTCGCGCGTCTGCGTTCGATGCCGGTGCCCGTGGTCGCAGCCGTGAACGGTGTGGCGGCCGGTGCCGGTGCCAACTTGGCGCTATGTTGCGACTTGGTGGTGGCGGGCCGTTCGGCCAGCTTCATTCAGGCGTTTACCAAGATCGGCCTGGTTCCGGACACCGGCGGCACCTGGTTGCTGCCACGGCTGGTGGGTTCCGCGCGCGCGTTGGGCATTGCGATGCTGGGCGACAAGTTGCCGGCGGAAGAAGCGGCACGCATCGGCTTGATCTGGCAGTGCGTGGACGACGCCGCCCTGTCCGACACCGCGGCTGCGCTCGCACTCAAGCTGTCCGGCATGCCGACCCGCGCCTTGGTCGCCACGCGCCAGGCCATGGCCGATGCACAGGGCATGGACCTTCAAACGGCGCTCGACGAAGAAGCCCGAGTGCAGCGCGTCATGGGCAATGCCGACGACTACCGCGAAGGTGTCGAAGCCTTTCGTGCGAAGCGCGCGCCTGTGTTCAAGGACCGGTGAGATGACACGTTGCCTGGTTGTTCTTTGCGGTGTGTCTTTTGGGCGTCGCTGTTCAGGGCGCGCCCACGCCGACGGGGTGCCTTGCTCCGCGAATGTCCCCCGCTTCGCTCCTCCTTTATTTCGCTGCGCAAGGCACCCCATCGGCGCGAGCGTCATCAGAGCCGGGGTTGACCGGCGAGCACTCAGAGCGCGTCCTGTGCACAGGGCGTCGGGTGCTCCCCGCAGCGAAATAAAGGAGGAGGCGAAGCCGGGGGACATTCGCGGAGGGGAGTACCCGGCGGCCTGTGCACGCGCCCTGAACAGCAGCGCCCTGAAAAACAGCGCCCCGAAACACCGCACCACTCCAAAGAACAACTGAACAGCAAGACATGACCGAAGCCCCCCGCACCCCTCAACAAACGGCCGAGTACGTCCGCGACGGCATGCTCGCCAACGACAACGCCACCAAGGGCCTGGGCATGCGCATCGTCGAGGTCGGCCCCGGCCAGGCCACGCTGCAGATGCAGGTGCGCCCCGACATGCTCAACGGACACGCCACCTGCCACGGCGGGTTCATGGCCACGCTCGCGGATTCGACCTTTGCCTTTGCCTGCAACTCGTACAACGAGCTGACCGTGGCCTCGGGCTTTTCCATCGACTTCATCGCCCCCGCACGCGAAGGCGACCTGCTCACCGCGCGCTGCCACGAAGTGTCCAAGGCCGGGCGCACCGGCGTGTACGACACCGAAATCACCAACCAGCGCGGCGAGCGCATCGCCATGTTCCGCGGGCGCTCCTACACGGCCAAGGGCCGCCCCGCCGTTGCTGCCGATGCCGCCTGAGGAGAACGAAGACATGACCGTCAAACACCCCGCCCCCGGCGACCTCGACCCCATCGAGACCGCCAGCCGCGACGAAATTACCGCGCTGCAACTCACCCGCCTGCGCGCCACCCTGCAACACGCCTACGACAACGTCGCGCACTACCGCAAGGCCTTCGACGCCAAGGGCGTGCACCCCCACGACCTCAAGTCGCTGGCCGACCTGTCGAAGTTTCCGTTCACCGTGAAGAGCGACCTGCGCGACAACTACCCCTTCGGCATGTTCGCCGTACCACGCGAAAAAGTGGCGCGCATCCATGCGTCCTCAGGCACCACCGGCAAGCCCACCGTGGTCGGCTACACGCTGCAGGACATCGACACCTGGGCCGACCTGGTGGCGCGCTCCATTCGCGCGGCGGGCGGGCGGCCGGGCGACATGATTCATGTGTCCTACGGCTACGGCCTGTTCACCGGCGGCCTGGGCGCGCACTACGGCGCCGAGCGCGCGGGCTGCACCGTCATTCCCATGTCGGGCGGACAGACCGAAAAGCAGGTGCAGCTGATTCAGGACTTCAAGCCCAACATCATCATGGTCACGCCCAGCTACATGCAGGTGATCATCGAGCAGTTCGAGCGCCAGGGCCTAGACGCCAAAAACAGCTCGCTGCAGATCGGCATCTTCGGCGCCGAGCCCTGGACCGAGGCCATGCGCCGCGACATCGAGGCCAAGGCCGGCCTGGACGCGGTCGACATCTACGGCCTGAGCGAAGTGATGGGCCCCGGCGTGGCCAGCGAATGCGTCGAGAGCAAGGACGGCCCCGTCATCTGGGAAGACCACTTCTACCCCGAGATCATCGACCCCGAAACCGGCGAGCTGAAGGCCGACGGCGAAGAAGGCGAACTGGTCTTCACCTCGCTCAGCAAGCAGGCCATGCCCATCGTGCGCTACCGCACGCGCGACCTCACGCGCCTGCTGCCGCCCACCTCGCGCGCGTTCCGCCGCATGGGCAAGATCGTCGGGCGCAGCGACGACATGATGATCATCCGCGGCGTGAACGTGTTCCCCACGCAGGTGGAAGAGATCGTGCTTGCGCACCAGGCGCTGTCGGGCCTGTACCAGGTGCACGTGAGCCGCGCCGACAAGCTCGACCAGGTCGAGGTGCACTGCGAGCTCAACCCGGGCGACGCCGCATCGGCCGACCGCGCCGCCATCGGCGACTGGGTACAGCACCGCGTGAAGACCCTCATCGGCATCTCCACGCGCGTGGTGGTGCATGCGCCCAACGAGATGGAACGCACCCAGACCGGCAAGGCACGCCGCGTGATCGACACGCGCCCGCGCTGAACCGCCCTCCCCCACACCCCACCGACAAAGGACACGCACATGTACACCCAGGCCATGGACACCATGGGCAAGGACGCAGGCGACGGCAAGCAGAAAGCCGTGCGTTCGGCCACGGAAATGCAGCTCGAAGAGCGCTTCGACGCCCACATCGACGCGGGCGATTTCATCGAGGCGAAAGACTGGATGCCCGAGCACTACCGCAAGACGCTGGTGCGCCAGATCAGCCAGCATGCGCACTCCGAAATCGTCGGCATGCTGCCCGAGGGCAACTGGATCAGCCGCGCGCCCACGCTCAAGCGCAAGGCCATCCTGCTGGCCAAGGTGCAGGACGAGGGCGGCCACGGCCTGTACCTGTACGCCGCCGCCGAAACGCTGGGCACCTCGCGCGACCAGATGTTCGACGCGCTGCACAGCGGCAAGGCCAAGTACAGCTCGATCTTCAACTACCCCACGCTGAGCTGGGCCGACATGGGCACCATCGGCTGGCTGGTGGACGGCGCGGCCATCATGAACCAGGTGCCGATTTGCCGTTGCTCGTACGCACCGTATGCGCGCGCCATGATCCGCATCTGCCGCGAGGAGAGCTTTCACCAGCGCCAGGGCTACGAGGCCTTGCTGACCATGATGACCCACGGCACCGACGCGCAGAAGGCGATGGTGCAGGACGCGGTGAACCGCTGGTGGTGGCCCTCGATCATGATGTTCGGCCCGCCGGACGACCAGTCGCCCAACAGTGCGCAGTCGATGCGCTGGGGCATCAAGCGTTTCAGCAATGACGAGCTGCGCCAGAAGTTCATCGACGCCGCGGTGGAGCAGGCCGCGATTCTGGGCGTGACCTTGCCCGACCCCGACCTGAAGTGGAACGAAGAGCGCCAGGCGCATGACTTCGGCACCATCGACTGGAGCGAGTTCTGGCGCGTGATCGGCGGTGACGGCCCGTGCAACCGCGAGCGTCTGCAGGCCCGTGTGGATGCATGGGAAGACGGCGCATGGGTCCGCGAGGCCGCAATGGCCCACGCCAACAAACAACCTCTGAAGGAAGCAGCATGAGCACCGAGACCCAGGACATCAAGCAGGAGTGGCCGCTGTGGGAGGTGTTTGTTCGCAGCAAGGCGGGGCTGGACCACAAGCATTGCGGCAGTCTGCATGCGGCGGATTCGAAGATGGCGATTCAGATGGCGCGTGACGTGTACACGCGCCGTCAGGAGGGCAGCAGCATCTGGGTGGTGCGGTCCGAGCAGATCGTGGCGAGCGATCCGGGGGAGAAGGACATGTACTTCGATCCGGCGGAGGACAAGGTGTATCGGCATCCGACGTTCTACGCGTTGCCCAAGTCTGTGGATCACATGTAGCCCATGTTTCCGTTTGCGGTTTTTGTTGTTCGCGTTGGTTGTGAGCCGCTTTTTTCAGGGCGCGCTCACGCCGACGGGGTACTCCCCTCCGCGAATGTCCCCCGGCCTGCGGCCTCCTCCTTTATTTCGCTGCGGGGAGCACCCCATCGACGTGAGCGTTGTTCAGAGCCGTCGTTGATCGTGCGATCACCAGCAGCGCGCCCTGGTGCACAGGGCGTCGGGTGCTCCCCGCAGCGAAATAAAGGAGGAGGGGCGAAGCCCCGGGGGACATTCGCGGAGGGGAGTACCCGGCGGCCTGTGCACACGCCCTGAACAGCCGCGCCAAGAACAACAGCACCCACCAAACAACCCCGAAGAACAAAAGCGAGCCACCAAATGCAAGCCTCCATCGAACTGAACCGAACGCCCGCCGTGCAGTACCTGCTGCGCATCGGCGACACCTGCCTGGTGCTCGCGCAACGCCTGGGTGAGTGGTGTGGACATGCGCCCGTGCTGGAAGAAGACATCGCCATGGCCAACATCGCGCTGGACCTGGTCGGCCAAGCGCGCGCCCTGCTGACCCACGCAGGCAAGCTGGAAGGTGAAGGTCGGGCGCACGACGAAGACCAACTGGCCTACCTGCGCGACGAACGCGACTACTTCAACCTCACCATCGCCGAACTGCCACGCGGCGACTTCGCCTTTGCCGTGGTGCGCAACACCATGGTCGCCACGCTGCTCAAACAACTGTGGCAACGGCTGACCACGTCCAGCGACGCCGAAGTGGCCGCCATCGCCGGCAAGGCCGTGAAAGAAGCGCGCTACCACCAACAGCATTCCGCCGACTGGGTCGTGCGCCTGGGCGACGGCACCGACGAGTCGCGCCGCCGCACAGAGAAAGCACTCAAGCAACTGTGGCTCTACATGCCCGAGCTGTTCGAAAGCGACGCGGTGGAAACGCAAGCCAGCGCCAGCGGCCTCGGCCCCGCATGGAGCGAACTGCGCGAACCCTGGCTCGCCGAAATGCAACAGGTGCTCGACGCGGCCGGCCTCGCCATGCCCAAGGAAGCCGCCTTTCGCAGCACCGGCAAGCAAGGCGTGCACAGCGAACACATGGGCTTCATCCTGGCCGAAATGCAGCACCTGCAACGCAGCTACCCCGGAGGCGTGTGGTGACCACGGCCCACGCCACCACGGCCTCGCGCATCGACGCGGCATGGGCCGTGCTGCACACCGTGCTCGACCCCGAAGTGCCGGCCGTGTCGGTCTGCGACCTGGGCATCGTGCGCGAGGTCATCGAGCACCACGACGGGCTGGAGATCGTGCTCACGCCCACCTACTCCGGCTGCCCCGCCACCGAGGCCATCGAGCACGATGTGCTGGCCGCCATCGAACAGGCCGGCCTGGGCCGCGCACGCGCCACGCTGCGCCGCGCGCCCGCCTGGAGCACCGACTGGATCAGCGACGAAGGCCGCGCCAAGCTCAAGGCCTACGGCATCGCGCCGCCGGCCCACCTCACGCCGGAAGCCGCCGCCAACACCGCGATGCCCATCAAGCTCTTCGGGCGCATCGCTGGCGAGCGCATTGCGTGCCCGCGTTGCGCGAGCGAGCGCACCGAGCGGCTTTCCGCCTTCGGCTCCACCGCCTGCAAGGCGCTGTACCGCTGCATCGCCTGCCGCGAACCTTTCGAACACTTCAAGCCGATCTGAGGCACACCCACGATGAGCACCCTCTTCCACCCCCTGCGCGTGAAGGCCGTCGAGCCCGACACGTCCGAGGCCGTCATCGTCTCCTTCGACGTGCCCGGCGATCTGCAGCAGGTCTTCGGTTTCACCCAGGGCCAGTACCTCACGCTGCGCAAGGACATCGACGGCCAGGACCTGCGCCGCTCCTATTCCATCTGCGCCGGCCTCGACGACGGCGAGCTGCGCGTGGGCGTGCGCAAGGTGCGCGGCGGCGTGTTCTCCAACTGGATCAACGCCCACCTGCAACCCGGCGACGAGGTGCAGGTGATGGCGCCGCAAGGCCGCTTCTTCGTGCCGATCGAGCCGCAGTCCGCCCGCCACCATGTGGGCATTGCGGGCGGCAGCGGCATCACGCCCATTCTGTCGATCATGAAGACGGTGCTGGCGCGCGAGGCGCACAGCCGCTTCACGCTGATCTACGGCAACCGGCAGCTGCAGTCCACGATGTTCAAGGAAGAAATCGAGGACCTGAAGAACCGCTACATGACGCGCCTGGTGCTGCAGCATGTGTTCTCCGACGAGCACACCGATTCGCCGCTGGGCTACGGTGTGATGAACCGCGAGAAGATCGGCGAGTTTCTGCGCAGCGTGGTGCCCGCGGCGCACATCGACCATGTCTACGTGTGCGGCCCGTTCCAGATGAACGACGAGGCCGAGGCGGCATTGCTGGCGGCCGGCGTGCCGGAAGAGCGCATTCACATCGAGCGCTTCGGCGTCGCGCTGCCATCGGGTGCATCCGCCATGTCTGCCAACCAGGTCGGCGCGGTGGTGCACGAGGCCCTGCCCGGCGACGCCAAGCAGTCGCGCATCACCATCGTGCGCGACGGCCTGCAGCGCGAGATCACCTTCACCGAAGGCCAGCCCAGCATTCTTGATGCAGCCTCGGCGGCCGGGCTCGAAGTGCCGTTCTCCTGCACGTCGGGCGTGTGCGGAACCTGCCGCGCGAAATGCGTGGACGGGGAAGTCCGAATGGAAAGAAATTTCGCGCTCGACAAAAATGAAGTGGCTGCAGGTTTCGTACTGACCTGCCAGGCGCACCCCCTCACTGAACGCGTCACGCTGTCTTTCGACGAGCGCTGAAACCCGTCAGTTCTGATCGTTTATTCAACCCGGAGACAAACCACCCATGAAATTCTTCAAGCCCCTGTTGATTGCCGCGCTGTGCGCCACCGCCGCCGCGGCCTGGGCCGACGTCAATGTCGGCGTGACGGTCTCGGCCACCGGCCCGGCCGCCTCGCTCGGCATTCCCGAGAAGAACACCATCTCGCTGATGCCCAAGACCATTGCGGGCCAGAAGATCAACTACATCGTGCTGGACGACGCGTCGGACACCACGGCGGCCGTGGCCAACACGCGCAAGCTGATTGCCGAGAACAAGGTCGACATCGTGCTGGGCTCCACCACCACGCCCAACTCGCTGGCCATGATCGACGTGGTGAGCGAAGGCAAGACGCCGATGATTTCCATTGCCGCGTCGGCCCGCATCATCGAGCCGATGGACGCCAAGAAGAAGTGGGTGTTCAAGACGCCGCAGAACGACATCATGATGTCGCTGGCCATTGCCGAGCACATGGCCGCCAACGGCGTGAAGACGGTGGCGTACATCGGCTTTTCCGACGCGTACGGCGAAGGCTGGTCGGAAGAATTCGCCAAGGCCGCCGCGCTGAAGAAGATCACCGTGGTCGCCAACGAGCGCTTCTCGCGCTCGGACACCTCGGTGACCGGCCAGGCGCTGAAGATCATGGCCGCCAAGCCCGACGCGGTGCTGGTCGGCGGCTCGGGCACGCCGGCCGCGCTGCCGCAGAAGACGCTCAAGGAGCGCGGCTACGCCGGCAAGATGTACCAGACGCACGGCGTGGCCAATGCCGACTTCCTGCGCGTGGGCGGCAAGGACGTGGAAGGCACCTTCCTGCCCGCCGGCCCCGTGCTGGTGGCCGAGCAGCTGCCCGCCGCCAACCCGGTGAAGAAGTCCGCGCTGGCCTACGTTGCCGCCTACGAAGCCGCCTACGGCAAGGGCACGGTGTCGACCTTCGGCGCGCACGCCTGGGACGCCGGCCTGCTGATGACCTCGGCGGTGCCGGTGGCACTGAAGAAGGCCCAGCCCGGCACGCCGGAGTTCCGTGCCGCGCTGCGTGACGCGCTGGAGCAGGTGAAGGAAGTGGCCGGCGCGCATGGCGTGTTCAACACCACCGCCACCGATCACCTGGGCCTGGACCAGCGCGCCCGCGTGATGGTGAAGATCGAAAACAACGCCTGGAAATACCAGCCCTGATGTCTTTGCTCCCTCCCCCGCTGGGGGAGGGTTGGGGTGGGGGCACGACGGCACCCGATGAAGCACTGCGCCGAACAAGCGCCGCTTGCCCCCATCCCAACCTTCCCCCAGAGGGGGAAGGAGCAAGAGACAGCCTGACCCTGATTCGATAAACGGGCACTGCCCGAAAGTTTTCTTATGGATCTGCAGATCGCCCTGTTGCTAGGGCAGGACGGCATCGTCAACGGTGCCGTCTACGGTTTGATGGCGCTCGCGCTGGTGCTGGTGTTTTCAGTCACGCGCGTCATCTTCATTCCCCAGGGCGAGTTCGTCGCCTTCGGGGCCCTCTCGATGGCGATGCTGCAGACCGGCCGCGTGCCGGCCACGCTGTGGCTGCTGCTGGTGCTGGCCGTGGCCGTGCTGGTGGTGGAGTTCTGGCGCTGGAAGCGCGGCGCGGTGGTCGACTGGGCCTCGGCCGTCGCATGGTGCGTGGTGCTGCCGGCGGCCGCCGCCGCGCTGGTGCTGCTGCTCAAGCCCACCTCCATGACGGGCCAGACGCTCACCACGCTGATCCTCATCACGCCGCTGGGCCCGTTGCTCTACCGCCTGGCCTACCGGCCGCTGGCGGACGCCAACGTGCTGATGCTGCTGATCGTCTCGGTCGCGCTGCACGGTGTGCTGGTGGGCCTGGGGCTGCTGTTCTTCGGTGCCGAAGGTTCGCGCACCGCACCGTTTTCCGATACCCGCTTCGACATCGGCGGCATGGCCGTCAGCGGGCAGTCGCTGGTGGTGGTGGGCGTCACGCTGTTGCTGGTGATTGCCATGTTCTTGTTCTTCGGCCGCTCGATGGTCGGCAAGGCGCTGCGTGCCACCGCCATCAACCGCGTGGGCGCGCGTCTGTCGGGCATTCCGACGGAGCTGTCGGGTGACCTGAGCTTTGCGCTGGCGGCGCTCATCGGCGCCATCTCGGGCCTGCTGATCGCGCCCCTCACCACGGTGTATTACGACACCGGCTTTCTCATCGGCCTGAAGGGCTTCGTGGCCGCCATCGTCGGCGGCCTGGCCAGCTATCCGCTCGCGCTGGCCGGCGCGCTGCTGGTGGGCCAGCTGGAGGCCTTTGCGTCGTTCTGGGCCAGCCCGTTCAAGGAGGTGCTGGTGTTCACGCTGATCATTCCGGTGCTGTGGTGGCGCTCGCTCAACAGCCATCACGTGGAGGACGAAGAATGAGCACGTCTTCCAACCCCGTGAGCCTGAACACACCGCCCGAAGGCAAGCCGCTGGTCACACCGCGGCAGCTCACGCTGGCGTGCGTGGTGCTGCTGGCGCTGGCCTGGGGCTTTCTGCCGGAGTTCACCGTGTCGGTGCTCAGCAACATCGGCCTGTATGCGCTGGTGGCGGCCGGGCTGGTCATGCTGACCGGCGTGGGCGGCATGACCTCGTTCGGCCAGGCCGCGTTCGTGGGCATGGGCGCGTATGCCACCGCGTGGATCTGCACCTCGCCGGCGGCCGCCGCCTGGCTGGGCGGCGCGGTCAGCCCCGCGCTTCTGCCGTGGGCCGGGCTGCTGCTGGGCCTGGTGTTCACCTTTGCGCTGGCCTGGGCGCTGGGCGCGGTCACGCTGAAGCTGCAGGGCCACTACCTGCCGCTGTGCACCATCGCCTGGGGCCTGAGCCTGTACTACCTGCTGGGCAACATGGACTTCCTGGGCGGGCAGACCGGCATCACCGGCGTGCCGCCGCTGGTGGTGTTCGGCGTGTCGCTGGCCACGCCGCGCATGCTGGGCGTGGTGATCTGGGCGGTGCTGCTGCTCGCGCTGTGGGCGCTGCACAACCTGCTCGATTCGCGCGAAGGCCGCGCCATTCGCGCGCTCAAGGGCGGGCGGCTCATGGCCGAGTCGATGGGCGTCGATACGGCGCGCCACCGCATCAAGCTGTTCGTGCTGGCCGCGCTGCTGGCGGCGGTGTCGGGCTGGCTCTATGCGCACCTGCAGCGCTTCGTGAACCCGACGCCCTTCAACCTGAACATCGGCATCGAGCTGCTGTTCATGGCGGTGGTCGGCGGCGCGGGCCACCTGTGGGGCGCGGTGCTGGGCGCCACGCTGATCACGCTGCTGAAGGAAAAGCTGCAAGACGTGCTGCCCATGCTGCTGGGCACCAGCGGCAACTTCGAGGTGATCGTGTTCGGCCTGCTGATGCTCTTTGTGCTGCAGCGCTTCTCCGACGGCCTGTGGCCCACGCTGGCGCGCCTGGTGCGCCGCTGGGTGCGCGAAGACACCACGGCCAAGGCACCGCGCGCATCGGCATCGGCCGGCGGTGCAACCACCGTGCAGCTCGCCCAGCGCACCCTGCCCGCCAGCGGCCAGGTGCTGCTGCAGGCCAGCGACGTGAGCAAGCGTTTCGGCGGCCTGGTCGCCAACAACGCCATTTCCATGACGCTGAAGGCCGGAGAAATCCATGCGCTGATCGGCCCCAACGGCGCCGGCAAGAGCACCTTCTTCAACATGATCTCGGGCGTGGACGACCCCAGTTCGGGCGAGGTGAAGCTCGCGGGCCAGCCCATGGCCGCCAAGCCCTCGCGCGCCTTTGCCGCGCTGGGCCTGGGCCGCACCTTTCAGCACGTGCGCCTGCTCGGGCAGCGCAGCGTGGTGGAAAACGTGGCGCTCGGTGCCCACCTGCGCGCCAGGCGCGGCTGGCTGGCCGCCATGCTGCGGCTGGACCGCGCCGAAGAGGCCGCGCTGATGGCGGAAGCCCGCAGGCAGATCGAACGCTGCGGCCTGGGCGCGCAGGCCGATGCGCCCGCCGCCTCGCTCTCGCTGGGCCAGCAGCGCGTGGTGGAAATCGCCCGCGCGCTGGCGGGCCAGCCCTCGGTGCTGCTGCTGGACGAGCCCGCCGCCGGCCTGCGCCACCTGGAAAAGCGCGCCCTCTCGGTGCTGCTGAGCCAGCTGCGCGCGGAGGGCCTGGGCATTCTGGTGGTGGAGCACGACATGGAGTTCGTGATGAACCTGGCCGACCGCATCACGGTGCTGGAGTTCGGCACCGTCATCGCCACCGGCACCCCGGCCGAAGTGCAGGCCAACCCGCGCGTGCTGGAGGCCTACCTGGGCGGCGCCGACGACGAACTGCTGGAAGACGCACCATGAGCCACCCCCTGCTTCAACTCGATGACTTCTGCGTGGCCTACCGCACGGTGGAAGCGGTGCACAACGTGCGCCTGCTGGTGAACGAGGGCGAGATCGTCACCGTCATCGGCCCCAACGGCGCGGGCAAGACCACGCTGCTGTGCGCGGCCATGGGCCTGCTGCCGTCCACCGGCCAGCTCTTGCTGAACGGCGAGCGCATCGCGCGGCCCGGCGTGGAGACCATGGTGGCCCGCGGCGTGGCGCTGGTGCCCGAGCGGCGCGAGCTGTTCGGCGAGATGTCGGTCGAAGACAACCTGCTGCTCGGCGGCTTCTACCAGTGGCGCAAAGGCAAGCGCGACCAGCGTGCGCGCATGGAAGAAGTGTTCGAGATCTTCCCGCGCCTGCGCGAGCGCAAGCCGCAGATGGCCTCCACGCTGTCAGGCGGCGAGCGCCAGATGCTGGCCATCGGCCGCGCGCTGATGGCACGCCCGCGCCTGCTGATGCTCGACGAACCCTCGCTGGGCCTGGCCCCGCTGGTGGTGCGCGAGGTGCTGCGCGTGGTGTCCCAACTGCGCAGCTATGGCGTGTCGGTGCTGCTGGTCGAGCAGAACGCCCGCGCCGCGCTGCAGGTGGCCGACCGCGCCTACGTGCTGGAGATGGGCGCAGTGGCGCTCGAAGGCAAGGCACGCGACCTGCTCCATGACCAGCGGATCATCGATACGTACCTGGGTATCGGCAAGAAGGATTGACCCGGCTTGCGCTCCTGCCTTGCTCCCTGCCTTGCTCCCTCCCCTCTCGGGGGAGGGTTGGGGTGGGGGCACGACGGCACACGACCAAGCACTGCGCCGAACAAGCGCCGCTTGCCCCCATCCCAACCTTCCCCCAGAGGGGGAAGGAGCCATACACGAAGCCAAAGGACATGCACATGACCACCACCCTCCAAAGCTACATCGCCGGCCGCTGGATCGGCCAGCAGGCCGCGCAGCAACTGCGCAGCGCCGTCAACGGCAAGCCCGTCGCCAGCACCCACGCAGAAGCCATCGACTTTGCCGAGGCCCTGACGTACGCGCGCCGCACCGGCATCCCCGCGCTGATGGCGCTCGACTTTCAGCAGCGCGCCGAACGCCTGAAGGCGCTGGCCAAGTACCTGGCCGCGAACAAGGAGGCGCTCTACGCCGTGTCGGCCCACACCGGCGCCACGCGCGCGGACAGCTGGATCGACATCGAAGGCGGCGCGGGCACGCTGAGCGCCTATGCGGCCATCGGCAGCAACGAGCTGCCCTCGGGCAACCTGGTGCACGAAGGCCCGGCCTTCCCTCTGGGCAAGAAGGGTGGCTTTGCGGGCACGCACATCCTGGTGCCGCGCGGCGGCGTGGCGGTGCACATCGACGCCTTCAACTTTCCGGTGTGGGGCCTGCTCGAAAAGTTCGCGCCCAGCTTTCTGGCGGGCATGCCGTGCATCGGCAAGCCGGCCACGGCCACCAGCTACCTCACCGAGGCGCTGATGCGCCTCATCGTGCAGTCGGGCATCCTGCCGGCGGGCAGCCTGCAACTGGTGATCGGCAGCACGGGCGATTTGCTCGACCGGCTCGAAGGACCCGACGTGGTCACCTTCACCGGCTCGGCCGACACCGCCGCCAAACTGCGCGTCAACGCGAACCTGGTGCGCCAGTCGATCCCGTTCAACGCCGAGGCCGATTCGCTCAACTGCGCCATCCTGGCGCCGGACGTCACGCCCGACGACGAGGAGTTCGACCTCTTCGTGAAGGAAGTGGCGCGCGAGATGACCATCAAGGCAGGCCAGAAGTGCACCGCCATCCGCCGCGCCATCGTGCCGCGCCAGCACCTGGACGCGGTGGCCGAGCGCCTGCGCGCGCGGCTGGCCAAGACGGTGACTGGCGACCCGTCGCGCGAAGACGTGCGCATGGGCGCCCTCGCCTCGCGCGACCAGCAAGCCGACGTGGCCGAGCGCGTGGCCCTGCTGCTGCAGGGCGCCGAGCTGGTGTACGGCGAGCGCGACGGCTTCTCGCCGGTGGGCGATGGCGTGGCCGACGGCGCGTTCTTCGCGCCCACGCTGCTCTTGAGCCGCAAGCCGCTCGAACACGACGCCGCGCACGACGTGGAGGCCTTCGGCCCCGTCAGCACGCTCATGCCCTACGACGGCATCGACGAGGCGCTGGCTCTGGCCGCGCGTGGCCGCGGCAGCCTGGTGGGCACGCTGGTCACGCGCGACCCCGCCATCGCGGCCAAGGCCATTCCGGTGGCCGCTGCCTGGCATGGCCGCCTGCTGGTGCTCGAGCGCGAAGCCGCCGCCGAATCGACCGGCCACGGCTCTCCGTTGCCGCAGCTCAAGCACGGCGGCCCGGGGCGCGCCGGTGGCGGTGAAGAGCTGGGCGGCCTGCGCGCCGTGAAGCACTACCTGCAACGCGCCGCGCTGCAGGGCTCGCCCACCATGCTGGCCGCCGTCACCGGCGAACACGTGCGCGGCGCGGCCGTGCGCGAGAGCGAAGTGCACCCCTTCCGCCGTTACTTCGAGGAGCTGCAAATCGGCGACTCGCTGCTCACGCACCGCCGCACCGTGGGCGAGGCCGACATCGTGGCCTTCGGCGGCATCTCGGGCGACTATTTCTACATGCACTTCGACGAGGTGGCGGCCAAGGAGTCGCCCTTCGGCAAGCGCATTGCGCACGGCTACTTCGTGCTGTCCGCGGCGGCCGGCCTGTTCGTGTCGCCAGCGCCAGGCCCGGTGCTGGCCAACTACGGCCTGGACACGCTGCGCTTCGTCAAGCCCGTGGGCATCGGCGACACCATCCGTGCGCGGCTGACCTGCAAGCGCAAGATCGACCGCAACAAGAAAGACGCCAGCGGCCAGGGCCAGGGCGTGGTGGCATGGGACGTGGAGGTGAGCAACCAGCACGGCGAGCTGGTCGCCAGCTACGACATCCTGACGCTGGTGTCGAAGAAGCCCGACGCACCCGCGGCCTGATGCGCTGCCGGGCGGGCAAACCGCGTAGATTCGCCCGTCATGCTCTTCTGGCTCCAGACCTTCCTGCTCGCCGCCGGTACGGCCGCGTTGCTCCATGTCTCGCGCGGCCCTTTGAGACGGCCCGGCTCGCACGGCTTCTACCGCTTCTTCGCATGGGAGTGCATGCTGGTGCTGGCGGTGGTCAACCTGCCGATGTGGCACGAAGACCGTTTCTCGGCGAAGCAGATCGTCTCCTCGGTCTTCTTCGTGCTGTCGATCTGGCTGCCGATTCATGCGGTGCGGCTGCTCAAGGCGCAGGGCAAGCCCACCGAGGCGCGCAGCGGCGACCCCGCGCTGTACGGCTTCGAGAAGACATCGTCGATCGTCTCCACGGGCGCCTTCCGCTACATCCGCCACCCGATGTACACCGCGCTGCTGCTGCTCGCCTGGGGCGCTTTTCTGAAGCACTTCAGCTGGCTCTCGCTGGCGCTGGTGCTCGCGGCCACGGTGCTGCTGTTCGTGACGGCGCTGCGCGACGAGCAGGAGTGCATTGCGCACTTCGGCGACGACTACCGCGCTTACATGCGCGGCACGCGGCGCTTCATTCCGTTCGTGCTGTAGCGCGCCGCCCTGGCCGTTCGCGCTGCTCACGCTACCTTGCGGGACGCTGACCCGCACGATCAGGTTCAGTTCACACGCGGCTCTTAGCATTCGCGCATGCTGCTCGCACGCGTTCGCCGATATGCCGAAGCGCACCACACGGTGTGGTGCGTGCTCGGCATGCTGCTGATTCTTCTGCAGCCGTTCATTGCGGTGCACTTCCGCTGCGACGGGCTGGAAGACGAACCCATGCTGCGCGTGCGCAGCCTGAGCGACACCGCGCAGTTCGAGGCCGACGACCGCGCCGACCATCCGAGCGACCGGGAGACCACCGTGTTCGCGCAGGCGCCCGCCAGCATCGACCAGCCCGACAGCTTCAGCTTTGCGCTGGGCGGCCTGCTGGCCATGGTGCTGGCGATGCTGCCGCTGGTGCTGACGATGGCCCGCCTCACGGTGCCCATCGTGCGCACGGCCCCCGAGCGTGTGCCGCCGCACGGCGGTGCACCGCCTCCTGCCGCCCCCTGGCGACGCTTGCCGCCCACCGCCGCCCCACCTTCCCCGACCTGAGAAGCGATTCGACGCCGCGCGCGTCGCTCCGCCTCGCCGCGCCACGTCACGCCCCTGCACGAATGCAGCAGGGCGCGGCGCGGGCCGGCGCGGCCATCCCTCCTCGTCGAAAGGCCTGACCATGTCTCTGTTTTTCTGGTGCGCACACCGCACCGGGTGCCGCCGTGCGCCCGTCATCTTCTCGTTGCTTCACGGAGCCACACAATGAACGCGCTGAACCTTGCGCTCTTTCAGTGGCTCACCGCCGGTGCGCAACCCACGCCATGGGTGCTGTCCGTGGCATCGGCCTTCGCGCTGTGGGGCAGTTGGCTGAGCGCGGCCATCGTGGCGGTGGCGCTGTGGCGCCAGCCCGCCGACCGCGCCTACCTGTGCGTGGTGGCGGCGGCGGCCGGCCTCACGTCGCTGCTGGCGCATGCCATCGCCATGTCGCTGGACGTGCCCCGGCCCTTCATGGCGGGCCTGGCGCCGGCCTACATCGCGCATGGCGGACGCGGCTCGCTGCCCAGCACGCATGCGGCCGTCATGTTCATGGTGGCGCTGGCCTTCCTGCTGCGGCCCCCGTTGCGGCGGATGGCGCTGCCGCTGCTGGCGTTGGCGGCCGTCACGGGATGGGCGCGCGTGTACGTGGGCGTTCATTTTCCGCTCGACATCGTGGCGGGCCTGCTGCTGGGCGCGGTGGTGGCCGGGGCGGTCGCGCTCGGGCGGCGGCTCGTTCATTTTTTCGTGTCGCGGGCGGGCCGTGGCGCCGAAAGTGGCACCCGTCCCGAAGCCCGCTCGCCATGGAGGCACTCATGACTTCATCGACCACCGCCAGGCATTCACGCGCCGGGGCCGGCATCGGCATCGGCATCGCACAGGATGTGGACCGGACCGCCATGCCCACCGACGCCCGCGTGACGCCGGCATCCATGTCCTCCGACACGCCTGCGCGCAGCCTCTCGTGCGTGATTCCCTGCTTCAACGAAGGCGCCAACCTGCGCCATCTGCTGCCGCGGCTCGAAGACATTCTGTGGCGCACCGGGCTGCGCTGGGAAATCATCGTGGTGGACGACGGCAGCACCGACGACACCGCCGCCGTGGCGCAGGCCTGGTGCGAGCTCTCGGGCTTTCGCTGCATCTCGCTGTCGCGCAACTTCGGCAAGGAGGCCGCGCTCACCGCGGGCCTGGCCGCCGCCAGCGGCGACGCCGTGGTGCTGCTGGACGGCGACCTGCAGCACTCGCCCGACCTCATTCACAAAATGATTGCGCAGTGGAAGGCGGGCGCCGAGGTGGTGTACGCGGTGCGCGAGCAGCGCAACGACGAAAGCCGCTTCAAGCAGCTGGGCAGCAAGCTGTTCTACAGCCTGGTCAACGCCTCCGACCGCTTTGCCGTGCCCAGGGACGCGGGCGACTTTCGCCTGATGGACCGCAAGGTGGTCGATGCGCTCATGAGCCTGCCGGAGCGCAGCCGCTTCATGAAGGGCCTGTATGCGTGGGTGGGCTTCAGGGCCGTGGCCATGCCGTACACGCCCGCGCCGCGCGCCGAAGGCGTGAGTTCGTTCAACGCACGGCGGCTGGTGCGCCTGGCCATCGACGGCCTCACGGCCTTCACCACCTGGCCGCTGCGCATGGTCAGCGTGGTGGGCTTGCTGTTCGCATTGCCGGCCTTTGCGTACGGCATCTTCGTGGTCATCGACCACCTGATGTTCGGCAACGCGGTGTCCGGCTGGACCACCATCGTGGTGAGCCTGATGTTCTTCATCGGCGTGCAGATGATCTCCACCGGCATCGTGGGCGAGTACATCGCGCGCATCTACGAAGAGGTGAAGGGCCGGCCGCTGTACGTGGTGCGGCGCGAGCACGGCACCGGGCTGGAAGGCGGCAAGCCATGAGGCGTGCAGGCTTTGACACGGGGCGGGCAGGGTGGGCATCACCGCGAACACTGTGGCTCGTTGCTGTGCTGTTCGCATGGTCTGTCTCTTATAC